>Ga0081539_10003796_pt1 | contig 17805 bp, 13 predicted proteins | sample TabmetS4T2R2_FD_71023 | JGI IMG/M metagenome (GOLD analysis project Ga0081539, IMG submission 71023) | Tabebuia heterophylla rhizosphere microbial communities from the University of Puerto Rico - S4T2R2 | ecosystem: Host-associated > Plants > Roots > Rhizosphere ...
GTAGGCTTTCTAATGCACCCTTCAGCCCAAAAACGCCGCCTGCGACATAAGCCGTCACACCCAGTAGCGCGATCAAAATCTCCGGCGCTCCAGCACGCTCTGCCGCAATACTCAGCAGAATTGAAAGCAGCGTCACTATCACGAAGCGCGGTTCCAGCCAAGCCTGCGTCAGCCAGGATAGTTGTCCTGTTATTGTTGGTTGTTGCTCACGGCGTTCGGCCAGCGTCGTCAATTTACATCCCTTACACTTCGTTTTCCAATCATAGTAACATCTATTTTAACCAATGTGAAAATAATTTGCAACTTATGTTTGATGCTATTTCTCAGAGGTTATACTTTAATTTTCTATTGTGCAAACAGAGAAAATCCTCTCGCGTGCACAATACGCGAAAATCCCTTTCAATGCTCTTTCGCCGAGCGAAATAAATGTGCATTGCAAGGGAAAGGTTGATTTTTGTGGTGTAGTACAAAACGATCAGGAGTATTCAGGGGAAAGCACGTGTTTATCGACAGCCATACTGATATGGGTCAAGTCATCAATAGAACCCTGCTCTATACTTTGCTGCGGTGCTTCTTCCAGAGTTCTTCGATGATTTCTTAAGTGCGGTCATCGCGGGAATAACCGCATGGAGCAAGACGATCAAATCATCCTCCTGCTTGTATCGCTCAATGGCAACACGAATAAACGACTTTTTACCTTTAATTCGCATCCAAGAACGATAGTTTTTATCTTTTGTAGTTGCTCTAATGATTTCAACTTCGACAAGGTGAATTCGGCTTTCCAGTGCTGCTCCCACTAGCGAACGACCTGCCTTAATATTCTCGCTTTTAGCGCCTAGTGCCCTTGATTCTGCTTCAAAATGCGGTGCTTCGACAATGCGAACAACCATACTATGCCCCTGAAAAAGAAAACCCCTTGTGGGGAAGGGGTTCATCGTGATTTATAGCGAAAAGCCTTGTCGGATTTTTACAGCAAGGCGCTGAATAGCTTCCATAATGTCGCCTCCTTCATTCGTATCGAAATCGACGGCGTGCCCTGCCTATCAGTGAATAAAAAATCGATTTCGACCGCACTGCTTCCGTTCGGATGCAGGATTAAAGACGTTGAACACATCGCATTGTGCGCTGCACATTCTTTCTCAATTTCTTCCAACCCATCGAGATACTGCTGAATATTCAGCGCGGTTTGCGGCTGCATGTCCGGTCTCCAAAACTGTTCGACGATGAAGCCATTATACACGTTATCGTCGAACAGTTCAGAGCGCTTGCAGCGAGCAAACTCGCTATAATCACCACAAAATAGCCGCACTCAAAAGGATTCTTTTTCATGTCAAATTACATCCTCGCGCTCGACCAGGGCACGACCTCCTCGCGCGCCATCCTCTTCGACCGTGCTGGGCAAATCGTCCGCAGCGCCCAGCGCGAATTTCCGCAAATTTACCCCCAGCCGGGCTGGGTCGATCACAACCCCGAAGACATCTGGAACTCGCAGTTCGCCGTCGCTCAGGAAGCCACGCAGGATATCACCCCGTCCGAAATCGCGGCAGTCGGCATCACCAACCAGCGCGAAACCACCCTCATCTGGGATCGCAAAACCGGCGAACCGATTGCCAACGCCATCGTCTGGCAGTGCCGCCGTACCGCGTCCATGTGCGAGGCGCTCAAGCGCGAAGGCTTCGACGCGCGCATTAAAGCCATCACCGGGTTGGTTACAGACGCCTATTTCAGCGGCACCAAAGTAGCCTGGCTGCTCGACCATGTGCCCGGCGCGCGCGAACGCGCCGAAGCAGGTGAGCTTGCCTTCGGTACAGTGGATTCGTTCCTCGTTTGGCGGCTGACGGGCGGCAGGCTGCATGTCACCGATGTGAGCAACGCCAGTCGCACCCTGCTCTACGACATCCATCGCGGCGACTGGAGCGACGAGATTTTGGGACGGCTCAACATCCCCCGCACACTCCTACCGCAAGTCGTGCCCAGCAGCGAAATCTACGGCGAAACCCATCTGCTCGGCGGTGCGATCCCTATCGCGGGCATCGCGGGCGACCAGCAGGCGGCGACCTTCGGGCAAGCCTGCTACCAGCCCGGCTTAGCCAAGAACACCTACGGCACAGGTTGTTTCATGCTCATGAACACGAGCAATCAAGCTGTCACGTCCAAGCACAACCTGCTCACCACCGTCGGCTGGAAAATCGAGAGCGGTGATATGCAGTACGCGCTCGAAGGCAGCGTATTCATCGCCGGGGCAGCCGTGCAGTGGCTCCGCGACGAGCTTGGTTTGATCAAGGACGCCGCCGAAAGCGAAGCCCTCGCCGCCAGCGTGCCGGACACGGACGGTGTCTACGTCGTCCCGGCGTTTGTGGGGCTGGGCGCGCCTTACTGGGATCAGTTCGCGCGAGGTGCCATCCTCGGCTTGACGCGCGGCAGCGGGCGCGCACAAATCGTCCGCGCGACGCTCGAAAGCATCGCCTACCAAACCCGCGACGTGGTGGACGCGATGCAGGCGGATTCTGGTCTTAAGCTGCAAACCCTGCGCGTGGATGGCGGCATGGTACGCAACAATTTCCTCATGCAGTTTCAGGCGGATGTGCTTGGCGTGCCGGTTGAGCGCCCTGCCGTCACTGAGACGACAGCGCTCGGCGCAGCATATCTCGCAGGGCTGGCGACCCAATTCTGGCAGTCGCAGAACGAAATCGCCCAGCAGTGGCGCGTCGAGCGCCGCTTCGAGCCGCAGATGCCGCAGGCACAGCGCGATTCACTCTATGCGGGCTGGCAGCGCGCCGTCGAACGCTCGAAAGCGTGGGCGGAATGAAAGTTCGAGACGTAATTAAAATGCTTGAGGAGGATGGTTGGTATCTTGTGGCGACAGAAGGGAGTCATCGCCAATATAAGCATCCGACCAAAAGAGGGCGCGTCACCGTTCCTGGTAAAATGTCAAAAGATTTACATCCAAAAACGTTGAACAGTGTTCTCAAGCAGGCTGGGTTGAAGGAGTAGGATGATGCGCTACGCAATCGTCATTGAAGGCGAACCGGGCAATTATTCAGCGTATGTACCAGATTTACCTGGTTGTGTTGCCGTCGGCGATACATTGGAAGAAACGCGGCAGGAAATGCAGGAGGCTATTCGCTTCCACCTTGAAGGGTTGCGCGAGGATCATTTACCTATCCCCGAACCCACGTCGCTTGTAGATTATGTCGAGGCATAATTTGTACCGTTAAAGCTGGACATACGGCTCGACCAGAGCAGCAATCTTCAGCGTCTCAGCCGCCATATCTTCCGTTGGCATCATCTCCGGCACTTGCAGCGACCACGCCGCGCTCAGGCAGCAGTAGGCGAAGGTGTACGTCAAAATCCGCCCCCGCTCGATGCCCAGCCGCTGCGCCAAAATGGTCGCGCTTTCCAGAAGCCGCGCTTCATTTTCAGCCGGGCTGAACTGGTTTCCCCGGTAGATCAGGTTGCACAGCGTGTTCGCTGTATCATAGGTTCGCTCACCGACCAGCCCTTTCGGGTCGAACGCCAGCCACCCCCGCGCGCTCCGGCGGATGTTTTCGTGGTGGATGTCGCCGTGCAGCACGCGCACTTCGCGCGGGTCAACCAGCAGCGCCCGCGCGACTTCCGCGCCACGCTGGTAGATCGAGTTGATACCCGCGCGCTTGTCTTCTTCCGCCTTTGCGAACAGGTCACGAAACCAACGGTTCAGCGGGTACAATCCTTCCGGCGGCTTAGTTTGCACGCTGTGAAGCTGTTCGATCACGCCCACAATCACTTCAGTTGAGGCGGCGTCGTCACCGCGCTTTACCCATCCGTCCAAGTTCTCGCCGTCCGCGTATTCCATCAGATGTGCGTTGTCATCACTGTGGATTAATCGCACCGCGCCGCATCCGCCCCAGTGGCGTAGCGCAATCGCGCCGACTCGTTCCTCTTCGCCCACCTCGGAAAGCAGTTTCAGAACCACCCGTTCACCTTCATACATCACGGTGTATAGGTCGCTCGTCACTGTCTGCGCCAGCGGCTGCGGATCGCTCAAATTCCAGAGTTTCAGGTAATGTTCAAGTTGGGTTGTCATAGTGCGCAGTATAGCGCAAAGGGTAACGAGAGTTCAAGAAAGACATTCAATCGTTTGTCTCTCATGAACTCTCAAAACGGATGCTGAGCCTCACGACTCAGCATCCGGGAAGAAGGGGGTAAGTTACACCTGCGGCTCGTCCGGCGTATCGTCTTCTGCCAGCGCCGCATCAATTTCCTGCCGCAGCTTTTCGCTCGCGGTCATCCGATGCCCATTGCCGTTGGAATATTTCACCTTCGGCGCTGCATAACGGATTTCGTCATCCGCAAACAGCGGCTCGTTGTACTTGCGTTTTTCGCCGACTCCGATCTGCCCACGCACGAACAGGAACGCACCTGCCCCGATCAACGCCAGCGGCACGATCCAGCCCGTCAGCGCGCCGTTGCTGTTGAAGATGAACAGTTCAAAGAATGCCGCCGCTACGATGAACGCGATCAAACTGTAATTGACCAAGCCACGCCCGGTGTTGAATTCCTTCTCTTTGCCCGTGCGCCGCCCCATGAACATCAGCGCCAAGCCGACCAGCGCCGGGTATAGCGTCCACACATACGCCCAGCTTTCCCAGTTTCCGGTTGCGCTCTGGTACCACAAAATCGCGCCTGTCCCGCTGATCACCATGCCGGGCACAGCGAAACCCGCCGCTTTCTTGTCGCCCGTCACCGCCAACGCCAGAAAAATCAGTCCGGGGATCATCACGAACACAGGCCACGAAAAGCCGAGAATATCCCAGAAATTAACCCCAAAAACCTGCCCTGCAAGAAACAGCAGCCCCAGTCCAATCAGAGCCACCGCTCCAAATGTGCTGCGTTGCGCTTGCGCCATCATCCCGCCCTTTCTCGTCATCTGTAAAACTCATTACGAGCTAGGCAGGATAAAGTTTCGGAATTGATTGTCGGAGGTTATGGCAGCTTTGCCATCGGTCCATGCCCCGGATACACCGTTTTCACGCCCATCGCCCGCAATTTGTCCCAGTTTTGCCGGATGGGATCGTCAGGCGCATCCGTTGCCATCAGCGGATGCGTCAAATCGCCTGTGAACGCCGTGCCATCGTCCAGCACCAGGCTCACGCTGTCGTCGCTGTGCCCCGGCGTGGCGATGATCTCGCCTGCAACCCCCACCTGGCTCAGGGACGTGCGGCTCTCTTCTAGCGTGATCACCACGTTATCCTTGAGTTCAATCTCCACGTAGTGATACTGCGGCTTCATGTACGTCTTCAGCACAGGAATCGCGCTTACTTGCATATCCACTACGATCAGTTTGCAGCCCTCACGCTTCAGTTCCTGCACCAGTCCTGCATGGTCGGGGTGATAGTGCGTGCAGAGGAAATACGGGATGTCCGCCAACGCTATGCCTTTCTGTTTACACTGGTTTTGCAGCTTCGGCATGGTGCCGGGCCAGCCCACGTCGATCAGCAGGCGCGGGCGATGGTCTGCTAGCACGTAATAATTGGTCGAGTCGTAGCCGACGTTGACAATATTCACTGTGAGTGCCTCTAAATTTGATCCGGGTTGAACCCCGCTGCCCGCATCGTCTCATCCAGCCCATCGATCAGCATGTGCGCAGCGGTCATCGGATCGCCATTGTATACGCTCTGGATCAGGATTTCGACCTGTTCGCGTAGTGCAGGCGGGCGTTTTTCGCACAGCGTTTCGGCATACTGGATCAACCGCTTTTCGCCGGGGTGCGCCACGCCATTTACTGCGAACAGCACGTCAAAATAGCTGGCAAGCAGCGCCGCGATTCGGTGGTTGATGCTCACCAGGTCATTCCGCTCCTGTGCCAGTTCCAACTGCTGCACGTAGCTCGACGAGACGCGCCGCAAAATCGGGTAGTTTTTGGCGTAAATTGCTTTTCGCAGGGCTTCCGGGTACGGCTGCTGCGCTTCGGCTTGCAACAGGTGCAGCCAGCTATTCCGATCAAACAGGATACGCCCACTGCGCACGCTGTGCCAGAACGCCGTCGAATACCCCGTCGAGGCTTCATGCCGCCGTAGCACCCGGTCAAGCTGATCTTCTATCCACGACACCTGCCAGAAGATGCCTTCGACGTGGATTCCGGTAGCGAGGTCAGTCCAGGCATCCTCTGTGCCCCAGTAGCGGTTGTCGAACTCTGCACCTTCGGCATAGGGTGCAGCCACTTCCATACGCTCGGTCACAGGCACGTCTCCGCGCAGGTACACGTACAAGTCGATGTCCGAACCTTCATCCGCAACGCCTGTATTGAGCGATCCAGTCAGCGCGACAGCTTCAACCTGCGGCAGTGCTCCGTAGCGGGCGGCAAGTTTCCGCGCCAGGTCAAGCTGTTTATCACTCATGTGAACCACCTTCTGCCCAAAATCTCGCATTTTAAAAATCATCATTTCAGTATAAGGGGAAAACGCATTTGTCGAGATGGTTAGAACATTCCAATAGAACATCCGATCAAGATCAACCGGTGCTAAAATAAGTCAAAATCATGACCCGAACCATCCTCCACCTCGACCTTGATGCGTTTTTCTGCGCCGTTGAAGAAGGGCTGAACCCCAGGCTGCGCGGGCAGGCTTTCGCTGTCGGCGGGCAGCCCAACGCGCGTGGCGTCGTTTCGTCCTGCTCCTACCCCGCCCGCAAGTTCGGCGTCCACTCCGCTATGCCCATGTCGCAGGCAGTACGCATCTGTCCTGGCTTGATCGTCATCCCACCCCATTTCAGGGAATACAGCGCCGCCTCGCACAAAGTCATGGCGCTGCTCGGCGAAACCACGCCGCTGCTTGAGCAGATTTCGATTGACGAAGCCTTCATGGATGTCACGCCTCAGCCCGGAGAGGCACTAGCGCGACGGCTGCAATCCATCATCAACACGGAGCTTAAGCTGCCCTGCTCCTTCGGCGTGGCGACCAACATGCTCGTCGCCAAAATCGCCAACAACGTCGGCAAGGATCGTGCCAACAAGGACACTACGCCCAACGCCATCACCGTCGTCCCGCCCGGCGAAGAAGCCGCTTTCCTTGCGCCGCTTGCCATCCGCGAATTGTGGGGCGTCGGACCCAAAACCGCCGAGCGTTTGCGCGGCATCGGCATCAAAACCATTGGCGATTTAGCGCGTCGCAGCGAGAGCGACCTCGTCTATATGTTTGGCAAGTCTGGCGGAGAATTAGCACAACGAGCGCGCGGCATCGACAACCGCCCCGTCGAGCCGGAACACGATGCCAAGTCGATCAGCCGCGAAACCACCTTCACCCGCGACGTGACCGACCTCGAATACCTGCGCCGCACCATCCGCCAGCTTGCCGAAGGCGTCGGCTGGCGCACGCGCAAAGCCGGACTGCGCGGTAATACCGTCAAAGTCAAAATTCGCTGGGCAGATTTTACGACGCTCACCCGTCAGTTGGCGCTTCCCCAAGCCACCGACGATGACGAGGAAATCGAGAAGGTCGCCCAGTCCCTCTTTCGCGCCGCCTGGAAGCCCGGACAAGCTGTTCGCCTCGTCGGGGTCGGCATCAGCGGCTTCGACGACGCCGATCAGCAACTTGGATTGTGGCAGGACGAAGCCAGCGAAGAGAAGCGCAAGCTGCAAACTACTATCGATGACCTCCGCAGCCGCTTCGGGGAAGGCATCGTCAAGCGCGGCAGCGACCTCCACAAGCGCAAGAATCGCTAAACTATCTATGATGAAAATTGAAGCTTTTGCGGTTAGTCAAGAATGCGTTACGGAATTGAGACGCGCAGGATTTGTACAAGTTGAAGAACTGGTACAGTTTCTAGAGGATTATCAACATGGAACAATGATCCTGGCTAAATGGTTGAAATGCTTTGAAGAAATTCAGGATCAACTTAAACTTTTGAAACTCTGGTCGGATGAATTAGAACGTAAATGGCCGTCTACTTAGAAAATTCTCAAGAAAGGAGCCAAAAGCGCCCCCATCAGTGCGTCGCTATCTTTTCATAGCTGACGGTTTAGACTGTCAGCGGCAATAATAGCCATTCAATATCATACAATCCTCGGTCATCCTCCAGCGGCAATACCTATCCATTATTTTCTTCCTGGCTCCTGCCTCTCGCCACCATATGCTCAGCCCACATTTGACAAACCTCACCCACCCTCTATAATTGAGACTTGGTATCATTAAATGTCATTGGAGAATGCTTGTGTTCAAGAAAATGCTTCTGCTCCTTGTTCTATTGCTTCTCGCCGTCACGTCCGCCGTCTATGCCCAGTCGGATCGTTTGCATGTCATTGCCAGCTTCACCGTCCTCGCCGATGTCGCCCGCAACGTTGCCGGAGAGGCGGCTGATGTGTTCACGCTCATCCCCATTGATGCCGATCCTCACGCCTTCACGCCCACCCCCAGCGACCTCGCCGCCGTCACCGACGCGGACGTGGTATTGATCAGCGGTATAAACCTCGAAGTCGACCTGCTTGAAGCTATCGAAGGCGCGCTCAACGGCAAAACACCCATCGTCGCCTCGACTTGCGTCGATATTCTCCCCTTCGGCGAGCATGAAGAACATGCTTACGAACAAGAAGCATCAGCCGAAGCCACGCCCACAGCTGATTCAGACCCCGCCGATCAATGCGCCGCGCATGTCGCCGAACTGGACGCCATCAGCGCCGTGCCGCCCACCTATCCCACGCTCGGCAAGCTCTATGCCATCCGCTGCGCGGGCGGCGAAACAGAAGCCGATCCTGAACATGCGGAAGAGGGCAATTGCGACCCGCATGTCTGGTTCAACCCTTACAACATCCAGCTTTGGGCGCTCACTATCCGCGACGCCCTCAGCGCCGCCGATCCCGCCAATGCTGCCACCTACGCCGCCAATGCCGCCGCCTACCTTGACCAGCTTGAATCGCTCAAGACCGAACTGAATGATATGCTCAACCCGCTCCCAACCGAGCGCCGCGTCCTCGTCACCGACCATGAAGCCCTCGGCTACTTCGCCAGCACCTACGGCTTCAGCGTCGTCGGGCTGGTCGTGCCCAGCATCAGCACCGCCGCCGAGCCGAGCGCCAGCGAAATCGCCCAGTTGATCGACACCATCCGGGCGCAGAGCGTCCCCGCCGTTTTCGCGGGTGTCACCGTCAGCCCGCAGTTAGCGCAGCAGGTCGCGGACGACGCAGGGGCGTCCTTCTACACCCTCTACACCGAATCGCTCAGCGCGCCGGACGGTGCAGCCCCCACCTACCTCGACTTCATGCGCTACAACGTCCAAACCATCGTCACCGCCCTCAGCTAAGGGAGCAATCATCGTGTCCGAACCGTCCTACCGTCAGCATCTCAGCACCCACGACCGTATCGAACACGGCATTATCGCGCCGATGGTTGCCTGGCTTACTGCCGGGCAGCCGCTCCACGTTCTCGATGCGGGCTGCGGCAAAGGTGCGCCCGCCCTGGTCTTTGCCGAGCAAGGCTGCACCGTCACTGGCATTGACGCCGACGCGGGCGAAGTCGAAATCGCCCGCCAGTTGCTCGCCCAAACGCCGTTCAGCAACTCCGTCAGCTTCCAGCAGGGCGATGTGCTCCACCCGAACTTCCCCAACGCATCTTTCGACCTCGTCTGGACAAGCTATGTCCTCCATCACGTCGCCGATAAGCTCGCGGCCGTCCGCGAGCTTCAGCGCATCCTCAAGCCTGGCGGTCGTCTTGCCATCCGCGAGGACGGCTTGCCCGTGCAAATGCTGCCGTTTCGTATCGGCATCGGCGCGCCTGGTTTGCAGAATCGCCTCCACGCCGCCGATGATCTCTGGTTTTCACGGATGCTTGCCGACACCCTCCCCGACGAAGTAGATTACCCTTACGGCTGGGCGCAGTTGCTCATCGACGCGGGCTTTGCCGACATCACCGCCCGCACCTTCACGCTCGACCTGCTCCCGCCCTTCGATCCCGTTCAGTCCGAATTCGCCCTCGACCGTCTCCGCAGGGCGCTTAAGAGCGACGCCGGTCCCTACGGACCTATCCTGAGCGACGATGACCGCGCGGCGGTGCAAACCCTCGTCGATCCCGCCAGCCCGCACTATCTGCTCAACCGTGCCGACTTGCACCTGCGCTACGGGTTGTCCGTTTACGTCGGCACAAAAATAGGCTAAAACTGTCAGTATGATCGAATACACGCTTCACCAGGCGACCAACGCCGCTTTGATGACCGCCGCGCCCGCCCTCTCAGTGCAGAATGTCAGCGCGGGCTATCCGTCCGCGCGCGATGCACTCGTCGAAGTCTCCTTCGACGTCGGGCAGGGTGAGCGCATCGCCGTGCTCGGACCCAACGGAGCGGGCAAAAGCACGCTCTTTAAAGCTATCGTCGGCTTGATTCCCTTCACCAGCGGCGAAATCTCGATTCACGGCAAAACCTGCGACGTGAGCCACACACTGGTCGGCTATGTGCCGCAGCACAACGCAGTGGACTGGAACTTCCCGGCAACCGTCAGCGATGTGGTCATGATGGGTCGCCTCCGTCAGATCGGCTGGTTTCGCCTGCCCGGTCGCAAACATCAGCAGGCGGTCGATCATCTGCTCGATCAAGTCGGACTGTACCACCTCCGTCATCGTCAGGTCGGGCAGTTGAGCGGCGGGCAGCGTCAGCGCGTCTTCATCGCCCGTGCGCTGGCGCAGGAAACCGACGTGCTCCTGCTCGATGAACCCTTCAGCGGGGTCGATGCTGCCGCCGAGCGCGAAATCCTCGATGTGCTCGACCGCTTGCAGTCGGAGCGGGTCACGGTCATCATCGCCACGCATGATTTGAGTATGGCGGCGTCGCGGTTTGATCGGATTCTGCTCATTCGCCAGCGCGTCATCGCCTACGGCACCGCCGCAGAAGTCTTCACTCCCGAAAACTTTCAGGCGGCTTACGGCAGTCACGTCGGCAGGTTCCGCGACGGCGAATTCTTCATCGTGGACGAACACTGAGTGATGGCGACATTCGTCCTCATTCACAGCCCGCTCGTCGGTGCGCTCACCTGGGGTCCGACCGCCCTGGCGCTGCGCCAGCAGGGACATGCTGCCATCGTTGCCGATCTGTTCGACGCGCCCAACCCCCAACTCCCGTACTGGCGGCAGCACGCGCAGTCCGTCGCCGTCCGAGGCGCTGAGCGCCCAATCCTGGTTGGGCACAGCGGCGCAGGTCCCTTGCTCCCCGCGATCCGCAAGATGCTGAACCGTCCAGTTGGCGGTTACATTTTTGTCGATTCAGACCTTCCACAGGACGGCGCTAGTCGGCTCGACCTGTTCGCTTCGGAAGAGGAAGCACAGCAGTTCCGCGAAAGCGCCGTCGATGGGCTTTTGCCTGTCTGGACGGCAGACGATCTCCGCGAAGTCATTCCCAACGACCCGATTCGTCTTCAGTTTGCCGCCGAACTGCGTCCGCTCCCGCTTGCCGTCTACGAAGAGCCGCTGCCCGTTTTTGTAGGCTTTCCCGATGCGCCCGCTGCCTATCTGCACCTCAGCCCAGCCTATGATCGAAGCGCGCGGCGTGCACAGGAACGCGGTTGGGGATATTTGCACAGGGATGGCGGGCATTTTCTCATGCTGGTCCAACCCGATGTCGTCGCTGCGGCGCTCATCGATCGCGCGCAATCCATGCCTGTATAGGCGTATGGGCTTCTACGTGGACCTCTACCAACTGCTCCTCCAGCCGCTCACCTACGAATTCATGCAGCGTGCGCTGGTCGCCACACTGCTCGTCAGCGCGATCAGCGGCGCTATCGGCTGCTTCATCATCGTGCGCGGCATGTCCTTCTTTGGCGAGGCGCTCGCGCACTCCATCCTGCCCGGCGTAGCTGTCGCCTACATCTTTCGCGCAGATTTGTTCCTCGGCGGTCTGGTCGCGGGCATCGCTACGGCACTCGGCATCGGCTGGCTCACCGGGCGCGGGCGGTTGCGTGAAGATACTGCCATCGGTGTCGTCTTCGTCGGCATGTTCGCGCTCGGCATCGTCATCATCAGCAGCGCCAGCAGCTACAGCGTCGATCTTACCCATATCCTTTTCGGCAACGTCCTCGGTGTCCGCACTTCTGATCTGGTCGTCATGGCGCTTTGCGGTGTGGTTGTCCTCGGTACGATTGTCCTGTTCTACAAGGAGCTACTCGCCCAGAGCTTCGACCCGGCGCTTATGCGCACCCTCCGCCTACCGGGTGAGGCGCTGCGCCAGCTTTTGCTCATGCTCATCGCCGTGACCATTGTCGCCAGCCTCCAAACCGTCGGCATCGCGCTCATGCTTGCCATGCTGATCACGCCCGCAGCCACCGCCCAACTGCTCGTCAAACGGATGCACCACATGATGCTGGTCGCCTCGCTCATCGGCATGATCAGCGGCATCGTCGGCTTGTACCTCTCGTGGAATCTGGATGTCGCCTCCGGCGCGGCAATCGTCCTCACCTCCACTGCTATCTTCGTCGTGACCTTCGTCGTCGTCCACCTGCGCGGCACACGCGGCTAGTAATCTACAGTCTCCGCCACACCATCACTCCATCGTCGCGCGTTTCTGCTGCCCACAGCCCGCGCGACAGGTCGAGCTTCTGGCGGTTCGGGCGTGCCAACTCGGCAAACGGCGCAAACTCGGCAAACCCGATCCGCCGCGCCGTCGCAATCGATCCAAGGTTCGTGTCGTCCGTGTCCCACGTCGCCAGTAAGCCGCGTTCCAGGCACGCATCCACAAACCGCGCGCCGATCAGCGCCGCGAACCCGCGCTTGCGAAACGGCGGCTCGGTCGCAATTGTCACCAGGGCGTGGTGGTCGCTTACACTGGTTGCCGTGACCGTGCTGGCAATCGCCTCGCCTATCAGCAGCGCAAACCCGAACCCGTGCGCGGCGTAAGCGTCATAGCTGCCCCAGTCGTACAGCACGAACGGCACAGGGTAGTAATCGCGGTCAAGCCGCTCCGCCAATACGCGGTCTACGGGCACAATCTTCCCATCGGCGGGAAGCTGTGCCTTCCAGTCCGGTACCGGCGTACCCGCCTGCCATTGAAAATTGCGCCGCCCGATGATTTCCAGCGGCAGGTCAGCCAGCAGCGCGGCTTTCCAATCCTCGTTGGCGGGCACGTAGCCGTAAAAATCCGCAAACACGCCAGCTTCTTCCGGCGCTTCTTGGATGAACTGGCGCAGCGCGGGGTTCACGGCACCCGCCGGGAAATATTCATAGCTGCGGCATATGAGTGCCGCCGTCATCGCATCCGGGTCATCGACAAATATCCGCGCGCCCTGCTTCCCCTCAAACACCGAGTCGTAGCACGGCTGGTCATACGGGATGCTGGCATACAGAGTCTTAACGCGCTGAAACTGGTCGCGGGATAATTCAAATACGGTGGATTTATCAAACGGGGTCAATTGTCCTCACCCTTCTAGGAGTGCTACTCCTGATGTGAAATCTGAATGTCGCTGATTGGGATGAACACGAAACACGACTGCCTCACCATCTGGCGAGGCGTTTATTCAAGGAGGTGCCAGCGGGAGCTGGCTAGAGGACTTGTAGGTGTTTAAACATAAAGCGAATTCTAAACGTCAGCAGTTCGTTCGTCCAGCAGCAGTTTCGCGAGGATACTCGGCAGGCTGCACAAGTCTTAAACACAACGCGCTTGCAAAAGGCTTTCGTGATGCTAAGATTGCGCATAATTTGAATATTACGTAAATTACATGCTGTCCGACTCTGTTGACAAATTCACAACTTCTCCCGTAGATGAACCAATCGGCGGGCGAAATTGCATAACGTAAATGAATCAACTGCGCGAGAAAGTTTAAGCTAAGACGATGCTCTAAACCGGCTTGGAGCGGCTTTTTTATGCAAACAGAGTCAACCAATTCAGTTGAACCGGCAGCGGAAAACTCGCTCAGCCTTCCGCCAGAACCTATAACTGGCGTTCCGGTAGATCGCACGCCTACAGTGTCGCGCGAACAACTTAGGGCGTGGTTGCCGATCCTTCTACTCGCGCTGATCGTGTTAGTCGCGCTGGCACTGCGCCTGACCGGGGTCAACTGGGATCAGGACTCGCGCCTGCACCCGGACGAACGCTTTCTGACTGGCATCGTCTCGGCAATCGGCAGACCGGAAAACCTGACCGAAGAATCGCGCAACAACTGCCCCGATCAGTCGGTCATTTACAATTATTTCGACACCGCATGCAGCGTCTATAACCCGAATAACATCAACGTCGGCAGCTATGCTTATGGCACGCTCCCGCTCTACGTCGTGCGAGGGGCTTCTCAGCTTGTCGCGCGGGTCAACCCCGGCGGGCTGGAAAACCCCGACTCGTGGACGACCTACGACTACATTCACCTCGTTGGGCGCGCCGTCGATGCCCTTGCTGACGCCATCGTGGTTATCTTCATCTTCCTCATTGGGCGGCGGCTGTTCAACGTCTGGCACGGGCTGATCGCGGCGGCGCTTTACGCCTGCGCCGTTCTGCCGATTCAACTGGCGCACTTCTGGGCGGTCGATACGATCTCCAATATGTTCTTCACTATCGGGCTGTACTGCGCCGTCGTCGTGGCGAAGAACGGGCGCAGTTGGGCGTATCTTGTCTTTGGTATCACGCTCGGTTGCGCGGTCGCGTCCCGCGTGAACATCCTTCCAATGGCGGCGCTGCTGCCGCTGGCAGTGCTGGTGCGCCTGCAAAACGAAAAGCGGCTGCTCAACTGGCGCAGTTGGTTTGTCACCGAAATCATTCTCGTGCTGGGGGGTTTTGCGCTGGCGCTGCTGGTCTTCCGCATTGCCCAGCCCTATGCCTTCGCCGGTCCAACCTTTATCAACTGGAGTCTCAACGAACGCTGGCTGCGCGAAATTCAGGAAGTCAGCGACATGTCACGCCTGCCCAGCGATGGCTGGCCTCCCGCCGTCCAGTGGTTCGAGCGCATCCGCTACGTCTACCCCTGGGTCGAAATGATGATCTGGGGCATGGGGCTGTTCGCAGGTGTCGTAGCGACGACTGCACTGGTCGCGGCACTGGTGAGTCAAGTACTCAAGCGGCGGCTTTCGCAGGGACTTGCGCTACTCAGCCTGTGGGTGGTCGGCTATTTTGCGTTCACGGGTAACCTGCACCAGATGACCATGCGCTACTACCTGCCGCTCTATGGCGCGCTTTTCCTGCTGGCGACCTGGATTGTGCTCAAGGCTGCGACTCGTGTGCGGTCAATGGGCGGGCGCTTGGTTTTGCCCGCACTGCTCGTAGGTCTGACAGCCATTGCCGGAATCTCGTTTACAACGACCCTGTACACCCAGCCGATCACCCGCGTCGAAGCCTCGGCGTGGATCAACAGCAACCTGCCGACCACGATTGATTTCAGCGATATTGACGGCGCGCGTATTCCGGTTGCCGTCGAGAAGACCACCACCGACTTGGTCATGCATACTGCCTTCAATAGTGAATCGTACATCAGCGATCCATTCGAGCTTCCGGCGGATCAACCTGTGCGTCTGGAAATCCAGTTCAGCGATGTGCGCGAAACGCACCTTCACCTCCAGTTTTTAGACGCGACTGACGATCAGAACCAGGTCACGCTCAAGGAATGGGATTTGACCACCGACGATCAGGGGCGGACGGTCATTCCGGCGGAAGAACTGCCGGAGATCGTCGCGGGGAGCCGCTACGCCTGGCATATCCTGGGCGAATGGAGCGAATGGGAGCGCACCGAGTTCCGGGGTATGGAGCCGCCGGTCAACCTGCGCTACTTCTTCCCAGTCATGGTCATCGGCGAGGGCGACGCAGCGACACGCACCCCTGTTATGTTTCGCAACCCGTATGAGTCGGTCAACTATATCTATCTGAGTCCGACCCAGACCGTCAATCTGCGTTCACGGCAGGCAATAACCGTCACCGAAGTCACCTTCGCACACGTCCTTCAGGATGCCAACCCGATTATTTTCTCGCTGGATGGCGAAGAGTACACCGGCACGCCAGTCGAGGGAGGCGGAGGCGTCAATGGCGTCGAGTGGAACAACATTCTCGGCGTGCGCCAGCGCTACCACCTTGACCGACCGATGGAAGTGCAGCCGGATCAGGCGATTTCGCTGCGCGCGGAAAGCTCGCTGCTCTTTACAGCAACCGGTCTCGCGTTGGATGGCGACTGGGATGATTCTGTCCCAACCAATTTCTGCGATTATCGGCAAACCATCATCGGCGGCATCGGTCTCCAACGAGACTGCAATGCTAATCATTCGTGGAGCGACTACTACTTCGCCGAACTGCGCATGAATATGGCGGAAACGGACAGCGAGGTCAAATACCGCCGTATGGTCGACGTACTGACCAAAGCCGACTTCCTGGTCATCAGCAGCAACCGCTTCTATGACGCGCAGCCGCGCGTGCTGCGCCGTTTTGCCATGTCGAGCGAATACTACGAACGCCTCTTTGACGGCGAACTGAATTATCAACTGCTCAATACCTTCCGGCGCGGCTCAAATTTCCTCGGTATCACCTTCCCGCACGAAGTCCTGCCGACGGATAACCTGCCGCGCTGGATGAACGAGTTTGAAGCCGAGGAAGCCTTTACGGTTTACGACCATCCAACTGTCTTCGTCTTCCAGAATGACGGTTTTGAACGCTTCAAGTTCCCGACTTATGAGATGTCGACACAGGCAGCAGGCGAAGGCGTCGTCGAAAGCGAGGATACGCTACCGCCGCTGCCCGCGCCAACCACCGAACTGGCGACCCGCCCGCAAACGGATGACGATGTGGTCTTCGCGCTTATCATCTGGACATTTGGCTTCATCCTACTTGGCTGGGTCGCCTTCCCGCTCATGTATTCGCTGTTCCCGTCGTTACCGCTCGGTGGTTTTGCGGTTGGGCGCGGGCTGGCGTGGCTGATCCTGGCATTCGTCCCCTGGTGGCTGACTTCGATGTTCGGGCGCTTCTTCTGGACGCGCCCCGGCGTTTGGCTGCTGCTGGCGCTGTTTGTGGCTGTCAACCTCATCATCGCCTACCGCCGCCGTGATGAACTGCGCGACTACCTCAGGGTTCACTGGCGCAGCATTTTGATTTGCGAACTCATTTTCCTGGCGGCTTTTGGTGTTGGGCTGCTGGTGCGCGCCGTCAACCCGGATTTGTGGCAAATCGCACGCGGCGGCGAAAAGCCAATGGACTTCGCCTACCTGAACGCGATTTTGATGACACCCGTGTTCCCACCGCCCAACCCCTGGATGGCAGGTCACGCGATCAACTATTACTACTTTGGCTTCGTCGTCATCGCGCTGCCGATCAAGATCACCGGGATTGCCTCGGAAGTCGGCTACAACCTAGGGCTGGCATCGCTTTATGCGGCGGTTTTCAGCGTCGTGTTTACGCTGGGCTATGCTCTGCTTCCGTCAGGACGGCGCGTCGTCAACACGGCAGTGGCACTGGTGGGCGCGCTCTTTGCGATGCTGGCGGGCAACCTCGGCACGCTCAAACTGATTCTGTTCCCGGAGCCGGGGCAGGACTGGACTTCACACCGCTGGTACTGGTATCCCACGCGCATTTTGGGCGAGTCTGCCAACCATGCGGGCGGTGCGATCAACGAAATACCGATTTTCTCGTTCCTCTTCGGTGACCTGCACGCGCACATCATTGGACTGCTGCCAACCATGCTGCTCCTGACGGGCATGTGGACGCTGCACAAGCAAAAACGCTGGTGGATCGCGCTGCTGGTCGGCGTGATCGCTGGCACGATTTACATGACCAACATCTGGGATGTGCTGTTGTACGCCCCAGTCGGCGCGCTGCTGCTCTGGATGGCGACGCGCAATATCAGGCGCTTTATACTCTACGGCGTGCTGATAGGGGTGGGTGCGGGCTTTGCTG
>Ga0081539_10003797_pt1 | contig 17799 bp, 14 predicted proteins | sample TabmetS4T2R2_FD_71023 | JGI IMG/M metagenome (GOLD analysis project Ga0081539, IMG submission 71023) | Tabebuia heterophylla rhizosphere microbial communities from the University of Puerto Rico - S4T2R2 | ecosystem: Host-associated > Plants > Roots > Rhizosphere ...
TAAACAAAATGGCGGCGCCGTAGGCATGTTGGGCGACACTCGTAACAGCCCGACGTGGGCCAACAGCGCCCTCACGCGCGGTTTCTTCGATGCGATCTGGCCGAACACGCTGCCCTCCTACGGCGGTTCAACCAAGTATCGCCGTCTGGGCGACATCCTCAATTACGGTAAATCCTACCTCATGACGCAACAGGGAGTGGCCGGCACGACCGAAGCGCCGTCCGCGGGCGATGTCACCAGCGAACTCTATCTGTGGCACGTCATCGGCGATCCGACATTGGAGATCTGGACGAGCAATCCACACTTCATCATCCTCAGCCCGTATATCGAGTTGAGATCGGCGCGCGACCGATTGTTCGTCCGCTATGGAGAAGAAAATGTGATCATCACCGCCTTTCAGAAGGTCAAAGGCGAAGTGATCCCGCTCGGACGCGGCGTGGTGAGAAACGGCGAAGCGTCAATTTCACTGGTGAACGTCCCACGTCTTGGCGCTGATATCGAATTGGTCGCCAATGTCGAGAACGGTCTCTCGATTCCCTTGAAGCTAAAATGATCTGATTGACACAGCTGAGAGCGGAATAGTTCAACAGACGAACCGCGTGAAAGGTCCTAAAGGCCTTCGCGCGGTTCGTCTTTCATTTGCCTGAAACTCAGGAGTCTACTTGACGGCTGACAAGGAACTGTTCAGAATGAAGAAGGTGAGGCCTTTTGACTGAATTTCTCTGATCAGAAACCAGATAGAAGATTTCGCCGGGAATCGATCTCTGAGGTTCGGGCTTGTAGCTCAGGTGGATAGAGCGACTGCCTCCTAAGCAGTAGGCCGCTGGTTCGAGTCCAGCCAAGCCCATCAACAAAACCAACAACTTACAGCAGCTTAGTGAATGAAAATTGGGTCTGACTTGCCACTTGACTCGCCACTCCGCAAAGTTTTCTGATTTTTCTTCTCATCCAGCTTCTCTGCAATTTCCCGTGCGCTGATCTGATCGATATTCACGTACCGCTCGAAAGTTGACCACTGGGTGTGTCCGGTAATTTTCATAACTTCGATTTTTTCCATCGATGAAGGTTTTTAGAATCGAATGATCAGATGAAGTAGTTGCCGTACTCCTTTCCGACCTCTTCAATTAAAGCCCAATCGGCCAGCCTTTTCTGCCTGTTTTTGATTAACCAATCGCATAGTATTTGCAGCCTCATCGGATGCGGATCGAAGTAGGAGTTAAGGAGAGAAAAGCGGAATAGAGCTATCTTCCCATTTCAGATAAACTCAACCCCGGCGTATATCTCAGCAAACGGCAAACGGCATTCAATCGCTGCCAAATCGATAGATGCCTCGGGATGACCGAAATATGATCTCACCCAAACTTCACCAACCCTCGAATACCTGACGACGTAGGTTATGCTTTGAGCGATGATCAGATAATCCTGGAGCGACGCGAGGGCGGTATATTCCTCAAGTTTCTGTTTATTGTCGGTCAACAATGAGGCGGCGACAGGATTTCGATGATCAGGGCCGGATTGAGCAGCACTCCGATTCCGTTCACTTCTTCAATCACCGGATTGCAGGCTATGCTCAGATCAGCATATCGAAAAGGTTTATGAGATGTTTTGATCGGGATGTCGGCCGGAATCACTCGGCAGCCTTTCAGTTGTTTGCTCAGCGACTCATTGAGATTGATCATGATGGTCGAGCGATTCTTGGATCCTCCGCTCATCAAAACGATCTCGCCATCTCGATACTCATAGCGAACTTCATTAGCTTTAATGAAGTCGAAATACTCATCAAGGGTGTAGGAGGGTTGAATACCTTTCTCCCTTGCGCTCACTTCGCCGCTCCCTTCTTTGAAGACTTCGTAACTTTCCTCTTGGCATAACTTACCAGTCTATCCAGTAATTGCCAATCCGAATTTTCACAGCACGAAACCAGCAACAGGAAAATACTTGATATCCTATAAAGCAACTCCTTTCATTGGGCGCTGGTGGTGGGTTTGGGCAGCTTCATGTTGAGGCGCTATTGGTGAGATGGTTTCCAGACAAATATTCGCAAGCTTAGCGAACACCACGCTCAACAGTCTTCCACGCCTGCACATAACGAACGGTCTTCGGATTTGCTTCATTCCATTTCGGCGCCTCCGCGTTATCTGCGATCATCGTTAGCGCGAGAGCTATCATCCGGTTGATCCCGGCCATGTTGTCAAAATCAACCTTGTCCCAATGATCGCCCGGCTGGTGGTAATCGGGGTAGTCGAAGGCCACGCACAGAGTGTGAGCTGGAATGCCGGCATCGGCCAGCGCCTGGTTGTCGCTGCGATCAAAAAAAGAGTCGCTGTTCTTTTCGTGCTTGTAAACGTCGATTCCAGTCTTCTCGCCTGCGGCTTTGAAGATCTGCCCCAGGTCGGTGAAATCGAATCCGGTCATCGCGGCGTTGTTGAGCTGCGGCCCTTCGTCGCTGTCGGTCCTACCGATTTGCTCGAGGTTGACCATCGCGACGGTCTTTTTGAGCGGGAAGACCGGATGACTCGCATAATAGCGTGAGCCTAGCAATCCTCTCTCCTCGCCGAACCACGCGATGAAGACGATGCTTCGCTTCGGCTTCCGTTTCAGCGTGGCCAGCGCCGACGCCAACTCGATCACCGAGACCGCGCCGCTGCCGTCGTCGTTCGCGCCGTTGTAAATTGCATCGCCATTGACCGGGGTGCCGACGCCGATGTGATCGTAGTGCGCTGACACGATCACATCGCTCTCCCTCAAAACAGGGTCGGAGCCACGCAGGAGACCGACGACGTTACGCAATTTCACAGGCTTACGCGCTGGAGCAGCCAGACTCAACGACATCGAGACTTTCACCTCGGCATTCATTGAATCGTAGAGTTTGACGGCGCGCGGATCGTGGATCCTCATAAATGGCATCTGCGAGGCGCCTACGCCAGTGCTCCCGCCGCGTTCGGGATCGATCAATCTTCCTCCGCGGAGCCCGCGCCCCTTAGTAGTCGCGCGATCAATCGAGATCATAAACGCCGCGTTGAGCGATTTCATTCTGCCAACAAAGTTGTCCTGAGCGCGCAGGAGTTCCTCCCACTTCGACCGATCCTCGCGGCGAAAATCGGGGATTTCGGTGATTACCACTTTGCCGCCGACCTGTTCGGCTTTAAGAGCCTCAATTGCCGCAGCGTCTTTGTAATCGACCTTGACCAGCGGCGCCGACCTCAATTCGACTTGCTGCTCGCCATTAAAGCTCACCTGACCGGCGCCGATCTTTATCGTCTGTGCCCCATCGTTGATTGATAGATCGAAAGAATCGATGTCCGGCTCCGTCACAAGCCAATTGGCGATTTGAAAGAATGTCTTTTGTCCGGGCTCATCCCCGTCGCAGGCGGGCTCCAAACCAGCGCGACGAAACTGCGCGGCGATGTATTCGGCGGCAATCTCCAGCCCGCGCGACGGCGTGTTGCGACCTTCGAGCAAGTCCGACGCGATGAAGGAGAGGTGGCCGCGCAGCGAGTCGGCCGAGATGCGGTCAAGCGCGGATTGAATCTCTGGCGCGATTCTGGCAGCGGGCGCTTTTCTCTTCGCCTTGCCCTGCGGGGCCTTGCTTTGCAAGAGAGCCACATGAGCTTCACCGCCAATCATCAAAGTTAACAAAATCAGCGCGCTAAACCAGACAGAGCGGCGCGCAGCGGCTTGGAAATTTATCTTAGTCATTTTTTGAAATGGAGTTTTATGCGCGCTCTTCAATTAATCCTGATTACTCGGTCAAAGAGCTTGTGGTATTCCTCTGATCCGTGCATAACCAGGACAAGGGTCTTCTCCTTAGTCCTTTCGAGGATGAGATTAATAGCTTCGTTTTTGCTTTCCGGGTCGAGGTTTGCGACCGGTTCATCTATCACATAAAGATCCGCTTCCAGCGAGAGCGCCAGCGAGAGCGCCAGTTTCTGCTGTTGGCCGGCTGACAGCTCATCAGCATACGCCTCCAATACCGCCTGATCTCGAAGCCTGAATGCTGAAAGCAAACAATCGTCATTGACCAGGTCCCTTACTTTCAATGGAGGGAATGAAATCGGCAGGGTAACTGAGCTGATCTTCTCCGGCAAAACCACGTCTCCTTGAGACGGAGCCAGGTATCCGGAAAGAATGTTGGCGAGAGTAGTTTTGCCGGATCCATTTGGCCCCACTATTACGACCTTTTCTCCTGGAGACAGTCGCAGAGAGTAATCCTTCAAAATCGGTGCGCCGTTATACGAAAATGTGACATTATTGACTGATGGCGAGCCGCCTCTACGATAGTACTTCATTGTAGAGGATGAGAGGAACGACGCGATGCGTTCAATGATGGCGCCGTATGTGTGAAAATCGGCCATGCGGTTGAAAAGCTGCATTAGCTCAGTAACCGCCCTCCAAAAAGTGTTGACAAAAGCGAGATACCCTCCAAAACTCAGCGCCCCTCTCAATACAAATAAAGCTCCCACAAACATTGAAAGGAAGTCAGAAACAACCATGGTCAAATTATTGAGGGCCTGAAACACTCGCGTGATTCTATATCTTTTGTAACTCGTGGATAGATATCCCCACAACTGATTATCGAAAACGCTCGCGGTAGGCGCCAGGAGGCCGAATGATTTGATCATTCGGAATGCGCCGAGCGCCTTATTCAGAATCGACATGACGGCCCCTTCCTGCTCTCTCTCCTGTGAAGTCAGCGCCTTGATTTTTCTGCCTAAAAAAACACCGACAGCGGATGAGATGGGAATGATTACTGCCAGAAAAAGGAACGCCTGCCATGAAAGATAAACGAGGACCAGCAAAAGAGAGACCAGCAGCGCGCCCTGCTTGATTGTCGATTGAATGATCGTCAGCAGCGGAACCAGTCCCTCACGCAGGTCTCCATATATTCTGGTGATGAAGTACCCTTGACCATTTTGCAGTACGGACGCGTACTCCTTCTCATAGTAAGACTCGAGCATTCGCCGGGACATTGCCATCAGAATCCGATTTTCAAGCGACTTGTTCCAAAGTTCGGCGACGGTGGCAAAGAAATTGAGCAAGAGACCCAGAGCCAAATAGACGACTACCAAAACGATGAATCGATTGAATTCGCGGCTGCCGGCGATTTCATCAAAAATAGATTTGATCAAAAGCGGGTGCAGGATTCCTTCGGTCCCGGCTAGAAATGACGAGAGCGATACGAGACCGGCGTATTCGTATTTGAATCGCCCGAGCAATTCAAATACGACTCTCCATGATTTAGCGCTCTGGCTATCTTTGGTTTTGTTCGATTTTTGCAAGATGAGCGATTCTTTTGTGTCAACGGCGATGTTTTGTTTAAGGATGGATTACAGGGAAAGTGACGCTCTTATCCTGCGCCATCCGCGCGGAAAGATTTTCCGAGTTCGTCGCCACCTTTCACTATTGACTTGCGACAAAAGACGCTGGCGCGAACTCCATCAACGCATCGAATACGGAATCAATCGATGAACCATTCAGCCTCGCGATCCCAGTGGGAATCGCGCCGCGCGCTGGGAAGCTCTGTCCCCGGGAGTCGAGCGACCGTTTCACCGCTTCACAGCTTTGCATGCTGTCTACAAGAGGGATGGAGCGATAAAGATCATAGCTGTTCCTCAAATACTCATCAGCGGACTCGCCGGCCAAGTCGCCGTCCGGGTTCACGAGACCTGAAGATAGACCTAATTCCCAATTAGCGAAGGCGCGTTCAAGCCGAAAGAGGGTCGTTGACGCGAGCCGTCGAAGTTCGTCGTACCAGCGGCGGCGCAATCCAGGGGAATACTCCGCTCCAGTCCCGCCTGTATAAATACGTAGCAGCAAGATGGCGCTCTTGATGCTCCCGGGTTGATCATTAAATTCACTGCACCACTTGAAAGCCGTCTCAGCAGGCCCGAGAGCCTTCGAGCTATCGCCCATCGCATGGCGTTCGAGGGCGAGGCGATACGCTATTTGCCTCAATATCGGCAATTTCAGGATGTATTTCTCCACTGCCGCGAGATGTTCTTCCAGTTTGTTCAATGTTTCGCCGGCCAAATCATCGCGCCCCCACTCGCGGTAGATCTGGCTGAGCAGCAAATGAGCAACTATCCGATCCGTGTTATTGAGCGGTATCTGGTGACAACAATCCGCAAATGCCTCCATGGCCATCTCGTATCGCCCCAGGTTAAGCAGGGCTCGACTTCGCGCTTCAAGAAGATACTGCTTGAAAAACGCGTCCTGGTATTCCGGAAGACCCTCGTTAGTTTCCACCAGCGCCAATAAAGCCGGATAATCTTCAACGACTTGAAAAACCCGGGCCGCTTCGACGACTCGACAAGAAAACATGAGTTTCTGGCAACCAGGCGACGCCGCAAACATCGCCGGCGCGTCAGCAACCGAGATGCGATGCCCGAAAACGCATAGATCTTGCTGTTGGAGGCTGAAGCGATAAATGTCCTCGAAAATACTCAGACTCTCTTTCACCTGGCCCTTTTGCCCATAAATTCGCGCGAGGTTTACGTATGGGGCCACCATCCTTGCCAGGCAGCTGGCCCTGTATGTCGAACGGGAACTAAGCCCGGCGAACAATTCGATGGCGCTGCGGCATAGTGTTTCCGCTCTTTCAATCTCGCCGTAATGGTACTGCAGTAAAGCTCCCTGATTGAATTGGACGGCGATCCGTTCGCACGTCTCGGGCGAATCCGGCAAAGACTCCGGAGCGCATAAATGTAATTGATCGAGGATCAGCTTGCTCATCGCCACCAGATCGACTTTTATGCGGTCCTCCATCTTGGTGACCATATTGGTTCTTTCCAGCTTGATCAAATTACATCGAGCGTCCATGGCGGTCCCCCCGGAACTAATTTGCTTTCCGATATTTCATCTCCATTCTTGTTCAGCATTTTCAACTCATGCTGGATGTCTCGCGCCTTTGCGCGTCGGCAGTAAATGTGTCGCGATGGTCTGCGGACGATGAAATAACTTCGTCAAGCGTGAAGTCCGCTTCGTCAAGATGAGTGAATCGGCGCAACGTCCGCATCACTCCGGCGACGCCTGTGGCGTAATCGCACGAAATTCTAAAGAGATTGTCACCAGGCGTAGCCAATCCACCTGATTTCTTCAAGAGATAGATGTTGCGGATTCCTGAAAGCGGCCGTCTCGCCATCTCCAGGAACTTCGGGTTGTTCGAGAATAAGAATGCATCCGTAAAGATGTCTACCAAACCGGTAATTCCATATATCAATCCTACAAATCCGATGTATTTCCTGTGCGCCTCCGACAATAACATTTCTACCCGGTCCCACCTGCCGTACCTCATCGCCACCCTGGCGATGCCCGCGGCGCCTTCTTCGATATACGGTAGAAAAGTAGTGTCAGTTGGCGTGCGGGGAAAGGACAGAGTTCCTTGCTCGTGTTCGACGCCGTGAGACAAGTCAAACTCCAAAGCGCGCCGGCCCGCCAACATATATTTCTTTTTTCCGGATAGCTGCGTCATCCGAAGAAGAAACAGCGCAACACCGCTCTGACCATACCCGTAACCCAATTGAAACAAGTCGTCGGTCTCCCAATAGATTCCTCTGTCGCTATCTTGCGCGACTCCAAGCAGGGCATCAGCCAGTCCCTCGGCAGTTGCCAGATAATCGGGCCCCTTAGTGCGAAGATGGAAATAGAGGTTCGTCATCCCTACCCCGGCCATTCCGTAGAAATATGAATGGTGGCTTTTCAGGATAGAGTTCTGATTCGCCATTTTCATGAACTCGACCGCGCGATCCTCGAAGCCGAGTTCCCAAAGACACCACGCGATTCCGGAGGCGCCAGTCAAGAGCCCCGGAGGCATGTCCTGAGGCTTGACTTTATCCAGTTGTCGCTCCAGCCAATCGGATGCAATCTTCGGAATCTCAAAGCCGCACTTTTTGAGACTGTAGAGCACGCCGCAGGCCCCAAAGCCCAGGCTGAGAGTATTCGTCCGGTGCATGAACGGGTCCGCGGGAAACAGGCCATCATCTCTATCAGGACGGATATTGGCGAGGATGAAGTCGCCAAGCCCCTGTGAAACATCGTCCCAGGAAACGCCGTCAACATCGCAAGCGAAACTCGGCGCCAGTATTTCCGCCGGTTTATCCAGCAGTTCACAGGCGCTGGCGCAGGTCATTTCATTTTTCGAGAGACCATTGATGACATTGAAGAGTTCGGTCCGCGCCCACCCGAGATCAGCAATCATCATTTTAAGAACCGTGTCAAAAAGATCACCTCGGAGCCAGGAAAAGACAGAGATAGGAAAAAGGAGGTACATCATGTTAGACGCCAGGGCGAAGAGATCATCTCCGAAATCCTGGGATTCCCTGCGGATGCTCGCGGCGCTTTTGAATCCGGGTGTGTAAAGATAGGTTGAGACATCTATTCCGGGCTTAAGGGCTCCCTCGAAATCAATGAGCCGCACATCATAAGTTGAAGAATCTATCCTGATGTTTGTGGCGGATAAATCTCCGAACACGATCCCTTTTTTGTGCAAGATATCGACCACCCGCGCAAGATTTTTAGATATTTTTATACAGATTTCGTAGTATCGGAGGGTATCTTCCAACGATGGCTGGACACGTAAAAGAGGGCTCTGCGTAAGCATAATTTCCCGAATGTCGAGTCCACCCAGGTATTCTTCAACCAGGAAAAAGTTTTCCCAGAGATAGAATGAATCCAGAGGCCTGGGGGCGATACCAGTATCTCGAAGTAGTTCAAGAATCTCCTGTTCTTTCTTCAGCGTTTTGATCGCCTCAGTCCCACGATCGTCCATTGCCGTGTAGGCCCTTGCTTCCTTGATAACAACTTCCGCGCCGGTTTCGCGATCCTCCGCTAGGTAGACTCCGCCTGAATTGGAAAAACCCAAAGCCCGTTTCACAAAATACCTGCCGTTAAGACCGCTCTCCTGGCGTTCAACTTTCGGACTGGGGAACGGATCAGACGCCCAGGGGGGAAGGGCGAAATAGGGATGTCGCACATCAGGTATGGCTTCACCGTCCGGCGTGTAAATGACGAGTCTCTGCTCACCCGTTATCTCCATCTGACTCGTTCGCGCCATCCCTCCATAACGGTAATATAAGACCCGGCAGTCTTTATAACGCTTGTCGGAAAGGATGTACGGGCCCTCTTCAGAATGCAATTCCGCATAGAGATGTTCAAGCAGATTTCTGAAACAGGAGAGATTCGACGGGTACAGCGTTATGAATTTTCCAGAACCGCCCCGCGGCCACCTCTTAGAACTCATCATGGCGTGGACGTTCCTGTCGAGGGAGAATTTGAAGGGCACGCCATTCAGGAGGGCGACCCTCGCGGCTCTCTTTAAAATCGACGCGCCGTTCTGAATCGTCGCCGACACATGCGCTTTCCACCCTTGAGCCGGGATCTCGGACTTTTCAACAGGGTGAACCATATACCAGAACCCCTGGCGCGAGATATTCCAATCCATGTCAAGGTTCAGCTCGCTCAAAAGATCGGTGACGACCTTTCGATAGCCATCAAAGGGACGGTAATGAGTTTCCAATGGCTCATAGAACAACTCATCACTGAGGATGTAACTGAATTTGTTTGTGTGACGAATATCTCTTAAGTACGTGTTGACTTTCATCAATCTGCCTCCGACCAGGGTTTGACAGGTTCCGGGCAACGCCGCGGCATTGCCCGGAACCTGTTCTCTTGAAATGCCATGAATTGCTACTTGGCAATCTCATCAGATTTAATTTTGACCTTTACAGCAATCCTCGGAGCTGCTGGAACAGCTGTTTCCGAAGAACAATACTTCCTCGGCCAGTTCGAGTTTCTGAAGATCCAGAACTATTTCCATCTGCGCTTGCATCTGTTTCGCCTCCTTTCTTGTTCAGTGATTTCAACTCATGCAGATTGTCACGCACGTTTGCGCATCGGCCGCAAACGTGCTACTTGGCAATTACCTGAGATTTAATTTAAATCATTGCAACAGGAGTTAGTGCTGCTGGTGGAGCTGTTTCCGAAGAACAATACTTCCTCGGCCAGTTCGAGTTTCTGAAGATCCAAAACTAGATCGACCTGCTCTTGCATCTGCTCTTGCATCTGTTTCACCTCCTTTCTCATTCAGCGTTTTCAACTTATAACTAACGCCTCGCGCCGGTTGCGGACATGCCGTTCCGGCCGCGGGTGATGAAATAGCTGCTACCCAATGCAGGGTTCACTTGGTAGCGTTCCAAACCTGACCTGTAGGTCCGCCATCGACTCTTCTGGGGGATTGGGTATTAAGAAGCCTCCACTCAGGCTTGAGTCAGGTAACCTTTGAGCTGGTCATTGACAGAGCCGATTTCCGCAAAGAAGCTCTCAATATTATCTGCGGTAAGGTCATCGACCGCCTTCTTTAACTGCTGGATGCCTGCCTCAATCAGATCTCTTGTATCTCCATCTCCACACTGTGCGGCATACCGCAAATCGCGACGCAATGACGGGCACTCGAGAACAGTGCGGCGCAGATATGCGACCAGCAGATGCCACGGGCTGAGCGGCATGAAGGTCAACGTATAATGCAGCGAAGAACTATCTGAAGTTCGGGCCTGATGCCAGAACCCGGGCGGTAAATACAAGACATCTCCGGCATTCAGCTCGAGTTCTATCATACCCACCGCCTCAGGCTGCCGGATGACAGCTCCGGCTGAGCTCAGGAACGCTTTTACCTTGGCGTCATCCAGCATTGATAGCTGAAAATTTATTGGCGAATTCTCCCAGGCCGGCTGGTTACTGATTGTCCAGTGTTTTTTTCCGGCAACCTGCATAAAAAAGACGTGTTGTGAGTCGATATGCATTTCGCTGCCCGAGGATGGCGGAGTGAGATAACAGGTAGTAACGACCTTGCCAGGTAATCGTATAGTTGAGGTTACATTTTCAACAAACTGTTTGAGCTGTTCATGACAATGGTCAACGGCGGGGAAACACAACGAAGTTCCAGCATTGAATAAATCCGGCCACATTGCTGGAACGGCATGGAAGTTTCGAACCTTTCCTGTGCGGTCCAGGAAGCTTGCCTGCGCGCTGGGGATCTGTCCACCTATCCACCGACCTGGAGTCAATCGCCCGCTGAGAATAGCCGGCAACTCTGAAATGCCCGGAAACCGCGCGAATTTCTGCGCGGTGCCGGGAATATGGAGAGGCATGCGATGCCAATAGTGTCTGAAGAAATCATCAACATTGATTGGAGCAATCAGCTGATCAAGAGAATCCATATCATGTCTCCATTTAACTGGACTTTATCCATTCCTGGTCTGTGAAAAACTAACGGCAATCCGCATCGGCTGCGGTAGAGCACTTGCCGTTTTTCAACGTCGAATTCTTGGGAAAGGGTCCGCTTCACTCGTATCCACTGTCGAATAGCGCTCAGCCCTCGTGGAGCGGCCTTCGACAAAACCTCTCTCTCAATAGTAAAGACGCGCCTCCGCAACGATCCTCTCACCGGAATGGCAATATTTTTCAGTTTCGACTCAGTCTCGAAATTTGATTCCGGTATCCCGAAATCAAAACGAGGCGCTGCCGGAGTGCGCGAGCATTACTCCGTCAGCCGGATGGCTTCGCGCGCACTTGACGTTTATGCCGGCTGGGTGCCTGAAGACGTGAGGACAGCCTTCGAGGCCATGATGAAACAATACTTCAGCGATGGCGTTCCCCTGGGACAGCGAAACAGGAGCAAGAGGCCCAGTCTCGGCAAAAACGAAAGCGACTCTCGCCTGAGGGATTCTTGTTCAAAAATAGAACTTTTCCCCTCATCCCTACGTTTATCCGGCTGACTTGGACTGTCTTCAGGATCCAAAGAGGCTTCGGAGCGAATCTATGCCTACCCGTCTACAGCCACGCCTCCACGAAATGATCAATCGGAAGAGGTCTGACCTGGAGCAGGCGATCACATATCACAAAGAGTTGTTGGATGGGATAGACAGGGCGTTGGAAAGAAGTTCCGATAGCCTGGAACAAAGGCTTGTTGACCTGGAAGTATCTTATCTCATGATCGATAGAATCTATGGGGAATTGGTCTTTCTGAGCGATGTGGCGGGCATCAGACCGCCACAGAAACCACTGATAGGTCGAGGGGAATGATAAATATAAAACCCTGGCTCTCTTTCACTTCAACATTTTTTCTAATAGACGGCTTGACAGCCGAAGGCAGATTAAGCTAGTTTCCATTTACCTCAGTAACAATAATCCACCGTCTGTTATATTGAGGTGCCCCATTTTTTGATGCGTTAGTTTGTTACATACCTCAGGATGATTCGATTCTGATACAGGCAGCGGTGTGACCGCTTGGTAGAGGCAGTGAGTTAGACGCTGTCTCTCTTAGTATTTAACGCGGTCCGAGCCGAAGTGTATTGACTGTAGTTACCGGTAGTTATAAACAAATAACATTGCCATCACCGGCAAGGTGATGAGGTGCGTTTCCGAGGAGTTTTCCCCATATGCTGAGCTTTCTCCATTCCCCTCTCCGCTGTCTCTTTCTGTCTTTAATTCTTTTGTCATGCGTAGTTTATTGGCCAGCCCCCGCACTTCATCGTGCCCGCTGGAGAGCACTCGGCATGATCTGTTATTTACGCTCTGTCCCGCAGAGCCAGGGAATTTCACTTCACTCATCATAGGCTGATCGGAGAGTGATTGTGATGTGTCCTGCTGCCCCCATGCTGAGAATGGTTATTCGTCAGCGGAATAACCGCGCGGCGCTCGTTTTTTGGTCGTCACTTGCCGTTTTCTTCTTTGTTTCCACGGCATTTGCCCAGTATCGGTTTGATTCATGGACGGCTGACAATGGCCTGCCACAGAATTCGATCCATGCCATTCACCAGACTCGTGACGGGTATCTCTGGTTAGCAACCTCGGACGGTCTAGTTCGTTTCGACGGCGTCCGCTTTACAGTCTTTAATAAGAGTAACAGCTCGGGCCTTACCAGCAATCGTTTCACCAGTCTCTATGAAGATTGCCATGGAGATTTGTGGAGCGGCACGGAGAATGGGGGCGTGACGCGGCGCAGCCATGGCGTCTTCACCACCTACACCACCGAGCATGGGCTGCCGTACAACGTTATCACGGGTGTGACAGGCGACGAGTCCGGTCAATTGTGGGTCCTGTCGATTAACCGGATTATGCAGTGGCAACCGGCAAGTGGCCGGTTCCAACCGACTGATTTGACTCACCCGATGGTTGCTTTCGGCACCGAGGCATTCGGCAGCTTCGGTGGTTTCTGGGGGACGGATGACACTGGATTGCATCGCTTTGCTCGCGGGAAGTTGACTACCTGGACGCGGAAGGACGGTCTGCCGAGCCTGAATATCCATGCCGTTGCTGAAGACCGGCGCGGGACGATCTGGGTGGCTACGCGGGACGCCGGACTCGTCCGGATCGAAGGCGGTAAAGTTACGCGTGTTTACACGGGAAGCGACGGGCTGCCCAGCAATTTGCTGTGGTTCATTTCCGGTTCGGAACTGAAGATCGCCTGCGCCGACGAGAACCGGAATCTGAGGATCCTCAGGATCGATCCCTGGGGGAATTACTCCACTTTGAAACCGCCAACCGGACTGCTCGAACAACTTAGCATCAATCAGCCCTATCTCGATATCACGATGCTGTATGAAGACCGCGAAGGGAACCTTTGGATCGGAACCCAGAGGAAAGGGCTTTACCGCGCTCGTAAGCAGGCCATCAGAGCTTACTCAAAAGCGGACGGACTGATCGACAACAACGTCTATTCGATTTACGAAGATCGAACGGGCGCGATCTGGATTGGCGCATGGTATATGGGTTTGAGCCGGTTCAAGGATGGAGTCTTCACCAACTTTACGAAGCAGGATGGCCTGGCTTCAGGCCTGGTCACAGCTATTGGCGAAGATCAGGCCGGGCATTTGTGGGTGGCGGCGTACGGCAATTCCACTCAAAGCGGCTTACGGGTCATCGAGAGCCTCAATCCGCGCCGCTTTACCATCTTCGATCATCTCTCCACTATCGACACCCAGGTCTCGGCGATCTATCAGGATCGCAGCGGTACGCTCTGGTTCGGGTCAGAGCAAGGGCTAGTGCGGTATCGCGACGGGACGCTCACCTTCTGGACGACGAAAGAGGGGCTGGCCGGCAATGAGGTGAAGGTCATTATTGAGGATGCCACAGGTGATCTCTGGATCGGCGCTTACGGTGGTCTCACCCGCTTCAAAGACGGAAGATTGACCAGCTGGACCGAACGCGACGGCCTGGCGAGCAATGCCGTGCGGGCGCTCTATCAGGACGGCGAGGGCGTGCTGTGGATCGGTACCTACGATGGCGGCCTTGGCCGCTTCAAGGATGGCCGATTTACCCGCTATACGACGAGGGAAGGATTATTCAACGATGGGGTTTTTCAGATTCTCGAAGACGCGCACGGTAACTTTTGGATGAGTTGCAATCGCGGCATCTATCGCGTGAGCAAGCAGGAATTGAACGAGTTTGCCGAAGGCAAACGTCGCGCGATTGCATCGGTGGGGTATGGCCGGCCGGATGGAATGCTCAATCCCGAGTGCAATGGCGGCCGGTGGCCGGCCGGTATTAAAACGCGTGGCGGCAAGCTCTGGTTTCCGACGCAAGATGGCGTCGCCGTAGTCGATCCGGAAGCGATTCCCGTCAATTCGCAACCACCGCCGGTAGTCATTGAATCGCTCCTGTTGGATCGTACGCCGATCGCGATTGATCGCCCGGTGCGGATCACGCCGCGCGGAGAGAACTTTGAAATTCAATATACCGCCTTAAGCTTTATCAACTCCGAGCACCTTAAATTCAGGTACAAGCTGGAAAATTTGGATCACGGATGGGTGGAAGCGGGAACGCGGCGAACCGCTTACTACTCCCACGTCCCACCGGGCGAATATGTTTTCAAAGTCATCGCCGCCAATAGCGATGGCGTCTGGAACACAGTCGGACAGAGCCTGAACGTCATTGTGCTGCCTCCGTTCTATCGCACGTGGTGGTTTGTGGCGATCGTAACTTTCAGCGTTGCCGGGCTCGTCTGGTTGACCTGGAAATATCGCATGGCGCAGTTGCAGCGAGAGCAAGCCGCGCAGCACGCATTCGCTCGCCAGTTGATTGCTTCGCAGGAGAGCGAGCGTAAACGCATCGCCGCCGAACTGCACGATAGTCTGGGGCAGCATCTGATAATCATCAAAAACCTGGCGCTCATGTTTTTGAGCGTGGCGAAAAACGATGAACAAGCGCGCCGTCAGGTCGAAGAGATTTCAGCCGAAGCTTCGCGGGCGATTGGCGAAGCGAAGGAGATCTCTTACAACCTGCGCCCCTACCAGTTGGACCGGGTCGGATTGACCAAGGCCGTTAAAGCGATTGTCAAAGCGGCCGGGGCGGCTTCGGAGATCGCCTTTTCAGCTGAGATTGACGAGATCAATGACGCCTTCCCTAAAGAGTCCGAGATTCACTTCTATCGCGTCGTTCAGGAGGGGATCAACAACATCCTCAAGCATTCACGGGCGACTGCGGCCAGCGTGTCGGTCCGGCGCAATGAAGATCGACTCCACCTTGTCATCTGCGATAACGGGATCGGGTTCGCGCCGGGCGCTTTGGCCTCTGACTCGCGCCGGGGCGGCTTCGGATTGGTCGGCGTCACGGAACGAGTGCAACTTCTCGGCGGAAAGCCGGTTATCCACTCCGCACCCGGACAGGGGACGACGATCAGCATCGAGATTACTTTGGAGAATAGAAATGATCAGTGAAATACGCATCGTAATTGCCGACGATCATCCGATCGTGCTCAAAGGATTCAGGCAGGTGATCGAAGGCGACCCTCAACTCAAAGTCGTCGCCGAAGCCGGAGACGGCGAGGCGGCGCTCGAACGGATTCAAGAGCTGAACCCCGATATCGCCATCCTTGATGTTGACATCCCAAAGCTGGACGGTTTCGGCGTTGCACGAGAGATTCGGAAACGAAGACTATCAGTCGAAGTAGTCTTTCTCACGATTCATGACGAAGAAGACCTCTTTCACTCCGCCATAGATCTGGGCGCAAAAGGCTATATCCTCAAAGAGAGCGCCGTCATCGAGATCGCGACTGGACTGCGAGCGGTTGCCGCCGGGCAGTTCTACGTCACCGCCTCGCTCATGCCGTACTTGCTCCATCGACGGAACCTGGCACAAGATTTGACGAAGACCAGACCGAGCCTTACCGAGTTAACAGCTACCGAACGGCGCATACTGCAAATGGTCGCCGACTCAAAATCCAGCAAAGAGATCGCCGGCGAATTATTCATTCACTACCGCACCGTCGAGAACCACCGCACCAACATCTGCCAGAAACTCGGCCTCCGCGGCCACAACGCCCTGCTCAAGTTCGCGCTTCAGCAGAAGCCGAAGTTGTAGGCATCGCTCGTGACTAACATCAACAGGCAATCTTTCCGCAACTGACTGCAGGCGACAGACGACGGCCCCGCACGGCAGTTGTCACTGAACCGGATCGCCCTCAGCTCTCAAAAAGTCATGAAAATGCTGTAGTTACTGTTACTACCTTTTGTCGTATCGGGTGGAACCACACAGAAACATGTGTGGTTCCACTTAGTAAAATAGTGTAGCGCCCTCTATTCACGCCATCGCCCAATCCGCCTATGCTGCACCCCGTCGCCGATAACTACGAGGCGAATCTTGATGAAGCTATTGATCGTTGATGACAACCCGTCTGTCCGGAGCTTGATCAGAAGCATTGTCGAGAACCTCGCCGAGGACATTCATGAATGTGAGGATGGCGCGGAGGCATTCGCAGCTTACATCGCACATCGGCCGGACTTTGTCTTGATGGATATAGCGATGAAAGTAGCGGATGGGATTACGGCGACAAGGTTGATAAAAGCGGCTGATGCCGCAGCCATGATCATTATTGTTACTAACTATGATGACGCCGATTTGCGCGAAGCGGCCCTCGACGCGGGCGCATGCGGGTATGTCCTGAAGGAGAACCTGCTTGAACTGCGGCGGTTGCTGGAATCTTTCAAGTAGCGAATTGATATCCCAAGCTCGAAGCGCCCCGAGCCGCGACATTCGATTTACGTCATCGATCTTATTCAACTCTCAATATTGCGGGAGAAATGTATGTCACAAGCCAAATCATCGCTTAGCTCGGACGTGTCACCAATTGCGCTGACCAATCTCTCACCCGATAGTTTCTATGGGTCTTATGCGGATCCGCAAAACATCACGGGAAGTCCATATGATCATCGGTATTACATATATAAAGCGAACGATACGTTGATCGTCGGCGGATTGAATGGAGAAGCATTGCTCGGCGCTTATATCGATACCATTCCGACAGGAAACAATGTGTTGATTCAGGCGACGAATTTGATTATTGCTACGTCGCTGACGATTCCTCGGGCCGATATTCAAATCTATTGCCGACATTTGACGATACCCGCCGGCGTGAGTGTGACCATCGACGTTTCCGCAGCGGGTGATGACGACACGGACAAGATGATGGTGAGCGCGGCCGTCAAACAGGCCGCCGAAGGGCAACCAGGACAAAATGGCGCAACCGTTGCGAAGGCGTGGGCGCAAGACATCCTAAATGCGGGCGATACCCCCCCGCCGGCTGACCCGGACTATGGGGCGCCCATCAACTATCAGTTCGGCCAGAACGGCGAGGATGGGGGCAGTATCACAATCATTTGCGACGAACTGCAGCTCGATGGCACGTTGATCCTCAATGCCAATGGCAGGAACGGCTATACCGGCTGTCCCGGTCAGCCGGGTGGCAGTGCAGCGGCGGGGCCAAACCCGGCTCAGGGGGGGGGTGCGCAAGCCGGGGGGTGGGGG
>Ga0081539_10003798_pt1 | contig 17798 bp, 18 predicted proteins | sample TabmetS4T2R2_FD_71023 | JGI IMG/M metagenome (GOLD analysis project Ga0081539, IMG submission 71023) | Tabebuia heterophylla rhizosphere microbial communities from the University of Puerto Rico - S4T2R2 | ecosystem: Host-associated > Plants > Roots > Rhizosphere ...
GTTCTCGCGCCCCGACGTGCAGTAGCGGCACTCCCCGTCCGTCCACGCGAGCCAGGGCACACCGAAGCGCCGACCGTCTTCGGTCTCGCCGACGATCTGGTGGCCGGGCACGAGCGGCAGCGTCGGACTGTCGAGCTCGCCGTCGACGATGTGGAGGTCCGTGCGGCACACGCCGCAGGCGCGGACGCGGAGCAGCAGCTCGCCGCCGGCCGACTCCGGCCGCGGGATTTCCTCGAGCGCGAGCGCCTCGCGCGCCGCGTGCAGCACCATCGCGCGCATCGCGGTTAGCCTGCCACGCGTGAAGCCCCTGCTCCCGGCCGACGACGTCGCGCGCTACGCCGATGTCGCCGTCAAGGTCGGGCTCTCCCTCCGGAAGGGCGACGACCTGATCCTGCTCTGCCAGCCGGCGCATCGCGAGTTCGCCGTCGCGATCGTCGAGGCCGCGTACCGGGCCGGCGCGCACGCGGTGGACGTGATCATGAACGACCCGTTCGTGCGCGCCGCGCGCCTGCGCTCCGCGCCGAAGGAGACCCTCGGCGATCTCACGCCCTGGCAAGCCGCGCGCTTTCGCGCGGCGGTCACGGAGACGACGGCGACGCTGCTGATCGCCGGCGAGAGCGAACCGGGCGCGCTCGCGGGCGTCGACCCGGAGCGGATCGCGAAGGAACAGAGCGGCTCGTTGATGAAGCTGCCGCAAGTCCGCCGCGCGATGCGGCAGGGGCGGCGACGCTGGGGCATCGTCGCCTGGCCGGTGCCCGCGTGGGCCGAGCGTGTCTACCCGAAGCTCGCGTCCGAGGCGGCGCAGCGCAAGCTCGCCCGCGACCTCCTCTGGTTCTGCCGGATCGGGCCGGACGACCCTGCCGGCGTGGACGGACTCCGCCGCCACCTCATGGCACTCCACCGGCGCGCGCAGGAGATCACGCGGCGGAACCTGCGGGCGCTCGAGCTGCGCGGGCCCGGCACGGAGCTGACCGTCGCGCTCCATCCGGACACGGTCTGGGCCGGCGGCGGCGGCAAGAACGGGTTCGGGATCATGCAGGCCCCGAACCTGCCGACCGAGGAGACCTTCACCTCGCCCGAGGCGTCCTCGACAGAGGGGACGTTCCGCTGCTCCCGTCCGCTGATGTTCCAAGGCACGCTGCTCGAGGGCCTCGCAGGCGAGTTCCGGGGCGGCCGCCTCGTGCGGCTCGAGGCCAAGCGCGAGGCCGATCGCGACTTTCTCGCGGGCTTTCTCCACTCGATCGACGGCGCCGACAGGCTCGGCGAGGTCGCGCTCGTCGACAGCTCGTCGCGGATCGGCCAAGCGGGGCGCATCTACTACAACACGCTCCTCGACGAGAACGCCGCGGCGCACATCGCATTCGGCAGCGGCTTCTCGTTCACGCGCCGCAAGAAGGAAGGCGAGCGCGGCCGGCGGGGCGTCAACCGCGCGCGCGCACACCTGGACGTGATGATCGGGACGGCCGAGCTCGAGGCGACTGGAATCGGCGCGCGCGGCCGGCGTGTCCCCTTGATCCGCGACGGAACCTGGCAGGTCTAGGGTCAGACCCCGGCCGGGGCGAAAAGAGACGGGTGCTCGCGCGCCGGACGGCCCTTCACGGTCGGAGCCGGCCACACGGACACGTCTGCCCCGGCCATGCCAGGGGTCAGACCCCTGCCATGCCCGAAAGGGGCATGTGCCGCACAGCCCTCATGGCTATCGTTAACCTGGTTAACGAATGCCGAACGCCCCCGCTACCGCCGCCGACCCGATCGCCGTGGCCAACCGGCTCCGGCCGGTGCTGCTGCAGCTCAACCGCGAGCTGCGGCGCGAGATCCACTCGCTCGGCGTGACCGGCGGCCAGGTCTCGCTCCTCGTCCAGATCCAGCGCTCGCCGGGCATCGGCGTCCGCGAGCTGGCCCAGCGCGAGCGCATGTCCGCGCCGGGCATGTCCAAGTACATCGCCCGTCTCGAGGACGCCGGCCTGCTCCGCCGCGAGGCGCTTACGGACAAGCGCCGCGTCGGTCTCCGGCTCACCGACGAGGGCGACCGCGTCCTCCGCAGCGTGAAAAAGCGCCGAACCGCCTGGCTCGCCGCCCGCCTGCGCGGCCTCGAGCCGCACGAGCTCGACGCGATCGACTCCGCCGTCGAGCCGCTCGCCCGCCTGCTGGAGATGCAGCCGTGACCAAGCTGATCCTTCGCGGCGGCCGGCGCACGTTCAAGAGCCTCCGCAAGCACCGCAACTACCGGCTCTTCTTCACCGGCCAGGTCGTCTCCGTCAGCGGGACGTGGATGCAGAACATCGCGATGTACTGGTTCGTGCTGACGCTGACACACGACCCCGTCGCGGTCGGAATCCTGTCGCTCTGCCGGTTCGGGCCGTTCACGGTCTTCGGCCTGCTCGCCGGCGTGATCGCCGATCGCTTCGACAACCGGCGGACGGTGATCGGGACGCAGGCGGTGCAGATGCTGTTGAGCGCCGCCCTCGCCGTGGACGCCCTGAGCGGCCACGCGACCGAGTGGCACGTCTACGCGATCGCGGCGCTGACGGGAACGGCACTCGTGCTCGACGCGCCGGCACGTCAGTCGCTGACGTTCCAGATGGTCGGACGCGCGGAGCTCCCCAACGCCGTCGCACTCAACTCGAGCCTGTTCAACATCGCGCGGATCGCGGGGCCGGCCCTCGGCGGAGTCGTGATCGCCGCCGTCGGCGTCGCCTGGTGCTTCGCCGCCAACGCCGTCTCGTTCCTCGCGGTCCTCGCGTCGCTGATCGCGATGCGGGTCGACGAGCTCTTCCCGCTCGAGCGGCGGGAGCGGCCGACGATCGTGCGTGGGATCCGCGAGGGCCTGGGCTACGCCCGGCGCTCGCGCGGCGTCCTCGTGATCCTCGGGATGATGGTCGTGTTCGCGAGCCTCTGCTTCAACTTCAACATCCTGCTGCCCATCCTGGCCAAGCAGACGCTCGACGCTGGACCGCGCGCGTTCGGCTTCCTGTCGGCGGCCTTCGGCTGCGGCGCGCTCGTCGGCGCGCTCGCGAGTGCCGCGGTCGCTCGCGCCTCTTGGCGGACGATGTTCGCCGGCGCGACGGGATTCGCGGTCTGCGAGCTCGCGATCGCGCCGGTGCACAGCCTCTCCGTCGACGGCGTCCTGCTCTTCGTCTGCGGCGTGTTCTTCACGTCGTACACGTCGAATACGAGCGCGCGAATCCAGCTCGACACGCCGGATCACCTCCGGGGCCGCGTGCTCTCGCTCTACTACTACGCGTGGAACGGCCTCGCGCCGCTCGGCGGCGTGATCATCGGCTGGCTCTGCGCAGCGGGCGGCACCGAGCTCGCGTTCGCCGTCGCCGGAGTCTCGGGCCTCGTGATGGCGGTCCTCGGTGCGGCCGCTCTCCGTCGCCCTGTCCGCGTGCACCCGGCAGAGGACGAGACCGCCGAGCCGGGCGAACAGCTCGCCGCCGCCTGACTAGGCGCCTCACGTTCCCTCGTTAGAGGCATAGCCGAAAAGGGGGATCCCCCCGATGCTGTGAGCGCGGGGCGAGGCGTCTCCCCGCATCAACTGCGGCAATTCGAGGTGAATCACTGTGAGCGAGTCTGCGGCCCTTTCCGGGCTCTCCTTTCCGGAGCCCCCGCTTAGCCCTACCCCACCCCCTTCGGTAACCCCGATTCGAATGGCAACGTCCCCGACACCGCCCCGGCCGATTCCCATCGCTGCTTCGGCCATCGAGACCCTGTTGCTGCGCGAGAAGCTGGTCACCCCCGACCAGATCGCGCACGCGATGACCGTTCAGGTCGCAACCGGGAAGAGCATCGAGGAGGTCGTTCGGGAGAACGGTTGGGTCAGCGACGCCGACCTGGCGCGGCTCCTCCAGCACGTCAACCCGCACGCCGAGCCGCGGCCCGCGGTCGTCGAGCAGCCGGAGGCCCCGCAGGTAGTGGAGCTGCCCGTCGTTGCCCCCTTTCCGACGGTCGTGCCGGACCCGGTGCAGGAAGTCGGCGCACCCGAGCCCCAGCCCGTGCACCCCGTCGTCGCGCCGGAGCTGGCGCCGCAGGTCATCGTTCCCCAGCCCGAGCCCGTCGTCCCTCAGGTCGTCGTGCCCGAGCCCGTTCAGCAGGTCGTCGTCGAGCCGGAGCCCGCTCCGCAGGTCGTCGTCCCGCAGCCGGTGCACACCGTCCCCGTTCCCGAGCCCGTGCAGCCCGTCGCCGCGCCGGAGCCCGTGCAGCCCGAGCCCGTCCACGCGCCCGCGGCCGTGCAGCCCGTCGCCGCGCCCGCGCCGGCCGAGCCCCTCGTCTCCGCCCCGGAGCCGGTGCAGCCGGTCGCAAGCCCGGCGCTCCAGGTTCACGTCACGCTGCGGCTGACGAACGGCGAGCGGATCCAGATGGCGTCGTTCGAGGACAAGGACACCGCCAGGCAGTTCGCGCTCGAGCTGTCGCGCGAGCTGGCGCTCAGCGCGGACTGGCCGTTCCTCGGCGGACGCTTCATCCGCCCCGAGGCCGTCGTCTCGATCGACATCGATCTGACGGCGTTCTAGCCCAAGCGGCGGCTTGGCCGCGGCCCGGCCGCCCAGTAGTCTCCGGGGCCTCAGTGCGACGCCTGTTCGTTGCCGGCCTCGTCGCCCTCAGCCTGGTCGCGGGCGCCGCACGCGCCGCCCTCTTCCGCGGGACGGAGGGGCCGGACAAGATCGTTGGCACGGCCGGCGCGGACACCATCTACGGCCTTGCCGGCGCGGACGTCCTCGACGGCCGAGGCGGCAACGACCTCCTCGTGCCGGGCTTCGGACGCGACCGCGTAACCGGCGGCTCGGGCAACGACCGCATCGCCGCGCAGGACGGCGCGGTCGATCGGATCTCGTGCGGCGCGGGAAGCGACACGGTCACGGCCGATCCGGACGACATCGTCGCCAAGGACTGCGAAACCGTCGCGCGCCAGATCTCGCGCGACACGACATCCGACTTCTTCGCGCAGCACGCCACGCAGGTCGAGCCGGACTCGCTTGCCTGGGGCAAGACCGTCGTCACGGCCTTTCAGAGCGGCAGGATCGTGAACGGCGGCGCGGCCGCGCTCGGCTACGCGACCTCGCTCGACGGCGGAACGACGTGGAAGGCCGGCGACCTCCCGCAGGGGCCGTACTCGACGGTGAGCGATCCGGTCGTCGCCTACGACGCGGCGCACGGTTGGTGGCTGGTGGCGGGCCTCGGCGCGGCACCCGGTCTCGACATCTTCGTGGTGCGCTCGCGCGACGGGCTCAAGTGGGGCAACCCGTTGATCGCCGCCGGCGACGTCGACGAGGACTACGACAAGGAGTGGCTCACGTGCGACAACGGCGCGCGGTCGAAGTGGCGCGGCACGTGTTACCTCGCGTACGTCGACACGCGGACGCGCTGGCTCGCGATCCGCACCACCCGCGACGGTGGAACGACCTGGTCGAAATCGACGCGCATCCAGCCCGGCGTGTCGGGCGCAACCTTCAGCGGCCCGATGCCGGTCGTGCAGCCGGACGGCGACGTCGTCGTCCCCTACGTCCTCTACGCGCCGATCTCGAGCGGCGAGGACCGGATGGCCGCGGTGATCTCGCACGACGGCGGCGCGTCGTGGGGATCGCCGCAGCGCATTGCAGGCCTGCGCTACGAGGAGCCCTTCGAGCTGCGCGCGCCGACGATGCCGAGCGCCGACGTCGACGCGGCCGGCCGCATCTACATGGCGTGGTCGGACGCGCGGTTCCGGGCGGACGGACAATCGATGGACGTCGTGCTGTCGACCTCGGCCGACGGCGTGCGCTGGACGGAGCCGGTGCGACTGCCGCCCACCGAGGTCGGCACGTCCCTCGCATTCATCCCGTCGATCGCGGTCGAGCCGGGAACGTCGGGCAAGACCGCGCACCTCGCGGTCGCCTACTACACGATGCAGCTCCCGGCCCGCTGCCAGCTGTTCGTCCCCGGTTGCGCGCAGCAGGTGAATGCCTGGCTCGTGGAGTCGAAGGACGGCGGCTCGAGCTGGGGCTCGCGCTCGCGGCTGAACGGCGAGCCGATGTCGCTCGACTGGCTCTCCGAGACGACCCTCGGACGCATGCTCGGCGACTACATCTCCGTCTCGTGGTCGGCCGGTCGCGCGATCCCGGTGCTCTCGCTTGCGGGAGAGCCGGGGTTCACGATGGCGCAGGCGATCTTCGCCGGCCGCGCGGCGTCCTAGCCCACCGTCCACGTCGCTCGCGCAGGGGAGCGTCCGTCAGGAGACCGCCCAGGTCTCGCCGGCGCGAAGCAGCGCCTCGAGATCGCCTTCGCCCTTCTCCTGCACGGCCCCGGCCAGCTGCTCGGCCATCAACTCGTCGTAGACCGGAGCCTCGACGTCGCGGAAGACTCCGATCGCGGTCGCGCGATGGCGTTCCTGCGTCAGGCGCGACAGTGCGAACGCGAGCGACGGCGTCTCCGCGTGGGCGTCGTGCACGAGGGTCTCGCCCTCGCCGTCGAACACCTCGATCGACCCGTCGGAGCGCTGGCGCACGCCCCGCGAGCCGTCCTCGCCGAAGCGGATCGGCTCGCCGTGCTGCAGGTACACCCGCTGGGTCTTGTCCTCGCGGACGAAGTCGAACGCGCCGTCGTTGAAGATGTTGCAGTTCTGGAAGATCTCGACGAACGCCGCCCCGCGGTGCTTCGCAGCCGCGCGCAGCGTCTCCGTCAGGTGTCCGCGGTCGGTGTCGATCGTCCGCGCCACGAACGTCGCCTCGGCGCCGATCGCCAGCGAGAGCGGGTTGAACGGCCGGTCGATCGAGCCGAACGGCGTCGACTTCGTGCGCGTGCCGAGCGGGCTCGTCGGCGAGTACTGCCCCTTCGTCAGCCCGTAGATCTCGTTGTTGAACAGCAGGATCGTGATGTTCACGTTGCGCCGCAGGGCGTGGATCAGATGGTTGCCGCCGATCGACAGCGCGTCGCCGTCGCCCGTCACGACGAACACCTTCAGGTCGGGGCGCGAGACCGACAGTCCCGTTGCGATCGCCGGCGCGCGGCCGTGGATCGAATGCATCCCGTACGTCTCCATGTAGTACGGGAAGCGCGCAGCGCACCCGATACCCGAGATGAAGACGATGTTCTCCCGCGGCAGGCCGAGCTCGGGCATGAACGCCTGTAGCCCGGCGAGGATCGCGTAATCGCCGCAGCCGGGGCACCAGCGGACTTCCTGGTCGGTCTTGAAGTTCTTCGCGGTGAGCTTGCCGTTGCCGTTCTCCGTGCCCATCAGAACACGCGCTTCGCCTTCCCGGGGCCGAGCGTCCAGCCGTGATTCCTCTGGTTAACGCACTTGATCTGGCGGCCGCTCGTGGCGACGGTGCAGCGGAAGCCCGGGTACCGCCAGGACTTGCCCTTGCGCAGGATCGGCGACGAGTCCTCCCAGTTCTTGCGCCACCTCCGCAACGTCGCCGTCTGCACCTTCCCCTTCGGGGCCATCGCGACGACATAGCCCGAGACCGGACGCCAGCAGAGCAGCGGAAATCGACGGTCGCTGACGTCGACGTGGCAGTAGACCGCACGGCTCGCAAGGTGAAACCACGGATACTGGCGGCCGCGCGACGCGGGATCGGCGGCTGCCGGCGCCACCGCCGCGGCGACCGCGACAACGAGCAGCACGCGCTTCAAAGCATTCCCTCGATCGCTTCTTCCATGTCGCCGGCGCGGAACGGTAGCCCGCGGACGCGGTTGTAGCCGACTGCGTCGACGAGAAACTCAGCACGCACGAGCGTCAACAGCTGGCCGAGGTTCATCTCGGGAACCAGTACGCGCTCGAACCGGTGGAGGATTTCGCCGGTGTTGCGCGGGAACGGGTTGAGGTACCGCAGGTGCGCGTGCGCGACAGGCTTGCCCTTCCTCCGAACGCGCCGCACGCCGGCGGCGACGGGCCCGTATGTCCCGCCCCACGAGAGGACGAGCAGCGGCGCGTCCACGTCGCCCTCGACCTCGAGCTCGGGGATGTCGGATGCGATGCCCGCGACCTTCTGCGCGCGAAGCCGCGTCATGGCGTCGTGGTTGTCCGGGTCGTAGGAAACGTTCCCCGTGACGTCCTGCTTCTCGAGCCCGCCAATGCGGTGCTCGAGGCCGGGCGTGCCCGGGATCGCCCACGGGCGCGCGAGCGTCTGGGGATCGCGGAGGTACGGCTGAAAGTCGCCGGCGACGTTCGGCGCCGTCGCGAACGGAGCCGAGATGTCCGGTAGCGCCGAGACGTCAGGCAGGCGCCACGGCTCCGAGCCGTTGGCGAGGTACGCGTCGGAGAGCAGGAACACCGGTGTGCGGTACTTGATCGCGATGCGCACGGCCTCGATCGCCGCGTCGAAGCACTGCGACGGCGTCGCCGCCGCGACGACGGGGATCGGCGACTCGGAGTTCCGCCCGAACATCACCATCAGCAGGTCGCCCTGCTCGGGCTTGGTCGGCATTCCCGTCGACGGCCCGGCGCGCTGGATGTCGAGGATCAGGAGCGGCAGCTCGAGCGTGATCGCGAGCCCGATCGTCTCCATCTTCAGCACGACGCCCGGACCCGCCGACGTGCAGACGCCGAGCGAGCCGCCGAACGACGCACCGAGCGCAGCGCCGACGGCCGCGATCTCGTCCTCTGCCTGGAAGGTCCGCACCCCGAAGCTCTTGTGGCGCGCGAGCTCTTCGAGAATCGACGAGGCGGGCGTGATCGGATAGGCGCCCAGGAACAACGGCAGGCCGCTCAGCTTCGACGCCGCGATCAGGCCGTACGCGAGCGCGGTGTTGCCGGTGATGTTCCGGTACGTGCCCGGCCGCAGCTTCGCCGGCTGCACCTCGTAGGAGACGGCGAAGGATTCCGTCGTCTCGCCGAACGCGTAGCCCGCCTGGATCGCGCGCACGTTGGCCTCGGCGATCGCCGGCTTCGACGCGAACTTGCTCTGGATGAAGGCGATCGTCGCCTCCGTCGGGCGGTTGTAGAGCCACGACATCAGCCCGAGCGCGAACATGTTCTTCGCGCGCTCGGCCTCGCGCTTCGTGACGTCGACGTCCTTCAGCGCCTCGAGCGTCATCGAGGTCAGCGGCACCTCGTGCACGGCGTACTCGTCGAGCGAGCCGTCCTCGAGCGGGCTCGTCGCGTAGCCGGCCTTGTCGAGGTTGCGCTCGGTGAAGGCGTCCTTGTTGACGATCAGCGTCCCGCCCTTGGGGAGGTCGTGCAGGTTCGTCTTCAGCGCCGCCGGATTCATCGCGACGAGCACGTCCGGCCGGTCGCCGGGCGTGAGGATGTCGTGGTCGGCGAAGTGGACCTGGAACCCGGACACGCCCGGAAGCGACCCTGCGGGCGCGCGGATCTCCGCCGGGAAGTCGGGGAACGTCGAGAGGTCGTTGCCGAGGATCGCCGTCTCCGAGGTGAACTGGCCGCCCGTCAGCTGCATGCCGTCGCCGGAGTCCCCGGCGAAGCGGATGACGACCGAATCCCTCTGCTCGACGGCCTTGGACACTCGGGGCAAGGTCTAGCACACGTTTCGAGTGCCCCACGACGCCGTGGAGGCCCCTACTTCGTCGCGACGAGATACCCGTGCGCCATCCGCCAGACGCCGTCGCCGGCCTCGACGCGCGGGCGCAGCCACGCTTCGAACCGCTGTCTCTCCGCCGGCGAGAGCGCGCGGTCGAGCGCCTCGTCGATCGTCGGGGCAAGCGGATTTCCGGCCTGGCGGATCCGGACGTCGTAGTTCGCGACGGGTTCGGTCGGCTTCACGTCGTAGTGCACGTCGTAGGCGATCCGGCTGAAGCCGGCACTCTCCACCCAGCCTAGGAGGTCGCGCTCGGCCCAGTCGTGCATCGACGTGTGCTCGGGCAGGTCGAGCGAGCGCCAAACGTCCTTCACCCGGTCGCTCGCCTCGACCAGCTCGTCGGGGACGCGAATCCCGAAGAAGCGATCGTCGGGCTCCGGGTAGCCGAAGCTGTTCACCGGCTCGAAGAGCGACAGCCGCCCTCCCGGCTTCAGCACGCGGAAGACCTCGTCGAACGCGCGCTGCTTCTCCGGCACGTAGATGACGACGGAGCGGAGCGTGACGACGTCGACGGACTCGTCGGCGAGCGGGAGGTCGGTGACGGGCGCCTTGACGAAGCTGCATCGCGGGTCGCCGTCTGCGATCGCGCGGCAGACGTCGAGCAGCTCATCGGAGATGTCGCCGAAGATCACGGCGCCGTCCTCGCCGACCAGCGGCAGGGCGCCGAAGCCGATCAGCCCCTCGCCGCAGCCGGCGTCGAGCACTGTGTCTCCCGGTGCTATGCGGGCGCCGTCGAGCACGCGCTCGCGAATGGGCACGACGAACCGCCTCGTCTCCTCGAGCGCCGCCGCGTCCCCGCCGTGCCGACGGGTCTTGTGCCACTCAGACCAGGGATCGCTCATGCGCGCGGATCGCCTCGACGCGAGCGTGCAGTCCTCGCTCTTCGCAGACGGCGAGCTGAATGTCGAGCGGTGACAAGAACAACGTGCGACCGTGCCAGCCGACCCGCTCGACGCGAGCGGCCGCCGCGGGGCCGATCTCGCTCGGTGCCGCCCACTCGTCGACGTCGGCATACACCTCCGCGACCCACTCGACGCGTGCGCCGAGGAACGCCCGGCCGAACCACGCAGCGACCCAGCGGCGCTCGACGTCGCGCAAGGCCGGCTCGACGAGAACGTCCGCGAATACCGCCGCGGCCCGCTCGTGCTCGCGCACGACGAGGTCGAGGTCGCGCGGCTCGACCGCGATCCCTCGGACGGCGAGCGCCGCGCTCCCGCTCAGAAACCAGTCGACGCCCGCTCGCTCGAGGCGACCGCATGCGTCGTCGAGGGCGTCGCGCCAGGGAACCTCCCGCTCGCGAGCCGTCTGGCCCAGCAATTCTTCGACGTGCCGCGCGAACCGCTCGTAGATCGTCTCGAGGTCGAGCGCGTCGGCGGGGACGCGGCGGACGAACTCCCCGCCCTCGGGCGCGTAGGCGAGTTGCCGCAGAGCAGCTTCGAACGGCGCGTGGTCGGTGCGCACCACGAAGGCGGCCCCGGTGGCGTCGCGGCGGAGCTCGGTCTCGACCCGTCTCACTGCTCGACATTTTCGGCAAATCCGGGGTCGGTGTCTCGCCGAGGCGATCGGAGTGGATCAGGAGATCTCGTGCAGTACGTCGAGGTACGAGCCGTAGCCCGAAGGCGTCGACCACTCGAGCGCCGGCTCGACCGCCGTTCCCTCGCCCCACTCGCTGAAGCTGATCACGAGCTGCCACGGTGCGCCGGAGGCGACCATCTCCTGCACGTTCCGCCGCCATCGATCGACGTCCCGGGCGAGCAGCACGCGGCCGTCCGTCTTCACGAAGCCCGGCGCGATCGAGACACCGTAGCCCGGTAGCACGACGGAGCCGACCGGCGAGAACGAGTACAGGTGCCACGAGTCCGGCTGCACCGGACACTGCGACGCCGCGGCCGGATTGACCGCCGCGTCGAGAACGAGGTACGCGCCGACGTCGTTCGCCTGCGCCCACCGGGCGGCGGTCTCGCAGACGTCGGTCGACTGCTCGAAGACGAAGACGACCGGCCGGCCGCGCACCTGCGCGTACGCCGGTTTCGCGAACGTGGACGCAAGCGCGTGCAGATCGGAGCGGATCTCCACCGCGCTCGGCGACGCGTACCCCTCCGGCTCGTAGTAGATCGCCCAGCGGAACGGCGTCTGCCGCGCGACGTCGAGGTGCATGGGCAGCCGCGCGTTCGTGCCGCTGCCGCGTCCCCACCAGGAATAGATGCCGAGCGCGAACTTGCCGTACCGCAACGCGTCCAGCTCACGCGCGGCGATCTCGCGGTCGCCGGAGTCGTAGAACCCGAGGGTGGGGTGATAGACGGTTCCCGCCTGCGTCCAGTTCTCCGGGAACCACGGGTAGAAGAACGCCCCCCGGACCGGGAACGAGAGCTGCGTGGGGTCGGGCGCCGGCCCGCGGAAGTCCGAGATCCCGCCGCCCGCGTCGAGCGCGAAGGTGACGGGGATCGTGGTTCCGCTGTCGAGGTCGCGCGCGTCGCCGCTGACGGCGAAGCGCTGCCAGTAGCGCTCGTCCACGTCCTTGCGCACGCGACCGCGGGGGCGGACGAGCGCGTCGTCGAGGGCGACCCGGAACGTCGGGCGGTCGGCCTGGAGCTCGTCCGTCGCGACGAACGTCCGCGCGGCCGCCGCCTCCGCCTGCTCGCGTGTCCACCACGCTGCGTGCGCAGAGGGCGCGGCGACCAGCGCGGCGATGACGGCGAGCCAGAGGCGTCTCACGGACGCACCGTAAGCGGTCGCCCGCCGCCTGGCTACGCCAGTTCGACGGAATCGCCGACCCGGACAAGGCCCGGCTCGATGATGTCCGCGTAGACCCCGAAGTCGATCTTCCCCTTCCGCGGCATCCCGCGGTAGCCCCGGATCAGTCGCAGCGTGTCGAGGTCGCGGGTGCCCGTATACGGATCCCGAGTGGTCATCGCACACCGCTCGACGGGCCCGCCGAATCGAAGCAGCGCGCCCCCGACGCGGGCAGTTCGGCCGTCCCACTCGTCCTCCTCGTGGGCGCGGCAGCCGTCGATCGTGAACAGCATCCGGAAGCGGCGCGAGTCGATCGCGCGACCGGCTTCCTCCCCCAGCCGATCGAGGGACGCGCGCGACACGAACGTCGCCGGGGCGACGAGCGACGCGCCCGCCCGCTCTGGCCTCACGACGCGCACCGGGTGGCCGGCAAGCTCCGAGAGCGGCTCCGTCCACGGCCCGGGTACAACGCGCGTCTCGATCGCGCCGCTGGTCACGTCGAAGCGGACGACCTCGTCGCCGCCGGCCGCGCTCGCCGTGAGCTCGCGGCCGTCCGGGAAGCGCATCGTCAGCTCTTCGCGCTCCTCGTCGTACGTCGCCGAGACCACGATCGGCCACGCGGTCACGGAGCTGCGCAGGCGCCGTCCCTCCCCGTCGACGAGCAGGAAGCGGCGGTTGTCCGTCACACCGTGCGCTCCGAGATACACCTCGTCCCGGTGCTCGAGCGCGAACCCCTTCACGGGTGCGGTCGCGATCTCGGTGAGGCGGATCACGCGACCTCGGCAAGCAGCGCGTCGAGGTCGAACGGCGCGTTGAACATCGCGACGCCGTTGCCGTCCGCCGCGCGCGGCCACTCCTCCCGCGGACGGTCGCGGTAGAGCTCGATCCCGTTCCCGTCGGGATCGCGAAGGTAGATCGCCTCGCTGACGCCGTGATCAGTCGCGCCGTCGAGCGCAACGCCGGCGTCGAGCACGCGCCGCAGGGCGTCCGCGAGTGTCTTGCGATCCGGGTAGCGAATTGCGACGTGGTACAGGCCGGTCGTCCCGCGCGGCGGCGGCGGTCCGCCCTTCGACTCCCAGGTGTTGAGGCCGAGGTGGTGGTGGTAGCCGCCGGCGGCGACGAATGCCGCCTGGTCGCCGAAGCGCTGCATCAACTCGAAGCCGAGAACGCCGACGTAGAAGTCGAGCGCGCGGTCGAGGTCGGCGACCTTCAGGTGTACGTGGCCGATGTCGACGCGAGGGTCGATGCTCACGCCGAAACGGTAGCTACTTCGTCCTTTTCGGCTCTTGCGCCTCGAAGACGAGCATCAGCCGCCGGAGCAAGGCGTTCAGCTGTTTCTTCTCGCGGTCGTCGAGCGCGGACGCGACGAGCCGCTCCTTCTCGCCCTGGACGCCGACCGCACGGTGCCAGACGTCGCTTCCCTTCTCCGTCAGCTCGACGATCACCGAGCGGCGGTCCTCGGGATCGGGGAGCCGGCGTACGAGACCGGCCTCCTCGAGGCGATCGAGCCGGTTCGTCATCGCGCCGCTCGAGAGCTCGGTGCTCTTCGCCAGCTGGCCGGGCGTCCGGCGATAGGGCTTGCCGACCCAGCGCAGGTTCGTGAGCACCTTCCACTCGCCGTAGTTGAGGCCGAAGTCGGCGAGCGTTTCCTCCATGCCGGAGATGAACCGCTTCGAGAGACTGGTGATGCGGTCGACGATCGCCTCGGTCTCGAGATCGACGGGAAGCGTGTCGCCGTGCCTGGCCAGGAAGGAATCGATGTGGTCCTGCTCTGCCTGCCTGCGAGGCCGGGCCATCGCGCTCATTTTCGGTCCTAAATATCTTGACGTCAAGCTACTCCCGCCGTATTGTTCCACGTCAAGATACTCGATGAGAAGGGAGTAGCTCATGTCGGTGACGACATCCGCCGCGCTCAACCTCGAGGAGGAGTTCGCGGAGGGACGCGATCGCGAAGGTCGCGTCTTCGTCGGCGTGCGGCGCAAGCTGGACGTCGGATCGTTCGGTGCGACTGCCGTCCGCGCCGCGGCGTCCGGCACGGACATCGTCCGCGAGCACGACGAGCTGGGCCCGGGAGCGGACAGGCATGAGGAGCTGTACTTCGTCGCCTCCGGCCACGCGGCGTTCACCGTCGACGGCGAGGAGATCGACGCGCCGGCCGGCACCTTCGTCTTCGTCCGCGACCCGGAGTCGAAGCGGGCGGCCGTGACGAAGGCGGACGGCACGACGCTCCTGATCCTCGGCGGCCGGCCCGGACAGCCGTGGCGCGTGCCGCCGGGCGAGGCGCTCTTCGAGTTCTTTCCGCTGCACGAGGCGAAGGACTACGAGGGAGCGGCGGCCGTGGCGAAGGACGTGCTCGGCGACTTTCCCGGCAACGGGCTCGCGCTCTACAACCTCGCCTGCTGCGAGAGCCTGCTCGGGCGTCCCGAGGACGCGCTGAAGCATCTCGGCAAGGGGCTGGCGGCGGCGCCGAGCCTGAAGGAGAACGCCCGGACCGACGAGGACTTCGACGCGATCCGCGACGACCCCCGGTTCACGGCGCTCGTTGCGGAGCAGTGAGGGCGGAGCCGGCGAGCCACCACAGGCAGTACGCGAGCCAGGGGATGCCGTAGGCGTCCGTCTGGAGCGCGACCACGAGGACGAACGCGAGCGCAGCGGCGATCGCGACGCTGCGCTCGCGTACCAGCGACCAGAGCAGTGCGACGTTCCAGGCGATGAACAGGAGCGCGCCGAGGAGGCCTGTCTCCACGCCGAGCTCGGTGTAGTTCGACTCGCCCGCCCGGAGACGCGTGCCGGTGCGGAACGCGATCTCGCCGGAGTTGCCGAGCCCGAAGCCCTGCGGATGGCGGAGGACGGTGCGCACGCCCTCGGTCAGGTTGTCGGCGTGGCTCTCGGTCGAGGTGGGAACCTTCTCATCGCCGGGCGCGGGACGCGCGTTCTCGCGTTGCCAGGCGAGCTCCGCGCGGGTGAAGCTCGCCTCGGGACCGATGTGCGGGTACGCGGCGGCGAACGCCAGAGCGACGAGGGCTGTCGCAGCCGCGGCGCCGATCAGCCGCGGGCGGCGTGCGGCCAGCGCCGCGAGTACGAACGCCACTGCGAGCGCGACGAGCGCCGCACGCGTGTACGCCCAGAGCAGCCCGGTCGCGGCGAGCGCCGCGAACGGAATCGCGGCGCGCGTGCGCGGCGCCAGCAGCAGCGCGATCCCGCAGAGGTACGCCGCCGCGAGCGGCGACAGGAACGTCGAGATCAGGCGGCGCAGGATGTCGTTCTCGCCGCCCGCGTTGTAGATGAAGTTCTCCGGCAGCCCGGAGAGCGCGGGCGTGTAGTGGTACTCCAGCTGGTCGCGGAAGTAGCCGACGGTTCCGTTGTGCCGCCACCAGTCGAGCGAGATCGCGTAGACGTCGATCAGTCCCCACGCAGCGACCGCCGCCGCGACGGCGAGCACGGCCCAGCGCACGCGCCGCCAGTCCGGCACGAGCGCGCGGCCGAGAAAGTACGCGGCGACGCCGGTCAGGTCGTGACGCAGCGCATACGCGATTCCCTTCGTCGCCGCGTGGCCGTCGAGCCACTCCTGCGGGATGACGGCGTAGAGGACGACGAGCGCGGCGAACGCCACGGCGAACGCATCGGGTAACGCGGGCCGGAAAGGAATTCGTCGCGCGCGCAGGGCGTCCCACGCGACACGCGCGAACGCCACTGCCAGCAGGACGTCCTTCCAGGCCTGGATGCCGGTGAGTGCGTGACCGCGGATGTCCGCGCCGTACAGCGCGTCCATCGTCGCGTTGTGCAACGCCAGACCGACGACGAAGACGAGCAGCGCGACGAGCGGCCGGCGCCAGACGACGACGCACGCGGCGGCGAGGAGGACGCCGTAGACGACCAGTGCCGCGACGGTCAAGCGCGCCCCAGCCGCAGGAACACGTCGTGACTGAAGCGATACGGCGCGTCCGGGCCGGTGTCGCGCGCAACGACGCGCAGCCGCGCCGCGACCACTCCGCGCTCGAGCTCGTCGGCCGCGAGGCGGTAGCCGCGAAAGGCCGCCGTGCTCGTCGGGCCGCGGAACTGCGTCAGCGGCACGAGTGCGGAGCGGAGCGCGCGCCAGGCACGCGCAGGCACGCCCGGGTCGAGGATCGGCAGCTGGACGAATGCCTCTCCCGTCGGCTTCAGGACCCGCGCGAACTCGGCGAGGAAGTGCACGACGAGCTCTCGCCGCGGGAGGTGCTGCAGCACGAGGTAGCAGACGAGGACGTCCGCGACGGAGTCGTCGACGCCGTCGAGCCCTTCCCCGGCGACCAGCCGGAACTCCGCCGTCGGGGCGTTCGCCTCCGCCTGCTCGAGCATGGCCGGGGACACGTCGAGCGCGAGGACGCGATCGAACCGGTCGACGAGGTGCCTGGTGATCCGCCCCGGGCCGCACCCGACCTCGACGCAGGTGCCGCCGCGCGGATCGGCGCCGAGCCGGCCGAACAAGGCCTCCAGCTCGCTCTTTCCTCGCGCGGGATCACCGGCGAAGACGTCGGCATCGGACGCCAGCGCATCCCACGTGGAGCGCATGTCGCGCACGCGCGCAGTATCGCGGCGCCTCGCCGAGGCGCGTGCCATGATCGCTGCGATGCCCGGGCCGGTCACGCTTCGTCCGCGCGGTCCGTATTCGCTGGCGGAGACATGCGTCTTCGCCACGGATGCGACACGCCACTTCCGTGACGGCGTGCTCACTTCGCTCGTGCCGGGCGCATCCGGGCCCGAGGTCGCACGCGCGAGGCAGCTCCCGGACGGGGCACTCGAGATTCTGGCGCCGAGCGAAGCCGCGCTGGAACGACTGCGGTTCGTGCTCGCCGTCGACGACGACCATTCGGAGTTCGTCCGCCGCTTCCGCGGCGATCCGCTGCTCGGGCGCACCGTTACGCATCTCCGCGGGAAACGACCCCTGCGCACTCCGACCGTCGCGGGCGCACTCCTGCGCGCGCTCTGCGGGCAACTCATCGAGTCGAAGCTCGCGCGCCAATTGGAGCGGACGATCGTGCGTGCGACGAGCGAGCGACACGGCGAGCTTCGGGCACCGCCCACGTCGGCCTCGCTCGGGAAGCTCGCACCCGCGAAGCTGCGCGCGCTCGGGCTCCATGCGCGTCGCGGAGCGACGCTCGTGCGGCTCTGCGATGCCCTCGACCTCGAGCGTTTGCGCGACGTCCCCGTGGAACGCGCGGCCGAACGCCTTCGGCGGGAGCGCGGCCTCGGCCGCTGGTCCGTCGGCGTGATCGCGCTGACGGGCCTGGGCAGCTATCGCTTCGGCGTCGCCGGCGACCTCGGGCTGCTGAAGCTGTTCGCCGCGGTGCACGGACGCTGGCCGGACGAAGGCGAGGACGAGCAACTCCTCGCGCCGTACGGCGAGTGGCAGGGGTTGGCGAGTGTCTACCTGCTGGCCGGTCTCTCCCGCGGACTGATCCCGCTCGCGCGCGCAGCGGCCTAGCGGTAACGCTCGACGCTGTCGTAGAGCCGCGGCTTGGGCGGAACGGCCAGACGGCCGAGGCGCGCGGCTTCGACCTCTGCGCGCCGGTG
>Ga0081539_10003799_pt1 | contig 17792 bp, 16 predicted proteins | sample TabmetS4T2R2_FD_71023 | JGI IMG/M metagenome (GOLD analysis project Ga0081539, IMG submission 71023) | Tabebuia heterophylla rhizosphere microbial communities from the University of Puerto Rico - S4T2R2 | ecosystem: Host-associated > Plants > Roots > Rhizosphere ...
GGAAAACCTCCGAAACTCGCCATAACCGCTATCATGCGAAAGCTTGTTATCCTGGCTAACGCTCTCATCAAAGCGCAGCGAACCTGGACACCAAAACAGGCTTGATCAAAACGGATACTTTAGGTCTCAAGATGCATTCCGATGCGGCATGAAGATCGGGCTGGCCGGGACGTCGAACTGAATGACGGGCATGTGGACGCGCTTGCTAATCTTCCAGCCCTCGGAAGTGAGGACGAGATCGTCGACGACATGGACGCATCGCAGGAATACACGATCGCTGCCGTTGAATTCGCCCATCAGCCAGGCCGTTACCCGGCAATCGGCTGTTGCCGTCGGTCCGTCGACCGTAATCAGCGCGTTTGAAATGCTGTGATTGGTCGACTTGAATTTCTCAAGCCGCCTGACGGCACGCGCGAACTCGGCTCCTCCGCGCCGGAATGCCCCACTGTTGAGGTCACCTGGTGTTATGTGGGTGTAGATTTCCGCATCGACTGTGAAACAGTCGGCGACCTCGTCAAAGTCGCGCCGGTCGATGGCCGACATGTACCGATCGAGATGACCGCGGACTGCCAGGTAGTCCAGCAGTTGCTCTAGGGCATTTCCGTTTTTCTTCGAATCACGGAAATGTTCTAGGCCCTTGTTTTCTCGCAATTCCGGACGCAAAACCGCTGTGCACTTTTGCTGGAATTGCTCTAGTTCCATGTTGTTCGATGATAGACTCACTTGAGTACTCTCCACATGTGCAAAGAACTGCGGCCTCGCCGACTTTCGAGGATCGAAGGTTCCGAAATGCGTTACCGCATCCGCAGACCGCACACGGAACTTGCGAAAGATGACCAGAAGCAGATCCGAAGGCTGACACCGTAACGCCTGCGGGGCTGGTTGCCAGCAGTCAGGGCCGCTTCGGGCTCCCTTCGCTATGCCTCGTGACGCAGCTTTAGCATTGCGCCGAGGATGCTTTCCTCAGTTGCATCGGCGCCCTCAAATTCACCAGCAATGGCGCCGTCGTGCATGGCCAGGATGCGGTGGCTCAGGCCAATAACTTCGGGCAATTCCGAGGAGATCAGGAGGACGGCCAAGCCGGATTCGGCAAGCTTCGCGATCAGTTTGTAAATTTCCGCCTTCGCACCGACGTCGATGCCTCGAGTTGGCTCATCAAGGATTAGCACTTTTGGTTTGGCTGCAAGCCATTTAGCCAAAACCGTCTTCTGCTGGTTGCCGCCGCTAAGGGTGCGCACGAAAGTATTCGGTGAAGCGGCTTTGATTCCCAGCAACCCGCGATATTCATCAAAGATTGCACGCTCTCGGGCAATCCCGGTGAAACTCAAGCGGGCCAGCGATCCAATAATCGCAAGGCTCACATTCTCCCTGCAACTCATGCCCATAACAAGACCCTGAAGTTTTCGATCCTCTGGTACGAGCGCGATCCCAAGGTCCATTGCTTGTTTGGGCGTACGAATGCTTACGCGTTCACCGGCGACGAATATGTCCCCGTCGCTCTTCGGGCGCAGCGCGCAGATCGCTTCAACCAGTTCGGAACGCCCCGCGCCGATGAGACCGTACAACCCCAAAATCTCGCCTTGGCGAACCGTGAGGCTTACGCCTTTCACCCATCCTGCAACGGATAAGTTCGCCACTCTCAGCTGCTCCGTGCCGTTGCTTCGGGGCGCGCGAGGGAACCCAGAGTCGAGTGCTCGGCCTACCATGAGCCGCGTAATCTCATGTTGATCCGTCTCCGCCGTGGCCCGCGTGCCGCGAATGCGCCCGTCGCGAAGCACGGTGATTCGATCAGAGATATCAAAGATCTCGCTCATTTTATGGGATATGTAGACAATCGCCATTCCGTCCCGCCGCATACGGGAAATCGTCCGAAAGAGGACTGCGGACTCGTTGGCGGTCAGCGAAGCTGTGGGCTCGTCGAAAATGACGACCGAGGGATTGAGCGCGGCTGCGCGCGCAATCTCGACCATTTGCTGGCGGGCGACGGACAACGTCCCGACCAGATCGGTCGCCTTTATTTGGTCGAAATCGCCTCCCAGCGACGCGAGCACCTTGGCCGCTTTGTCGATGAGAAGCTTGCGCTTCAGGTGCCCCCATGAATTGGTCGGCAGGCAGCCCATAAACATGTTTTCAGCCACTGTCAGCTCCTGCACGAGCGACAACTCCTGGTGGACGAGCAGGATGCCCCGACGCTTTGCTTGGAGAGGCGAGTCGAATTCGACGATTTCTCCCTTGTGCCGGATGTTGCCGGCACTCGGACGGAAGGCCCCTGCGAGAATTCGCATCAGGGTGGATTTGCCTGCGCCATTCTCGCCGCACAGCGCATGGACTTCACCCTGGACGACATCGAAAGAGACGTCGTCCAGGGCGAGTACGCCGGGAAATGACTTGGAAATACTCACTGCTTCCAGCACCGGGATGCGGACTTGGCTGGACGTGGATGCTTCAACCTTCACGGACGGCGTCATTTCCACGATCTCGGTACTCCCACCTACCAATTAGGCCGTTCGTATTGAGCGGCGTTTTCCTTGGTCAGTACCGGCCCCTCGAACAAGATCTCTTTCGGAACCTCGATGCCTTCAGCAATTTTGACCGCGTTCTCGAAGGCAAGCTTACCTTCCGTCTGCGGCGGCTGGAGCACGCCGCCATAGTACTCGCCGGTCAGGATGGCGTCGTAGTTCGGCGTGAACAGCGAAACGTCCGTAAACTTGATGTGGCCGGATTGGAGCCGGCCATCCTCGACCGCGGCTCTGACCGCGTACATCGCGCCGGCCCCGCTGCCGCCATCCGCGGCGACGATACCGTCGATCTGATCGCCAAACCGTGTGATCCAGCTTTCAGTCAAAGTCTGACCCTTCTCCTGCGACCAGTCAGCTGGCTGGATATCCAGCAGCTTGATATCGGGATACTGCTTCAAAGCATCGGCGATTCCATCGATTCGAAGCTGCGTGACGTCGTAGCCGGGGAGGCCAGTAATTTCGAGCAAATTGCCCTTCCCGTCGAGAGCTTTTGCCATGAGCAGCCCGGTATTGTAGGCCTCCTTGTAGTGATCCGCACCCGTGAACGCCACGGTGTATTTCACCCCCTCTTCGGGGATACGAGAGTCGAGAATTAGAATCGGGATTTTGGCATCGTACAGCAGTTTGATAGACGGCAGGATGGCCCCGCTGTTTATCGGCCAAACCACGGCGACGTCGACCTGTTTGGTGATCATCGTCGGAATCTGCTGAGCTTGAACTCCCGGATCGGTTCCGCCGTCCAGAATGACCAGCTCCATGCCCAATTCCTCGGACCGCTTCTCCATGATATCATAGACGATCGCGGAGTAACTGTTGGTGCCTCTGCCAAGAGCGGAAAATCCGATCTTCAACTGGTTCAAAGGCTTCTTGAGTTCATGCCCCTTCAGAAACTCGGGCAAGTCCTGCGCGAGACCTCCCCAAGTATCTCCCAAGGAGATGGCCGTCACTAGGCCGAAAGTAGCTAAAGCTTGTCTGCGGTTCATGCATTCCTCCATCAAGTATTTCTACGATTAGTCGTTCGTGCAAAGTCGGCCCTCCGCTTGCCCCTTTCCTGCCGGCGCGTTGCCTATTCGCCGCCCTTCACTATCCCCGTAGGTTGGCGGTCGAGTACCAATGCCAAGATGAGCGCGAATCCGATCACGATCGGAACGTAGAAGGACTGCACCTGCAGCAAGACCATGCCATTGTGCAGGATCGCCAGAGTGGCGACCGCGCCAAGCGACCCGAGGATCGAACCTGTGCCACCGCGCAGGCGGGTTCCGCCGAGCACCACGGCGGTAATTCCCCATAATTCGTACTGAGCTCCAAAGGCCGGCGTGACGGAACCGAGTTGGGCTGCCATCGCCACGCCGCCAACCGCCGCCAAAAGGCCGCAGATCATCATGTTGGCAATCACATGCCTGGAGACACGTACGCCAGCGTCCACAGCGGCGGCGCGATTGCCTCCGATCGCGAACGTATACCTTCCATGGCTGGTCGAGTGCATGACCCAGGCCACCAAGACAGCTATGATGGCTAGCACAATGGTCCTCACCGGAACGAAGCCGACGTTGCTGTTTCCTATGGCGAGAAAGACCGGGTCCAAGGTCATGACCGACCTGTCGCCAATGTAGTAAAAGGTTACTCCACGGATACCGATCATCGTGGCCAACGTCACGATGAAGGAGTCGATGCCAACCTTCTCCACCAGGACTCCATTCATAAAACCCGCGAGTAGGCCGGCCCCTAAGGCAGCGCTGATCGCTACACCTATCCCGTACGGCATCAATACAATGGAAAGGCAGGCTGCCATTCCGAGGACCGAGCCAACGGATATGTCGATGTTGCCGCTCACTATGACCGGCGTCAGGGCTACGGCGAGAAAGCCGAACAGCGCGATTTCGGAGAGAATGCTGTTAATGTTCAAGAAGTTGAGAAAGCCTGGGGCGATCGCTACAAACAGGAAAAAGAGCGCTACGGTGATCGCCCAAATGAGGTGACCAGACGCCGAGTCCATATGCGGGAGGAAGCGAAACCGAGATGCGTCAGCGGCGGGTTTGACGTCGGCGCTCATGCGAATACCGATCGCCGGCGGGATGCGACCTCAAACCAGACCGCAGCGATGATAATCATCATCTGCGTAATCCATTGCGCATAATATGGAGCGCCGAAAACGATCAGCGCGTTGGTAAGAAAACCGAGAATGACCAGCCCCACCAGCGAACGCCCGATGCCACCCGAACCGCCCATCAGGCTTGTGCCACCAAGAAAGACACCCGCAAGAACAGCAAGTTCATAACCTGATCCCACGTTTGTTTTCGCCATCATGGCGCGGGAGGCGAGCACAACACCTGCGACAGAGGTTAGAGCCCCAGAAATTACAAAGGTTGCGAAGATGATGCGGCGCGAGTCGATTGCGGAGAACCTGCTGGCGACTTCGCCCCCGCCGACGGCGGCTACCCGGCGGCCAAACACAGTCTTGTTCAAAACCAGAGCGAAGACCAAGCCGAGGCCGATCATGATGACCACGGGAACCGGGATGGCGAAGACATATCCACGGCCAAAGACCTTGAACCATGTACCATCGGGGGACATGATGTAGGGCGCGACGCCGCCAGTCACCACGAGTGCAACGCCCTGCAGGATCGACATCATGCCTAGAGTTGCAATGAGGGAATTCAGGCGCATGTAACCGACCAAGAATCCGGTCGCGCAGCCCGAAATGACGCCGATGCATAGCGTCACGACAATGGCCTGAGTGGCCCCAAGCATCCCATGCAACAATACCATGGTCACAGTGCACAAAGACAGCAGTGAGCCGATGGATAGATCGATGCGTCCGGCCATGAGGACAAAAGTAACGCCAATCGCCATTATGCCCGACACGGCAGTCTGTCGAAGGACGAGAAGCACATTGTTCAGACTTAGAATGTTCGGCTGCCATAGCGACGCAATGACCAGCATGACGACTGCCGCCAGAACAATTGGCTGAGATAATAGAAAATGCCTCAGGCCGGCCAACATGGGCGACACCCCCCAAAAACCGCCTGTCTTTTTGTTTGAGGCGGCGACAGATAATTTGTAAAAGTCTACGGCGCTTCGAACGGCGACCTAAGTGGAACCCAGGTGCCAGCTAACTCCGTGCCGACAAGTTTCCTCTTGGAGAGGAGAGCTACACGCTCGATATATCGAGTCAATTGGACGGCATAAATCGGCTTTATGGGGCGCCGCCGACGGCGTAGCTTCGAAGACGTCGAAATGTGTATCTGACTGATCGACGTCACCGGCCTCAAGGGGTTCCACGTCTCGTCTAAGCCGTTTCACGGAACGCTTCCTTCAGGCGCAATTGCCCGAGCCACGGGTAATCCCTTACCAAGCAAATTTGCCGGCTGCGAAAACGAGAGCGAGAAAAATGGAAAATCGGGGGCTTCTAGTGGTGATTGCAGACCCTCATCCTGCAATCGAGGAGGAGTTCAACGCATGGTTCGATACGGAGCACCTGCCTGAGCGTATGTCTATTGACGGGTTCCTGACGGGGACCCGCTTCGTTTCCTGCGATCGCGCCGGGCGTTATCTCGTTCTTTATGATCTGAACGACGTGCAGACGTTGCATAGCGACGAATATAAAGCGTTCTTGTCCGAGAAGATGTCGCCATGGACCAAGCGCGTGCTTCAGCGTCAGCCGTCCATACGACATGAGGCAAGTCAGATTTTTCCGGGACAAGCATTGTTGGCTCCGTCTGCTCGTCAACTGCTTCTCCGATTTAACCGGATGGACAATAGCGCGCTGCGGCAGCTTGCCGAATGGATTGCAGATGAAGAAACGGCCACACCCGGCATCGTGCAGCGTCGGCTATTTAGGATCACGGATGCGGAGGACGGAGCCTACCTCGCCGTCCTCTCAGGCGCAGGCGACCTTACCAAGGCAATCGATTTTTCCGCCTGGCGGGATGCGTCGAAGCATATAACCCTCATGGAAACGTTTGCACCAATCCGACCCGCTAGCGTCCCGATTCTGAAATTCGCGTGAGTTCGATATCAGCCGCCGAGCGAATTCAGAATCGAAGGACACTAGCAACTCCTTGATTTCTAGTGTCGTTTTGATTTCGAAGTTCGCTCGGAGCTCGATATCGAAATGAGGCGAACTTCGAAATCACGACACTAGGTAGCGGTTTGGTCCACAACGCGCTCGTCTCGATGCCCGACGGTATGTCGCCGGCGCTGATCGTCGAACGCTTTGACATTCGCCGCGGTGACAACGACGCGCGGATGCTGGCGCTCGAGGATTTCACGTCAGTCCTCGGGGTGCCGACGGAGGCAAAGTATGACGGCACTGTCGAGCGCGTCGCCCGCGCCCTGCGCCCGCTGTCGACCGCGCCGGACAAGGACCTGCTGCTGGTGCTCGGGATTACGGCACGGTCAGCGTCCCGGATACCCGGCCACTCTCTCTACCGCAAAAACGTCTTCTGACTCTACCGCAAAAACGTCTTCTGAGGTGCATGGAACCGGAAAAGATCGAATTTGGAGCAGGCGATTTAGCGGATGCCCGATGCGGGGCGTTGCCGCGGTTCAGCACACGCTGCGACTGCCGCAAACGCCATTTGAAGCGGCTCGGCCATCCTGTCAGGAAACCGTGGGCTTGATGATCCGTTATGTCAGAGTGTAAATAACGATTGAGCGCAACGCCTATGACACGCGATCCCTTGCCTGCAACGGCGGCGATGGCCAAGATTGCAACCTGCGAGCGGCACTCGCGCCCACATTGCCGCCGCCATGCATTCTTACACCGCGGCTCGACCGGTTCAAACATTCGTCCAAGCCCCGGTTTCACCTTGCGCATTGCAATTGTATATCGGCCCTATCAACCGTCTAACGCGAGAGCGAACTGTGACCCGGAGCAAGCGCATCCTTTTCACTGGCGGCTGCGGCAAGGCTGGCGGCCACGTGATTCCCTATCTCGTCGATCGCGGCCATAGCGTTGTCAATCTGGATGTCAAACCGCTCATCCACCATGGAGTGGCCAATATCACTGCCGACGTCACCAATGCCGGCCAGGTGTTCAGCGCCATGACCAGCCATCCCGATTTCGACGGTATCGAACTCGGAAAAGGTGTCCCGGCCTTCGATGCGGTGGTGCATTTTGCGGCCCTTCTGCCCTTCATGAACACCGACAACGATACTTTCCGCGTCAACACGATGGGCACCTACAATGTCATCGAGGCGGCGGTGAACCTCGGCATCCGGAAGATCGTCATCGCATCCTCCGAGACCACTTACGGCGTTTGCCTCGCCAATGGTCGCGTCGATCCCAAATCACTGCCGTACGAGGAAGATTACGACATCGACCCGATGGACAGCTACGGCCTTTCCAAGGTCCTGAATGAGAAGACGGCACGCGCGTTTCACAGGCGGTCGAGCTTCGATATCTATGCCCTCAGGATCGGCAACGTCATCGAACCACACGAGTATTCGACGCTGTTTCCGACGTGGTTCACCAATCCCGAGATGCGCCGGCGCAACGGCTTCTGCTACATCGACGCCCGCGACCTTGGTCAGATCGTCGACCTCTGCCTGCAACAGGACGGCCTCGGCTTCCAGGTTTTCAACGCGGGCAACGACACGAACGGGATGAACATTCCTACCGCCGAACTGATCCGGCGTTTCTTCCCCGGGGTGCCGGTCACGCGCGACCTCGGCGAGAACGAGGCGCTATACTCAAACCGCAAGATACGCGACGTCCTGGGTTTCAAGGAAGAGCACGACTGGCGCAAGTACGTCGACGGCTGAGCAGGCGTTTGTCCGCCGCAATGGTTGCACCCTCCGCGGCGCTAGCCCGTCTAGCCATCCCCCTCGATGTGGGCGCGACGCCCGACAAGTCAGTTCGCCTGCACGGTATCGGCCAGCGCGGGCGACTCATGCATTTTGCAAAATTCGCGTTTGAACGCGTCGCTACCGCTTTTTATTGCCACAACCTCTATACGCTTCAACAGAGTCTCGCTATATGTGATTGAATACAACGAGGTTCGGAATGCTGATAGAAGCCAGTGCGCTAACGACCTGTGCCGTCATAAAGGATGGTGACAAAATCTCGCTCGGCCTGATGGACCAGGCGGGTCGCGCGGTGGAGGTCGACGTATCTCCACCCGACGCGTCCGCCATCGCCATGACTATCCCCCGGCTGCTGCGGGCTTGGCTTCGGGAAAAGTATCAGGATCCCTCGCTGCGACACACGTTTCCGTTGGACACATGGCACATCGAAGCGGAATCTGGAGGATCGCAGGTCATTATTACGCTGGCGACCGGGCAAGGATTCGAAGTTTCCTTCAGAACGGCGCCGGAGACCTGCCGCTCGCTCAGTTCAGCCTTGAAGGAGACCACCTCTCAGAAGGTGCTGTCCTCCATGCCGCTGGCGAACTAGCGCCGAGCAAACCTGTGTTGTCGTCAAGGGCATTTCAGGGCGGCTGCACGTTTTCCATTGCCAGAACATCCGCCGACGGTCGGGGCGCGAGGCACGTTTTCTATCGCTGCTTTTTGGGAGGATCGGGAATGAAGAACTATCCCGAGGGAGCTTCGGCAAACTTCGTACCGCGCTGAGGCTTCCGAAGCAAGGCGGCGCCTCCACCGGCAGCGCCGGCTAACAACAGAAGCTCATGAAGCTCGATTCTATCAATTGCTACCTTTCAACGAACTTTCGCAATCCGAGCCGTTCCAACGGCTACAACTGCAAGGGAGAAGACCAGTGTTCGAACTCGTGATCAACGGACAGCAGGTGAAGGGGGCACAAGCGCTCCCTGTTATCAATCCCGCCACCGGCGCGGTCTTCGCGACCTGCTCGCGTGCCTCGCTGGAACAAATGAACGAGGCGGTCGCGGCAGCGAAGGCGGCACAGCCGGCCTGGGCAGCACTTTCCTTGGCCGCCCGCGGCGAACGCATGGACGCCGTGGCCGACGTGCTGGAAGCCAATCGAGAGGAACTGTCCCGGCTCTTGACCAGCGAACAGGGCAAGCCTCTGGCCGAGGCACTGGGCGAGATCAGCTGGGCTGCCAGCGTATTCCGTAACATGAAGAATCACGATCTGCCGGTCGAGGTTCTCGAGGACAGCGACATACGCCGCGCTGAGGCGCATCGTTACCCTCTTGGCGTCGTGGCCTCGATCAATCCCTGGAACTTCCCGATCACCACGCCGGCGGGCAAGATCGCACCCGCGCTCTATACCGGCAATACGATGGTGCTGAAGCCGGCTCCGACCACGCCGCTGACGATGCTGCGCTTTGCCGAACTGCTGCAGGATGTGCTGCCCCCGGGGGTCTTCAATGTGATCGTCGACGATAACGATCTCGGCACGGCGCTGACCAGCCATCCGGACGTGGCCAAGGTCAGCTTTACCGGGTCGACGGCAACCGGCAAGAAGGTGATGGCCAGCAGCGCCGCCACCATGAAGCGCGTGACGCTGGAACTCGGCGGCAACGATCCAGCCATCGTGCTAGACGACGTCAATGTCGAGGAAACAGCAGAAGGCATCTTTGCCGGCGCTTTCGGCAATGCCGGTCAGGTCTGCGTAGCCGTCAAGCGCGTCTACGCCCCGGAGGCGATCTACGACCAGTTGTGCGATGCGCTGGCCGCGAAAGCCAGGTCGGCGGTGGTGGGCGATGGACTGCAGCCTGGAACCGAGATCGGTCCGATCCAGAACAAGCAGCAATACGAGAAGCTGAAGGGTTTTCTGGAAGACGCCAGGACCAACGGCACGGTGATCGCCGGTGGACAGGTGATCGACAGTCAAGGCTATTTCATCGAGCCGACCATCGTGCGCGACATCGCCGACGGAACCCGACTAGTCGACGAGGAGCAGTTCGGGCCGATCCTGCCGATCGTCAAATACAAGAACCTTGGCGATGCCGTGGCGGCGGCCAACGCTTCCACCTATGGCCTCGGATCGTCGGTTTGGTCCGGCAGCCGGGACAGGGCCCGCGAAGTCGCCAGGCAGTTGCAGGCCGGTTCGACCTGGATCAACAAGCATCCCGACCCGGCGATCCATCTGCCCTTCGGTGGCGCCAAGCAGTCGGGAATCGGCGTCGAAAATGCGCAGGCGGGTCTCGACGAATACACGCAGCTCCACATCATAACCATGTAAGGGACGCAGTCCGGAGCGCGGCGTAGCCGGCGAGGTTCCGCCGTGCCCCGTCAATACGGGTATGATCCGGCAAAGCCAGCCTTGGCTCCGTACTCGAAATTCATGAGCCTGGTTGATCGATGTTATCGATCCAACAGGTCTAATCCGGATCGTGTTCTGCTGCTATTTGCGACCGAGAGGGTCGACGTTTTGTTTCGTCTGCGATGCAGGTGGTGAAGCGACCGGACAAACGCATTTTTTCGCGCGTGTTTCTCGGCCGTTGACTGCAAAGGCGCCGCCTGGCGTCTCAATGCTCAAGCAGACATGAAAGGAATGCCGCGGCGGCCGTCGAGGCGCAGCCAGCCGGCAAATTGCTCGGCAGATAGGGAGAAAGCCAACATGACCAACAACATCTCGGGAAAAGTCGTCGTGATAACCGGAGCCAGCAGCGGTTCCGGCGAAGCCACCGCCCGCCATCTGGCGGCACTCGGCGCGCCTGTTGTGCTCGGCGCCCGCCGTGCGGACCGCATCGAGGCGCTGGCGACAGAACTCAAGGCTGCTGGCGGCAAGGCGATTGCGGTCACAACCGATGTCAAGAACAAGGATCAGGTGAAAAACCTCGTCGACACCGCGGTGAAGGAGTTCGGCCGCATCGATGTGTTGGTGAACAATGCCGGCGTGATGCCGCTCGCCCCGCTCGAAGCGACTAAAACCGACGAATGGGATCACATGATCGACGTCAACATCAAGGGCACGCTTTATGGGATCGCCGCCGCCCTGCCGCATATGAAGGCTCAGAAGTCGGGGCACATCATGACGGTCTCGTCCGTATATGGCCATGTGGTTGGGCCAAATGCCGCCGTCTATTGCTCTACCAAGTTCGCCGTGCGGGCGCTTTCGGAAGGCCTGCGGCAGGAGGTCAAACCCTACAATATCCGCACCACGATCATTTCGCCGGGCGCCATGAAGACCGAGCTTCAGGACCACATCAGCGACAAGCAGGTCCAGGCGGCATCGAGGGAGTTTGTCGCGAATTTCGGCGTAGCCGCGGATTCCTTCGCGCGTATGGTCGCTTTCGCGATGAGCGAGCCTGAAGACGTCGACGTGAGCGAGATCCTCTTCCGGCCAACAGCTCAGCCGATGTGATCTGGAAGGCATACGCCTTGCTGGAGGGTACGTCACCTAGTCTAGGCGGGGATCGGCTAACCAATGCGATCGCCTCTTCGCGCGCCTTCCGCGGGTCGCCAACTCGCACCGGCGGCGTAATTCCTTTCTAGCTATCGTTGCTATGGAGGTTGTCCGCCCGAGGCTTGGGTGAGAGGTTGTCAGCCGTCGCATCCAGTCCGATATCGAGGATTGGCGCGCTGTGCGTGAGCCAGCCGACCGAGATGAGGTCGACGCCGGTCGCCGCGATCGCGGGCGCGGTGGCCACGGTCACCCGCCCGGACGCTTCGGTGATCGCGCGGCCGCCAACCATGGTGACTGCATGCGCGAGTTCTTCGACGGACATGTTGTCCAGGAGCACGGCATCGACGCCGGCTGCCAGCGCGACGTCGAGCTGCTCGAGCGTGTCGACCTCGACCTCGATCTTGACCATATAGCCGGCGCCGTTGCGTGCCCGCTCGATTGCGGTGCGGATGTCACCGGCAATCGCAATGTGATTGTCCTTGATGAGCACGGCGTCATCGAGCCCGAAGCGATGGTTGGAGCCGCCTCCGGCGCGCACCGCATATTTCTCCAGCGCGCGCAGGCCGGGCGTCGTCTTTCGGGTGCACACGATTTTAGCCTTGTGGCCGCGCACCGCCTCCAGAATCCCCGCGGTCGCCGTGGCGATGCCGCTGAGGTGGCACAGGAAATTGAGCGCCGTCCGCTCCGCCGTCAGCAAGGCGCGGGCGGGTCCATGGGCCGTCGCGATGACGCCGGCGGAAACGCTGCTCCCGTCCGGTTGAGCCACGGCGATCTCGGTCCTGGGGTCGATGAGCTGGAAGGCGAGGGCGGCGACATCGAGGCCGGCGATCACGCCCGGCTGCCGTGCCGCGAGCGCCATGGTTGCAGTCGCGTCCGCCGGGACGATCGCATTGGTGGTCACGTCGCCGGCGCGGCCCAGGTCCTCCAGCAGTGCCGCCCGCACCGACGGCTCGAATAGGATTTGCGGCAGCGGCGTCAAAGCCATGATCAAGCCCTCCTGGCGAGCGGCACAGCCATGTCGGCTATGGCAGCAGCAGCTTCGAATGCCTCGCCAAGCGTCAGGCGCGATCGTAGAGGCTGCATATCGCGCAGAGTGCAATCCGATCGATAGTGCGAGCCACGGCTCTCATCGCGGCGAAGAGCAGCGATGGTGATCATCAGCGCGACCAGCGCAGGGTCGGAGGCGGTCGTTCGGCCGGCGGCGAGCGGCATCAGCGCCGCGGCGGCTTCGCGCAACGTCTGGCTGTCGCGGACGATGCCCAGCGCGTGCGAGGCGATCGGCCGGACCAGCGACGCGTCCGGGCGCGGCGGCACGATCGCCGGGAACAGGCGCTGGCATCTGTCCGGCGGGCTGGCCGCCACGCTTTTGGCGACCCAGGCGGCCGAAACCACGGCTTCGATGAGCGAGTTGCTGGCAAGCCGGTTGGCCCCGTGCAGTCCGGTGCAGGCGACCTCGCCGCATGCCCACAGGCCGTCGACCGAGCTCCTGCCCTCGGTGTCCACGGCCACGCCGCCCATGTGATAGTGGACCGCCGGTCGCACGGGGATCGGTTCAACGGCGGGATCGATTCCAACCTCGCTGCAAAGCGCTGCGATCACCGGGAAGCGCTCGGCGAATCTGGAACCGAGACATTGCCGGGCATCGAGGAACACGCGCTTGCCCGCGGCGAGCTGATGCCATACTGCCCGCGCTACGATGTCGCGCGGTGCGAGCTCGGCTCCGGGGGTATCGGCGAGGAAGCTCTTGCCATCCTCGTCGACGAGCACCGCGCCTTCGCCGCGCACCGCTTCACTCACCAGCGGCATCGGGCGCCGCAGGCCGTCGAGGGCAGTCGGGTGGAATTGGACGAATTCGAGATCGGCGAGTTCCGCACCCGCGCGAGCGGCTAGCGCCAGCCCTTGCCCGAACGAACCGAGCGGGTTCGTCGAGTCGCGGAACAAACCGCCAACGCCTCCGGTCGCGAGCACCAGGCGGCTGGTTGACAGCCTGACCGTGCCCGCGCTTCCCACTGCAAGCACTCCTGCAATCTGCCCGTCTTCGACGATCAGGCGACGAGCCTCCATGCCCTCCAGGACGATGATCGAGGGTGTCCGTCGCACCGCAGCCGCCAGCGCCCGAACCACCTCACGGCCGGTGGCGTCGCCCGCTGCATGGACAATCCGCCGGCGCGAATGCGCCGCCTCGAGCCCTAGCTGCAGTGTCCCGTCAGGTGCACGATCGAATGCGACGCCCAAGCGCTCGAGATTTGCGATCGCCCGAGGAGCGGCTTCTACGATGCGCCTGACAATTGCTTCGTCGCAAAGCCCGTCACCGGCCGTGAGCGTATCGGCAAGGTGCAGGTCCGGGCTATCGTCGGCGCCGAGGCTCGCCGCTAGACCACCTTGGGCGAGCGTGCTGGAAGCTTCGCCTTCCAGCGGCGCCTTGGAGAGGAGGAGGACCGGTTCCGGGGCCAGATGAAGCGCGGTCATCTGCCCTGCAATGCCGCCGCCGATGATGACCGACCGGCCGTGAAGATCGTCGGGGATCATATTGCGAGCATCCGCTCCACTGCCTGCCGTGCCTGGTCCGCGACCTGTCGATCGATGGTCACGACGTGGCGGTTTTCTTCGAGCGCGGCGCGGATGTTGGCGAGCGTGATGCGCTTCATATGGGGGCAGAGGTTGCAGGGGCGGACGAACTCCACGTCAGGATGCTCGACGGCGACGTTGTCGCTCATCGAGCATTCGGTCATCAATACGACGCGCGTCGGCTTGTGCCGTGCGACATAGCCCGACATTGCCGCGGTCGAACCGGCGAAATCGGCCTCGGCGACCACTTCCGGTGGACATTCGGGGTGGGCAAGCACAGTAACGCCGGGATGCGCCTCGCGGAGCTCGCGGATGTCGGCGGCGGTGAAGCGCTCATGCACCTCGCAATGTCCTTTCCAGGCGACGATCTCGACGTTCGTCTGCGCGGCAATGTTCTTCGCCAGATATTCGTCGGGCAGCATGATGACGCGCGGCGCGGCGAGCGATTCGACCACCGCCAGCGCGTTGCCTGAGGTGCAGCAGATATCGGACTCGGCCTTCACCGCAGCCGACGTGTTGACATAGGTCACGATCGGCACGCCTGGATAGCGTTGCCGCATCAGCCGTACATCCGCGGCGGTGATCGAGTCGGCCAGCGAGCAGCCGGCGCCGAGATCCGGGATGAGCACCGTCTTGTCAGGATTGAGGAGCTTGGCGGTCTCGGCCATGAAATGCACGCCCGCAAGCACGATGACATCGGCATCGACCGTCATCGCCTTGCGGGCCAGCGCCAGGCTGTCGCCGACGACATCGGCCACGCAGTGGAAGATTTCGGGCGTCTGGTAGTTGTGGGCCAGGACGACGGCATTGCGCGCGCGCTTCAGTGCCAGAATGGCGTCGATGTCATCGGAAAAGACCGGCCATTCGATCGGCGGGATCAGCCGCCGGATGCGATCGTAGAGGGATGCAGCGGTGGGCAGGGCGGCGGGCATCAACGTCTCCTATTATTCTCCAGTTGAGAATAAGGTTCTTATACTTATTGCGAGTATAAGTGATGTCAAGCCCGCGCAAGCGGCAATTTTGTCCCTGCGACAGCGCGTTCGTCGAGAACGGCGTGGCGGAAGCGGAACAGTTTTGCCGGCCGCCCACCCGTGTCGGCCGTGGTCTCGCCGGTTTCTTCCACGAGTTCGTGCTGCTCTATGAGCCGGCGGAAGTTCGGCTTGTGAATAAGCCTCCCCGCGAGGGCCTCAACACTGTGCTGGAGCTGCAGCAGCGTGAACACCGGCGGCATCAGCTCGAAGACAACCGGCCGGTATTTGATCTTGGAGCGCAGTCGCCCAATTCCCGTCGCCAGGATGCGGCGGTGATCGGCGATCATGCTCATACCCGGTGCCACGGTCGGCGAGGACGCGTCGCGGCCGCGCGTCGCCTCTTCGACCAGAGCGGCTTCGTAGAGCAGTTCGTAGCGCTGCAGCGTCAGTTCCTCGTTCCACGGGCGATCGTCAAAGCCGAAGGCGATCGCCGCCCGCTGCCGGCGTTCGCGCCGATTCGCCGCATTGTCGGCGCCGTCTGCCCACGCGAGCACACGCGGCTTCAGGACATCCGATACAACCGCCGGGGTGCCGGAGCGGTGATCCTCCCATGGAAAATAGTCGTACCAACTTCGCCAGCGGCGCTTGGGCGAGCCTGTCGCATGCTCTTCGCGGGTGAGTGCGAGATAGCTGATGGAGATCACGCGCTGATCGGCGCCGATCCGGTCGCGGTCGGCGAAGGTATAGAGCTGCTCGATATAGCCCAGCGGGTGGCCGGTTTGTTGCTCCACCCATGCCCTCAGGCCCGACTGCAGCGAGCGATGACCGAGCTCGAACGGCCCAGAGGGCAACGCGTTTGCCTGCCCAATCGTGAGGACACAAGGCTCGCGGTCCGTCACAGCGACGACGACGGCGATAAGGTCCACGTTCACTTCGTGAGCCTTGCCGGCGGCGCTCCCTTTCCTGGTTCCTGTTGCCTGATCCTGCATGTTCCCTGAATCGGTTCGGCCGAACTCCAGCGCAAAGATGGCTGAATCGGTTCGCTCCGAGCGTGGACTGCGCCCGGCGGCCCGTCAACGCCGCACCGCGGTGCGGCCACTTGGCTCTTCGCAACGGCACAAAACTATGCCAGACGCCCCTCGCGCGGGTGGATAACGCAGGAAGAGGAGGCGCCGTGAGCGCGACTGTCGAAACGAAGGCTGTGACGTTCTCTCGCGGGAAGACACTGCCGACGTATTCAGAGCAGTTGCGGCCGCCTGAGCCAACACTGCCGCGGCTCAGACGTCGCCCTCCAGTCGGGAAAGTGCGGTCACAACATAGTAATCGGCCCTTAGCAGACCGGGTTGCAAACTCTTTTGGGGTAAGCCGGTGGAGGCTCGTGTGCGGTCGGTTCAGATTGTAGTCGATCCTCCATTCCTCGATGATCTCGCGGGCGCGGCGATAGCTGCGGAACAGATGCTCGTTGAGGCACTCGTCCCTCAGGCGCCCGTTGAATGATTCCACGAAGCCGTTCTGCATCGGCCTGCCAGGCGCGATGTCGTGCCATTCGACACCGGTCTCCTGCTGCCATTCGAGCATGGCGTTCGACGTGAGTTCGGTTCCGTTGTCGCTGATCACCATCAGCGGATAGCCGTGGCGCTCGGCGATCGCATCCAGCTCGCGCGCCACGAGCTCGCCGGAGATCGAGTTGTCAGCCACTGTGGCCAGACATTCCCGGCTGAAGTCGTTGATGACGCACAGGATTGCGGAAGCGGCTGCCATCGGCCAGCGTGTCGGAGACGAAGTCGAGGCTCCAGCGCTGGTTCGGATCCTGTGGGATCGCCATCGACGCACGCGTTCCCAAGGCCCGCTTGCGGCCCCGCGCTTGCTCACCGTCAGCCGCTTCTCGCGGTAGAGCCGATAGAGCTTCTTCCGGTTGACCTCGATGCCCTCGCGCTTCAGCAAAAGGTGCAGGCGGCGATAGCCGAAGCGTCGGCGTTGTGACGCCAGTTCCTTCAGTCTCCCACGCAGCTCGGGATCGTCCGGCCGCCTCGACCGATAGCGGCAGACACGCGGATGAATGCCCACCAGGCCGCAGGCGCGGCGCTGCGAATAGCCCTTCTCTTCCATGGCCCAGCTCACGGCATTCCTCCTCGAGCCGGGCCTCAGAAGTTTTTTTCCCGAGCATCTCGCGGAGCGTCGACACGTCCATCATCGACTCCGCCAGAAGCTTCTTCAGCTTCGTATTCTCCTCCTCGAGTGCCTTCAGCTGCCTGGCATCCGACACCTCCATGCCGCCAAACCTCTTGCGCCACGTGTAGAACGTCGCATCCGAGATGCCGTGTTTGCGGAACAGCTCAGGCGCCGACAGGCCGCTTGATTGTCCTTCGGGATGCCGATGATCCGTTCTTCCGTGAACCTGGATCGTTTCATTGCCGTCTCCTCTTTCAGGGAACAGGCTAACCTCAAAGCGAGGAC
>Ga0081539_10003800_pt1 | contig 17780 bp, 16 predicted proteins | sample TabmetS4T2R2_FD_71023 | JGI IMG/M metagenome (GOLD analysis project Ga0081539, IMG submission 71023) | Tabebuia heterophylla rhizosphere microbial communities from the University of Puerto Rico - S4T2R2 | ecosystem: Host-associated > Plants > Roots > Rhizosphere ...
CCTCATCACCAGGCCCCGGGACACCATCCTGGTGCTGGTCAGCGACCTGTACGAAGGCGGCGTCCGGGAGCAGATGCTGCGCCGGATCGCCGAGATGACCGCGGCCGGCGTACAGGTGGTGGTGTTGCTGGCGCTGTCCGACGAGGGGGCCCCGGCGTACGACCACGACAATGCGGCGGCGCTGGCGGCGTTGGGCGTGCCGGCGTTCGCGTGCACGCCGGATGCGTTCCCTGAGCTGATGGCGGCAGCGATCCAGCGCCGGGACCTGATGGCCTTCGCCGCTCGGCTATGACAGGTAGGGGTCGGCGGGCGGCGGTACCTGTAGGAATCGCTACTCCGGCTGGTTGCCGGCCTTACCACCGACCCGGTACGGCGTGTCGACGCCGGCGTACGCGAGGTGGGCGAGCAGACCGTCGGCCGCGTGCTTGAGGTTGTGGCAATGGTCGACCCAGATGCCCGGGTTGTCGGCGATGAACGCGATCTCGTACGTCTGGCCGTTGCCGACGTCCAGCGAGTCGATCCACCACGGGCTGCCGGACGCGGCGACCCCGTTACGGCTCAGGACGACCGCATGGTGTCCGTGCAGGTGCATCGGGTGCACTTCGCCGCTGGTGTTGGCGATCGTCATCCGGACGATGTCGCCGGTGGTAACCATGTACATCGGCACATCCGGCCACAGGTGGCCGTTCACGGTCCACCAATAGCCGGGCTGGCCGTCCAGGAAGCCGATCCGCCGGCCGACCTTGTATTCGAAGCGACGGGTGGCCTTGCCCGGGTCGAATCCCAGCGGCGCCGGCGCGCCGTAGCGCAACAGGTCGACGTTCGGGCGCGGTTCGGCGGTGCCCGGCGCTCCGCCGGCAACGAGCGCCGCGCCGGCGCCGGCGTCGACCCGGACCGCGCCACTCGGCGGCACGGTGAACTCCAGATCCATGCGACCGCCCGCGGTGACCACGACGGCCTGGCTGGCAATCGGGGGCGGCGCGTTGACGTCGTGCCCGTCCACCGCGGCGACGCGGAAGTCGGTGCCGGACACCCAGACGCGGATCGGACCGGCGTCGGTATTGACGACGCGAGCCCGGACCAGGTCGCCCGGCCGCGCGGCCAACGGCGAGACTCCGGCCCGGCCGTTGATGGTGCGCCGCCCCTCGTACGTGTGCACCGCCACCACGGTGTCCACCTTCGCCGCGAGCGGCGTGGGCGGCAGCACCACGAGCGTGCCGAACAGGCCCCGTTTCACCTCGTCGTCGGACACCTGATGGGAGTGGTACCAGTAGGTGCCCTCGGCTGGCACCACGAACCGGTACACGTACCGGCCGCCGCGCGGCACCGCGTCCTGCGTGACGCCGGCGACACCGTCCTCGGCGTTCGGCACGTCCACGCCGTGCCAGTGCAGGGTGACCCCGTCCGGCACGGACTCGTTGACCAGCGTGACCTCGAGCAGCTGCCCCTGGCGTACCCGGATCTCCGGTCCCGGGGTCGTGTGGTTCAGCGTGTACCGACCGTTCTCATTCCGCGCGACGAGCGTTATCGCCACGTTCGGCGTGCCGGACGGGCCCGTGAGGTCGGCGACGCTGAGGCCGCCGTGCCGATGGGCGTCCGGCCCGCCGCCGCTGTCCGGGCGGCCCATCGCCGCCATGCTGTACGTCGACGGCACGAGGCTGTCGACCCAGAAGTAGCCGAGCGGTACGAGCACAGCCAAGGTCGCCGCCACGGCGAGGAGGATCCTGACCGGCGTGCGCAACGGGCCTCCGTCAAGCGGTCGTGACCCGGTCCGCGGCGTCGACCGGCGCCACGGTTTCGGCCAGCCGAGCCTTGCGCGCGGCGACCGACGCCACGCCGGCGAGCACGAACGCGTTGATGCCGTGCAGCGCGCCGACGACCGGCGCAAAGTAACCCCCCGCCGCGAGCCCGAACTGCAGCGCCACTACGCCGAACGTGATGGCGGCCCATTTCACGCCACCCGGGATGCGGGCGAAGAACGACACGATGAGCAGCACGATGGCGAGGAGCGGGATGATCCCGCTGCCGACCACCGTGTGCGCGATGTGCCCCCAGTTTGCGGAGTTCTTGTCGAACACGGCGCCGGAGTCGGTGTCGTGCAGCACCGTGAACCACGCAACCGCGATGAACGCGGCCTGCAGCACCACCCCGGCGGCGATGAGCAGGGCGATGACTCGGTAGGTGGCGCGCATTTCGTCTCCCCTCGAGCGGCCGACCTGATCAGCATTCACCCGGGCCGCCGGCACGAGCAATCGTTCCGGCAGTCGAATGCCCGACTATTCCTGGGGGTTCGCCATTCGGGTGACCGGCCGCTCCTTGGCCGGCGTTCCGGGTCGACACCGTGCGGATGCTACCCGCACCTCTGCGGCGCAAAGCCGGCATCCGGGGGTATCGCAACCTGGCACAGTCATAGGCATGCCGGACGACGCTCGGCGCCGGCGCCGCCGGTGGCCCGCTGTGACCCTGGCCGTGGTCGTGCTGGTCATGCTCGGCGTGGTGGCGGCGCGCGCAGCACGCCGCGACGACCGGCGACCGGCCACCGGCGTCACGCCGTCGGCCGCCGCCACCCAGGCGGGTACGTCACCGGCACGATCGGCGCGAGCGCACATCGCGCGGTCCAGGGCCGCCGGGGTCTGGCCGGGTCCGAACGGACTGTCCGGCGTGAACGGGGATCCGATCCTCGACACCGCAAACGTGCAGCGGTTCTGTGCGGCGCGCGAGCGCGGGTGTGCCGTGGCCCACACCTACACCGATCGCACGTCGTACCCGTCGATGACCACGCAGGCCGGCTGGACGTTCGACGCCTTCCAGGACTTCGACGGGGTGCTCGTGGTTTCCCAGGGGCTGGTGCCCAACGACCGCGAGGAGGACCTGACCCGCTGCGCGGCCGGCGACTTCGACCAGTTCTGGCGGGACTTCGGGACGGTCATGGTGCAGCACCGGCGCGGCGACTCGGTGGTCCGGCTCGGCTGGGAGATGAACGAGAGCACGATGGCGTGGCGGGGCACCGACACGGGGGCGTATATCGGCTGTTACCGGCACGCGGCGGACTCCATCCGCGCGACGAACCCCGCCGTTCTGCTGGACTGGACCATCAACGGTCATGGCACGCCGGCCCGACTCTGCGGCGGCCGCAGCACGAACTGCTATCCCGGCGACGCGTACGTCGACATCATCGGCATCGACAACTACGACCACTTCCCATGGTCTGACAGCAAGGCCGCCTTCGACCGGACGGCCGCCCGGCCCGAGGGCCTGACCTGGTTGTACGAGTTCGCGCGGGGGCACGGCAAACCGTTCTCGGTCGGAGAGTGGGGCGTGGTCCCGGCCGGGGACGCGGGCCGGGAGAACCCGGACTTCGTGCGTTGGATGTACGCATGGTTCGCGGCGCACGCTCCGCACCTGGCGTACGAGGCCTACTTCTCCGACTGCGGCGACGGCGGCGTGCAGTCCAGCCTGTTCCGTACGGACCCGGGATGTGTCCGAAATCCGCGCTCGGCCGCGACGTACCGGGAGCTGTGGGGCGGCTGAGACACCCATATCTACTCAACTTTGTCACTCTGCGCAATTGCCCGTAAACCTCACGTTACGCTCTCCGCGAGACGGCCCGGCGATGGCCAGCCATGCGCGGGCCCACCCATCCAGTGACGTGGCCCATCGGGACCCGTAGGAGGACCCTCGCATGCGAAAACCTCGGACCAGCACCACCCCACGCCTGGTATGTGCCGGGCTGACGGCCGGAGCGGTCGTCGCTGCGCTGTTCGTCGCGCCGTCGGCCGCGTGGGCCTCGGCCCCGACCCTGAGCCCGACCAGCGGCCCCGCCGGCACCGTCATCACCGCCACCCATGCCGATATCGCGAGCGCTGACGGCATCGGCGCCATCTTCACGACGAACACCACTTGCCCGGACAAATACGTGACCACCCTCACCGGCCAGACTGTCGTCGCGGCCACCAGCCCCACCAAGGCGACCAGCACCACCGCGACGTTCGTCGTGCCCAGCACGCTGGCACTGGGCACCAACGGCGTCGTGAAGTCGTACAACGTCTGCGTCTACAACGGCACAACGCTCAACACCAGCACCAAGATCGGCGACGCGGTCGCGGCGTTCGTCCTTACGCCGACCGTGACTCTGAGCCCGACGAGCGGAGCGAGCGGGGGCGGCAACACCCTCACCGCTACACTCCCGGCCACCAGCGCCCTCTTCACGGCCGCGCCCGGCGTGCGGTTTACGACAGGCGCCTGCCCCGCGGCGTATGACACTGCGGCCACCGGAGCCGTGAATGCAGGTCTCGCGACGCGGACATCCAATACCGCGGCCACCATGGTCGTGCCTGCTGGTGTGCTCGGTACGGGCTTGACCACGCCGTTCAACGTCTGCTTCTACGCCAACGCCACGACCGGCACCCTTCTGGCCGCCACGGCCTCGGCGTACAACGTCACGCTTCCGGCCATCACTCTGAGCAGCTCGGTGGGGCCGATCGCCACGACCAACAACCCGGTCAACCTCACGCTCTCCTCGACGACCAACTTCCTCACCGGCATCACCGCACCGGCGGCCGCCTTCCCGTCGGCCACGGTGTGCCCCGCGACGTACGGGGCGTCGCCGACCAATCCGGCCACGGTGCGCAAGGTGGCCAACAACAAGGCGGCGGTCAGTGTGCCGACCTCGCTGAACACGGTCGGCCAGTACACCCTGTGCCTTTACGTCAGCAACGCGAGTGGCGCGCGGCTGGTCAGCCTGGCGCCCTACTCCGTCGCCACGCTGGCCACCATCACGTCGGTGTCGCCGAGCGCGGGCTCCTCGCTCGGCAAGGCCACGATCACAGTGAGCGGTCAGAACCTGCCCACCACGCCCGGATCGATCACCGCGACGCTCGGTGGCCAGCCGCTCACCGACGTAACGCCGGTGGACTCGACGACGTTCACAGCGATCACACCGGCGCATTCGCCCGGCTCCGTACCGCTGACCATCACCACGTCGACGGGTACGGATTCGCTCGCCGGCGCGTACACCTACGTCAACAGCATCCAGGTCACGCCCAACACGACGCCCAGCACGTCGGTCGCCCAGGACATCGACGTGTCCGGCACCGGCTTCCTCGACCTGATTTTCCCGGCCTCGCCGAGCACCGCCACCACCTCCACCGATGCGCATGTCTTTCTGGTCGCCGGGGTGTACAACCCCACGGGCAACGCGGCCACGGGTCTGAAGGCGAACGGTCCGGTGACCGAGTGCGGCAATGTGCTGGTCATCAGCGACACCGAGCTGATCTGCACGCTGAATCTGACCCTGCGGCTGAGCGCGGCCGGTGCCTATGTGGCGAGCAGCTACCGCAACGTCACAGACGCCGCGACGTATGCCAGCAGCAACGTCCTCACGTCGGCGTCGGCCGCCTTCACCTCGTCGGACGTGGGCAAGCCCCTGACGCCCACGGCAGGCAACACCAAGATCGCCGCGGGCACCACGATCGCTGCGGTCATCGACAGCCAGACCGTCCTGATGTCCCAGAACTCGGTCGCAGCGGGCAGCACCATCTCGGTGGACATCGGCACCACCCGGACCGTCAGTGTCACGACGTCCGGTACCAACACGGTCACCGGTAGCGCGGTGTTCACCCAGGCAGACGTCGGGCATCCCATCGCCAACACCGGTTTGGGCAACGCCCTCGCGGCGAACACGATGATCATTGGCGTGAGTACGGACGGCAACACCGCCACCTTGTCGAAGAACGTCGTCAACGCGATCAGTAGCGCCACCAACCTGGCTGTCCAGAGCACGAACGCAGTTCCGGACGGCGTGTACAACGTCACGGTGGTCAACAACGGCGCGGTGGACGCGAACTCCGCCAACGCGTACGTCCAAACGATGATCTCCAGCGGCTCCACCTTCACGGTGGCCGACTTCTGATCCTCGACGGTTATCACGGCGGCCCGGAGCTCACGCTCCGGGCCGCTTCTCGTGTCGGGTGGATCAGCCGAGCGCGCTCCACCGCTTCGCCAGCGCGGCCACACTGTCCTGCTTGGACGGATGGCCGTCCAAATCGACCGTGACGGTGTAGACGCTCTTCGTCGCGCTGGTTCGCCAGCACACCAGCAGGTTCGGCTTGCGCGCCGGCTTCGCGTGATTGGCGAACCGGAACGTCTGCGAGCACCGCGCGGAGCCGACCCGGTCACCGTCGTCGGCGACCCAGGCCAGCTCCTTGTATCCGGTCAGGTCGCCCCGCGCCGCGACCACCCGCATCGTCCCGCGGTCCTCGCGCAGGGTGCCGGAGTCGGTCACCGTCAGATCGTCGAACATGCCGGCGGCCGTGGCCGACGGGAGTGGCCGCTGCACTTTCACGCCGTCCCTGGCCGCGGCGCTGCGTGCGGCCGCCACGCGTTCGGCCGCCGTCTTCGTACGCTCCGACGCGGAGGGTGACGGCATCCGCGACACTGTCACCGCCGGCGGCCGGGATGCGGGCGTGGTCGTCGAAGGTGTGGCGGTGGCCGCCGATGTGGTGCCGGCCGTCGGGGCGAGCGCCACCGGATCCGGTGTGCGGGAGCCGGCCTCCCAGCTGACGGTCTCCGTGACCAGGAACGCGCCGCCGCCCAGGATGGCCGCCAGTCCGACCGCGCCGACCGCCGCCTGCCTCCGGCGTCGGGACCGGCGGGCCGCGTACGGGTCGTAGCTTCCGTTGAGGTTGCTCATCTAATGTCCTTTGCGGTCTCGACCTCGAACATCCATGGTCCCACCTGAACGGACATAACGGGCTAAAACCATTGAGGCGTAGGCTGGCGCGCATGGCCCTCGAAGCACCCGACAACGGCCGGGCAGTCGTCCTCGGCGCGGGCGGCGTCACCGGCGTCGCGTGGGAGATCGGCCTGCTGTACGGCCTGGCCGAACACGGCCTCGACCTGACCGGAGCGGACCTGTTCGTCGGCACATCGGCGGGCTCGGTCGTGGCCGCCCAGGTGTCCACCGGCCAGTCCTTGGACAAGCTCTTCGCGCATGAGCTCGCCGACACCAGCGGCGATCGCACCGCCGCGATCGGCTCCGGCGTACTCATCCGATTCATCATCGCCGCGGCGTACCCGGGCGGCCGGCGGAGGGGCCGGGCCCGCCTGGGGCGGGCGGCGCTGGCCACGACCACCGTGCCGGAGTCCGAGCGGCGCGCGGTCATCGCCGAGCGTGTGCCGGACGACTGGCCGGACACCGCGCTGCGCATCCCCGCGGTGGCGGCGGAGACCGGCGAGGTCGCCGTGTTCGACCGACACAGCGGAGTCCCGCTGATCGACGCGGTCGCGGCCAGTTGCGCTGTCCCGCTGGTGTGGCCGCCGATGACCGTGAAGGGCACCCGGTACATCGACGGCGCGGTACGATCCATCGCGAATGTCGACCTGGCCGCCGGGTACGGCCGGGTCGTCGTCATCGCACCTGCCACCACCGCACTGCGGTACGCCGACCGGCCGGCCGTGCAGGCGGCCACATTCGGCCCGGCCGTCCGTACCGCAGTGATCAGTCCGAACCGGACGGCGCTCACCGCGATCGGCCGCAACCCGCTCAGCCCCGACCGGCGCGCCGACGCGGCCGAGGCGGGCCGGGCGCAGGCCGCTACCGCCGCGGAGCGGGTCCGCGCCGCCTGGGCCTGAAGGGGTCAGCCATGAACATCATCTCTCCGGGCTTCGGCGGCCGCCGGCGCTCGTCCCGGGCCGACCTGCCGCCCGGGCAGTACCTCACGCACGACTTTCCGGTGCTGTCGGCTGGCCCGACCCCCCGGATCCCGCTGGACCGCTGGCGGTTCACGGTGACCAACGAGAGCGGTACCAAGCAGACCTGGAACTGGCCGGAGTTTCAGGCCCTGCCGTACGAGGACGTCACCGTCGACATCCACTGTGTCACGAAGTGGTCCAAGCTCGGCACCTCGTGGCGCGGCGTCTCGCTTGACACACTGCTGGCGGACACCGACACGGCCGCGGACTACGCGATGGTCCACGCCTACGGCGGGTACACCACGAACCTGCCGCTGGAGGACCTGCTCGACGGCAAGGCATGGATCGCGTACCGGTACGACGGTGAGGATCTGCACCCCGAGCACGGCGGCCCGGCCCGCATGCTGGTGCCGCACCTGTACTTCTGGAAGTCGGCCAAATGGGTCAACGGCGTCGAAATGCTGATCGCCGACGAACCGGGCTTCTGGGAGTCGGCCGGCTATCACAACTACGGAGACCCATGGCGCGAGCAGCGGTATCAGGGCGACTGACCTGGCGCGTCGCGACGCTGGCCGAGGCGCGGTGGGAGACCGCCACCGCGCGAACCCTCGTGCTGGACCTGCCGGACTGGCCTGGCCATCTGCCCGGACAGCACGTCGACGTCCGGCTCACCGCGCCCGATGGCTACCGCGCGCAGCGCAGCTACTCGATCGCGTCGGCCTGGTCCGGGGGCGGCCCGGTGGAGCTGACCGTTCAGCGGCTCGAGGACGGCGAGGTGTCCACATACCTGACGGACGTCTACGCCGTCGGTGCCCCGGTGGAGCTCCGTGGCCCGGTGGGTGGTTGGTTCGTCTGGCGTGCGGCGCAGCCCGCGCCGGTGCTGCTGGTCGCCGGCGGCTCCGGCATCGTCCCGCTGATGGCGATGATCCGGGCGCGTGGCGCTGTGCGCGGCCGGCAGCCGTTCCGGCTCGTCTACTCGGTTCGTACGCCGGACGACGCCTACTACGCCGGGGAGTTGGCCCGCCGGGTGCGCGACGATCCGGGTCTGGACGTGCACTACATCTACACGCGCCGGACGCCGGAGGACTGGCCGGAGCCGCCGAAGCGGATCAGCGTGGCGACCGTCAACACGCACGGCTGGCCGCCGGACTTCGGACCGGCCTGCTTCGTGTGCGGGCCGACCGGCTTCGTCGAGACCACGGCGGACATCCTGGTGGCGCTCGGGCACGACCCGCGGAGGATCAGAACAGAACGGTTCGGAGGGACGTCATGAGCGAGGTGGCGGTGGACGGCAACGCGATGGCCGGCGACCTCGGGGAGATCTTCGCGGTGGACGTCACCGCCGCGGTCGCGACGTGCGCCGGATGCGGACGGGCCGGTGTCGTCGCGGAGCTACGGCTGTGGGTGCGGGCGCCGGGCATCGTCGCGCGATGCCCGTCGTGCGGGGACGTGGTATTGCGCCTGGTACGCGCCCCGGACCGGGTGTTCCTGGACCTCCGCGGCGCCACCCGCCTCGAGCTCCGAGTCCCGTCGCCGTAGCCCCCGCGATCTTGGAGTTGTGGTTGCCCTTATCGGCGGTTCGCGGTGATATGTGCCAACCACAACTCCAAGATCGCGGAGGTTCGGTCACGTGCGGAAGGTGCCGCGGAGACGCTGGGCGAGCGTGAGCGGGGGCCGCCCCGGGCCGGCACCGCGTACCGCCGGGCGGGGCGAGGGCCGCGAGCGGCCGACGGGTTGGTCGTAGTCGGCACTGGCGATCGCCTCGACGATCTGCGCGTCGCCGAAGTTCTCCGAACCCGGAATCGAGGGCACGAAGCCGACCAGGATGCCGTTGCGCATGATCTGCGCCTCGAGCCCCGCGGTGCCGTCGTTGTCCCAGATCGCTTCCCGGCCGTCGGGCAGCACCACCCGGATGCCGTACTGCGTGATGCCGGCGTGCGGCAGCTTCACGTGGGCGAAGACGTTGCGCGCCCGCAGCGTCTCGACCACACCACGAGCCCGTGCCTCTTCCATGACGCGACGCTAACCGGCGCAGCTGTGGGCGGGCTGAAAATCGGCTGCGCGAGATCTCCACGGGATCGCCGCCGGCCTGCTGTAATCCCCCGATCTTGGAGTTGTGGTTGGCACAGAAGCGGACGTAAGCCGCGAAAGGGCAACCACAACTCCAAGATCGGGGGGAGAGATCACCAGGTGAAGGGACTGCCCTTCGCGGATCCCGAGACGGCTCGGCCGTCCTTTGTGTACACCCAGGTCATCGAGACGACGTACGTCCGCCCGCGCGGTAGCCGGGCCACGACCGGGCCGCAGTCGCGGGTGACGGTCCGGTCCGCGAAGACCAGTCCGGAGCACCGCGTCGGCCCGTACGCAGTCCGCCCGCTGGACGCGTCCTGCACCGACACGGACAGCGCGGCAGTGCCGCCGGCCGGCGCCGCCAGCGTTGCTCGCACCTGCACCGAACTGCCGATCGTGTGGCACGGACTGGCGAGCACCGGGCTGCTCCCCAATTGGAGCGTCTCGCGGCATTGCCACGGCCCGTACGACTTGGCTTCGGGCACCGGCGTGCGGCCGCGGGTGATCCGCGGCGCGGTGGTACGGCGTGCGGCGCGACTTTCGGCAGATGCCGACGGGATGCCGCGCACGCCGGTACGGGCGGCAGCCGCCGGGCCGCTGGCGGTCGGGATGGTGTGGGCCGAGGGAGCAGCTGTGCGCCGCGACGGCGGCGCGGCGTGCGCCTGCTTCGGCTCAGCACCGGAGCGCGCCACGTGCCACGCCGTCGTGGCGACGGCGGAGGCGAGCATGGCGCCGGCGACCAGCGCCACGGTGAGGCCGGGACGGCCCCAGCGCCAGCTCGGCGCCTGGTTACGGCGCTGCGGCGGCCGCGGTGGTGGCACCGGCGCGGACGGGTGCCGGTCCGGCTCCGGCTCCGGGCTCGAGGGCCGGACGCGTGGCTCGGGCGGCGGCAACGCGGCCGCACCGGATGCGGCACGAGCCACCTCGCCCAGCTGAACCACCAGCTCCGCGGCAGTAGGACGCAGCCGCGGCTTCTGCGCCATGCACGACTGGATCACCCCCCAGATCGGGTCCGGAATACCCGGCCGGCGCTCGGCGCCGCCCTCGAGATGCCGGCGCATGAGGTCAGCGACGTTGTCACTCTCGTACGGCGGGCGGCCGGACACCAGCTCGTAGAGGAGCACGCCGAGGGCGTAGACGTCCGCAGCCGGGCTCGCGGCCACGCCGTGGAACGCCTCCGGCGACATGTAGTGCGGCGTCCCCACCACCGCGTTCGGCGTCGTGAGGCTGGGCGTGTTGAGTACCCGCGCGATGCCGAAGTCGGTGAGCCGGACCTCCAGTCGGTCCCGGTCGCACTGCAGCAGGATGTTGTCCGGCTTCAGATCGCGATGGACGATGCCCAGCTCGTGCGCCTCGGCGAGCGCCGCCGCCACCTGCCCGGCCAGCTCCGCGGCCGCGCCGGCCGGAACGGTGTGGTGCTCGCGCAGGTACTCGCGCAGGCTGCCACCCGGCACCAGGTCCATCACCAGCCCAAGTGACTCTCCGACACTGAACAGATCGCGCACGCGGACGACGTTGCGGTGCTGCAGCATCATCAGGATGGTTCGTTCCTGCACAAACCGGGTGACCAGCTTCGGTTGCCGCAGCAGGCTCGCATGCAACAGCTTGACGGCGACGGGTTCGCCGGAGGCCCGATCAACGCCGCGCCAGACCGTCCCGGTGGCGCCTTGACCGATGGGCCGGATCAGGATGTACGAGCTGCCGACGCACCGGCCGCTCAAGTCGAGCGTCGACGCGCCGTCGGCATCCGGCCGAGCACCGCTGCTCGTGGGATCCTTGTCCACTCGAGGTTCCTTCCCGCGCATGGCCAAACGCCGCGAATCTTCCCTTTTGTCCGTATCGTTGGCAAGCCGGACCGTCCGAGTTCGCGCGACAGGTACGACTCCGGTTGCGGCCGTCACCGGGCCGCCGCTCCGGTCGTTCGACCCGTTGGGCGTCGGTTGCATTCCGCCCGAACCGCCCTCGCGAGTACGCCGATGCGCGGATCATGTCGGCATGGGTGTGATGGCTTATCCGCTGCGGTACGCGCTCGCCGACCTCGCTCTCGCGCTGAGCCGGGCCGCCGAGGACCCCGCCGAGGTGCGGGCCACCGCGGCGCGCGCAGCCGCGGACATGATCGGCGACGGCGCCGGCGTCCAGCTGCTCCGCGAGGACGGGCACTACGAGGAGATCACCTACCAGCACCTCGACGAGCAGCGGGCCGGAGCGCTCGCACAACTCCTGGACCGCGCCGGTGAAACACCCGACGACGACTACTCCACCGCCATGGCCGCCAGCCGCCGCCCCGTCGTGCTCGCCTCCACCGGCGCCGAGCCGCTCGCCGACCTGTCCCGGCCGCGGCACCGGCCTCACGTCGATCCGGGCGGGCCGCCGCCCGAGGTGTACGCGGCCCTGCTGTGCCCGATCATCGTCGACAACACGTACTCGGGCTATCTCGTGTTGACCCGGAGCACGCCGGGCAGCGGGTACTCCGATGCCGACGTGGAACTGGCCCGCGACATCGCCGGCGAGCTGTCACTGGCGTGCTCTGCCGCCCGGGCGCGGGATCGGCTCCGGGCGAGCGAGGAGCGCTATCGGCGGGTGCTCGAGACCATCCCGGAGGGCGTGCTCCAGCTCGATCCGGACGGCGTGGCTACCTACGCCAACGAGCCGATGGGCGTGGTCCTCGGTATGCCGCGGCATCAGTTGGTGGGCGTGCCGCTGCGCGGCTTCCTCGACACCCAGGGCCAGAGCGAGCTGAGCCGGCGCCTGGCCGAATGCAAGGCCGGGCGGTCCACAGTGGGCGCCACCCGGCTGGTCCGGGCGGACGGATCGCGCCGCAGCGTACGGATGAGCATGATGCCGCTCACCGACAACCAGGGCGGGTACGCGGGCGTGGTGTGCATGGTCACCGATACCACCGACCACATCGACGCGCGCGGCCTCAAACGGCAGCTGGACCACCTGCGCCGGCTGGACAGCCTGAGCCAGCTGATCGGCGGCATTTCACACGACTTCAACAACCTGCTCACCGTGGTCGCCGGCTCGGCCGACATGATCTCGACCACGACCGCCGACGGTTCGCCGCAGCACCAGATGGCCCAGGACATCATGGCGGCGGTAGCGACCGGCCGGACACTGACCCATCAGCTGCTGGCATTCGGGCGTACCGAAGGGAACCGGATGGAGATCATCCCGATCCCGGACCTCCTCACCGACGTCCAGAGCCTGTTCAGCCGGACGCTCGGCGAGCACATCGGCCTGGATCTGGCGTTCGGCCCGGACGTGTGGCCGGTCCGAGCCGAGCGCGGACCGCTGGAGCAGGCCCTGGTCAACCTGGCCGCGAACGCCCGGGATGCCATGCTGCACGGCGGCATGCTGCGGGTGGCGGCGAACAACGAGCTGGTCGAGCCCGGCCAGCTGGCCGAGGGCGCGCCCACCGGCCGCCTCGTCCACATGGTGATCACCGACACCGGCGTCGGCATGACCGACGAAACCCGGCGCCGCGCGCTGGAGCCGTTCTTCACTACCCGGCCGACCGCGGCCGGGCTGGGTCTCGCCACCGCGGCCGGGATCGTGCAGGGTATCGGCGGTCACATCGAGCTCGAATCGCAGCCGCGGATGGGAACGACCGTGCACCTCTACCTGCCCGCGGCCGAGGAACGGCCGGCGGCCACAGTGGACCGGAAGACCACACCGGTCGGCCGCGTCCTCATCGTCGAGGACCAACCCGAAGTGGCCCAGCTCGTGCAGCGGCTCATCGAGCCGGCCGGCTACTCGATTGCCGTGGCCACCGACGCGCTCGCTGCGGTCAGCCAGGTGGCCGCCGGCCAGCACCCGGACCTGCTCATCACCGATGTCGTCATGCCGTCGATGACCGGTCCGGAGTTGGCGGCCGCGTTGCGTACCCACAAACCTGACCTGCCGGTGCTCTACATGTCTGGGTACACCGCGGCGTCCCTCGGCCCGCAACTGCACCTCGACAACAACAGCATGCTGGTCGAGAAGCCGTTCACCCGCTCCACATTGCTCGGTGCCATCCGCAATCTGTGCGGGCCGCAGCCGGTCAGCGATTCAGCTCCGCCTGGACCATGAGGTGGAACGCCGGCGGCAGGTGCGGCCGCGACATCGGCCGCGGCGGCAACACGATAAACACCGGCAGGGTACGTGCCGGCACCGCTTGCTGGTCACAACCAACCCCGGCGCTTGAGATACCAGTACAGGATGCTGGCGGCCGCGACGATCAACGTGAGGCTCAGCACGAAGCCCCACCATTTCCCGTAGCCCGGATACGGCAGGTTCTGCCCGAAGAAGCCGGTCACTGCCGTGGGCACCGCGATGATCGCGGCCCACGCGGCCAGCTTGCGCGTGACGTCGTTGAGCTGGTTGCTCTGCTCGGTCAGGTCCGCCTCGAGCAGCCCGTTGATCCGGTCCCGGGCATGGTCGATGACGTCCGTGGCGCGCCGTGCGTGGTCGTCGACGTCGCGGTAGTACGGTTCCAGCTGCTCACCGGCGAGCTGGCTGTCGGGGCGCATCACGTCGGCGATCAGGTCGGGCATCGGCGCGACGGCACGGCGCAGCTCGGCGAGTGACTTGCGAAGCGCGAAGCCGTACATCCGGATCTGCCGGGGAGCCCCGCCCTCCTCGAGCATGATGTCCTCGGTCCGGTCCATCGACTCATCGAGGGCGCGCGCGGCCGCGAGATGCCCGTCGACCACCACGTCGAGCAGCCCGTACACCAGGAAGCTGACGCCTTCGGCGGCGGCCAGGTCGGCGTCGGCGGCCCAGCGCTCGACGAACCGATCGGTGCCGACTGGCGACTTGCGCACCGTGATGAGCGCCCGCTCGGTGACGAAGAAGCTGATCTCGGCCTTGCTCGTCCGTGGCCGCTCGCCGTCGGTTTCGACCTCGACGGCGTACACGTTAATGAACAGGTGTCCGGGATACCGGTCCAGCTTCGGCCGCTGATGGTCGTGGACCGCATCCTCGATCGCCAGGGGGTGCAGCGCGAACTCGGCTGCGACAACCTGGAGGTCGTGCTCGTCGGGATCGAACAGGTCGAGCCACAACACCGCCTTCGGGCGCTCCGCCAGCATCGCCGTTGTCTGGTCGGCGGGAAACCCCTCGGCCACGAGACCCCCGTCCTCGTAGAGCCGGGTATGTGTCGGGCAGGAGGGTGCCGGATGAGCGTTGGCCACTCCCCCACTATGCCCGCCGGTATCCGGGGCCACAGCGCGCGGTCCAATACCCAGGGGACCAGCCCTATCACAATGTGCGGGCAGCAGCCGTCACGTCGATGGCTAAGTTCTTCGCGAGCCATGACAATTAAGGACATTCAGACCCACGAGTTAAGATCACTCTCTGTTGCTCTTGAGTTACCGTACGTACCCTGACCTTCAAGTGCATCGATCAACTTGAGTGCCACTGGGGAGAGGCATGCTTATCAAGGTTATCGATCAGGTCAGCGCAGGCGATTTTCTCGAAGAGGCATGGGAGCTCTATGCGGAGGCGTTCCGGGATCTCAATTCCCGCGCCGTCCAGCGGCACCTGATGTACCGGTCCGAATTCGACGAGGTCATGCACGATCAACGCGTCCAGAAGTATCTTTGCCTGGACGACGATGGAACGCTTCGCGGGCTCGCCACCTATACCAACGACCTCACCTCGGTCCCGCTGATTGCCCCGGAGTACTTCGAGCGGCATTGGCCGGAGCACTACCGGTCCCGCAGGATCTGGTACATCGGGTTCGTCGCGGTCCATCCGGAGGCACAGGGTTGCGAGGCCTTCACCCAGATGGTGGAGCAGATGTACCTGGTGGCGGTCACCCAGAACGGGCTGGTCGGCCTGGACATCTGCAATTACAACGACGATGTCCGGAACATGTCCCGAATCTTCCGGGCCATGATCCGCCGGCTGACCGCGAACATGCGGTTCACCCGGATCGACCAGCAGTCGTACTGGCTCTACGAGTTCCCGTCGACGGTCTGACGTTATTCAGTTGTCGGTCAGATCATCGGCGCCCTCCACATCGTCCAGAGCGGCGGTCCATCGGGGAGTTGGATCACCGAGGTGCAGGCGTAGCCGTGACGCAGGTAGAGGTCACGGTTACGCGGGTCGTTGGCCTCCAGGTAGGCCGGTAGTCCGGCGCGGTCCAGCCGGCTGTGGTGACGGTCCAGCAGCGCGCTGCCGATGCCGCGGTTCTGCTGGTCCGGCCGGACCGCCAGGATCGCGAGGTAGTGGTGCGGCTCCAACGGGTGACGCGCGTCCAGCGCGGCATCCAGCTCACGGACGCGGTCGAAGGCCGAACCGGCCACCTCCTTCATCCGGACGTCGTAATCGGCCGGAGGTGGAATGAGTGACGTCAACGGGAACCACAGCGCCACACCTGACAGGCGGCCGGTGTCCGCGTCGGCGGTCGCGTAGACCTCGCCGTACCGCACCGCGTGCTCCACGAAGATCCCGAAGTAGCCGTGACCCTGCCGCCGCCGTACTCCCGGGTCCGGATGCAGCCACCGGGCCACCGGGCCGTCCCGCATCGCCGCCGCGACGAGATCAGTGATCTCCTCGGTGTCGACCGGTGCAACGTCCCGGATCACCAGTTCCTGGATGGCGTACGTCATGGAAGTCCTTTCTCGAGGGACCAGGTCAGTAGTGGTAGCTGCGGGCCCCCACCGGCTCGGCGTGAATTCCCTTGGGGATCGATAACTCGGCGATGGTGGAGACGCGCCCATCTGCGCCCCGGCCGATCGCGGCGTACACCTCCGGCCGTGCGGCCCGCATGACCAGCGCCCAGACGAACCCGATCGTCGCCACGGCCCCGTACAGCGTGGGGATCAGCCACTGGAACGGCGAGGACCCGGACACCTGCAGCAGCTCGCCGAAGCCGATGATGGTGGCCGCGAGCACCACGGTGAGCAGCAGGAAGGCGAGGAACGGGGCGATCTGTGCCCGCCAGATGTTCTCTCCGCGCCGTTCCCGCACGAAGAACGCGATCACCGCGGCCGACGCGCTCCACATGAGAATGAGCACGCCCAGGCCGCCTATCGTGGTCAGCCACGCGAACACGTACCTTATCGGCTCCGCGTGGGCCGCGGCGTACGCGGTCAGCACGCCGAGCGCCAGCAGGCTCTGGGTGATCGAGCCGAGCAGCGGCGCACCGGTGCGGGGATGGGTCCGCCCCCATGCGCCGGGCAGCACGCCCTCGCGACCGAGGGCGAACTGGTACCGCGCCACGGCGGCGTGGAAGGCCAGCAGCGCCGCGAACACGCTGGTCATGAACAGCACGTATCCGATGTCCACCAGGAACGCCGGCAAATGCGGGGCGACCAGGGCGAACACCAGATCCGTTTTGTGCTCCTGCGCCGTGGCCACGATCCGGTCCGGCCCCGTGGTCACCGACATGGCCCACGCCGACAGTCCACAGAGCAGACCCGCGAGCAGCACCGCCCAGTGCGTGGCCCGGGCGATCGTCCGCTTGGGATCCTTGGCCTCCTCCGAGAGCACGACCGTGGCCTCGAAGCCCACGAAACCGGCGATGGCGAGGACGAGCATCGAGCTGACCTCGGGCGTGAACAGCGGCAACGGTGACAACGTCGAAAGGCTGATGTGGCCGCCCGCCGGATGCAGCACCATCACGAGGTCGTAGATGAGGACCAGGCTGATCTCGGCGATCAGCAGCACCGCGAGAACTCTGCCACTGAGGTCCACCCACAGCAGACCGAGCACCGCGACGACGGCCCAGGCCACGATCGCGCAGGCGTACCAACTCACCTTCAGACCGATCGCCGCGAGGATCCCGGAGGCCGCGGACCCGAACAGTCCGAACAGGCCGATCTGCATCAACGAGTACGCCGGAAGCGCCACGAACGCCGCTCCCACCCCGATGACCCGCCCGAGCCCGTGGCTGATGTAGGAGTAGAAGGCCCCGGAGTTGACGATGTGCCGGCTCATCGCCACGAATCCCACCGTGAACACCGACAGGATCGCGGCGATGAGCCGGCACATCGTCAACTCCGGGGCCTTCTACTCCTACATCAGCC
>Ga0081539_10003801_pt1 | contig 17779 bp, 13 predicted proteins | sample TabmetS4T2R2_FD_71023 | JGI IMG/M metagenome (GOLD analysis project Ga0081539, IMG submission 71023) | Tabebuia heterophylla rhizosphere microbial communities from the University of Puerto Rico - S4T2R2 | ecosystem: Host-associated > Plants > Roots > Rhizosphere ...
CGGCGGTGGACCTCACGTACTCGAACCGGGGCTACCGCGTCCTCACCCTGCCCCGGCTGCGGCCCGGCACCTACCGGCTGACGCTCCGCTACTCCGGCACCGGCCGGATCCGGCCGGCGACGAGGTCGGCGGGAACGCTCACCGTGGTGCCCGGCTGAGGCTCGACGCCGCCTAGGCCCCCAAAACTAACGAGCACGGTGTGGCACCGGTCTCACCTAAGGAGACCGGTGCCACACCGTGCTCAAAAACGGCGGGCGGGGGATCAGCCGGCGGGGAGGAACGCGCGCCCGTCGCCGCGACGGACCTGGATCACCGACGGCCCACGCAGCACGCCAAGCGGACACACGCCCAGTGTCGGCCCGAAATGTTCCGGTACGACGGCTTTCCGGGGACGGCGCCGCGCCTCGTGAGCGCGTCGCCCGTCACGGCCTGGCCGTTACGCCGCGGTTACCCTCCGCTGATCCGCTTGAATCCAGTTGACCAGGCACGGCATGGTTCACGTGCGCTGCCCATCGGGGGGAGGCGCCGCGTAGTTGCACTGCTACCGAGAGTTTTGGACTGAGAGTTTGGAGGGGGGCTTGGCGATTCCCGGGGCTCCGGAGTCGACCCGTCCCGGCATGATCGGAGTGATGACGTCCCGTGTCCACCTTCGAGCGGCCTGAGGTGGACGCCTCGGATCCCGCGCCGGGCGGGACGACGCCCGCCGTCGACGCCGCGACCGACGCCCGCGACGAGCTCGACGCCATGACCGACGTGACCGTCGTGACCGACGTCCCCGACCAGACCGACGCCGAGGCCGACGCCGCGACCGACGCCCGCGACGAGCTCGACGCCGTCACCGACGTGACCGTCGTGACCGACGTCCCCGACGAGGCCGACCTGGAGGCCGGCGCCGCGCGGGCCGCGCGGGCCGCGCGGGCCGCGCGGGCCGCGCGGGCCGTGCCGGCCGGACCGGCCGTGCCGGCCGGACCGGTCGCACCGGTCGCACCGGTCGCCGCACCCGCGCGCCGGCCGCTGCGGCCGTGGCAGCGCGCGCTCCGCCGCCTGCCGGCGCCGGTGCGCCGCTTCGGCCTGCTCGTGCTGGGCCGCCCGATACGCCTGCCGCGCCAGCCCGGGCAGTCGCGTCACGCCAAGTTCGGCACCGGCTACCGGCCCCGCTACGCCGACTACCTCTTCGCCCAGGAACTAGCCCGCAACCCGGAGCTTCGGCCGCGCCCGCTCGGGTCGCCCGCGGCCGCGCCGCCGGCGGAGGCCCTCGACGAGGCGACCGAGGTCTTCGAGGGCGAGCCGACGGCTCCCGCCCTGCGCCGGATCCACCTGCCGGGCCTCGGCATCCGGCTCTCCGACGACGAGCTCGGCTCGATCCACCGGCACGGCACGGTCCGGCTGCAGGCGGTGAAGATCACCGAGTACGAGACGCCGCCGGCCGACGTCGCGTTCGTGACCGTCGTCAACGACAAGTACGCCCCCGGGGTCGAGGCGCTCGTCCTGAGCCTGCTGAAGCAGTACCCGGACTTCGCCTCCGACGTCGTCGTCTTCCACGACGAGACGCTCTCGGACTTCACGATCGACCGCCTGCGTGGCCTCTACGCCGGGTTCCGGTTCGAGGCGCGGTCGACGTCGGTGTACGACGTCGGCCAGCTCGCCGACGCTCCCAACCACAAGCGCGTCGGCCTGCTGGGGTACCTGTCGCTCGAGGCCCTGAAGCTCACCGGGTACCGGCGCGTCATCGTCATCGACGCCGACACGATCGTCCTCAACGACATCTCCCGGCTGTGGCGGGGCGACAAGGTGTACGCCGTCCCCGACCACGGCGCGCTGCCGTTCGGGATCATCGCCGACGCGACCGGTGCCCCGGTGCTGAACAGCGGGGTGATCTCGCTGCCGGCCTCGGAGCTCGGCGAGGCGGCGTACGCCCGGGCGCTCGCGCTCCTGCCCGAGCTCGCGAAGCCCATCGACCCGCTCGTCGACCGCTTCGCGGACCAGAAGTTCTGGAACGTCTACCTCGCCACGTGCGACGTCGAGCTCCTCCCGGTCAACTACAACGCCAACAAGAACCTGATCGACAAGTTCTTCACCGACTTCCTCGGGGACGTCGCCGTCCTGCACCTGACCGGGCCCAAGCCCTGGTTCGAGTTCGCCGACCAGGACCTCGTCACCGACGAGGACCGGCGGCAGATGGCGCGGTCGCTGCGGCGGTCGCCGAGGGCGTTCTCGCTCTGGCGGTACACCTACGACTCCGCGATCGGCGTCGCGCGCGTCCGCCGCTTCCGCGCCGACTGCGCGGAAGGCCTGGAGGCGCTGCGCGGCAGCGCGGCGGGGCGGCCCGCCGTGCTCATCGGGAACGGCCCGTCGCTGCGGCGGACGGACCTCTCGCTGTTCGAGGGCTTCGAGACGTTCGCGTTCAACTGGTTCGTGCACCACGAGGACTTCGACACCGTCCGGCCGGACCACCTCGTCCTGGCCTCGCACATGTTCTTCGGCGGCTGGCACACGGCTCGGCCGGCGTTCCCGCCCGGGTACGTCGAGGCGCTCACCGGGCACGAGCACCGGCCGCGGATCTGGACCAGCCACTACTTCAAGCACCTCGTCGAGTCCACGCCGGAGCTCGCGGGCTACGACGTCCGGTACTTCCTGCTCGAGCGGCCGTTCAAGCAGTCGACGGTGAAGACCGGCAACGTCGGGCTCGACCTGCTCGCGCCGCTGACGGACGCGAACACCGGCGTCCTGACCGCCGGCGTGCCGATCGCCGTCCACCTCGGCGTCAAGCACCTGGTGCTCGTGGGCTGCGACTCGGACTACTCCAGCGCCAACGGCTCGTACTTCTACGAGTCGGGCCTGCACACCTCTCGCACGACCGAGGAGTCGCACCTGGTGTCGACCTGGACGCCGGACGGCGCGGGGCAGTACAGCTACCGGCGCGTCGCCGAGGAGCTGGCCACGCGGGGCGTGGCGCTCATGGACGCCACCGTGGACGGCAGGCTCGAAGTGCTGGAGCGGATCGCCCTGGAAGACGTGCGCGACCTGCTCACCTGATGCTCGACGACGTGCGCGCCGCCCCGCCGCCGGCCACGCGCCCGGCTCGTCGCGCACGTCACGCCCCGGCCGGGCCCGCCGCGGCCCGTGCCGGGACCTTCCTGCCGAACGTGCAGGCGCTGCGCGCGGTGGCCGTGCTCATGGTCGTCACGTTCCACCTGTGGCCGGACGCCGTGCCGGGCGGGTTCGCCGGCGTCGACGTCTTCTTCGTCATCTCCGGCTACCTGATCACGTCGCACCTCTTGCGCGAGGTCGAGAGCACCGGCCGGCTGTCGCTCCCCCGCTTCTACGCGCGGCGGCTGCGCCGGCTGCTGCCCGCCGCGCTCACGGTGCTGCTCGCGACGGCGGTGGCGACGTTCCTCCTGATGCCGGTGAGCGTCTGGCCGCAGACCTTCACCGAGATCGCGGCGTCGGCGCTGTACGTGGAGAACTGGGTGCTCGCCGCCGCGTCCGTCGACTACTTCGCGGCGGAGAACGCCGCCACCGCGGCCCAGCACTACTGGTCGCTCTCGGTCGAGGAGCAGTTCTACCTGGTCTGGCCGCTGCTCCTCCTCGGTGCCGCCGCCGTCACTCCGACGGCGCCCGGACGCCGGCGTGTCGTGACGGCGGGCGTCCTCGCCGTCGTCTTCGCCCTGTCGCTCGCCTACTCCGTGGCGGCGCCGACGTCGAACCCGGCGGCCACGTACTTCTCCACGTTCTCGCGCGCCTGGGAGTTCGGGGCCGGCGGGCTCCTCGCCATCGCCGCCGCCCGAGCCGGCCGGGCCGCCCGAGCCGCCCGAGCCGAACAGGCCGGGGAGCTCCGGCGGCCGGGCCGGCTGCCGGCCCCGGCGGCGCTCGCGAGCCTGTCCTGGCTCGGGCTCGTCGTGGTCGTCGGCTCGGCGTTCCTGCTCGACGAGACGCGGCTGTTCCCGGGCTGGGTGGCCCTGTTCCCGGTGGCCGGCACGGTCGCCGTGATCGCGGCCGGGATGCCGAGCGGGAGGCTCTCGCCGGCGCCGCTGCTCGGCCTGCGGCCGGTGCAGTTCGTCGGCGACGTCTCCTACTCGCTGTACCTGTGGCACTGGCCGGTGCTCGTGTTCGCGGGATGGCGGCCCGGCACCTCCGAGCCGACCGACCTGAGCCGCTGGTGGCTGCTCGCCGCCTCGCTGGTGCTCGCGGCGGCGACCCGGTACGCGATCGAGAACCGCCTCCGCGAGGGCCGGCGCACGGTCCGCACCGGCCCCACGTACGTGCTCGCCGCGGCCGGCATGGCCGTGGTCTGCGCGGTGACAGTCGGCGGCGGCCGGCTGGCCGGCCGCGCCGAGGACGCCGCCGCGGCCGAGGTGCGCGCCGTCCGGTCCGACACGCCGCCCTGCTTCGGCGCCGAGTCCGTCACCCCGGCCTGCGCCGGCGTCGCCGCGCCGCGCGAGGTCGTGCCGGCGCCGGTCGGCGCCCTGGCGGACCGGCCGAAGGTCTGCATGCAGGACATCGGCGTGGCGCGGCTGCGGGTCTGCGAGTACGGCCCGGACGCGGCCGACGCGGAGCTCGGCATCGCCGTCGTCGGCGACTCGCACGCGGCCCACTGGATGTCCGCGTTCCAGGTCCTCGCCAAGCGCGAGAAGTGGCACGTGGCCACGATGCTCAAGGGCTCCTGCCCGCTCACGGACGCGCGGCGGACGTCGAGCCCTGCGGAGTCGGACAGCTGCGTGTCGTGGAACGCCGCCGTGCACGAGTGGTTCGCGGCCCACCCGGAGATCCGGTACGTCGTCGTGTCGGCCAGCTCGGCCAACCGCGTCCGGACCGACTCCGCCGACGACTGGTTCCGGACGGCGGTCGACGGCTACGTCTCGGCGTGGGACCGGCTCCCGTCGTCCGTCGAGGCCGTGGTCGTCCTCCGCGACGTGCCGCGCCCGCGCGAGGACGTCGTCGCCTGCTCCGAGCTCGCCCTGCGCCGCGGCCACGCCGTCGAGGAGTGCGGCCTGCCGCGGACGGCGGCGCTGCTGCCCGATCCCGAGGTCGCCGCGGCCGGCTCGGCCCGGCGCCGGGTCGACGTCGTGGACCTGACGCCCGCCTTCTGCTCGGCCGACCGGTGCGAGCCGGAGGTCGGGGGCGCGTTCGTCTACCGGGACGGGCACCACATGACGGCCACGTTCGGCCGCTCCCTCGTCCCGCAGCTCACGGCTCGGCTCCGGGCCGTCGTCGGCTGAGCCGCGCGGGCCGCGCGGCCGGCGCGGCGCACGCGCGACGGCCGCACGCGCGACCGCCCGGTCCCTTGGGAGCCTGGCTCTCCCGAAGGACCGGGCGGCCCTGCGCCGCCTCGCCCCCGTCACTGCGAAACGGCGCCGCCCAGCTGCCTGCGTGCGGTCCGGTACTCCGTGACCATGAGGTCCGTGAGCTCCGCGAGCGAGGTCTGCGACGTCGGCTTGTCGAACGTGATCCGCCCGTGCTGCAGGACGTTGATCCGGTCGCAGACCTCGAGGATCTGGGCGTAGTTGTGCGCGATGACGATCATCGACACGTTGCTGTTCGCCCGCAGGTCCTGGATGAGGTCCAGGATGAGCGCCCCTTCCTTGGCGCCCATGGCCGCGAGCGGCTCGTCGAGGAGGAGCACCTTGGCGTCGGAGTTGACCGCCCGCGCCACGGCGATCGCCTGCCGCTGGCCGCCGGAGAGCTTGGCGACCTCGACGCTGACGTCGGGGATGTTGGTGATCCCCAGCGCGGCCAGGTTCTCGGTGGCCAGACGGCGCATCCGCCGGTTCTGCAGGAGGCGCCCCCGGACCGCCTCGCGGTTGAGGAACATGTTGTGGAAGACGCTGAGCTCGTTCACCAGGGCCAGGTCCTGGTACACGATGTCGATCCCGAGCGAGCGGGCGTGCTCCACGCTGCGCAGCACGACCTCCTCGCCCTCCAGCGTGAGGGTCCCCGAGTCGGGCTTGTGGAACCCGCAGAGGATCTTGATCAGCGTCGACTTGCCGGCGCCGTTGTCGCCGATGAGCCCGAGCACCTCGCCGCGCCGCAGGTACAGGCCGGCGCCGGCGAGCGCGGTGACGGCACCGAACCGCTTCACGAGGTCGTCGGCGCGGAACACGACGTCGTCCGTCGCGTCGCGGGACGGCTCGTGGGTCGGGTCGGACATGGGTTCGGCCACTAGGTCCCTCCCGCTCGTCTCAGCCTGGCGAGGTACTGGTTCGCGATCATCGAGATCAGGATCGCCGCGCCGAGGATCAGGTAGAAGGGGTTGGCGCTGATCCCGATGAGGTTGAACCCGTTCTGGAGCACGGCGAGCACGACGGCGCCGAGCAGCGCGCCGATCATCGTGCCGGACCCGCCGGCGAGCGCCGTGCCGCCGATGACCGCGGCGGAGATGGCCGTGAACGTCACGCCCGTGCCGCCGCCGAGGTTGGGGTCGATGGTGTTGACCCGGAACGCCTCCATGATGCCGGCGAACGCGCCGAGCGTGCTCGCCATCATGAAGTTGCCGATCTTGATCCGGTTCACCCGGATCCCGGCCTCCGTCGCACCGAGCAGGTTCCCGCCGACGGACACCGTGTAGATCCCCCACCGCGTGCGGGTGAACATGACGTGGAAGTACGCCACGATCAGCAGGCCCCAGATCAGCTCGGCCCAGTCCGCGGCGCCGAGCCAGGACTGGATCCGCCCCTCCATGCTCGGCGGGATCTGCGCCGGGTAGGCGTGGGACGTCGTCAGCACCACGCCGAACAGCACGTAGAACGTGCCCAGCGTGGCGACGAACGACGGCACCTTGAGGAAGCACACGATCAACCCGTTGCCGAGGCCGATCAGGGCCGCGACGACCAGGCTGAGGATGATCGACGGGATCGGCGGCACGCCGTAGAAGTCGGCCGCGTAGTGCATGAGGAACGGGGCCAGGGCGAACACCATGCCCACGGACAGGTCGATCTCCCCGCTCACGAGCAGCAGGACGACGCCGACCGCCACGATGGCGCCCGGCGCCGAGGCCTGAGCGATGTTGACGAGGTTCGGCTTCTCGAGGAACACCTCGGACGAGAGCCTGAAGTACACCATCAGGCCGATCGCGACGATGAAGACGCTCGCCTCGCGGCGGCGCAGGAACGCGCTGACGAAGGTGCGCCAGGTCGAGCCGCGAGCGGCCGGGCCCTCGCCGACGCCCGTGGGCGTCGGCGAGGGCTCCGTCGACGAGGTGTCGGTCGTCACCACGAGCAGCTCCGCACCATCAGGCGTGCGCGATGGCGCCGGAGCGCTCGATGAGCTGCGGCTTGTCGTCCGAGCCCTCGTAGCGGTTCTTGCTGGTCTGGTACGGCTCGACGTTGTCCTCGGTGACGAAGAGCAGGCCGGTGTTGGTCTGCGAGGGTGAGATCAGGCCGCCGCTGAGCTTGTACAGGTACAGCGCGAAGACCGGGAGGAAGCCCTGGAGGTACGGCTGCTGGTCGATCGTGTAGTCCAGGTCGCCGTCCTTGACCGACTGCAGCGTCTCGGGCACGAGGTCGAACCCGCCGGCCACCTTGAGGCTCTTCGACCGCAGGTCGTACTTCTTCACCATCACCCCGACGCTCTGCGTCGAGCCGGCGTCGACGGCGAGCAGCCCGGCGACGTTCTGGTGGCCCTGCACGTAGGCGTCGATGATGGACTGGCCCTTGGTGATGTCCGCGTTCGTGGCCACCGACTGGAAGTTGATCGACTTGCCGGACTCCTTGATCGCCGCCTGGGCGCCGTCGATCCGGGGCTGGATGTTCAGCTGCCCCGGCGTGGCGATGAACGCCGCGACGTCACCGGAGTCGACCTGCTCCAGCGCCCGCTGGCCGAGCGCGTAGCCCGACTCGTACAGGCCCTGGCCGATGTACGCCAGCCGGTTGGTGCCGGGGTCGTCCACCGCGCCGTCGGCGTTGTAGGACACCACGGGGATGCCGGCGTCCAGGGCCTTGTCGACCGGGTCGCGGAACGCGCTCTTGTCGACGACGGCGAGCGCGATCCCGTCGGCCTTGGCGGTGACCGCGGTGTTGGTGGCGTTCACCATCTCGGCGACGATCGAGTCCTTCGAGCCGGTCCACTGGAACTCCGCACCCAGCAGCTTGCACGCGTCCTCGGCGCCGTACTGGGTCGGGGTGAAGAACGGGTTCGTCGTCACGTGACAGACGAAGACGAACTTCCACTTCGGCGTCTTCGGGAAGTTGCCGAAGGCGCCGGACGCCGCCGCGGCGGAGCCGCCGTCGTCGTCGTTGTCGCCGGTGCACGCCGACAGCAGCGCGGACGCCGCCAGGGACGCGCTGACCAGGCCGGTGCCGGCGAGCAGCCGCCGGCGGGTGGGGCCGGGCAGGTCGAGGGTCTCGACGGCCTGCTCGACGACGGGATCAACCTTGCGCATGGAGACTCCTCAAGTCCAGGACAGGGGTCGGATCAGAGGACGGATCAGCGGACGGCGTCAGCGCCCGACGCCGAATTGGTAGACCGTCGTCGTCCGGTACACCTGGCCGGGACGCAGCACGGTCGACGGGAAGTTGGGGTGGTTCGGCGAGTCGGGGTAGTGCTGCGTCTCGAGGGCGAAGCCATCGCCCTGGCGGTACATCCGGCCGCTCGTGCCGATGAGCGTGCCGTCGAGGAAGTTGCCGGCGTAGAACTGGATGCCGGGCTCGGTGGTGTACACGCTGAGCACCCGGCCGGTCTTGTGGTCGGAGGCCCTGGCGGCGAGCTCGAGGCCGCTGCCATGGCGGTCGAGCACCCAGTTGTGGTCGTAGCCGCGGCCGATCACCAGCTGCTCGAACGACTCGCGGTTCCTGGCGCCGATCTCCGTGGGCCGCCGGAAGTCCATCGGCGTGCCGGCGACGGGGTCGATGGCGCCGGTCGGGATGAGCGTCGGGTCCACCGGGGTGTAGCGGCTGGCGCGGAGCATCAGCTTGTGGTTGTCGATCGTCCCGGCGCCCTCCTCCTCGAGGTTCCAGTACGCGTGGTTCGTGAGGTTGACGATCGTCGGCTTGTCCGTGGTGGCCCGGTAGTCCATGCGCAGCGCGTTGTGGCGCGTCAGCGTGTAGACGACCTTGGCGGAGAGCCGGCCGGGGTAGCCCTGGTCGCCGTCCGGGCTCGTGTACCGCATGACGAGGCCGACGGACGAGCCGTTGCGGAACGGCTCGGTGGCCCAGTTGTGCTTGTCGAACCCGCGGGTGCCGCCGTGCAGGCTGTTGGGCGGGTTGTTGATCGGGAGCTGGTAGGTCGTGCCGTCGAGGGTGAAGCGCCCGAGGGCGATCCGGTTCGCGTACCGGCCGGTGATGCAGCCGAAGTACGGGCTCTTGGTCACGTAGTCGTCGAGGTTGTCGAAGCCCAGCGTGATGTTCGCGATGCGGTGGCGGCGGTCCGGGACCTCGACGGACTGGAGGATCCCGCCGTAGGTGAGGATCCGGATCCGCACGCCGCGACCGTTGGACAGGGTCCACAGCTGGACCGGGCCCTCGTCGGTCGACCCGAACGGTTGCGAGCTGACCGAGGGCCCGTCCTTCTTGCCCCGGCCCGTCGCGGCCCCGGCGGGGGCGGCTCCCGCGGCCAGCGCCACGCCTGACGACGCGGCGCCGACGAGGACTCCGAAACCGCGACGAGAGATCGGCTGGACCGACGACGACGTCTCAGGCATCTCGATGACCTCCGGTATGTGAGCGGCCCGCATGAGGGCCCGGCAGAACGACGGTTTTGCGAGGGAAACGTCGGGGTCACGGACGCCGCCCTGGTCACGAGCCGCGGTCCGGAACCGCCCTGGCTGTTTGCGTGAGTCTGCGTCGATAAGATCGGGTGACGATCTGGTGAAACCGGGTGTTCGTGATCTTAGAGATGCTAAAGGGTCGAGCGCAACCTGCAAACGATTGTCTGCAATCGTATGCGTAACGATTTCGCCATTTGTTGAGACTTTGATGTGAGCGGTCTCATCGAACCGCTCGAACGCCGCCGCCGTGAGCGGCTCGGGCCAGGGCGTGCCGGACGTCGCCGAACCACAGCTCGCGGCCGGCCAGCTCCACCTCCCGGACGAACGCGCACTCGCCGGGGACGGTCGGGTCGAGGAAGCCCGGCAGCGAGAGCAACCGGCGGACGGCACCGCCGGGCGGCGCCGTCCCGGTGCGCGGGGCGACCCCACCCGCGGCGTCGGCGTCGGCGTCGAGCAGGGCGTCGAGCGCGGGGTCGGCGACGGCCAGGTCACCGGCGCGCGGGCCGCGCAGGCAGGCCGCCCAGGCCGCGAGGAGCTGGGCGCACCGGGTCGCCGGGGCGCCCGCCGCCACGCGGGCGCGCACGGTGGGGATCAGCCGCACGGGAAGCTTCTGGGAGCCGTCGGCGGCCACCTTGGCCGTCGTGTAGGGCAGCGCGCGGTCGGCGAAGCGCCGGAGGACACGCTGGGCGTAGTCGTGGAGGTCCCAGCCCGGCGGCGTGCCGAGGGTCGGGATCACCTCGCCGCGGAGCAGGTCGCGCGTCGCCGCGAGCAGCGTCCGGTCCGCCGCCGCCTGCCACACCAGCCGGTGGCCGGCGAGCAGGCCCCAGTACGCCAAGGCCGAGTGTGCGGCGTTGAGGATGCGCAGCTTGGCCTGCTCGTGGCGGGCGACGTCGGGGACGAGCTCGACACCGGCCAGCTCCCAGGGCGGCCGGCCGGCGGGGAAGTCGTCCTCCAGCACCCACTGCGTGAACGGCTCGGTGACGACCGGCCAGCCGTCGTCCACCCCGGTCTCGCGAAGCCGGCGCCGGTCGTCGTCCGTCGTCGCCGGGACCATCCGGTCGACCATGGACGACGGGAACGCGACGTTGCCGCGCACCCACGCCGACAGCCCGGGCTCGCGGTACTCCGCGAGGTCGAGGACCACGCGCGCGGTCGCCCTCCCGTTGCCGGGCAGGTTGTCGCAGGAGACCACCGTGAACGGGTCGGTGCCTGCGGTGCGCCGCCGGACGAGGGCCTCCAGCAGCAGTCCCGGCAGCGACCGCGGCGCCCGCGGGTTCCGCAGGTCGTGCAGCACCTCGGGTCGTCGCGGGTCGAGCGGGCCGCCCGGGTGCGTCGCGCAGTAGCCGTGCTCGGTCACGGTCACCGTCACGACCGTCACGGCCGGATCCGCCAGCCGGGCGAGCACGCGCTCGACGCCCTCGGACGCGACGTCGATCCCCAGGAGCGCGCCGACCGGGCGGACGGCGTCCGGCGCCGCCGACGAGCGCTCCACGACGTGGTAGACGAAATCGTTGCGCGCCAACGCGTCGCGTGCCGCCGGTGACCGCAGCGAGACTCCCCACACCGCACCGGAGGTCGCGCCGGCGCGGAGGACGGCGTCCGCGTAGACCGCCTGGTGCGCGCGATGGAACACGCCGGGACCGAGGTGCACGACGGTCGGGACGAGCGAGGCGCGGTCGTACGCGGTGAACGCGGACGCAGGCGCCGGACCGGTCGTCGGGGTCGTCATCGCGCCGTCACCGGACCGTGGGAAGGCACGAGGGGCCGGTCGGCTCGCTCGACTTGTAGGTGAGGACGAACTCGGTGTGGCCGAGGCCCTCACTCGCCGTCGGGCGGCCGCCGGCCACCTCGTGCAGGAGGTCCAGCACCTCTCCCGCCACGTCGTCGATGCCGTCCCTCCCCTCGAGGATGCGACCGGCATCCACGTCCATGTCCTCGCTCATCCGGCGGTACGTCTCGGGGTTCGCGCAGATCTTCACTACCGGGGAGATCGCCGAGCCGACCACCGAGCCGCGGCCGGTCGTGAACAGCACGACGTGCGAGCCGCATGCGATGAGCTCGGCGATCTCGGCGTTGTCGTTGATGTTCGGGAAGCCCCAGCGCGGCGCCCCCTCCGGCACGACGTCGAGCAGGTACAGCCCCGGCGCGGGGACGAGCTGGCCGGGGGTGACGACGCCGTGGATCGGCCCGCTACCGGACTTCGTGTACGCGCCGAGCGACTTCTCCTCGAGCGTGGTGAGGCCGCCCTCCGCGTTGCCCGGCGCGAAGCTCCCGTGGCCCATGGCCGTGTAGTAGCCGGCCGCCTTCTCGACCCGCGCCACGATCTCGGCGCCCAGCTCCGGGGTGACCGCGCGCGCGGCCATGTGGCGCTCGCACCCGATGAGCTCGCCGGTCTCCTCGAAGACGGCGGTGCCGCCGGCGGCGACCAGCCGGTCGAAGACGCGGCCCACCACGGGGTTGGCCGTGATGCCGCTGGTGCCGTCGGAGCCGCCGCAGATCGTGCCGACGACGAGGTCGGCGAGCTCGATCGGCGCGGTCCGCGCGGCCGGCGTGCCGATCGACCCGGCCCGCACGCCGTCCACCCAGGCCCGGCCGGCGGCCACGGTGGCGCGCGTGCCGCCGGTCTGCTGGATCACCAGCGTGGTGACCGGTCGGCCGGACGCCGCGACGACCTCGGCGAGACGCTCCCGGTCGAAGCCCTCGCACCCCAGCGACACCAGCGCGACGGCGCCGACGTTCGGGTGCGTGCACAGCCGTTCCAGCATCTGCTGGGCGTAGGGGCTCGGGTAGCAGCCGCCGAAGCCGATGACGTGGACGTCGTCTGGATTCGAGCAGCCGGCGGCGATCGCGTCGGCCACCAGCCGGGCGCACTCGACGAGGTAGACGACGGCGACGACGTCGCGGATCCCCACCCGGCCGTCGGACCGGGGGTAGCCGAGCAGCGTGCCGCCGGGCAGCGCGGCCGCCGCCGTCACCGCTCACCGCCGCGGTGCGCGAAGGTCGCGATGTAGTCGCTGGCGAGGTTGTGGGTGTGCACCCACTCACCGGCCAGGATCACGCGGGTGGCGGACCCGATCGACATGCCGGCACGGACCACGCGCTCTCCCATCGCCAGGTCGCGGGCGGCGACCTTGTGCCCGAGGGCGACGCGCTCCCGGACCAGCACGGTGCCGCCGGCGGACGTGCGGTGCGGGCCCGGCGCCAGATCCTGCGCGGCCACGAGGACGCCGTCGCCCTCGGCCAGCCGGATCAGCGTCGCCGGGCTCGTCGTGCCGCTCACGGTGTCCCTCCCCGCTCGGCGCCGACCTGCGTGCCGACCTGCGGGCCGACCTGCGGGCCGACCTGCGTGCCGGCCTGCGTGCCGGCCTGGGGGCCGACGTCGGAGCCGACCTCCACGACGGCCTTCACCACGTCGCCGGGACTGCCGGCGAGCCGCGGCAGCTCCTCGGCGACGGCGGCCAGCGTCGTGCGGTGGTTCACCCAGCCGACGGCGTCCAGCGCGCCGTCCCGCACGCCGCGGATGACCTGCGCCCAGTCGGCGCGGGTCGCGTTGCGGGAGGCGCGCACGTCGAGCTCGCGGGCGTGGAAGTTGGGGTTCTGGAAGGTGAGCGGGCCGGTCGTGTGGCCGACGAGGACCAGCGTGCCGCCGGTGCCCACGAGCCCGAACGCGCCCTCCATCGACGCCCGGTTGCCGCTGGCGTCCACGACCATGGACGGCAGGTCGCCGTCGTACCGGTCCAGGACCGCCGCCGCGAGGCCGCCGTCCACCGCCAGGCTCTCCAGGCCGGACGCGGCGGCGAACGCCACGCGGGCCTCGGAGACGTCCGCCACGAGCACGCGCTTCGTCCGGGTCCGCGCGGCCTGCGCGACGGCGAGGCCGATCGGCCCCGCGCCGAGGACGAGGACGTCGTCCTGCGGCCCCGGGGCGCCGCGATCGACCGCGTGCCAACCGATCCCGAGGGTCTCGACCAGCACCAGCTGGTCGAGCGTCAGGCCGTCGCCGACGAACAGCAGCGACGCCGGGAGCACCATGCGCTCGCGGAGGCCGCCGGCCCGCGTCACGCCGAGCACCTCGATCCGCACGCAGCAGTTGGTGCGGCCCCGGCGGCACGCGCCGCAGGTTCCGCACGAGACGTAGGGCAGCACCGCGCACAGGTCGCCCGGGGCGACATCCGTCACCCCCGGGCCGACCTCGAGCACCTCGACGGCGAGCTCGTGGCCGAGGACGCACGGGTAGGCGATGAAGTTCTGGGTGCCGCCGAACGCGTGGTAGTCCGTGCCGCAGATCCCCACCCGCCGCACCGCGACGAGTGCCTCTCCCTGACCGGGGGCCCGCGCCTCCGGGTGCTCGACGATGTCGAGCCGGCCCGGTGCGCTCAACACGGCCGCCTGCATGCGGTTCCACCTCCTTCCGGTGGGTGGGGGCTGGAGACCGGGGCCCGCGGCGGCTGGGCTTTCCGCCGCGGGCCCCGGTGGTCACTGGAAGTTCAGGAACTTGTCGGCGTTGTCCTTCGTGACCAGCTCCGTGCCGGTGTCGATGAACTCCTCGACCGTCTCCCCCTTGACCGCCTTGACGGCGGCCTCGACGCCGAGGGCGGCCATCTTCCCGGGGAACTGCGCGATCGTGGCCTGCATGTCACCGGCCTGGATGGCCTTCGCGGCGTCCGGCAGGCCGTCGTAGCCCATGATCAGGACCTTCTTGCCCTTCTGCTTCGCCACCTTCGCCGCGGCGATCGCCGGGTCGTCGCAGGCGGAGTAGATGGCGGTCAGGTTCGGCTGCCGGGTCAGCAGGTCCTCGGCGACCGTGGCGCCCTGCGCGGCGTCGCACTTGGTCTCCGCGCCGCCGATGATCACCTTGACCCCGGTGCCGTTCAGCGCGTCCTTGACGCCCTGGATCCGCTGGTCGAGCGCGGGGACGCCGCGCACGCCCTCCATCAGCCCGATCGTGTCGCCGGACTTGAGGACCGACTTGAGGTACGCGCCGGCGGCCTGGCCGCCCTTGACGTTGTCGGTGGCGGCGACCGCGGTCTTCTTCGTGAAGTCCTGCAGGTTGTTGTCGACCAGGACGACCTTGACGCCCTTGTCGGCCGCCGCGTTCATCGCCGGGATGACCTCGGGACCCATCGGCGTGATGACGATCGCCTGGAAGCCCTTGGTGACGGCGTCCTCGATCTGCGCCGTCTGGCACGCCACGTCGGCCGGCGTCTTGCAGGAGAAGTAGCTGATGTCGACCCCGCCGTTCTCCGAGGCCCAGGCCTTCGCCGAGTCGTCCATCGCGGTGAAGAAGGCGACCGGGAACTTGGTGATGAAGGCGACCTTGACCGTGTCGCCGCCCGCCGAGGCGGAGGCGGAGGCGGAGGGGCCCGGCGAGGCGGTGGTGCCGGTGCTGTCGTCCCCGCCGCAGCCGGCGGCGGTCAGCGCCACCGCGGCGGCACCCACCACGAGAAACTGGCGAACTCTCACAGCGAACTCCTTTGTCGGCGTGTGTCTGGCGTCGGTGGGTGGATGAGTCGGGGTCGGTTCGGGTGGGGATGGGGCTCGCGCCGGCGACGCGGGGATCGCGCGCCGCCGGCGCGAGTCAGACGGTCCTGGCGTCGGCGGCGCCGACGATCCAGGCGACCAGCTGTCCGTGGTTCTCCGCGGTGGGTGCGGTCTGCCCCACCGCCCGGCCACGCCGCAGCACGACGGCCCGGTCGGCCACCGCCATGACGTGGTCCATGCTGTGCGAGATGAGGATCACGGCGACGCCGTCGTCCTTGAGCCGGCGCACCAGGTCGAGCACGCGCGCGGACTCCCGCAGGCCGAGGGCCGCCGTCGGCTCGTCGAGGATCACGAGCCGGGACGAGAAGGCCACCGCGCGGGCGACGGCGACCGCCTGGCGCTGGCCGCCGGACATGAGCGCCACCGCGGCGTCGAGGTCCGGCAGCCGGACCTGGAGCCGGTCCAGCAGCTCGGCGGTGCGCTCCGCCATCCGGCGGTGCGACATGAAACGCAGCCCGCGCGGCAGCCACGCCGGCCCGGCCAGCTCCCGCCCGGCGAAGAAGTTCGCCGCCGGGTCGAGGTTGTCGAAGAGCGCGAGGTCCTGGTAGACGGTCTCGACCCCGTGCGACCGCACGGTCATGGCGGTGGCGCCGGTGATGTCGACGCCGTCCAGGGTCACCGAGCCGGAGTCGAGGCGGTGCACGCCGCTGATCGCCTTGATCAGCGTGGACTTCCCCGCGCCGTTGTCGCCGAGCAGCGCGAGCACCTCGCCCGGCCCGACGTCGAGGCTCACGCCGTCCAGCGCCACGACGGCGCCGAAGCGCTTGCTGGCGTCGCGCACCTCGAGCACCGGCCGCGTCGCGCCGCCCGCCGGCACGCTCACCGTCTCGGCCGCGGTCACGGTGCGCTCACCGCCTGCAGGCTGCGGAACCTGCTCTCCAGGTGACCGCGGACGACGTCCAGCTCGACGGCGACCACGATGACGACGCCGGTCGCGATGTACTGCCAGTTCGGGTCGATCCCGAGCAGGTTCAGCCCGTTCCGCAGCACGGCGATCACCAGGGCGCCGGTCAGGGCGTTGACCACCGACCCGCGCCCGCCGAGGAAGCTCGCGCCACCGATGATCACCGCGGCGATGGCGTCGAGCTCGGCCAGGGCGCCGGAGGTGGGCGACCCGGCGTCCCCCTTGCCCATCATCAGCAGCGCCGCGACCCCGGCGAGGAAGCCGCACGCGACGTACACCGAGACGAGCACGGCCTGGACCGGGATGCCGTTGCGCACCGCGGCCTCCGGGTTGCCGCCCACGGCGTAGATCCAGCGCCCCCACACCAGCCCGCGGGTCACCAGCGTCAGGACCGCCGCGACCGCCAGCACGACGAGCGCCGCGGTCGGGAACCAGCCGACGTCGCCGCCGCCGGGGATCGAGGCGATCCGCCCGGCGCCGAGCTCGTCCACGACCGGCGGCGCGCCCTGGATGGTCTCGCTGTGCGAGAGGTACAGGGCCAGGCCGCTCGCGGCGGTGAGCATCGCCAGCGTCGGGATGAACGGGTGCGGCAGCCGGCCCTTGACGTAGAGGACGCCGTTGATCAGGCCGACCACCGTGCCGGTGGCCAGGGCGGCGGCCACCGCCAGCGTCGCCGAGCCCTGGTCGCGCCAGACCATGGCGCCGACGACGGCGCTCAGCGACAGGTTGGACCCGACCGACAGGTCGATCCCGCGCGTCACGACGACCAGCAGCTGGCCGAGCGCCAGCACGCAGATGACCGCCGACTGCTTGAGGACGTTGCCGGCGTTCTCCAGCGAGAGGAAGACGTCGGACGCGAGGCTCAGGACGACGATCAGCAGCACCAGGATCGCCGGCGGCCCAGCCCGCAGGGCGGCGAGCGCCACGGTCAGCCCGCGGTACCCGACGGGACGTGCGCGATCGCCGCCGGCCACCGGCTCGTGCCGCGCCTCGTCCGGCGCCGTCGCCAGCGCCTCGCCACGTTCGGTCACCTTTGACCCGCCTCTCGCCGAATGCCGGGAACCCTAGGAACCGGCACTCGGATAGTCAATACTCAATTTCCTATAGGATCGACGCGTTGCCGAATCGATATGTATGCTCCCCCGCAGCAGCGAACCCAGGAGTTCCGTGAACACCTTCGACCTCGGCGACGTGGCGCGTGCCACCCAGGCCGGCCAGCGGCTGAGCACTCGAGCCCCGCTCGTGGACGACGTCCACGGCGCGCTCGTCGACATGCTGATGAACCACGACGTCGACCCGGGGTCCCGGCTCAACATCGACGCGCTGTCGCGCGGCCTCGGCGTGTCGCCGACCCCGGTGCGCGAGGCTCTGGCCCGGATGGAGGCCGAGGGCCTGGTCGTGAAGGAACCCCGGCGCGGTTACGCGGTGTCACCCGTCATCGGGCTCGACGACCTGCGGGCGCTGATCGACTTCCGGCTGCTCGTCGAGCCGGCGGCGGCCGCGTCCGCCGCCCGCACCGCGACGCCGGAGCAGGCCACGGCGCTCGTGGCGCTGGCGCGCAGCGGCGGGGCCGGGCGCCGCGACGCCACGGCGAACCGCCAGGACATGGTCTACGACGCGACGTTCCCCGACAC
>Ga0081539_10003802_pt1 | contig 17767 bp, 18 predicted proteins | sample TabmetS4T2R2_FD_71023 | JGI IMG/M metagenome (GOLD analysis project Ga0081539, IMG submission 71023) | Tabebuia heterophylla rhizosphere microbial communities from the University of Puerto Rico - S4T2R2 | ecosystem: Host-associated > Plants > Roots > Rhizosphere ...
TCCTTGGCGGCCGCAGACATGGCCTCCTTGTAGGCTTCCTTGTCGGGCGCGGCGACGACGGCCGGCACATACTGCAGGTTCATGAGCACGAAGTCGGCGCCCAGCGACTTGCCCAGCGCCAGCCCGTTGCGCAGCCAGCGCGTGAACTTGTCGATCGGCATCTGACGGATGGTGGCTTCGGTGCCGGTCTGCCAGACCACCAGCGACGCCGGGTTCTCCTTCATCTCGGCCTGCATGCGGGCAGCCATCTCCTCGACATCCTGGCCGTTGATGCCGCGATTGATGACGTCGACATCGACGCCGGGCAGTGCCTTGTCGAGGCCGATCTTGAGCTGGGCGGGATAGGCGTAGGCCTGGTTCGTCACGCCGTAGCCAGAGGTCGACGACGCGCCGAGCGCGATGATGCGCAATTGCTTGCGCTCGGCGATCGCCTTGCGCGACGCAGGCAACGAGCTGCCGAGCTCCAGAAGCTCGGGCTTGGCCCGGCAAAGCGTCATCGACTGCGGGAAGGCGGCGACCGGCAGCAACAGCGCCAGGACCAGGGTCATCCAGGGCCATGCGCTCAGCCTACTGCCTGCGACGCTCACGACGATCTGCGACAGGAGCCCACTCCTCGAAGTAGCGGCGACGGTTTGGGTGGACACGCGACACAAGCCCCGGGGCAGGATAGAGGCAACGATTGTTGACCGCACCCGCGAAATGCCGGGAAGACCGATCAGCGCGACGGCTCAGGGACCGTTGAGCGAATTCAGGATCGACCGGGTCAGAAGCTTGCCGATGCACTTCTGGCCGAAATCGTTGAGGTGCAGCCCGTCGAGCTGGACGAACTGCGCATAGGGCATGCCGTCCTGGTACCAGCCGCGCATGATGTCGAAGCGGCGGAACAGGCCTGCGTCGTACTCCTTGGCCGCCGCGGCCATGATCTTCTCGTAGGCTTCCTTGTCGGGCGCGGCGACGACGGCCGGCACATACTGCAGGTTCATGAGCACGAAGTCGGCGCCCAGCGACTTGCCCAGCGCCAGCCCGTTGCGCAGCCAGCGCTCGAACTTCGCCAGGGGCATCTGGCGGATGGCGGCGTTGGTGCCGGTCTGCCAGACCACCAGCGACGCCGGATTCTCCTTCATCTCGGCCTGCATGCGGGCAGCCATCTCCTCGACATCCTGGCCGCCGATGCCGCGATTGATGACGTCGACGTCGATGCCGGGCAGTGCCTTGTCGAGGCCCATCTTGAGCTGGGCGGGATAGGCGTAGGCCGGATTCGATACGCCGTAGCCCGACGTCGATGACGAGCCGAGCGCGATGATGCGCAATTGCTTGCGCTCGGCGATCGCCTTGCGCGACGCAGGCAGCGAGTTGCCGAGATCCAGAAGCTCGGGCTTGGCCCGGCAGAGCGTCATCGACTGCGGCAAAGCGCTGGCCGGCAACAGCAGCGCCAGCACCGCGACCAGCCAGGGCCAGGCGCGCAGCGTCACGGTACGGCTTCCGCCGTGCTTGGCGTCCGTCCTGAACCGGCCGATCCTCCGCTCTTGAACCAGGTCGCCACATAGGCGGCTGCGCACATGACGAGAATGCCTGCAACGCTCACGACGATCTGCGACAGGAGCGACTCCTCGAAGTAGCTGACGACGATCTGGGCGGACAACGCAAGAAAAGTACCGATGCAGAATATAAGCAACGACTGTTCACCGCACCTGCGAAGTGGGTGGAAGACCGGCCAGCGCAGGAAGGCGGTGTCGGCCGGCACCAGCACCCGGACCAGCCAGGCGACGGCCAGGAAATGCAAAAACCGCAGGATGTCGATGTTGGTCTTGTCGATCGGGTAGATCTGACGGGCAAGCCAGGCCGGGGTCATCTCCTGTAACGCATTGTAGTGCCAGGACAGGGCGATAAAGGCTGCGAAACACAGATAAAGCACAGCCAAAAGGCAAAGCGGCCAGCGGTACCGGTCGAGCCAGGCGATCTCGGGTCCGAGCACTGCGCAGGCGGTGCCGACGTAGAACACGACCTGCCACGCAAGTGGATTGAAGTACCAGACCTTGCCGGCCGGATAGGCCGGCAGGTTCCAATCGAAGTGGCATGTCGCCGCATAGAGGGCGAGCGAGACGGCGATCACCGCGAACGGCCAGCGCAGGACGGCCGGCAGGACGAAGGGAAAGGCGGCCAGCAGCACGATATAGAGCGGCAGGACGTCGAGATTGACCGGCCGGAACTGCAGCAGGGCGGCCGCCAGGATTGCCCGATAGGGGTTCTCGCCCAGGCCCATCAGCTCCATCTCGTCGATGAGCGAGGGCATGTCGCGGGCGATCGATACCCAGATGATCTGGGCCGTGAAGGCCATGAACAACAGGATATGGGCGACATAGAGCTGCCAGACCCGGCGATAAACGCGGGCGGCGGCGCGCACCCAGCCCTCGCGCTGCATCATGCGGGCATAGGCGATCACTGCCGTGTAGCCCGAGATGAAGACGAAGATCTCGGTGGCGTCGCTGAAACCGTAATTGCGCACGGTGAACCAGCTCACGACGTTGGTCGGGATGTGGTCGACGAAGATGAACCAGAGCGCCAGCCCGCGGAACAGGTCGAGGCGGATGTCGCGACCGGATGCGATGACGGGATGCACGGCCATGGCCCGCCATTGGTATCGCAGTCGAGCGGCCTAATCCACGGCAGCCGGGCGTGCTTTCACAAAGGTGTCAGGAACCCAGGACCTCTTCGACTTTCTGCGCCAGGGCCTTCATGCGATAGGGCTTGGCGATGAACTGCACATCGGTCTCGAGTGCCCCCTTGCTGACCAGAGCGCCCTCGAAATAGCCCGAGGCAAACAGCACCTTCAGGCCGGGCCGCAGCTCGGTGGCCTTGTCGGCCAGGTCGCGGCCGGCGAGATCGCCCGGCATGACGACATCGGTGAACAGCAGGTCGACCCGTTCGCCGCGCTCGAGCACGGCCAAGGCCTCCGCGCCACTCGAGGCGGAAACGACGTCATAGCCGAGGCGGGTCAGCTGCTCCGTCGCCTCCTCGAGGACACCGCTATTGTCGTCGACCACCAGGATCTTGGCGCGCGCCGCGGGGCTGGTCGCCTCTGCCGCCACCGGCACCTCGGGCTCGCCGGCCACGGCCACCGGCTTGGCACCGCCTTCGGTGTCGTAGGCGAACAGGCCGAAGCCGACATGCCTTTGCCAGGAATCCGACAGCGGCCGCATGATCAGGCGCACCTGCAGGCGGGCGCCGTCCTTGCGCAGCATCGGGCCTGTCGAGTCATGCCGGCCCCATTGCAGGGCATCGCCCAGCGCGGTCTCGGGCTTGCCGAGGAGGTTGTCCGCCTTGGTGTGCAGCACGGTGAAGCGCCGACCGACGATGTCGTCGGAGGTGTAGCCGAACAGCGCCCGCGCACCGGCATTCCAGGTCAGCACCCTGCCCTGCACGTCGAGGATGACGATGGCGTAGTCGGTCATGTCGTCGACGAAACGCTGCACCAGGTCGCGCTCGTTGGCGTTCATCGTGGTTACTCCTTACTACGCCTGTCCGTGGACGGCTGAGCCGAAGCGGTTGCGTCCGGTGCCGCCGAGCGCGTCGCGGATGATCTTGGCAAGGTCGGCCTTGACGTGCGGCTTGGCGAGAAGCATCACGCCGCTTTCGAGACGGCCGTCGCGCAGCAGCGCGTTCTCCGAATAGCCCGACATGAAGACGATGCGCGTGTCGGGCCAGGCCTGCTTGACCTCCTCGGCGAGGGCGCGGCCGTTCAGCCGGCCCGGCATGACGACGTCGGTCAGTACGAGATCGAAGCGGTGGGCCTTCAGGAGCTCGAGCGCCTGGTCGGCGTCCTTGGCGAGCTTCACGTCGTAGCCCAGGCTGCCGAGTTGCTCGCCGACGATGGCGCGCACGGCCTTCTCGTCCTCGACCACCAGGATGCGCTCGCTGCCGCGCGGCATCGCCTGCCGGCGCGGCGCCGGCGCGGCGGCGGTCGCCGGATCGCTGCGCGGGAAGTACATGCGCACGGTGGTGCCGCGGCCGACCTCGCTGCTGATCTCGATGTGGCCGTTGGATTGGCGGATGAAGCCGTAGACCATGCTAAGGCCAAGGCCGGTCCCCTTGCCCACCTCTTTGGTGGTGAAGAACGGCTCGAAAACGCGTCGACGGACGTCGGGCGGCATGCCCGACCCGGTGTCGCTGACCGACAGCATGGCGTATTCGCCCGGCGCGACCTCGTCCTCCTGCCGCACCACGTAGTCCCAAGACAGGGTGACGTTGCGGGTCTCGACGGTGAGGCGACCGCCGGCCGGCATGGCATCGCGGGCGTTGATGCAGAGGTTGATCAGCGACGTCTCGACCTGCGGCCGGTCGACATAGATCGGCCAGAGGTTGGGGGCGGCGATGGTCTGAACGACGATGTGCTCGCCAAGCGTCCGCCGCAGCAGCCGGCCGGTGCTTGCCACCAGGTCGTTGAGGTCGGAGATCTCGGGCTTCAGCACCTGCTTGCGCGAGAAGGCGAGCAGCTGGCGGGTCAGCTCGGAGGCCTTCTGGCCCGCATCGGAGATGCGTTGCGCCCGCTTGGTGATGTGCGGCGGCACGCTGTCGTCGTCGAGAATGGCGTCGGCGTTGGCCAGCACGATGGTCAGGATGTTGTTGAAGTCGTGCGCCACGCCGCCGGTGAGCTGGCCGACCGCCTCCATCTTCTGCGCCTGCATCAACTGCTCGCTGGTGCGCCGGTGGCTGCTGGTCTCCTGGGCCACGCGCCGGTCGAACATCACGGCGACGATGGTAAGCAGCAGGACCAGGGAGGCGATCAAGGCGGTGACGCCGGCGAACACCGAGTGATCGACCGGCGTGCGCTGCGGGCCGGCCGTGGCAAAGCAGTAGGTCGAGGCCATCGCCGTGTAATGCATGGCGGTCACGGCGAAGCCCATGATCAGCGCGCCGACACCGTCCCTGACGATGCCGAAGCGGCTGAGATCGAGCTTGATGATGACCTGGCGCACCTGCAGCGCCAGCACGGCGAGCAGGACGGCAACGACGATCGAAGCGGCGAACAGAGTCGGGTCGTAGCGCACCAGGGCGTTGAGCTGCATCGCCATCATGCCGGTGTAGTGCATGGCGCCGATACCGGCGCCCATCAGCGTGCCGCCGATCAGCAGGCGGCTGGTGGTGATGACCGGCCGGGCGACGACGTGCAGCGCCACGCCCGCGCCCAGGATGGCGGGCACGATGGAGAGGGCAGTGGTCCATGGATCGTAGGACACCGGGATCGGCAGGATGTGGGCCAGCATGCCGATGAAGTGCATCGCCCAGATGCCGCCGCCCATGGCGATGGCGCCGATGACCAGCCAGCTGTAGCGCAGGCCGTTGTCGCGCAGTTCGGCGATGCGGGTGGCAAACTGCAGAAAGGCGTAGCTGCCGAGGACGGCGACGAGGTACGACAGCAGGACGAGACCGTAGTTGTAGGTCTCCGGCAGCGCTTGAGATGGATCGACGTTCAGCGCGAAGTAGTTCGAAAGGTTCATCAATCCCAAGTCGCCGTTGATTCGATCTTCAGGCGCTACGCTTGGTACCCCAATACCCGGCGCGAAATACAGCCGGACGCCGTCGCGAAGGTCAAGGCGAAGTTGCCGATTGCAGGCGGAATAAAGCCCCAATATGGAACTTGGCGAAGACCGGGCCTGGAGGAATGAATGGCTAAACCACCCCTGCTCCTGGTGCCGGGCCTGTTGTGCTCGCCCAGGCTCTTTGCCGCCCAGCTTGCCGGCCTGTCGGCCGAGGCCGACATCGTCGTGCCGGACTGGCGCAAGGCGCCCCTGTCGGTCTGGGACACCTGGGACAGCGCCGCCCGCTGGGTGCTGGCCCAGATGCCGGCCGAGAGGTTTTCCCTGGCCGGCCTCTCACTGGGCGGCATGCTGGCCGTTGAGATCATGCAGATCGCGGCCGATCGGGTGGACCGGCTGGCGCTGCTCGACACCGGCATGCGCAGCCAGAACGAGGGCGAGCGGGCGATCCGGCGGGCCCGCATCCGGCTCGCCAGCCAGGGCCGTTTCGAGCTGGTTCTCGGCCTGCAGATGTCGCGTTTCATCCCGGCCTATCGCCTGCCCGACAAGGCGCTGGTCGACGAGGTGATGACGATGTGCGGCGAGATCGGCGTGGAAATCTACAAGCGGCAAGAGGAATTAGCAGCCATCCGCGTCGACCGGCGGCCCGACCTGCCCAGGATCAAGTGCCCGACCATCGTGGTCTGCGGCCGCGACGATGCCGCCACGCCGCTGTTCCTGTCGGAAGAGATGGCCGCCGCCATCAAGGGCAGCGAGCTGATCGTGGTCGAGCAGTGCGGGCACCTGGTGACGATGGAGAAGCCCGAGGAGACGAACACGATCCTGCGCAAGTGGCTTTCTGCTTAGCCTTCCTCCCCAACGAAGTTGGGGAGGTGCCCGCGAAGCGGGCGGAGGGGTCATGAGCATCGGTACTGGCGCTCATGACCCCTCCGGCCCTTCGGGCCACCTCCCCTTCGCGGAATCCGCGAAGGGGAGGCGCTTTAACCAATCACCTTCTTCTCCCTGAGCGCGGCAATGTCCTTGGCGCTAAGACCGGCAATGCTGCCCAGCACCTGATCCGTATGCTCGCCCAGCGCCGGCGGCGGACGGGTGTCGTCGACGGGCGTGTCGGAGAAGCGGTAGTTCGAGCCGATGATCGGCACCTCGCCGGCCGTGCTGTGCTTATACGTCTTGAGCATGCCGCGGCGCTTGACCTCGGGTTCGTCGAGCGCCTCCTTCATGGTGCGGATCGGGCCGGCCGGCAGGTGGCGCAGCTTGTGGCCCCAGTTCTCCTTGGTGTCGGTCTTCAGCACCTCTTCCATCATGCGCGTGAGCTCGGGCTTGTTGGCCACGCGATCGGCGAGCTGGGCGAAGCGTGGATCGGTCGCCCATTCCGGGTGGCCGAGCGCCTTGCAGGTGTCGGTGAACAGCTTCTGGTTGGCGACGGCCATGTAGATCTTGCCATTCTTGGTCTCGAACGAGCTGTTGGGCGCCGACGCGAAGTGGCCGTTGCCGGCGCGGCGCGGCTGCTCGCCACCGATCAGGTAGTACGAGCCCATGTTGCCGAGGCTTGAGAGCGCCGTGTCGTAGAGCGCGAGGTCGATGTGCTGGCCCTTGCCGGTCGAGGTGCGGGCATAGAGCGCGGCATTGATCGCGGCTACCGAGTGGATCGCCGTCATGGTGTCGACGATGGCGATGGCATGCCGCAGGCCCTCGCCGTTGGCCTCGCCGTTGACGCTCATCATGCCTGACTCGGCCTGCAGCACGGGATCGTAGCCCGGCCGGTCGGACAGCGGACCGGTCTGTCCGTAGGCCGAAATCGACAGGTAGATCAGCCGCGGATGCTTCTCGTGGATGCTCTTGTAGTCGAAGCCGTACTTCTTCAACACGCCGGGCCGGAAATTCTGGACCAGCACGTCGGCCGTCTCGAGCAGCTTCGCCACCACCGCCTGGCCCTCGGGCTTGGTGAAGTCGAGCGCCACGCTCTTCTTGCCGCGGTTGTAGGTCATGAAGAAGTGGCTCTCGCCGCCGGCGCGCGGGCCGGCGCCCTTGCGCGTATCGTCGCCGCCGTCGGGATTCTCGATCTTGATCACCTCGGCGCCCATGTCCGACAGGATCTGGGTGCACATCGGCCCTGCGATCACGCGGGAGAAGTCGACGACGCGGATGCCCTCGAGGGGCGGACGACCGGATTTTGCCATGGCTGCAGGGTAGGGCTGCAGGCGCCGCACTGTCCACGCGCAGCACTTTCTTTAGACTGCAGGGGATGACCTCATTTCGCATGCCGCTGTCTCGTCGCACCTTCGTTGCCCTGCCCGCCCTCGCCGCCTTCCCGGCATTCGCGCAAGCGGACTATCCCACCAAGGCCATTCGCATCGTCGTGCCGTTCGCGCCCGGCGGTTCGGGCGACATCACCTCGCGGCTGATCGGCAAGTACATCGAGGACAAGACCGGTCAGCCTTTCGTCGTCGAGAACAAGCCGGGGGCCAACGGCATCGTCGGCGCGCTGGCCGTGAAGACGGCGCCGGCCGACGGCTACATGCTGATGCTGGCCACGACCTCGACCAACGCCGCCAACATCCACATGTATAAAAGCCCGGGCTACGACCCGGAGAAGGACTTCCAGGTGGTCGGTGTCATCGGCTTGAGCGGCGCCTTCCTGGTGGTGCCGGCCGACAGTCCCTTCAAGACGCTCGCCGACCTTCTCGCCTACGCCAAGGCCAATCCCGGCAAGCTGAACTTCGGCTATTTCAACGCCAGCTCGCAGGTGCCGGCGGAAGTGCTCGGCACGAAGGCCGGCGTGCAATGGCAGGGCGTGGCCTACAAGGCGATCGGCAATGCCTGGACCGACCTCTATGCCGGGGCCATCCAGTTCATGTTCGTCGATCTCACCGCCGGCCGCGGCCAGGTCGTGGCGAGCAAGGCGCGGCCGCTTGCTATCACCCTGCCGCAGCGCAGCCCGCTTTATCCCGACCTGCCCACGCTCAGCGAGAGCTTCCCCGACCTCACGACGACGGGCTTCCTCGCCGTCGCCGTCCCGAAAGCCACGCCGCGGCCCATCCAGGAGAAGCTGAACGCATTGATCAACGAAGCCATCAGTGCGCCCGACATCCACAAGCGGCTGACCGACGAGTTCGCGCTCAATTCGCGACCGCTCACGCTCGAGCAGTGCGCTGCCCAGGACCGCGAGGAGCGTGCCAAGTGGGCGGACTATGTGAAGATCGCCCGGATCGAGCCGCAATAGCTACTGCAGGCAAAAGTGCCGTCGACCTCGGCATGCTCCTCAGCTGTAGCGATCAGCGGCCGTGTTGGCCGGGGGCCTGGTGAGCGCCGTAGCCGCGCAGAGCGGCGTAGCGGGCGGCCTGATCGGGCGTCAACAGCTCGAGCGTCGCCAGATGGTGCTTCAGGTGCGCCAGTCGCAGCTCGCCCTGCACAGAGGCGATATCGCGTGTCGCCTCGCCCAGGCTCGCGGCGGTGATCGTCTTGTCGGCGAATTGCCGGTCGAGCGCGGTCTCGGCCGCGATCAGCCGTTCGCCGAGCGGCACGGCTTCCTGCTTCATGGTGTCGAACAATCCCGCCACCCTGGCGCGCTGATCGTCGCTCAGGCCGAGCGCCGTCGCGAGCTCCAGCACGTGCAGCGGACCGGGATAGCCGTTCAGCTCGGCCGCCAGCGCCAGGCCCATCCCGCGGCCGGCCTTGAGATCGGCGACCTGCTGGTCCGACAGGGCCTTCACCGGACGCGCCTGCAGGCCGGCGTAAGGCTGGTGGGTCTGCGCCCACGCCGTTGCGCCGCCGATCAAGGCGATCGCAAGGACTGCCGTCGATGTCTTCATGACGTTGCTCCTATCTAGAACCAGAATTTCAAGCCGACCAGCGCGCGCACCAGCGAGGTCGGCTCGCCGGCTGCGGCCACGAAGCCCGCGGTGTTGCCGGTGAACTGCTCGAAGCTCACGCCGATGTAGGGCGCGAACTCCTTGGCGATCTCGTAGCGCAGCCTGAGCCCGATCTCGAAACGCGACAATCCGCTGCCGAGCTGGATGGCGGGATCGTTCTGCGAGGCCACCATCGCCTCGAGGTAGGGCTGGGCTATAAGCTTCTGCGACAGCATGAGATCGTACGAGGCGTCGAGCCTGGCACTCACCACGCCGGTCTGGCTGACGCCCAGCACGGCATCGACATGGATGCCGTAGGGCGCCAGGCCTTCGACTCCGGCCATGAAGCCCGAGCGCGTCACACCCTCGTCGAACACGGTGAATGACACGCCCGCCTTGGCGTCCCAGAAGTCGGAGATCAGGCGGCTGTAGAAGAAGCGGCTGTCGATGCCGCGCGTGCCGCCTTCGTTGTCGATGTGGCCGGTGTCGCCGACGATGCCGCTGTTGTAGAGCCGGAGCTTGGTCGCATCGTCGCCGATCCAGGCCGACGCCGCCCATTCGGTGGCGGGCGCGATGCCCGACAGGCGCTTCTCGGCGCGGCCGTCGAAGCGCCAGTAGGTCGCCTGGTCGTCCATGGCGATGGCGGGTGTCGCAAGAGCGACGACCGCAGCGGCGATCCACGCGCGATCAATGATGCGCATGGCCGCCTCCCGTCGCCGGTGCCGGCGATGCCGCGGGGAGCGCAGCTCCCTTGGGATGCACCACGAACTCGCGGAACATGCCGGTCATCATGTGGAACAGGAAATGGCAGTGGAACGGCCAGCGGCCGACCTCGGCCATCTGCACGGTGACGGCGACGGTACGTCCGGGCGGCACGACCACCACGTGCTTGCGCGGCCGCGCCTCGCCCGCGCCGTTGTCGAGGTCCATCCACAGGCCGTGCAGGTGGATCGGATGGTTCATCATGGTCTCGTTCTTGAAGACCAGCCGCACCGTCTCGCCCTGGGTGAAGTCCAGCACCGGCTGCTCGGAGTATTTGCGGTCGTCGAACGACCAGATGAACTTCTCCATGTTGCCGGTCAGCCGGATGTCGATCGTTCGGTCCGGCGGATTGAGCGCGTAGCCGCGGTCCAGGCGCTTGAGATCGGTGTAGCTCAACACCCTGGCGCCGGCCGGCGCATCGACCGGCGGCACATGCACCAGGCCCGAGGTGTCGGGCGCGGCGGCAGCGCCATGGCCCATCGCAGCGTGATCCATCTTGGAATGATCCATCTTCGAAGGGGCCATGCCACCGTGGCCGCCGCTGCCGTGACCCATGTCGGCCATGCCCAGGACACCGGGAGACCGCAGTACCGGCAATGGCCCCGCCATGCCCTCGCGCGGCGCCAGCGTGCCACGGGCGAAGCCGCGGCGGTCGATCGACTGGGCCTCGATGGTGTAGGCGCGGTCCTCGCGCGGCTCGACGATCACGTCGTAGGTCTCGCCGACGCCGATGCGGAATTCGTCGACATCGACTGGCGCCACATCGTTGCCGTCGGCCGACACGACCTTGACTTTCAGGCCCGGGATGCGCGCATCGAACACCGTCATGGCCGAGCCGTTGATGAAGCGCAGCCGCACCTTCTCGCCGGGCCGGAACAGCCCGGTCCAGTTGTCGTTGGGTCCCTTGCCGTTCACCAGGAAGGTGTAGCCCGTGACGTCGGCAAGATCGGTCGGATCCATGCGCATCTCGCCCCAAGCCAGCCGGCTGTTGATGATGGCCTGGCGCTCCTCGGTGGTCCTGGCGGCGCTGAGGTCGCGCAGCAGGCCGGGCAAGGTGCGCTTGCGATCGTTGAAGTAGCCCGGCTCCTGCTTCAGCTTGCGTAAAATGGCGCCGGGCGACATCGGATGGTGATCCGACAGCATCACGACGTAATCGCGCGCCGCCTTGTGGCGCTCGCCCTTCGCCGGCTCGATGACGATGGGGGCGTACATGCCCTCCTGCTCCTGGCCACCGGAATGGCTGTGGTACCAGTAGGTGCCAGACTGCCGGACCTTGAAGCGGTAGGTGAAGGTCGCGCCGGGCTTGATGCCGGCGAAGCTCACCATCGGCACGCCGTCCATGTAGTAGGGCAGCAGGACGCCGTGCCAGTGGATCGAGGTGTCCTCATTCAGCCGATTGGTGACGTTGACGGTGACGTCCTCGCCCTCCTTCCAGCGCAAGACGGGGCCGGCGATCTGGCCGTTGATGGAGAAGACGCGGCGCATCTGGCGCTCGATCGGCACATCGGTGCGATCGATCACCAGGTCGTAGGTCGCGGCGATGGCCGACAACGGCGCCAGCAAGGCCATCGCGAGCAGGGCGCGCAGGATCGTCATCATGGCGCCCCTCCTCACGTCACGAAGCGGATGGGACCCTTCATCCCATCCTCGTAGTGGCCGGGGATGTTGCAGGCGAACTCGAGGCTTGCCGTACGCTTGAAGATCCAGACGAAGGTGCCGGTCTTGCCAGGCTCCACCCAGACGCCGCCGGACTGCGCCATGTCGGACATGGCATGGCCGGCATGTCCGCCCTTCTTCTGCAGCTCCATCATCTCCTTCATGTGCTTCCGATGCTCGGCATGCTCGGCGACCGTTCCGATGGTGAGCTCGTGCGGCTCCAGGCCGTCGTTGCGCACCTCGAAGCGCACGGTCTCGCCGTCGCGCACGTCGAGCGATTTCAGCGTGAAGGCGTTTTCAGTCGCTACCACGTCGATGACGCGCGTGACCTTGGCGGGATCGCCTGGCCGGCCGCCGCTGGGGGGCGTCGGGCTGTGCGCCGACGCCGGCGCGGCCGCGAGCCACGCCAGGACGCCGACGAACGAACGTCGGAACAACATGATGCTTCTCCCGTGTCTGTGAACGAACCGATGGCCTCGGTTCAGACACGGGGAGGCGGTGGATCCTTCGTAAAGACGCGGCCGACGAGACTGCGCACGCTCGGCGGCAGGGGCGCGTCGACGAATGCCGGCGCTTCGATGCCGGCTGGCGCGATCAAGACGGCAACCGTGCCCGACATCAGCGGGCAGCAGGTGCTGGCCGCATGCTTGGCCGTTCCCTCGCTCGGGCAGGGGTCGGGCGGCGGCGCATGATCGGGGCAATCGACCGACGACGCCTGGGACGCTGCCGCCATCGCATGGACGGTCATGCCCGGTGGCGCGATCAGCGCCATCAGGGCCACCAGCCAGACGAGGAGGCGGAGCCGGGTCATGTCAGCGGCGCCGATTGTCCAACACTTCCAGGAGCTCGTCGATCTTGGTCTGGCGCTCGCGCTCGTCGCCGCCGTGGAAGGCATGCGCCACGCAGTGCTGCAGGTGGTCCGACAGCGTCTCCTGCTCGACCCGGTCGAGCGCGGCGCGCACCGCGCGGATCTGGGTCAGCACGTCGATGCAGTAGCGGTCCTCCTCGATCATGCGGGCGACGCCGCGCACCTGGCCCTCGATGCGGCCGAGCCGGGCGAGCTGGGACTTCTTCAGCCTGTCATCCATACTTGAACTATACCCCCGTAGGGTATAGATGGCAAGCATGGATCACGGGCACCCCCACCACGATCACGCCTCGGACACGGCCACCGACCCGGTCTGCGGCATGAAGGTCACGTACGCGACGGCCAGGAACAAGGCCGAGCACGCGGGCCACACCTATTACTTCTGCAGCCAGCGCTGCCTCGGCAAGTTCACGGCCGAGCCCGGGCGCTACCTGGCGCCCAAGCCGGCCGAAGCGATGCCGAAAGGCACCATCTTCACCTGCCCCATGCACCCGGAGATCCGCCAGGAGGGGCCGGGCTCGTGCCCGATCTGCGGCATGGCGTTGGAGCCGCTGGAAGCCACGCTCGACCAGGGCCCCAACGAGGAGCTCTTGGACATGAAGCGCCGGCTGTGGGCCGCCGTGGCGCTCTCCGTGCCGATCGTGATCCTCGACATGGGCGGGCACTTTCTAGGCATCGACCATCTGCTGCCGCACGGCTGGCTGAACTGGATCCTGCTGGTGCTGGCGACGCCGGTGGTGCTGTGGGCGGGCTGGCCGTTCTTCGTGCGCGGCTGGCAATCGCTCCTCACGCGCAACCTCAACATGTTCACCCTGATCGCGCTCGGCACGGGTACGGCGTGGGCCTACAGCGTGGTCGCCACCGTGGCGCCGCGGCTGTTCCCCGCGTCGTTCCTGCAGGACGGCGCCATCCCGGTCTATTTCGAGCCGGCCGCCGTTATCACCTGCCTAGTGCTGGTCGGCCAGGTGCTGGAACTGCGCGCCCGCGATTCGACCAGTGGCGCCATCAAGGCGCTGCTGGGCCTCGCCCCGCGCACCGCGCTCAAGGTCGGCGATGGCAGCGACGCCGAAGTGCCGATCGAATCGATCGTCGCGGGCAATCTTCTGCGCGTGCGGCCGGGTGAGAAGGTGCCGGTCGATGGCGTGGTGACCGAAGGCCGCAGCGCCGTCGACGAATCCTCGATCACTGGCGAGCCCATGCCGGTCACCAAGGAGCCCGGCGCCAAGGTGGTCGGCGGCACGGTCAACCGCACCGGCACCTTCGTGATGAAGGCCGAGAAGGTCGGCGCCGACACCATGCTGTCGCGCATCGTCAAGATGGTGGCCGAGGCGCAGCGCAGCCGCGCGCCCATCCAGCGGCTGGCCGACAGCGTGTCGAGCTGGTTCGTGCCGCTGGTGGTGGTCATCGCGCTCGCAGCCTTTGCCGCCTGGTTCGCCTGGGGGCCCGAGCCACGCTTTGCCTTCGCCCTGCTGGCCGCGGTCTCCGTCCTGATCATCGCCTGCCCCTGCGCGCTGGGGCTCGCCACGCCGATGTCGATCATGGTCGGCGTGGGCCGCGGCGCCGCCGCCGGCATCCTGATCCGCAACGCCGACGCGCTGGAGCGGCTGGAGAAGGTCGACACGCTGGTGGTCGACAAGACCGGCACGCTCACCCTTGGCCGCCCCGCCGTCACCGCGGTCGTGCCGCTCGGCGCGTTGCCCGAAGCCGAGGTGCTGCGGCTGGCCGCGAGCCTCGAGCGCGGCAGCGAGCATCCGATCGCCACCGCGATCCTGGCGGCGGCGCGCGAGCGCAAGATCGAGCTCGCACCGGTCGCCGATTTCGATTCGCCGTCCGGCAAGGGCGTGACGGGCCGCAGCGACGGCAAGCGCCTGCTGCTGGGCAGTGCGGCGTTCCTCAAACAGGAAGGTGTCGACGTCACGGGGGCCGAAGCCAAGGCGGACCCACTGCGCGGCGAGGGCGCCACCGTCGTGCTGCTCGCTGTCGAGGGACGCGCCGAGGGACTTCTGGCCGTCACCGACCCAGTCAAGGAGACGACACAAGAAGCGCTGAAACAGCTGCGCGCCGACGGCATCCGCGTGGTCATGCTGACCGGCGACAACAAGCGCACGGCGGCGGCGGTCGCGGGTCGCCTCGGCATCGACGCGGTCGAGGCCGAGGTGCTGCCCGAGGACAAGGCTCGCATCGTGCAGAAGCTCAAGGCCGAAGGCCGCATCGTGGCCATGGCGGGCGATGGCGTGAACGACGCGCCAGCGCTGGCCGCGGCCGACGTCGGCATCGCCATGGGCACCGGCACCGATATCGCCATCGAAAGCGCCGGCGTCACCCTGGTGAAGGGCGACCTTTTGGGCATCGCCCGCGCCCGCCACCTGTCGCAGGCGACGATGCGCAACATCCGGCAGAACCTGTTCTTCGCCTTCATCTACAACAGCGCCGGCATCCCGCTGGCCGCCGGCGTGCTCTATCCCGTCTTCGGCCTGTTGCTGAGCCCGATCGCGGCGGCGGCGGCCATGGCGTTGAGCTCGGTCAGCGTCATCGGCAACGCGCTCAGGCTGCGCAACCTGCGGCTTTAGCGCTCCGAATGAGGCGAAGGTCCATGTCGCTTTGCGCTTGATGTTCCGACGCCCACGGCAATAGTGGACGGATCATGCTGCTGATCCGCCATTCGCACCGCGCGAACAACGCCGTCCGGACGACGTCCGGCGCCGGCGAGCTGTTCGTCGCCTCGCTGGTGATCTGCATGATCCTGGCCTCGTTCGGCGACGCCGTCGATCCGGCGCTGTTCGGCGAGGCGGAGCTGGAGTTCGCCATCTTCGACTTCGGCGGCGAGCTCTCCGTGCTGGCGATGCGCCACTGGCATCTGCTGCAGCTTCTGCTGGCCGGTGTCGTTCTCGGAACGGGACTGGCCGTCCTGCGTGTCTGCGCCGCCGCCGTCGTCAAGGTGCTGCGCCCGTCCGACCGGCGCGCTGATGAGAAGGTGCCGATACGTCTCTGACGAAAAGACCGCCGTCAAAAACGTTCTTTTTGTTGGAGACTCCTGTGGAATTCGACTTCTTGTCGGCCGGCTTCGTGTCGGCGCTCTTCGCGATCGTCCTGATCGACCTGGTCCTGGCCGGTGACAACGCCTTGATCATCGGCCTGGTCGCCCGCAACCTCCCCAAGCACACCCAGCGCAAGGTGATCTTCTGGGGCACTTTCGGCGCCATCGCCGTGCGCGCCGTCATGGCGATCCTCGTCGTCTACATCCTCGACCTGCCGGGCTTCATGCTGGCCGGCGGCCTCGCCCTGGTGTGGATCGCCCGCAAGCTGCTCACGCCCGAAGAGCAGGGCGCCGAAAGCCATCTCGTCAAAGGCCCGGCGACCAGCTTCGCCGGCGCCATCCGCACCATCGTGATCGCCGACGCCGTGATGGGCATCGACAATGTGCTGGCGATCGGCGGTGCGGCGACCGGCAGCGTGCTGCTGATCGTGCTCGGGCTTGCCATCAGCGTGCCCATCATCGTCTGGGGCAGCCAGCTCGTGATCCGCCTGGTCGACCGCTTCCCCTCGATCGTCCTGCTGGGCGGCGCGGTGCTGGCCTGGACCGGCTACTCCATGGTGGTGCGCGAGCCGTTGCTCGGTCCGTGGTTCGAGGGCCATCCCGCCACCAGGCTGGTGGCGGTGATCCTGATCTTCTCGATCTCCCTCGCCCCCTGGTACACGGCGCGCATGGACGAGCGGACCAAGCCCCTGGTCGTCATCCTGCCGGGCGTGCTGGTGTGGATGCTGGCCTTCGAGATCGCCGCGAGCTTCTGGACGCTGCAGATGGACTACCTGCGGGCGACGGAGACCGGAGAGTACTTCCTCGAAGCCGCGCGCTGGCTGGGCTGGCTGCCGTTGGTCGCCGCCTACCTCCGGCTACACGAACGCGTGATGCTGCACCGCGCGCACGCCACGCGCGGCTGATCGAATGCTTGCCGCGCGCATCGCCGCCCAGTACCACCGCGGCATGCGCCTGAAACTTTCCTTTGCACTCGGCCTCTGCCTGTCCTTGACGGCAGAGACGCACGCCCAGGCGCCGGCCGCGGCCGACGACATGGCCTACTGCGGCCAGCTCTCCGCCCTGTATCGCCGCTACCTCGGCAATACCGGCGAAGGCCGGACGTTTCCCGACGTGGCGGCGGCGACGGCGATGGCGGAGTGCGAACGCGGCAACACGGCGGCCGGCATTCCGGTCCTCGAGAAAAAGCTGCGTGACGCGCGCTTCACCTTGCCCAAGCGCGGCTGATCGGCGTAACACCACGCCATGAATCGCAAGCCCCTCCTCCTTCTCGGCCTCTGCCTGCTGTCGCTGGCGGCCGGCGAGGCCCGCGCCAACGACATGGAGTACTGCGCCGAGCTGACGGCGATGTACCGCAAGTATCTCGGCCAGACCTCGTCGCGCCAGACGATGCCCGACGTCACGGCGTCGACGGCGATCGATGCCTGCGAGCGTGGCAACACCGCCGCCGGCATTCCGGTGCTGGAGAAGCGGCTGACCGACCAGCACTTCACGCTGCCGAAGCGCAGCTGATCAGCGTCGCGTCGCCTGCAATGACAGGCTGAGCGGCAGCCACGGCTTGTCCGGCCAGTGCCAGTCGCCGTCCGCCTTCTGGACCAGCATCTGGAACATGCGCCAGGGCACCTGGGCATGCTCGTGCAGCCAGTCGAGCGTGAGACCGGCCTCGATCAGCCCGCCCACGATGTCCGACAGCGGATGCAGCCATTCGACGTTGGTGGCGTTCGCGAGGCGCGCCGTCGGGTCGGCGTAGTCCCGGTGGTCGACCAAGACCAGCGGCTGGCGCCCGAGATAAGGCACGAAGTATCCGGGTCGACCGTCGGCGAGCCTGGCATCGTCATCGAAGATGTAGGCCGCAGGATGAGCGTCGGCGTAGTAGAGCCGGCCGCCGGGTTTCAGGAACGAGGCGACGATCGCGGCCCAGCGCCGGATGTCGGGCAGCCAGCAGGTGGCGCCCCAGGTCACGAACACCCGATCGAACGAGGCCGGTTCGGGGATCGCCGTCGGCGCGTCGTAGAAATCGGCCAGCACGAAGCGCGCCTGGCCGGCAAGACCGAGC
>Ga0081539_10003803_pt1 | contig 17767 bp, 12 predicted proteins | sample TabmetS4T2R2_FD_71023 | JGI IMG/M metagenome (GOLD analysis project Ga0081539, IMG submission 71023) | Tabebuia heterophylla rhizosphere microbial communities from the University of Puerto Rico - S4T2R2 | ecosystem: Host-associated > Plants > Roots > Rhizosphere ...
ATCGCCCGCGACGATCCGCGCCATGCCGCGGAGGAACTTCCCCGCACCGATCCCGCCCGCGAGCGCAGCGACCTTCATAGACAGGGAAGGGTAGTAGGCTCGCGCGCGATGGCCGACGCGTTCGCCGCCAGCACGAGCCCCGCGGCGCGGCGACGAGCGCTGGTGCGCGCCGACGCCGGCAAGTCTCTTTCCCTCGACGAGGCCACGGCGTTGCTCGAGTGCGCCGGGGGCGAGCTCGGGGATCTGCTCTCGATCGCGTCGCGGCTGCGCGATCTCGGCTGGGGCGACACGGTCACGTACTCGCGCAAGGTGTTCATCCCGCTCACGATGCTGTGTCGCGATCGATGCCACTACTGCACGTTCGCGCAGCCCCCCGCGCGCTTGGACGCCGCGTACCTGACGCCGGACGAGGTCGTCGCGATCGCGGAGTCGGGGGCGAGCGCGGGGTGCAAGGAAGCGCTGTTCACGCTCGGGGACCGGCCGGAGGATCGATACCCGGAGGCCGCGGCCTGGCTCGAGCAACGCGGGTATGCGTCGACGCTCGACTACGTGCGCTCCTGCGCGATCATGGTGATCGAGCGCACGGGACTGCTGCCGCACCTCAATCCCGGCGTGATGTCCTACGAGGAGCTCGCACGCCTCAAGCACACGAGCGCCTCGATGGGCCTGATGCTCGAGACCTCGAGCGATCGCCTGTCGCGGCGCGGCGGACCCCACTTCAACTCGCCGGACAAGGTGCCGGCGGTTCGCCTGCGGACGATCGAGGACGCGGGCCGGCTCGCGATCCCGTTCACCACGGGGATCCTCGTCGGGATCGGCGAGACCGCCGCAGAACGGGCCGCATCCCTGTTCGCGATCCGGGACCTGCACCGCCGGTATCACCACATCCAAGAGGTCATCGTCCAGAACTTCCGTGCGAAGCCGCGCACCGTGATGCGGGCAGCGCCCGAGCCGAGCGACGAGGTGTTCCTTGCGTCGGTCGCGGTCGCCCGGATCGTGCTCGGTCCCCACGTGAGCGTGCAGGCGCCGCCGAACCTGTCCGACGAGGCGCAGCAGCAGCGGCTGCTCGCCGCCGGCATCAACGACTGGGGCGGGGTGTCACCGATCACGCCGGATCACGTCAACCCGGAGCGGCCGTGGCCACACATCGACGCGCTCGCAGCGACGACCGCAGGCCAGGGCAAGCGGCTCCGCGAGCGGCTGACGATCTATCCGCGGTACGCCGCACAGCCCGACCCGTGGCTCGCGTCACGGATGCGTGCGCCGGTCGAGGCGTCGATCGGAGCCGACGGGCTCGCCCTCGAGGGCCAGCGACCGCAGCCGATCGCGTGGCAGGACCCCGAGATCACCTACCGCCCACGCACGATCGCGTTGACCTTCGCCAAGGACGACACCGCCGGCCTCCGAGCCGACGCCGAGCCCGTCTACGGCTCTTTCGCGAACGACGACCCGATCACCGCCGCGTGGTTCGCGGACGACCCGCGGCGAGAGCGGATCGACGCCGACGTGTCGTCGGCGCTGCGCAAGGCCGCGGCGCACCGTCCCATCACCGACGAGGACGCCCTGGCGCTGTTCCGGGCGGAGGGCGCCTCGCTCGACGCGCTGTGCCGCGTCGCCGACGACCTGCGGGCCGAGGCCGTCGGGCCGGAGGTGACCTACGTCGTCAACCGCAACATCAACTTCACGAACGTCTGCTACGTCGGATGCCGGTTCTGCGCGTTCGCCCAACGTGAGGTCGACGCCGAGGCGTACACGCTCACGCTGCAAGAGGTCGGTGACCGGGCGGAGGCGGCATGGCTCGCCGGCGCGACCGAGGTCTGCATGCAAGGTGGGATCCACCCGGATCTCGCGCCCTCCTTCTATGGAGATCTGCTGCGGACGGTCAAGGCGCGCGTGCCGGGCATGCATATCCATGCCTTCAGTCCGATGGAGATCATGACCGGGGCCGTGAAAGCGGGTGTGTCGCACCGCGCGTTCCTCGAGGAGCTGCGCGATGCGGGCCTCGACACGATCCCCGGCACAGCCGCCGAGATCCTCGACGACGACGTGCGCTGGCTGCTCACGAAGGGGAAACTTCCCGCCGACGCGTGGGAATCGATCGTCCGAGAGGCGCATCGGCTCGGGATCCGATCGAGCTCCACGATCATGTACGGGCACGTCGACGCCCCGCCGCACTGGGTTTTCCACATCCGCCGTCTCGCGCGCATCCAGGCCGATACGGGAGGCTTCACGGAGTTCGTCCCGCTGCCGTTCGTCCATCGCAACGCGCCGATCTATCTGGCCGGCGCGGCGCGTCCCGGACCGACGTTCGACGAGACGCTTCGCATGCACGCGGTCGCGCGCATCCTGCTCGACGGAGTTATCCACAACGTGCAGGTGTCGTGGGTGAAACTCGGAGTCGAAGCATGCCAACGCATCTTGCAGTCGGGCGCGAACGATTTCGGTGGCACGCTGATGGAAGAAACGATCAGTCGCATGGCCGGCGCGCAGTGGGGGATCGAGATGAAGCCGAGCGGTTTCGACGACGCGATCCGCGCGATCGGTCGCGTGCCCGCGGTCCGCACGACGACCTATGAACGCGTCGCAACGGCCTCTCGGGCCCCGATCGGTCAACCTCACTGACCGATCTGGTCAACCAGGCTGACGGTGCACAAACGTGCCAGAAACGCTTGCGCTGCGCCGATCAACCCGCCACGATTGTGCGTGAGAGCTGAGGGATGAGGCAGGAGATTCCTTCGACGAACCCCTTGTCATCACGGGGGATCTTCCTTCAGAATCACACGCGTGTGATTTCGGGGGGAATGAGGAGTGCACCACTACATCCCTTGGCAGGAGCGAGCACGGTGTCGCGATCACGACCCGGAGATCTTCTTCCCCGAGAAGGGAGGCTCATCGAGGGAGGCGAAGAGGATCTGCAGCGAGTGTTCCGTTCGCATCGAGTGCCTGAACTACGCACTCCGGCGCGACGAGCGCTACGGGGTCTGGGGTGGCATGAGTGAACGGGAACGTCGGCGCTTGAAGCGCATGGCGTCGTAGGGCCGGAGCGAGAGCCCAGATCCGGGACACACGGAAGGGGGAAGCAATGGCAGCAGCCAAGAGGAAGAGCGCGGCCTCGAAGAGGTCCGCTCCGAAGCGCCGTACGACCAAGAGGTCGTCGGCGAGCACGACCACGACCGCGAAGCGCAGGGCCGCCGGCAAGAAGGGCGCCGCCAACAAGAAGGGCGGCGCCAGCCTCTCCGCCCGCCGTCGCGGTGTGGACGGACGTCGCGGCGAGGCGATGGAGAAGCTCAAGGAGTTCAGCGAGCAGGACCTCAAGGACCGTTCCGAGCGCCTTGCCGCCGCCAGCTCCACGCGCGCCAGCGTGGACCTGCACCTCAAGAAGCAGCAGGCTCGCGGCACGCACGCGATCGCCAAGACCGGCGTGCAGAAGGGCGAGCCCGTCGAGATCGAAGAGCCGATCACGGTGAAGTCGCTCAGCGCCTCGATGGGCATCAAGAGCAACGACATCATCAAGAAGCTGATGCAGAAGGGGACGTTCGCCACCGTCAACCAGACGCTGGACGTCGAGACCGCGCAGACCGTAGCGCTGGAGTGGGGCGTGGAACTGGTCGTCGCGCAAGAGGCCAGCCTCGAAGACGAGCTGCTCGCCGAGTTCCAGGCGCAGGCCGCGTCGGAGGAGAACGTCGCGCAGCTCCAACCGCGGCCGCCGGTCGTCACCATTCTGGGTCACGTCGACCACGGCAAGACGAGCTTGCTGGACAAGATCCGCAGCGCCAACGTCGCCGCGGGCGAGGCGGGCGGCATCACGCAGCACACCGCCGCGTGGATGGTCGAGATCGAAGGCTCCGACGGCGCCAAGAAGCGCGTGACCTTCATCGACACGCCCGGTCACCAGGCGTTCACCAGCATGCGCGCCCGCGGCGCGAACATGACCGACGTCGTCGTGCTCGTCGTCTCGGCGGCCGAAGGCGTGCAGCCGCAGACGATCGAGTCGATCAACCACGCCCGGGCCGCGAACGTGCCGATCGTGGTCGCGCTGAACAAGATCGACCGCGCCGACGCCAACCCCGACATGGTCCTCGGCCAGCTCGCGGCCAACGGCTTGAACCCGGTCGAATGGGGCGGCGACACCGAAGTCGTCCGCACCAGCGCGACCACCGGCCAAGGCATCAAAGAGCTGATCGAAATCCTCGACCTCCAGTCGCAGTTGCTCGAGCTGAAGGCCAACCCGGACAATTCGGCGCGCGGCACGGTGATCGAGTCGCGCATCGATCCGGGCCTCGGCTCGGTCGCAACCGTCCTCGTGCAGGACGGAACGCTGTACGTCGGCGACGTGATCCTCTCCGGCCCCGGCTTCGGCCGCATCCGCAGCCTGCTGGACGACCACCTCCAGCCGATCGACACGGCCGGCCCCGCGACGCCGGTCATCGTCAGCGGTTTGAACAACCTGCCGGCCGCGGGCGACAAGTTCTTCGTCGTCGACAACCTCGAGCGCGCGCGGCTGATCGCCACCGAGCGCGCGACGCTGTCGCGACAGCAGCAGCTCGCCGCCGCCAACCGCGTCACCAACGCCGGCAACCTGCTCCAGACCATCGCCGCCGGCGACATCAAGACGATCAACCTGATCATCAAGGCCGACGTGCAGGGCTCGGTCGAGACGCTGGTGAAGACCGTCGGCGGGCAGAACACCGACGAGGTGCAGGTCAAGGTGATCCACTCCGGCGTCGGCGCGATCACCGAGAGCGACGTCGAACTGGCGATGGCCACCCGCATCAACCCCGACGACGCGAGCAAGCCGAACAAGGTTGCGATCATCGGGTTTCACGTCGTGCCCGACGACTCGGCCCGCGCGATGGCGGAACAGAACCACATCGACGTCAAGACCTACCGCGTGATCTACGAGATCTTCGACGACCTCAAGAAGGCACTGAGCGGGATGCTCAGCAAGGAGATCCGCGAGAAGCATCACGGCAACGTCGAGATCCGCCGCGTGATCAAGGCCGGCAAGGCCGGCAACGTCGCCGGCTGCTACGTGTCCGAAGGACACATCCAGCGCGGCAGCCTGCTCCGCCTGATCCGCGACGGCCGCGTCGTCACCGAGGGCTTGAAGATCGACAGCCTCCGGCGCGTGAAGGACGACGTCCGCGAGGTGAAGGCCGGCCTGGAGTGCGGCATCAAGATCGCCGGCTACGACGACATCAAGGAAGGCGACCGCCTGGAGGCGTACGTGACGGAGGAGTTCGAGAGGACACTCTAATTACGTGAATACGTGAATACGTGAGAAGATGGTCGTTGGAGTTCTTCAAGTCGAAGTGGGTATTCCGGACGCGTTTTCGTTGAAAGATAAGCGGCGGGTCGTGAAGAGCCTCAAAGATCGTATCGCCCACGCGCACAACGTCTCGATCGCGGAGGTCGGCGCACTCGACGAACACCGCCGCAGCGTGATCGGCATGGCAATGGTGAGCAACGACTCGAAGTACGTCGAAGGCGCGCTGAGCAAGCTGGTGGACTTCGTCAGGATGGTCCCGCAGGTGAGCTTGATCGATTACCAGATCGACCTGCTCTGAAATGGAACCACAGATGAACACGGATGAACACAGATAGGAAACCTCAACTGCGAAAGTCATGAAGAGCACGAAACGGTTTCCAGAGGTCGAGAACCGCTTCGTGATCTTCGTGGTTCAGTTCTTTCTGTTCTGATCTGTGTTCATCCGTGTTCATCTGTGGTTGAAGAATGAGCCGTAGAACCGAAATGCTCGGCAGCACGATCCAGCGGGAGCTGGCCGGGATGATCCTGCGCGACCTGAACGACCCGCGGTTGCCGGCGTCGGCGTTGCCGAGCATCACGCGCGTGAAGGTCTCGACCGACTTGTCCGTCGCCGACGTGTACGTCACCGTCATGGGTACGCCCGGGCAACAAAACGCCGCGCTGATGGCCCTGAAGCACTCGGCCGGGATGATGCGCGCGAAGCTGACCAAGGCCCTGACGCTGCGCGTCGCGCCGTACATCAAGTTCCACCTGGACGAGCAGCTCAAGAAGGAGCTGGCCCTGATGGACGTGCTCCAGAAGGTGCACGAGGAGAACGAAGAGCTGGACCGCCGGCGCGCCGCGCATACCCCTGAAGATCCGACCACCGATGATGCTGACCATTCCGAACGCTGAAACCTATCCCCCGGACGAAATGAAAAACGCGACCCAACATGCCGACGCGCTCAAGTCGGTGCACCGCAAGCTCGTCAAGGAGTACAAGCCCGAACCGCGCCAGCCGATCGACCCGGTGCAGGCGATGGTCCGCGGCATCCTCAGCTTCGACGTCCCCGACGCGAAGGTCGAGGAGGCGATGAAAGTGATCGCCAAGGAGTTCGTGGACCTCAACGAGCTTCGCGTGGCGACCGAGCTGGAGGTGCAGGAGTTGCTCGGCACGCGCTACCCGCGCGTCGAGGACCGGGCGGCGATGATCGCGGTCGCGCTCAACAGCATCTTCGAGCGCGAGAACACAATGCACCTCCAACGCCTCCGCGAGTTGAACAAGCGCGAGACCCGCGCGTTCGTCCGCGAGACGCCGAGCATCCACCCGTTCGTCGAGGCCTACGTCATGCAGTACGGCTTCGAGACGCCGGCCTTCCCGATCGACGACGCGATCCTGGAATTCCTCGTCGAGGAGGACGCGATGGAAGCCGGCACGAGCCTGGAGGACGCGCAGAAGTTCGTCGAGAACCACGTGAAGGGCGACGACCTGCACGACTTGTTCGCTTCGCTTCGCGTGGCCGTCTTCGAGGACGGCAAGGGAAAGAAGAGGAGATGACTCGGTGACAAGGTGACAAGGTGACAAGGTGAAGATGAGCAGCATTCACCTTGTCACCTTGTCACCTTGTCACCCCGTCATTCGCACGAATGACCGAGCGACTGCCCGAATCCACGCTCCGCATGGGCTTGCCCAGCGGCAGTCTTCAGAACGCGACGGTCGAGCTGTTCGCCAAGGCCGGTTACCGCGTGTCGATCGCCGACCGTAGCGTCTTCCCTCGGTTCGACGACCCACAGATTTCGGCCGTGCTCTTTCGCGCGCAGGAGATCAGCCGCTACGTCACCGACAACATCGTGGACTGCGGCCTGACCGGGCACGACTGGATCGTCGAGAACGGCAACGAGCACGACGTCGTCGAGATCTGCGAGCTGACCTATTCGCGCGCCAGCTCCAACCCCGCGCGCTGGGTGCTGGCCGTCCCCGACGAGTCGGACGTCAAGGACGTGAAGGACTTCGAGGGCAAGATCATCGCCACCGAGCTGGTGAACTACACGCGAAAATATTTCCAGCAGCGCGGCATCAACGTCACGGTCGAGTTCTCCTGGGGCACGACCGAGATCAAGGCCCGCCTGCTCGACGGGATCGTGGACATCACCGAGACCGGTTCGAGCATCCGGGCCAACAACCTCCGCGTGATCGACACGCTGCTCACGAGCACGACGCGCTTCATCGCCAACCGCGAGGCGTGGGCGGTGCCGTGGAAGCGCGAGAAAATGGAAAACGTCGCGATGCTGTTGCGCGGGGCGATCGAGGCCCGCGCGAAGGTGGGGCTGAAGATGAACTGCCCCGAGGCGCAGCTCGCGGAGATCGTCAGCTTCCTGCCGGCGGAAAAGAGTCCGACGGTCAGCCGGCTGAGCGACCCGCATTGGGTCGCGGTGGAAGTGATCCTGGAAGACCGGCAGGAGCGCGAGCTGATCCCGCGGCTCAAGCGCGCGGGGGCGACGGGGATCATCACGTATCCGCTGAATAAGGTGATCCCGTAGACGGCAGCGCGCGCCGCGGTCTGCGCGCCGTCGCTCGCGGCTTCGCAAATCGAGCGATTCGGGTTTCCCGATTTGCGACGCCGCAAGCGGCGAAACGCGGGAGTATAATCCGCACGACTCATGTCCGTACCGCGTGCGCTCATCCTCGCCGTGTCGATCCTGTCGGTGACCGCTGGTTGTGCGGCGCACCGCAACGCGGTCCCGACGAGCGCGACGTCTGCGGCGCCGTCCACTGCGCCCGCGAAAGTCTCCGTTTCGATCTTTCCCGCGTCGCGACCGGCGCTCGACCGCAAGTCGATGCTCGCGCTCGACGAGGTACCCGATCGTCCGACGCTTCCGACCACCACGCCTTCGACGACCCAGCCGCCGCTGGACGCGCTGGAGCTGTACGCCAAGGCGCGCATCGCGCTGGCGAACAACCAGTGGTTCACCGCGGCCAGCGTGCTCGAGCGTGCGGTGAAGCTCGACCCGTACAGCGCCGAGCTGCACCGCGCGTTGAGCCGCGCCTGCGTGGCCAGCGGCAACCGCTCGCGCGCGATCGACGCAATGAAGCGCGCCGCCGAGCTCGATCCCGACGACCTGCGCACGCGCACGGCGCTCAGTCGGCTTTACCTCGCGCAGAGCGACCCGACCACGGCGCTTTCGGAACTGCGCCTGGCGATCCAGACCAGCGGGTACAAGAAGGACGAGGCCGGCGCCGCGATCGCGGACTACTTCCTCGCCCGCGCGCTCCAGCAGCAGGGTTACGACCGCGCGGCGCTGGAAGAGTATCAGAGCCTGATCAAGCGGCTCGATCGGCCAACGCTGGCCGTCCGGTCCGACCCGGAGCTGAACGACTGGGCGTCGCACCCGCAGGCCGTCTACGCCGACCTCGGCCGGCTGTGCGAGAAGCTGGGCGAGTGGCAGCAGGCGCTGGACGCGTGGCGCGTGGTGGCGGAGCACGACCCGGACGACTTCGACACGTCGCGCCACGTGATCGACAACCTGATCGCGCTGGGCAACGGCCCCGACGCGCTGAGCGAGGCCGCCGAGCTGGTGCGGCGCAGCGGCGCGTCGGCGCGCTCGCTGGAGATGCTGCGCGACGTCTGCCGCCGCCTGGGCAACGAGCAGGCCGCGTTCGACGAGATGCGCCGCTTGCAGAAGCAGCGGCCGAACGACCGGGCGTTGTTGTTCGCGCTGGCAGACCTGCTCGGCGGCAGCGGGCGCGACCGCGAGGCTGAGGAATTGCTGTCCGGTGCCGTGCGATCGAACTGGGATCCGGAGGTCGTACGCAAGCTCTTCCGCTTCTATGCAGACAAACATCGCGCGCCCGAGGCGGCCCGATTGCTGATCGAGGCGGCCGCCGCGCGTCCGGGTGACGTGTCGGAGGTGACCGACCGGTTCGAGGAATTGATCGGCCAGTCGCGGCGCGACGCGCTGCGGGCCGGCGCCATCGCAAAGCTCGACGTGCCGCCCGACGCCGAAGGCGCCAAGTGCTATTTCGTGGCCCTGGCCGCGTTCAGCGGCGGTCGCGAGGTGCTCGGGCGCGAGATGCTCGACCGCGCCGTCGCCGCGCGACCGCTGTTCTCCCCAGCGCTGCGGCTGGCGACCGAGCGCCTGGTCGTGCGCTCCGACCTCGACGAGCCCGCCCGCGCCGAGGCCGCCAACCAGTACGTCGCGCTCGCCGAAAAGTCCGGCCCGCCCGGGCTGGCCGACGAGCTGCGCGCCGTCCGCCTGATCGCGCAGGGCCAGCGCGCCGAGGCGATCACCCTCCTCGAGCGCGCGATCAAGGCATCGACTTCCGATTCGTCGGGCGATGCCAAGAAGGTCCCGTCGGCCGACCTGCTGCTGCGCTACGCCGCGCTACAGAACGAGACGGGCAACCGCGCCAAGTTCGAGCAGACGATGTGGCGGATCATCTCCGACCACCCGACCTCCGAGGCCGCGTACGTCGCGCTGATGAACTACCAGCTCGACCAGGATCGCGGGATCGGTCCGGCGGTGATGACCGTGCTCCAGCGTTGGCTGGCCAACGACCCTTCGAGCGTGACGGCGCGCCTGTGGGAGGCACGGGTGTTGAACAGGGCGCGGCAGACGCAGGAAGCGCTGCGGGTCGCGGGCGAGTTGGTGCGGCAGCAACCGAACAACGCGTTGGTGCTGTTCCGCGCGTATCAGGTGTACCGGTCCGCGCAGCGCGAGTCTGCTTTCGTGCAGATGGTCGAAGAGATTCGCTCGCGAGACCCGGCCAACCTGAGCGCCGCTGACGTGCTCGTCACCGTGTACACCGACCAGCAGCAGCCCGACCAGGCCGTGCGCGTCGTGGACGCGGCGCGGGCGGCGGTGAGCAACGAGCCGAAACTGCTGTACTTCGTCGCGTACCTTTACAACCGCGTCGATCGGAAGGAGGCGTCACAGCAGACGCTGCTCGACGTGCTCAAGCTCACGCCGCAGGATCCCGGCGCGAACAACGACCTCGGTTACGTCTGGGCGGAGGACGGCATCAACCTCGACCGCGCCGAGAACATGGTGCGGATCGCGGTGCAGGCCGAGCCGGACAACAGTTCGTTCCTCGACAGCCTCGGCTGGGTGCTCTACAAGCGCGGGAAGTTCGACGAGGCCCGCCAGCAGTTCGAGCAGGCGGTGGGCCCGAGCGACGCGCCATTCGCATCGCTGTCCGCCGACCCGGTCGTGCTCGATCACCTGGGCGACACGCTCTACCGATTGCACAACAGCGATCGCGCGGTGTCGCTGTGGCAGAAGGCGCAGGAGCGCGTGGCCGCCACCGGCGACGACGGGCGCCCGGACGTGGTCAAACTACGCGACTCGCTGAGGGTCAAGCTCGAGCAGGCCAAGCAGGGCAAGCCGGTAGACGTCGCGCCGACGGCGAACCAGAAGGAGGGCGGCGGAAGTGGTTCCGTCGCGCCGGCGCGAGCGGAGCGGTAATCGAGCGAACCCGTGACGAGCGGAACGCACTTCCGCGGGAGCAACTCATCGTTACGCCGGTCGCTGTGCGACCGGATCCGGTCGCACAGCGACCGGCGTGAGACAGCGCTCGGAGCACGTTTTCACGGTATACTTCACAACCCGATGCGTTGAGGTGTCAGTCCGATCGGCATCGAGTGGTTCACCAGCGTTACCGCGGGGTTCAACGAGCATGGCAGGTCACAGTCACTGGTCGAAGATCAAGCGTGCCAAGGGCGCGACGGACGCGAAACGCGGGAAGATCTGGAGCAAGATCGCCCGCAAGATCATCATCGCCGCCAAGAACGGCGGCGACCCGCGCGACAACCTCTCGCTTCGCTACGTGATCGACGAGGCCAAGGCCGCCAACATGCCCAAGGACACGATCTCCAACGCGATCAAGAAGGGCACCGGCGAGCTGGGCGGCGAGAACTACGAACCGCTCACGTACGAGGCCTACGCGCCCGGCGGCGTCGCGATGATCATCGAAGGTCTCACCAACAACCCCGCGCGCACCGCCCCTGACCTCCGCAGCATCCTCGAAAAGGCCGGCGGCAACCTCGCCACGCGCGGGGCCGTCGCGTTCCAGTTCACCAAGCAGGGCATCATCACGATCAAGTCCGAAGGCGTGGACGAGGACCAACTCCTCGAGCTCGCGCTGGAGGCCGGCGCCGAGGACGTGCGCAACGAGGGCGAGGTGTTCGAGGTCATCACGTCGCCGACCGCCTATCTGAAGGTCAAGGAAGCGATCGAGGCCGCGAAGATCGCGGTCGAGAATGGCGAGATCACGAACCTTCCGAACAACACGATCCCGGTGAACGAGGAGGTCGCGCAGCGGCTGCTGAAGCTGATCGACACGCTGGAAGACAACGACGACGTCCAGAGCGTCTCGCACAACGCGGAGATTCCGGAGTCGGTCAGCGTGTGAGCTTGTCGATCCGTTCACTCACCTTCCGCACCTCATCGACCGGCAGTCGCTTGGGTTCGTCCGGCGACAACCCCTCGTTCTTCTCCATGGCGATGCGATACTGTTCGGCCGCGTGAACGCGCATCCCGAACCGCTCGAGTGTTTGCGCGTAGTCGAGCCGCGTTGCGACGTCGTTGGGGTTGAGTGACAGTCCTCGTTCGAACATCTCCCGCACGAGCGCGGCGTCGGGGTTGGGTTGAAGGAGCTCGACCCGTGCGAGCGCGAGCGGGTATGCAAACGCGGCAGGGTTTTCGGCCATCGCGCGGCGGAGCGTGGCGCGTGCTTCATCAGCACCGCCGCCGCCGGAGCTCTGGGCCCGGCCGGCGCGGAAGAGGTAGTCGGCGTTGGCGAACGGGAGCGAGTCGTGCGCGTCGAGCAGCAGCCCAGCCGCGCCGCGCAGGTCTCGCGCACGGACCGCGTCGTCGGCGGCCTGCGCCTTGGACTCGGCGACCATGAGCGGGATCACGATTGCGAACAGCGCGGTAGCCAAGCCGATCGCGACGGCGACCGTTGACGTCACGCGCACGGCGCGAGATGGCTCGCGTTGCTCCTGCGGCGCGTTCACCCCAATCATCGCGCCGCCGACCAGCATGAACGCCCACATCGGCCCGGTCTCGAAGAACGAGATGTCGATCGTGTTGTGCAGCAGGAACACGCCCATCGCGACGAGCATCGCGCGTCGCATCCACCGCGCGGGTCGGTCGTCCAGTTCCTGTCGGTCGAACGAGCGGATGGACACGAGCACGAATGCCGCGATCAGGAGGCCGACGTAGAGCAGCCGCTTCATCAGTTCGATGAAGGTGAAGCTCACGTCCTGCGTGAAATCGACCGAACACGCGACGTTGATCGCGACCGCGATCACGCTCGTCCAGATGAGAGTCGGCAGCGCGACGTTCGGTCCGTAGCCGGAACCGCCGCCGGCTCCGCTTGCGGTTTCGCAGCTTTCTCCGACGGCGCTGCGTGACCGCGTGGCCTCCCACCAGGACATCGCGAGCCACGCGATCGCGAGTGCCAATCCGATCGCGCCGAGTTCGGTCGCAAGACGAACGAACAGGTTATGCGGGTCCTTGATCTCCTCCGACGCGACCAGCTCGCGCACGGCCAGGTAATGGTCGCCAAAGCTGCCCCAGCCAACGCCCAGCCACGAGTGCTTCGCGAACAGGCGCGCCGAGCCGACCCAGTATTTCCACCGGAACGTGAGGCTGTCGCCGGGAAGCTTGTCATGGCTGAGCCCGTACGCGACGAGCGCGCCGGCGCCGGCGACGACGAGCAGCACGAGCGCGATGAAGACGACCGCATTGGCGCGGCGCGAGTGGAGGAACCTCGCGAACAGCGCGACCCCCGCGAGCGCGCCGGTCGCGAGGATCGGCGTGGCCAGGGCGGCGCGGCTGTTCGTGTACCAGACGAGCAACGCCGCCAGTGGCAGAGGCAGCGCGACGAGCAGCGGCCAGCCGAGCTTGTCGCGATCGGCGATTCGTTGAATCACGACACCGACCGCGATGACCGACAGCGTCACGAGCGTCGCCGCCAGCGTATTGGGCGAGGCGCTGAAGCCGACCATCTCGCCGCTCATTACCTTCCGGTAAAACTGCTTGGCCATGAACGAGTCGGGCGACCAGCCGCGCTCGGCGAGGATCTGCGGCCAACGCTCCTGCACCGAGCGCTGCGTGTCCGGCAGCTCGACGAAACGGTAGATCAGGCCGCTGGCGACGATCACGAACATCAGCCCCACGCACGCCGCCGCCACGAACCGCAGCCGCAGGCCCGAGCGGACGAGTTGTGCCGCGGCAAGGAAGACCGCGATCGCGCCGATGAAATGCGATGCGCCGACGACGGCCGCGAAGCGATCGGTCGCCCATGTCGAGCTGAGCGCGGCCCACGTGCCGAGCAGGATCAACGGCACGAAGCAACCGGCGCGCGCGAGCGCGAACGATCGGTCGATCACGCTCCGGACGAGGATGAGCAGCACCGGAATCCACGCGAGCCAGTCGAGCATCGCGCTGCCGGCGGCCCCGAGCCCGCGCGGGTACGCCATCGATCCGGGCGACACTTCGAACGGGTCGCGCGTCGTTTCCAGCATCGTCGCCCGCGCGATCACCAATGCGATCAGTAGGAGGAATGCGGCCTGCGTAAGCAGGCGCGCCGCGGAGGAAGGAGGAAGGAGGAAGGAGGATGGAGGGTTGGACTTCGCCATCCTCAATTCTCCATCCTCGACCCTCGTTCGTCATGCAGCGGAAGCGGGTGCTGCTCCAGCAGCGCGACCAGCCCGAGCACGAGGATCGTCTGCGAGAAGATCAGCGCCGCCGCGAACGTCGAGCGCACGTGCGGCAGCAGGATCGCCGCGACGCTCGTCGCCGCGGTCACCAGGTACAGACACAGCACCGCGGTGCGTCGCGACATCCCGCGCGCGACCAACCGGTGTGAGAAGTGGTTCGTATCACCGACGAACGGGCTCCGGCCGCGCGACAGCCGGATGATCGAGACGACGACCAGGTCGTACAGCGGCAGCGCCAGCACGATCACCGGCGCGAACACCGCGTACCACCCGCGCGCGAAGTCGTGGCCGGGCGTGAGGTACTGCGTGCGCACGGTGAGCACGCCCAGCACCAACCCGATCAGCAGCGAGCCGCTGTCGCCCATGAAGATCCGCGCGGGCGGGAAGTTCCAGAACAGGAACCCGAGCAGCGATCCGATCAACAGCGCCAACGTCGCCGCGACGAACCACTGCTGGATCGAGACCGTCGTCACGAAGAACGCGATCGAACACACTGCGGCGACGCCAGCGCTCAGCCCGTCCATGTTGTCCAGGAAATTGAACGCGTTGGTGACGGCGGTGATCCAGAAGACCGTCACCACGATCGACGGGACCGGTCCGAGGCCGAGCTTGTCCAGAGCAGTGAGCGCGCGCATGTCAAAGCCGATCACGAGCGCGGAGACGACGCCGACCTGCACGAGCAGCTTCGAGTACGGTCCCAGCGCGCGCCGGTCGTCGAGCAGACCCATCACGTGCATGACGAACATCGCGGCGAGCATTCCGAGTGAGAGCGGCGACTGCTTTTGCCCGCCGGCCACGAGCGCGACGACGTCGGGGTACTTCACGTAACGCGTGACCAGCGAGACGTCGGCGAAATTGACGATCGCCAGCCCGACGAGCATCGGCAGCGCGAACCCGACGAACATCGCGACGCCGCCGCCGAGGGGTTTGGGGTTGTCGTGGATCTTCCGCCCGCCGGGCTTGTCGAGCAGGCCGACGCGCGGCGCGATGCGGATCATCGCGGCGGTCGCGACCCAGGAGATGATGAAGCTGACCGCGCCCAGCGCGAGGATCGGGAGGAGCATGGAGTCGCCGCCAGATTATCCGCCGACGGTCGCGCGGGAAAGCGGACCGCGGGCGGTGATCGCCCGACCGGCGATGAAGGATCAGAGCGCCGGCGGCGACGCTTGGCTTCCCAAAAGCGTTGGGACACCGCGGCGATCGTGGCAAAGGCCTCGAGCACCACGACGGTGGCAAGTCCGGCCGCGAGGACGGCAACGCCGGCAGCAAGGGCAGCTTTAAGCTCGCCAAACACCCGAACGATGACCACGGCGATCAGCGCGGGAGCGCCGACGATCGCGCCCACGATTCTCGTGCGCTGCCGCCACGTTCCAGGGAACGCAGTGAGCTCGATGTCCGACAGGCCGTCGACGAACCGCGCCTGAAGGAACAACGACGCCGGCCATGCGAACCCGAACAGGACCAGCGCCCAGTCGAGAGGCGGGCCCCACGCGATCGGCCACGGCGATGCAACGCGTGCCGTGACCAGAGGCAGGGCTGGGGCCGCAGCGATGGCGGCGGCACGGCACAGCGCGGCCTTTCGGATCTCCGATTCGCCCGGCGGGAATCCCGGGTCCGGTCGCGTGATCAGAAAGGCGGCGACCACGGACGCCGCCGCGATCGCGACCGCGCCGCACAGCATGAACGTCGCCGGAAAGTGGTCGGTCCAGACCCCAACGAGCAGCGAAGCCGTTGCGGAAACAACGACCGCGACAGGCGCGAAAACGCGCAGGACCAAGCCGCGGGTCACGGCGTCGAGCCACTCCGGATCTCGTCGGTGCAGGAAGCACTCGCCCTTCGAAAGCCGGACCGGCGTCGCGCACTCCGGGCAGCGCTGCACGAGCTCGGCATGCGCGCGCAGGTCGTACCCGCAATGGCGACATCGGAGATCGGCGTCGTCCGGAACCGTCGACGGAACCGCCGTGCGATCACGATCCACGGCAGCATTGTTCGATCGGTCCACCGTGACCGTTGCATGTCAACGATCGCGTCGGTGACGACGCACGCGTCGCGCCGTCACCCCCCCGCGTGGTCGCGGGGGCTAAACGGGCGCTGGCTTGCGCTGGTATCTCAATCGGCAATCGGCAATCGGCAATCGATGCGCTCACTTCACCGCCGGTCCCTCGTGGGTGTCGTGGAGGGCGTGCTCGCTCACATTCGGCGTCGGGATCGCGCCGGGGTTGATCTGCTTCAGCACGACGTGTTTGGCCAGCTCCAGCCGCGTGACGACCGCGTCCATGTCGGCCGGACGCTTCTGCACGCGCGTGCTGATCATCTCCAGGATCAGGTTCGACAGGGCCGGCGGCACGTTGGGGTTCAGGTCGGCCGGGGCGTCGATGCGCGTGTCGAGCAGGAAACTGTTCTCGCCCTTCTTGTTGACCGTGTAGAGCGTGGGGATGTGCTTGCCCGTGCAGGTCCAGTAGAGCGTCGCGCCGAGGTTGAACACGTCGGTCTGGATCGTCACCGGCCGGCGGCTGACCTGCTCGGGGGCGATGAAGTCGGGCGTGCCTTGGATGCGCTCCTTCACCGTGCCGATGCGGCAGCTCTGGCCGAAGTCGATGATCTTCACCTCGCCCTTGTCCGAGCGGATGATGTTGTTGGGCTTGAGGTCGCAGTGGACGTAGCCCATCTGGTGCATGGCCTTGAGTCCCTGCGCGGTCTGGATGAACGTGTCGAGCACGTCCAGGATGTTGCTGGGCGGGCGGATGTCCAGCGTCTTGCCGTCGACCAGCTCCATGAGCAGGAAGGCCTCGGCGACCTTCAGGAGCATCGTCTTGTTGATCTTCAGCTCGAAGCTCTTGCGCAGGTTGGGGTGGTTGAACTGGCGGGAGATTTCGAACTCGGCCTCCATCTGCTCGATGAAGCGGAGGTCCTTGGGCCCTTCGCGCAGGACGTGCTTGAGCGCGTACGTCTTTTTCGTCGCGGGATCGACGACGGAGTAGATGGTGCTACGCGCACCTTCTCCCAATCGCTCCAGGACATCATAGTGGAGGAGTTTCTGGGCCATGCGAACGCACTATGTCCCCACCTTGAAGGCTCGCGTTGGGTACTGCTGCATTCGCGCGCGAGCACGCGCGGCGCGGCCCCCGACCCGCAAGGTGGGTAACGGGTGGGACGGATCACGCTCGGCGGACGATGAGGTAATGGATGATGTACATCCGCCGGCCGACCAACAGTACAGACGCAGTCACACGGACGAACTCAAGGCACCAACGCTGCGACCGACAATACTGACGCTCGACGACTGCGCGGCACGCGTAAGCGGTTAACATGCGCGGCAGGCGCGCCGCGCGGGTACGTCGTTTCAAGCGCATGCGCAGGGCATCAAACCGCGCGCCGCGATTCTCGCTCCCGAGCGCAAAACAGCGTAGGGGAAGACCTCGCCAAGATCAAGAAGGAAGTGGACATACGACGGACCGAGACCCGGCCGGCGGGCTCATTTTGCCGGCGAGGATCGCACGCGCCTAGGGCTGGAGGTCAGCCGCATTAAGTAGTGAATACTAACTTTTTGAGGAGCTTCACGCGACCTCCCGCTTTGACAGTTCGTTCGCGGTGATCTGACGCGTCCTGCTCGGGTCCGATTCGGTATTCGTCCCCGCCCACAAGCCCGGAAGGGGCCATGAATAGTCACGTGGGCTTCCCACCCGCGCGCAGTCGGCTTGCGCGCGCGCCCGCGCGGGCCGGAAGCTCACGCCACGATCGGGACTAGCCCGCGTCGGGCGGGCTCGCTACATTGCCGGCGACACATGCGGCGACT
>Ga0081539_10003804_pt1 | contig 17766 bp, 18 predicted proteins | sample TabmetS4T2R2_FD_71023 | JGI IMG/M metagenome (GOLD analysis project Ga0081539, IMG submission 71023) | Tabebuia heterophylla rhizosphere microbial communities from the University of Puerto Rico - S4T2R2 | ecosystem: Host-associated > Plants > Roots > Rhizosphere ...
ATGTTCTCCGTCGCGGGCACGACGCGACGAGCGAGATCGCTCACCTGGTCGTTCACGCTGCCGAGCCGGACGAGCGCGAGCACGCCGATGGCGAAGCTCAGGAGGAGAATGGTGGCGAAGCTCGCGAGGAGCTTGCCGCGGACGCTGAGATGCATGGAAGGCCTCATGGCGATGGGGAAGGTGCGTCCCATTCATCGCCCTCGCACGCCGATCCTTTACGACGTGGCCCGCGGGCGGACCACTTGCTCCCTGCGCGCTGCTCAGGCGGGCTGCGCGAGCAGGGCGGCGCCGACCGCGCCGCCGAGGTCGCCGAGGGCCGCAAGGCGTACCTGCGGAGGCCGCGCGTCGAGGAACAGGTGCGGCTGCATCGCGGCCGCGATCCGGGCCACGTAGGGCTCTCCGAGACGCACGCCCAGGCCGCCGCCGATGATCACCGCCTCCACGTCGAGGATGTTCTGCGCCGACGCCACGCCCGCGCCGAGCGCGGCGATCGCGCGCGCCATGATCGCGACCGCCATCGGGTCCTCCGCGCGCAGCGCGCGCGCCCAGACGCCGCTGGTCAGCCGCTCGCGCCCGCGCCGGCGCATGATGTCGAACAGGACGGTGTGCTCACCTCGGGCATGCAGCCTGTACGCGCGCGCCTCCATCGCGCCGCGTCCCGCGTAGGCCTCCATGCAGCCGCGCCGGCCACAGGGACAGCGGGCACCGTCGCGCCGGACGACGACGTGGCCGATCTCGCCGGCCGAGCCCCGGCCGACCCACGGCTTGCCGTCGAGCACGAGGCCGCCGCCGACGCCGGTTCCCCAGAACACGCCGAGGACCGAGTCGTACTCCCGAGCGGCGCCGAGCTGGAACTCGGCGTCCGTCGCGACCTGCACGTCGTTGCCGAGCTTCACGGGCGCGCCGAGCCGCCCGCCGAGGTCCTGGCGGAGCGCGAAGGTGCCCTCCCAGCCGGGCAGGTTGCGGGCGCTGGAGACGGTGCCGGCCGCCTCGTCGACGGCTCCAGGCGATCCGACGCCCACCCCCGTGAGGTCGCCGGTCTGCACGCCTGCCGCCGTCGCCGCCTCGCGCAGCGCCGCCGCCATCGCCTCCGAGACGTCGGCGGGGCCGCCCTCGGTCGGGGTCGGCAGCCGCGCCTGGCCGAGCAGGGCGCTCGCGTCATCCACGACGACGGCCTGGATCTTGGTGCCGCCGAGGTCGATGCCGCCGCGCACGGAGGGGAGCCTATCTCCGGCTCAGCCTGCCGCGGCGGCGCACGCGTACTCGGGACGGGTCACGAACCCAGGGCCGGCGACGGCGCTGCGATATGCGGCGGTTGCGGCGGAGTCGGAGTCGATCCGCACGTCGCTCGGGCGGTCGTCGTCGTTCGTCCAGCGCTCGTGCCACCACACCGCTGCCTTCACGCGCGGGTACCTGCCCGATCCGAGCGCACGGTATGCGGCGCGTATCCAGGCGGCCTTGTCCTTGCCCTGCTCCTCGATGACGCCGGTCTCGAGCACCGCGATCGGCTTCGTCGGCGAGAGGGCCGCCAGCTTGGGATAGACCTCGTCGAGCGCTTGGCGCAGCGGCTCCCAGTCGAAGCCGGGCAGTACGCCGCCATAGGCGGAGACGCCGATCCAGTCGACGTAGTCGTCCCCGGGGTAGTAGCGGGCGAGGTCGTTCCACGGCTCGTCCGGCGCCGAGCGGACGTTGGCGTGGAAGGCGAAGCCGACGTTGTCGGCGCCGGCGCGCCGGAAGACCTCGACCACGTGCCGGAACGCGGCGCGGTAGGTCTCGGGCCCGTCCTGCTCCCCGCCCGCGTAGATCCCGCTCCACGGGAACCAGTCGCCGTTCATCTCGGGGGCGAAGTCGACAAGCATCGGCAGGCGGGTGTCGCGCGCGGCGCGCGCCCACCGTTCCAGCGCCTCGTCGACGTCGCCCCGCGCGATCCGCGCGAGCGGATAGCGAGCATCCGCGCGGCGCTCCTCCCAGCCCGACCGAGGCAAGAGCCGGATGAAGGGCATGGCGCCGTCCGCGCGGATGGCCTGGACCGCCGCGCTCGGGAACGAGATGCCCCCGAACCAGTTGTCGGAGAAGTAGACCCACGCCAGCCGGCGGGCCGCGAGGCGCTCGAAGCTGCGCACGCGCTCGGCCGCCTCCGACTCGCTCTGCGACTGCGCCTCGAGCAGCGACGGCATCGCGGCGTGGTAGAGCCCCTCGGCAGGCGGCGCGACGACCGTACGTTGGCCGGGGCCGCAGCCCGGGGCCACGAGTGCTCGATCCGTGCTCTGCGCTGGGCGCTCCGTGGAGACCGACCCTGCGCCGCCCCTGCGCCCGTCCGATCCGCAGGCGTTCAAGAGGAGCGCAGCGAGCGTCGCAAGCAGCGTGAGCGAGGCGAACATCCTGTTCGACACGCCATCCATGCGCGCCGCAGGCTAGCGGGCCGCGCGCCATGTGCGACCATCACCCTCGAGTGGAGGGTGAGAATCGAGGGTGCTAGGTGCGACGCCGATTCCTGGTCTACGATGTTCTGGAGGAACAGGTCGGGTTTCTGGGCGAAACCGACGCAAAGCCCCCTTGACACAGGCCACCACGAGCGGGGAAGGTCGTCCTGTCACGGACGCACAGATACGGAAGAGGACGCATGGAAGTCGGACTCATGGATGAGAGCCGCGCGCAGGACGGGGACAACCGGCCCGATCGTCCCACGGTCCCGGGCGCCCCACGCGCGCTCCGCCCAGGACGGGCGCCTTACCAGACTCCGCCGGTGGACGCGCTCGAGCAGGAGCGTGCTGCGGTTGTCTTGATCTTCGGCCAGCAGCGGCTGCTCGGCGACGCGCTGCAGTGGCTGCTCCGCGCAGCGGGCGCGTTCGAGGTCGCCGGCGTGTTCACCGACGAGGCGGCGCTGCTGGAGGCCGTCAACCGGGTCGAGCCCGACGCCGTCGTGCTCGACACCCCGATGACCGCCGAGGCGATCTCCGCCATCTCCGCGATTCGCCAGCGGCCACGCCCGAGCAAGGTCGTCGTGCTCGTCGACGGCGTCGATGCAACGACGATGGAACTCGCCGCGAGCGCCCACGTGGACGCGCTCATGGAGAAGAGCGACTCGGGGGCATCGATCGTCATGGCCGTCCGCCAGGTGCTCGCGGGGCACACCGTCTTCCCGTCGGGATGGCGGGCCGCCGGGCGCCAGCTCGAGGCGGACGCGCGGCTGGCCGCGCTCTCGCGCCGTCAGCGCGACGTGCTGCGCCTCGTCGCGGCGGGCCGGTCGAACGTGGAGATCGCCGAGGAGCTCTTCATCTCGGTGAACACCGTGAAGTTCCACCTGCGCTCGATCTTCCGCCAGCTCGGCATCGCGAATCGCGTGCAGGCGGCGCAGCGGTACGCCGAGTTGACGAACGGCCTCTAAGGTCGCTCGCGGCGCACCTACCCGCCACCCTCCTGGGCCTGCGCCCGGGTTCGGCCGATAGGCCCAGGCATCGTGGGCCGATTGGCCGGTAGCGAGGGCCTCCGGCGGATAGATTACGGCGCCCTCCGGGTAGGAGATCCCACCCACTCGGGTGGGATCACAACCGTCCTCCGGCATGTTGCTCCAAGACCCGGAGCGGTCGTACCGTCTCCTTCGACGGCGATGGGTTGCACCTGAGGTCAGGAGAGGACCTCTACGGCCATCGTCTTAGGTCCATCTACACGGAGGTAGTCAATGCTGGGCGCTCGCCGGCGAGGGCCACTAGGCCTCGTCGCGTTGTTGCTTGCAGGGCTTGCTTGCCTGTTGGCAAGTGCTCCCTCATGGGCAGGGGCTCCGGTCTCGCCTGTGAATCCGACGCCGGGTTCGGACTCGAACCCGACTTCGTCGAACATCCCGTATCTCGCCTGGCGTGGCGAGAACATCCGCCTCGTCAAGTGCATCGACGACCTGACCGAGCGCGAGTGGGCCGCTCTGAGGTCCGTCTTCCACAACGAGGAGGCCCCGGCAATCGGCGTCCGCTGGCCGAGCCTCAGCTTCGTCGTCGAGGAGTGGGGCGGCCCTGCGGGAGAGAAGCCGCAGCTGCTCGAGGGCACGCGCGGGTTCTTCCTCGGCGACCACACGTTCTGCGCCCGCGGCACGTTCGTCTCGCATGAGGCGGGCCTCGCCCGGATCAAGATGGCGGTCGGCGTCAACACCTGGAACATCGAGCTCGACGAGGAGACCGAGCTCAGCCGCATCGAGATCGCCTCGTTCGTCCAGAAGCTCTCGCTCCTTCAGCACCAGTTCCTCGCGGGCTGGATGAACCTGAGCGATCCGGTGGTCACCGAGCTGCCGCTCGGCGGCGATGGCCCCAACGACCCCCGCAACCCGTTCGGGTCCGGCGTGCTGAACACGTTCTTCCCGGACAGCCCGTACTACGACTGGGATTCGAAGCACTACAACGACGGCATCATCCAGGCGAAGGTCACCGGCACCATGCCCGTGAAGGGCTTGGGCAAGACCATCACGCTGCCGACCGATTGGCCGGAGCTGGCCAACGCCTACGCGACCGACGCCAACCCGGACAACGAGAACCCGGCCTTCCGCTGGGACATCCACGATCAGTCCGACCTCGGCTCGTTCACTACGGAGGGTCATCCCTACGACGCCCTTCCGTACAACCCGAGCGCGCCGACGTGCGACAAGCCCACGCGGCCGGTCAACCTGCCGGGCGTCCTCGACGCGGTCGACAACTGTGCCGGCGGCCAGGCCTTCTCGCGGGTGTTCGACGCGGACGGCCCCGGGGCGATCGCTCCGCTCTGGCTCGGCCTGACCCACGAGGACTCCGTGGGTCCGTTCGATCCGCAGCGCGAGAACGAGACGTTCCTGCCCGATGGGGCGCTGACGGCGGATGACGCTCCGATGCCTGCGGCACGGATCGACTTCGTCATCGATCAGAACGACGACCTGCTGAAGCCGGTCGATCAGCAGAAGGACATCAGCGGCGTCGGCTCGCTGCACAAGACGGACAAGCACAAGCTGTACAGCGCGGATCGTCCCGCCAACGCCAACCAGGGCTCCGGCGACGACGACTCGCACAACCTGTACGCGCCGTTCTACAGCGCGTACATCCCTGCCACAGGTGCTCCCGAGGCGATCGCCTCCGGCACCGACGGGCTGCCCGGGAACGACTTCACGGGCTACCTCGTGGGTGACGAGCTCGGTGGCGAGGGCGACTGGGCGGATGACGACTTCAAGTACGACTTCTGGGACATCGCCCACGAGTTCACGGGTCGCACTCTGAACGCTGTCTACACCAAGTGCCTGCGTCGCAACGACGAGGGCTACAACGCGGAGCTGCAGCTGAACCTGCATCCCTTCCGGCTCACGCCTGAGGGTCCGCAGAAGGTGGCCATCTACACCGACGAGCACGGCATCGGCGACGTGAACTTCCGGCCCGGCAGCGGGTTCTGGTTCAACGCGCTGATGAACACGCAGCCCGATCTCGACAACAACGCGAACGGCGGCTGCGACCTGAAGTACCTGAAGGACAACATCCTCGGCTACTCCGACATCACGGCCGAGGCCCACTACCCCAACCAGCCCGTCAGCGACAAGCCCGAGGGCTCGGCGACGATCCGCAAGACGGTGAAGTCGCTGTTCGCGAAGTACCTGGCGGTGTACCCGAAGGGCACGACGCCCGATCTGCGCAACGCCCGCATCGTCGTGGCGCACGCGCAGGACATCGAGGGCCGGCCGTTCGGCTACGAGACCGTGTGCTTCACGAACACGACGAAGGGCAACGACGGCGTGACGCCGTTCATCCCGACGCCGCAGAACCACAAGGCGACGAAGATCGGGCCGTACGACGTCTCCGGGACCTCGACGGTCACGGATCCGGAGAACGGCGAGAACAGCCAGCGGATCTGCCTCCGCACCAACAAGTACGGCAACGCCGCGGTCGAGGTGCTGGAGAGCCAGGGCAACGAGGTCAACATCATCGGCGACTTCACGTCTGAGGGCATCCTCCGCGACGTGAAGATCCCGTTCGGCAGCCCGTCGCTGGATCCGATCGATCCGGGTGCGCCCGGTCGGCCGGTCGGCGGCACGGTCGTCAACCCGCCGGCGCTGAACACGCCCGGCAACACGACGCCTGGGGCCGACGTCATCAAGGTCCTGGCGGCGAACAACATCGTGGTGTCCTCCTCGCGGAGGGTTCGCACGAGCCGTGTGACGGTCCGGTTCGCCCGCGTGGTGAACTCGGCTCGCGGGACGCGGTACCTGTCGGTCCGACTGGCGGGTCGCGCCACGCGCGCGACCATCCGTATCCAGCTGGTCGGATACAACGGCAAGGTGGTTCGCACGCTGACCCGTCGGGTCGCCGTCGGTCGCACAGTGCGCCTGCGCAACGTCCGCCTCGGGGCGAACGTCGGCAACGCACGCGTCTCCGTCCTCAACCGCTGATCCGGTTGCACGACCTGACGCACTGACGCAACTGGGAGGTCCGCCTTCGGGCGGGCCTCCCGAGCGTCGGAGGCCTCTGAATGGTTCTTCGCACCGTCCTCAGACTCGCCCTCCTGACGCTCGCCCTCCTGGGCGCCGCGCCCGCTGCGGCCCTCGCACAGGACGAGCCGATCGTCCTCACCGCCGCCGAGCAGGACTCGCTGACGCACATCAACGCGTACCGCACGTCCCTCGGCCTGCGGCCCGTGCGACTCGACCCGGTCCTCCAGCAGGAGGCCGAGTGGTACGCAAACGACATGGCCGTCAACGACAACTTCAACCACGACCACCGCGACTCGCTGGGCCGGCTGCCCGCATCGCGGCTCGCGTCCTTCAACTACAAGTTCCCCGACCTCGCCGCCGAGAACTCCGCGGCCGGCTACTCGGACGGGGCATCGACCTTCGAGCAGTGGCGCCTGTCGCCGCCCCACGAGCGCACGATGCGCGAGTCGACATACCGGACGATCGGCATCGCAGCCGCGTATCGAGCGGGCTCCTCGTCCGGGTGGTACTGGGTGTCGACGTTCGGCCCCGATCCCAGCCGATCGCGCGAGGCGATCGAGGACGAGCAGGCGGAGGCCAACGAGGGCGGGCGCACGTCCATCACCGTCCGTGTTCCGCCCCTGCCGCGCGTCGTCGTGACGCCGTGCGCCTCGGAGCTCCGGCGCGAAGCCGAGCGCTGCGTGCAGGTGGCGGCCAGTACGCGTCGAGCGCCCACGGAGCTGCAGATCCAGCGGCGAGGCGCCGGAAGTTGGTCAAAAGCAACATTTGCGACCGACGAGTCGAAGATGATCCGCATCAAGCGAGGGATCGTCCGGGTGCGGGTCCTCGCCTATGACCCTGACAACCGCTGGCCGACCCGCGGACCCTGGCGGGTCATCCGCCCATGACCCACGACGAACTCGAGAGGCAGGAGGCCCCGATGTCGAAGCTCAAGATGATGCGCGGCCGGATCACGTCGGCGCATGTGATCGCGGTCATCGCGCTGTTCGTCGCGCTCGGCGGCAGCTCGTACGCCGCCGTGCGGATCACCGCGTCGCAGATAGCCAACAACTCCATCCCGGGCTCGAAGCTGAAGGCGAACTCCATTCCCGCGAGCAAGCTGCGCAACAACAGCATTCCGGGGGTCAAGCTGCGCAACAACACCGTGAGCCGCGCGAAGCTGCGCACGGACGCGCTCGTGACCAACGGCGGTGGGAACCTCGTGACCCCTGAGAGCAGCACCGGCACGACGGGCGCCCGCGGTCCGCAGGGTCCGGCCGGGCCGCGTGGCCTGACCGGCGCGACCGGCGCGACCGGCGCGACCGGCCCGCAGGGCCCGCAGGGGGAGACCGGCGCGCAGGGCTCCGCCGGCGTCTCGCAGTTCGTGCCCGTGAGCGCGACCAAGACCGTCGACCTGGCCGGGTCCGCCAGCGCGAGCGTGTCCTGTGGCAACGGCCAGGCGCTCTACGGGACGAACTACACGACCAGCATCGTGGTGCCACAGGCCAACGCGGTCGTCTCAGGACCCGGCGAAAGCCCGGCCTACACGGTCACGATCTCCGCCGCCGAGGGCACCGTCCTGGAGGTCTACGGCATCTGCGGCCCTGCGTAGAGCGACATTCTCTAACCTTGACTGTGGGCTCCGCTCGGTCCACCTTCCAAGGAAGTCGCGCCGCCACGACCCTGGACGCGTGGCGCGATCAGGTTCCGCGGGCTCCCGTCTCCATCGCCCCCGACGGATCGGGGGCCCGCGGCGCCGCCTCTCAGGACTCGGCGAGCCCGGCGGCGTCCAGCGCCTGGTCGGCCGACTCGTAGACGTCGACCCGGGCAACGAGGCCGTCGCGGATGCGCCACACCCAGCCCGCCGGCGTGTCGACCACCCGTCCGGCGCCCCACGCGTAGACCCGCCCGATGGCGACGACCAGCTCGCCGGCCTCGTGGAACTCGCGAGGCTCCAGCCTCAGCTCCGACCATACGCGGGCCGCGTCGCGCATGTACGTTCGGACGCCTTCGTGCCCCCGGTAGGGAAGCCCCACACGGGTGAGCTGGGCTGTCGGGAGATGGAACTCGACGTCGGCCGCGCACGTGGCGATCAGACCCTCGACGTCGCGGCGCGTGAAGGCGTCGTAGGCACGCTGGACGAGTGCGACGTTCGGCGAGGCCGGCATGGGCGGGGCAGCATGCCATGCGCCCTGGTCGTCCGACGACCGGACGTCCGTCCGTGTCATGAAACGAGCGCCAGAGAGCGCCGGCCGGCTTCGAACTCGGAGCCGACCTCGCTCAGGATCTCGAGCATCGCCAGTGCAGCGGGCGAGCGGTAGCCGTCCGACAGCATCGCCGCCGAGATGCGCCGATACGGCGGACTGCCGGCGAGCGAGCGGATGACGACGTCGTCGCGCACCGTCACGAGGCCCAGATCCGGGATCAGCGCGAGGCCGACGCCGGCGGCCACGAAGCCCTGGATCGCGAGGTAGTCATCGGAGTGGAAGGCGATGCGGCACTCGAAGCCCGCCGTCTGGCAGGCCCGCAGGAACACGGTCGTGTCAGGGCAGCGGCCCGTCGAGCCCAGGATCCAGGGCTCCGACGCAAGGTCCTCGAGCTTCACCCGCGCCTGCGACGCTCGCGGATGGGAGGCCGGCAGGCAGGCGTACATGGGGTCGTCGAGCAGGTGGACGAGGTCGATGCCCTCCGGCTCGGTGAACGCCGGCGGCGCGTCGATCCAGAGGCCGATGTCGATGTCCCCCGCCTTCAGCAGGCCGGCGACCTCGTCGGGCTCGGCCGGCTGCAGCGTGAGGTCCACCCCGGGATGCGCCGCGCGGAACCGCCCGATCGCCTTCGGCATGATCGTCGCCCCGGCGGAGGCGAACGCGGCAAGCCGCAGGCGCCCGGAGCGCAGGCCGGCGATCGCCTCGAGCTCGGCCTCGGCGTCGGACAGCCGCGACAGGATCACCTCGGTGTGGCGGAGGAGCGCCGTGCCCGCATCGGTGAGGCGAACGCCCCGGGCGTTGCGCTGGACGAGCAGCGTTCCCGCCTCGCGCTCGAGCGCGGCGATCTGCTGCGAGACCGCCGACTGCGTGTAGGACAGGGCTTCCGCGGCGGCCGAGAACGAGCCGTGCTGCGCGACGGCGCGCAGGACGCGGAGGCGGCGAACGTCGAGCATGAGGTGATCTTATACCTGTGGTCGCCTTTTGTCATTTGTGCTGATGCCCCGCGAGTGGGACATTGCTCTCGACCCCCTCCTCCAGGAGCTCCCATGATCGCCACCGACACCATCATCATCCGCCGCGCCGGGGCCGCGGACGCCAGCATCCTTGCCCGGCTCGCCGCGCTCGACAGCGCCGTCCAGCCGGGCGACGACAGCCTGATCGCCGAGATCGACGGCCGGCCCGTCGCCGCGCTCGACCTCGTCGACGGCCGCGTCGTCGCCGATCCGTTCGCACGGACGGCCGACCTCGTCGAGCTGCTGCGGCTGCGCGCGAGCCGCGTGCACGGCTCCAGCCGCACCCGCCGCGCGCGGTCCGCCGCCCGCCGGCCGCTCGGGCTCATCGCGCGCGCCTGACCCGTCCGGCACCGCGCACACGCGCTGCCGACCACCGCACAGCGCCGCCGGACGGTCGAGCCGTCCGGCGGCGCGCGGATGTGACAGCCTGCGCCGATGCTCGACCTCCTGGTGGACCTCGTCGACCGTGCGCAGGGGCATTGCGCGTACGCCGAGGCCCGGCACGTCAGCACCGACGACGAGCACCTGCTCGTCCGCAACGGACAGGTCGAGCGCGTCGACTCCCTCTCCGGCGAGGGGATCGGCGTCCGCGTCCGCGTCGGCGGCGCGTGGGGCTTCGCGGCCTCGGCCCGCGCGACGCGTGAGGACGGCGAGCGAGCGCTCGCGAAGGCCCTGGAGATCGCGCGTGCGATGCCGGCCGCCGCAGGCCACGTGCTCACGCCGGTGCCGCCCGCCCTCGGCCACTGGAGCGGGCCGTGTGAGATCGATCCGTTCGCCATCCCGCTGGAGCGGCGACTGGACCTGCTCGTGGAGGCGGAGGCCGGACTGCGCGGCGACGCTCGGATCGCACAGAGCACCGCGGAGTGCAGCCTGCGACGCCAGGCCTCGGCGTTCGCCTCCACCGAGGGCGCCGCCTGCACCCAGCTTCGCACCGAGACGGGCGGAGGCATCCAGGTCGTCGCGGTGGACGGCGACGAGCTGCAGGTGCGCTCCTATCCGAGCGCGCACGGCGGCAACGTCGGGCTGGGCGGGTGGGAGCGCATGGTGGCGCTCGACCTCGCGCGCAACGCCGGCGCCGTCCGCGACGAAGCGCTCGCCCTGCTGAGCGCGCCGCCGTGCCCTGCCGGGCGGCGCACGCTCGTCCTCGGCTCCGAGCAGCTCTCGCTGCAGGTCCACGAGTCGATCGGCCATGCGCTGGAGCTCGACCGCGTGCTCCTCGGCGAGGCCTCCTACGCCGGCACGAGCTGGGTCGCGCCGGGCGACGTCGGCTCCCTGCGGTACGGCTCCGAGCAGCTGACGGTCGTGGCCGACGCGACGCTGCGCGGCGCGCTGGGCTCCTTCGGATGGGACGACGAGGGCGTCGCCGCGGCCCGTACGACGCTCATCTCCGACGGACGGCTGCTGGCGACGCTCTCCGACCGCCAGTCGGCCGCGGCGCAGGGCCTCCCGGCATCGGCCGGCTGCGCGCGCGCCGACGGCTTCGCCCGCCAGCCCATCGTGCGCATGACGAACGTGTCGATCGCGCCTGGCTCCGCCGGCACCCTCGCCGATCTCATCGCCGACACCGACGACGGCCTCTACCTCGAGACGAACCGCTCGTGGTCGATCGACGACCGGCGGCTGCACTTCCAGTTCGGGACCGAGGTGGCCCATGTCATCCGCGGCGGGGAGCTCGCCGGTCTCGTGCGCAACCCCTCCTATGCCGGGATCACCCCGAGCTTCTGGCGGTCGCTGGACGCGGTGTGCTCCGAGCCGGCGTGGGACGTGCACGGCGTCCTGAACTGCGGCAAAGGCGAGCCGGGCCAGCTCATGCGCGTCTCGCACGGGACCGCGCCGGCGCGGTTCCGCGACGTCGAGGTCGGCGTCGCCTGATGGTCGAGGAGCCGCTCGAGCTCGCGGAGCGCGCCCTGTCCTACGCGGACGGGGACGCACAGGTCACCGTCACGCACGAGCGGTCGCTCTCCTCGCGCTTCGCGCGCTCCGCGCCGACCCAGGCGACGAGCGTCGACGACACCGTCGTTGAGATCCTGTGCCTGCGCGACGGGCACACGGCGAGCGCCTCCACCAACCGGCTCGACGACGATTCGCTGCGCGCGGCGGCAAGGCAGGCGGACGCGGTCGCCCGCGCGTCCGCGCGGGCCGGGCGCGGCGACCATCCCGGGCTCCCGGGCCCCGTCGAGGCTGCGCCGCACGCGGGCTGGGACGAGCGGACCGCGCGGCTTGACCCGTCGGAGCCCGCCGACGCGTTGCGCGCGGCGTTCGCCACGGCGGCTGACGCGGGCCTCGAGGCGTTCGGGCTGTGGACCGCGGGCGCGGTCCGCACGGCGATCGCCACCTCGGCGGGCGTGCGCGCGACCGACGACGCGACGGACGCGTTCATGAAGGTCGTCTGCCGGGACGACGCCGGCCGCAGCGGCTACGCGGCGGGCACGGCGCACGCGTCGGCCGAGATCGACGCGGTCGCGATCGCCGGGAACGCCGTCCGCCACGCGCCGCGCGAGGACGGGATCGCGCTCGGACCCGGCGAGTACCCCGTCGTCCTGTCGGCCGACGCCGTCGCGATCCTTCTCGAGTTCGCCGGGATGCTCGCCTTCAACGGCCTCGCGCACGCCGAGCGCCGCGGCGCCCTCAGCGGGCGGCTCGGCACGCAGGTCGCCGCGGCGTCGATCACGCTGCGCGACGTCCCCTCCTTCCCCTGCACCCTCCCGCGGGCCTACGACGCCGAGGCGGTGCCCAAGCGCGCCGTCACGCTCATCCGCAACGGCGTCGCCGACGCGGTCGTCCACGACCTGCGCTCGGCCGCACAGGCCGGCGGCGGGGCACGCACCACCGGGCACGCCGTCGAGGCGGGCGGCTCGCCCTACGGCCCGCAGCCGACGAACCTGGTGCTCGACGGCGGCAGCGCCGACGACGAGGCGGCGCTCGCGGCGCCGATCGAGCGCGGGATCTACGTGACGCGCCTGTGGTACGTCAACGTCGTCCACGAGCGCCAGGCGCTGCTGACGGGGATGACGCGCGACGGGACGTTCCTCATCGAGGACGGCCGCATCGGTCCTCCGGTCCGTGACGTGCGGTTCACCGACTCGGTGCTGCGCATCCTGGAGGCGACGGAGGAGCTGACGGCCGGGCGGCGGCTGGCCAGCGAGGGAGAGTTCTACGGGAGGCGCTTCGCGAACGGGGTCGTGTGCCCCGCGCTGCGGGCGCATGGATTTCGCGTGACGGGAGCGACGCAGTGAGCGAGACGAGCACGGACGCCAGGGAGCTGGTCCTGGACTTCCTCGACACGCTGGGGCGGGAGGACTTCGAGCGCCTGCACGACGAGCTCCTCGCCGATGACGCGACGTGGAGCATCATCGCGCCCAGCCTGGGAGCCAAGCCGCTGGTGGGCCGGCGGGCGATCGTCGACTTCTTCGCCGGCGCCAACCAGGTGTTCGAGGGCGGCGGCGGGCCGAGGGTCACGATCCACCGCATCGTCGCCGAGGGCGACGCCGTCGCCGTCGAGGCCTCCGGAACCGGGCCGCTGGTCAACGGCAACACGTACGACAACCGCTACCACTTCGCGTTCGACACGCGCGACGGGCGCGTGACCGCGGTGCGCGAGTACATGGACAGCCTGCACGTCGCGAACGTGATGCCTCCCCCGGAGGAGACTTAGATCTTGAGCAGCACGATCGTGTTCACGAGGAACAGCGCCGCGAACCCGATCGTCCACCGGTTCAGGTTGCGCTCGACGAGCGAGCCGCCGCCGAACGGTCCTGCGCCGGTGCCGACGCCGAACGCGCCGGACAGCCCGGTGTCCTTCCCCGAGTGCATGAGGATGAGGAAGATCACCCCGACGGCGAGGATCACCTGGACGATGGAGAGGATCAGCTCCACGCCGTCACTGTAGCTCGTCGAGCTCGCGGAGGATCTCGATCGCCTCGGCCCGCAACTGCCGGTCGAGCACCCTGTGATCCTCCTCGCTGAGCTTGCCGAGCCGCGCGTCGAGCTCGGCGTCGCGGATCTGCTGGTACTTGGCCTCGCGGGCGGCCTCGAGATCGCGCACGCGCGCGCTCGTGCCGCGCTCCATCGCCTCCGGTCCGCGCCGCAGGGGATGACCAACGATCGCGACGACGGCGGCGAGCGCGACCAGCACTCCGAGGAGGGTGAGGACCTCCACGCCGTCAGGACGTCGCGCTGACGGGCTCGCGCTCCTCCGCCGAACCGAGGTCGCGCGCGACCCGCGCCTTGTAGCCCGCCCGCGCGCGCCGGCGCACGGAGTCGCCGCCCGGCCACAGCGCGATGGCGCCGCCCACGAAGATCACGAGCGCGCCGATCCAGATCCATGCGACGAGCGGCGAGGTGATGACGCGGAACGTCGTCGGCGGCGGGCTGCGCCGATAGCGCTCGGTGATCGCGACGAGGATCTGCGCGAGGGCCTCCGACCGCGCCGTCTGGGTGACGTTCCCGTCCTGGGCGAAGCGCGTGAACACCTTGTCGCCCTCGTCGATCATCGGCTTCAGGGCGTCGATGTCGGGCGTCATCGCGCTCCAGACATCGCGCAGGACACCGGCCTTCAGCCCGACCTCGCTCGTCGCCTCGCCCTCGAAGAAGCGGCCGACGGGTCCGAACTCGTCAACCGCCGTCGACGGGAAGAAGGCGCGCGACGGCTCGAGCGTCGTGACGTGCTTTCCCTCGCGGCGGACGTCCAGCACGGCGCCGAAGTTCACCCTCTCCAGCCGTCCGTCGCTCGTTGTGGTGATGCTCGAGGTGGGCCGGACGTAGCGGACCTCGTAATCGCCGCTGCGCATGCTCTGACCCGGGCGGAGGTTGGCGTCCTGCGTGTCCTGCAACGCCGAGGATGCCGCTATGCCGATGAACAGCAGCGCCATCCCGGCGTGGACCACGTAGCCGCCGTAGCGGCGCCGGTTGCGGCGCACGAGCGACACGACCGCGCGGGCCGGGCCGTCGTCGGACATCGCGCGGCGCGCGCCGGCGCCGCGCCAGAACTCCTGGGTCACCCCGGCCAGCACGAACGCCCCGAAGCCCATCATCGCCACGGTGGGCGGCGAGGAGCCCGCGCCCAGCGCGACGCTCGCCACGGCCGCGGCGACGCCCACGAGCGCGGGGCCAAGCAGGTTGCGACGCGCTCCGGCGGCCGATGCGCGGCGCCAGGCGATGAGCGGTCCCAGGCCGCTGAGGAACACCAGCACGAGCGCGAGCGGCACCGTGTAGCGGTTGAACCACGGCGGCCCGACGGAGGCCCTGTCCCCGGTGATCGCCTCGGAGATCAGCGGGAAGAAGGTGCCCCAGAAGATGACCGCGCACAGCCCGACCAGGACGAGGTTGTTGCCCAGGAAGACGGCCTCCCGCGAGAGCAGCGAGTCGAGCTTGTGCTCACTGCGCAGCGCCTCGCGCCGGGACACGACGAGCGCCACGGAGCCGGCGATCATCACCGCGATGAGCGAGACGAACGGGATCCCCAGCGTCGACGCGCCGAACGCGTGGATCGAATCGAGGATCCCCGAGCGCACGAGGAAGGTGCCGAGGATCGCGAGCACGCCCGTCGCGAGGACGAGCGACGCGTTCCACACCTTCAGCATGCCGCGCCGCTCCTGGATCATGATCGAGTGGATGAAGGCCGTGCCGGTCAGCCACGGCATCAGCGACGCGTTCTCCACGGGATCCCAGGCCCAGTAGCCGCCCCACCCGAGCTCGGAGTACGACCACCGTGCGCCGAGCAGGATGCCCACCCCGAGTGCCAGCCAGGCGCCGAGCGCGAAGCGGCGGGTCGACCGGATCCACTCCGCGTCGACGCGCCTCGTCAGGAGCGCCCCGACGGCGAAGGCGAAGGGCACCGCGAACAGCGTGTACCCCGAGTAGAGCATCGGGGGGTGGATCATCATGCTCGGGTGCCGGAGCAGCGGGTTGAGGCCCGTGCCCTCGACCGGCGTGGCGGGCAGCTCGTCGAACGGCGACTCCAGGAACACGAGCAGCGCGCAGAAGAACGCGCCGAACCCGAGGAGCACGGCGGTCGCCCACGGCGCCACCTCGCGCAGGCGCCTGCGCGTCAGGAAGAGCACGAGGCTCGACCAGATCGACAGCATGAAGACCCACAGCAGCAGCGACCCCTCCTGCGACGACCAGGGCGCGGCCACCTTGTAGAACAGCGGCGTCGTCGTGGAGGAGTGCGTCGCCACGACCTCGTAGCGGAAGTCCGACCGCAGGAACGCGATCTCGAGGACGACGAAGGCGACGGTCGCGAGGCCGGCGAGCGCGTACACGGCGCGCCGCCCGGAGACGACCCAGTCCCGCCGGCCGCTGCGGGCGCCGTGGACCGAGGCGGCGATGCCGTAGAGGGCGACGGCGAGCCCGAGGATCAGGCAGGCGCGGCCGAAGGTCGCCACGAACGCCTCAGGAGGGGGTCTCCGACTGGAACTTCGAGGGGCACTTCGTGACGAGCGAGTCGCGCTCCCCGACGAACGTGCTCCCCTCGCGCTGCACCGTGACGATCACCTCGCGCCCCTCGCGGAACGGATCGGGCACGGATCCGGTGTAGCTCACCGGCACCTTCGCAGGGCCCTTGGGGTCCTGGACCTCGAACGTCATGGCGTCCCGCTCGCGCCGGATGCTGCCCGCGACGACGCGACCGCCGAGCTTGTAGCTCTGCCCGGGCTGCGCGTCGGACAGCTGGCTGGGGATCCGCTCGGGGCTCGCGGCGCTGAACGTCGTGTAGACGAGCGCCCCCGCGAGCAGGAGCGCGACCGTCAGCGCGACCACGAGGCGGACTCTGCGCTTGCGGGACGGGTCCATCAGCTGACCAGTATGCCGAACCCACCGGTGTCGCCGAGGGACTGCGGGTACGCCCGACGACAATTCGGCAGCCAAGTTTGAAACTTCCTAGCCCTTCGAGCGTCTAGTTATGCAGATGGCGAACCGCCTCACAACCAACATGCGATCGATCACCGGCAACCGTGTCCGCAGCGGCCGCCGCCGGTTGCACATCGTGCCCGCCCCCGAGCCCCGGCCTGAGCCGGTGCACCCGGCGGAGCGCAGGATGCGCGACTCCGGCGGTCCGGACGACCGGGCCGTCTACACCTGCACGTGCGGCTACCTGTTCGAGGCTCCGGTCACGGCCTCGGTCAGCTGCCCGCACTGCGGTGCAGAGCAGGCTTGGTAGGGGAGTCGACTCCTCGAGAACGTTCATAGGGCGCCGCCCTATGTGGGAGTCGACTCCCTTGGGACAGCTCGCCCGCGTCGCGTGCCGGCAGCATCGCCCGCTGCGGGGCGAGCTCTCCCGGCCACGACGGGCTGCCTCTCTGCGGTAGCGTCGCGGCCGTGGCCACGGCCGACCTCACCGTCATCGGTCTCGGGCGCGCCGAGGCGTCCGCCTCGCGCTACATCGCCGAGATGCAGCGGCGCCTCGCCGGGCAGCAGCGCGTCCGCTACCGGCTCCACGCGATGGGGACGTCGCTGGAGGGCGAGACGGCCGACATCCTCGCCGTCGTGGGCGAGCTGCACGCCGTGCCGTTCGAGATGGGCCTCCCCCGCGTCTACTCGATCCTGAAGCTGGACGAGCGGCGCGACCGCCCGCAGACGCTCGACGACAAGGTCGCCTCCGTGCAGCGCCTGCTCGACGCCGACCCATGGTGACCGCTCAGCACGCCGACGACCTCGCTCGCGAGGCGGCCGCCGAGGTCGTCGCCGGATGGGTGCAGCCGGGGACGACGATCGGCCTCGGGTCCGGCCGCGCGACCCGCGCGGTCATCACGGCGCTCGGCCGGCGCTTCAACGGCAACGCGCCGCTGCGCGCCGCCGTCGCGTCGCGCTCCTCCGACGCCGCCGCGCGCGAGATCGGCATCGAGATCGTGTCGCTGACGGCGGACACGCGCCCCGTGCTCGTGATCGACGGCGCGGACGAGATCGACCCGGACCTGCAGCTGATCAAGGGCGGCGGCGGGGCCCTGCTGCACGAGAAGGTGCTCTGCGACGCGGGTGGCGGTCTCGTGATCGTGGCCGAGGCGTTCAAGCGGACCGAGCGACTCGGCACCCGCTTCCGGGTGCCCATCGAAGTGGTGCGCTTCGGCTGGGACGTCACCGCGGCCCGCGTCGAGGAGCTGCTCGGCACGCCCTCGCTGCGCGCCGATGCCACGGG
>Ga0081539_10003805_pt1 | contig 17759 bp, 19 predicted proteins | sample TabmetS4T2R2_FD_71023 | JGI IMG/M metagenome (GOLD analysis project Ga0081539, IMG submission 71023) | Tabebuia heterophylla rhizosphere microbial communities from the University of Puerto Rico - S4T2R2 | ecosystem: Host-associated > Plants > Roots > Rhizosphere ...
TCTGACAAGCGCTGGAGAAGGAATACGAGTACGAGGGCCTGGAGACCTGCGCCGCCGACGGCTCCTGCCAGATCGCCTGCCCGGTCGGGATCGACACGGGGGCGCTGGTCAAGGAGCTGCGCGCCGAGGGGCACCCGCCCGGGGCCGAACGCCTGGAGATGGCGAAAGCGCGGCGCTGGAACCTGGTCGAAGGGGCATCCCGCGTCGGCCTGCGCCTCGGTGGCCCGCTGGCCCGCCGGACCAGGCGCGGCCGCGCCCTGCCGAAGGCGGGCTCGTCGAAGCTGCCGGCGACGATCCACACCGGGGCCGCCGCCGTCTACGTCCCCTCCTGCACCAACCGGATCTTCGCCGGCTCGCCGGCCGCGGCCCTGGTCGAGGTCTCCAGCCGCGCCGGCCTCCCGGTCTGGATCCCACCGGACGTCGAGGGCAGCTGCTGCGGGTTGCCCTGGAGCTCGAAGGGCTTCACCGAGGCCAACCGCTTCAAGGCCAACGAGATGGCCGCGCGGCTCTGGGAGTGGAGCGGCGAAGGGGCCCTGCCGGTCGTGATCGACGCCGCCTCCTGCACCCACGCCGTCGCCGAACCCGGCGCCGGCGTGCTCAGCGAGGAGAACGCCGAGCGGATGGGCAAAGTCGAGGTCCTCGACTCCGTCGCCTGGGCCCACGACCACCTGCTGCCCTGGGTCGAGGTCGGCAGGAAGGTCCCCACCGCCACGGTCCATCCGACCTGCGCGACCCGCCGCATGGGCCTCGCCCCGAAAATCCGCCGCCTCGCCGAGACCCTCGCCGAGGACGTCTACATCGCCCCCTCCGCCCACTGCTGCGGCTTCGCCGGCGACCGCGGCATCTCCCACCCCGAGCTGACCGCCTCCGCCACCCGCCCCCAGGCCGAAGAGCTCGCCGCCGCCGCTCCCGGCGGCCGCCCTTTCGACGCCCACCTCTCCAGCAACCGCACCTGCGAGATCGGCCTCACCCGCGCCACCGGCGAGCCCTATGAGTCCGTCCTGATTCTGCTCGAGCGACTGACGCGGGCCTGACGGGGGAGAGGTCCCGGCGTCCGCGCCCTTGGGCGGGGGTGCCGCGCATCAGCCACTTCTATGGGATCACGATCAGGATGTTCTTCAACGAGGACTTCCATCCGGGTCGCCCGCACTTTCATGCTTTCTACGGAGAGCACTACGCCTCTTTCGACATCGCTGATCTCACTCGATTGGCCGGAAAGCTCCCGCCCCGGGCCGAACGCATGGTTCGTAAGTGGGCTCGCGCCCAGAGAGCGGAGTTGCTGGCCAACTGGGACCGTGCCCGTAGCGAAGGCGCGCTGCAGCCGATTGATCCGTTGAAATGAGTTGTCTACAATCCTCACCATGCCCCTAGCCATCCTCCCACCGAAGTTGATCGAAGCCATCCCGCTCGAGGGCTATGCCGTTCACCTGAAATACGAAGACGGCCTAGAGGCTGACGTCGACCTCTCCTACTTGGTGAGGGGAGAGGGCGAGGTATTCAAACCGCTGCGCGACCCAAAGTACTTCCATCAGTTGAGGATCGAAGAGTTCGGCACCACGATCGAGTGGCCAAACGAAGCCGACATCGCTCCGGAGACCCTCTATGACCACGTCCAGCGAGCCGTATATGAGCGACGTCGAGCCGAAGCGAACAGCTAGCGCTTGACCGCCGCCACCGCGGCGGCGCCCTGCTCGTCGGCCTCGGCCTCGATCGCGCGGACCGTTTCGATCATCTGCGGGTCGCGGTCGAAGCGTTTGTCGAGCAGGGGGTTAATCAGGCCGCGGAAGGCGGAGACGTAGCGCCACCACTTCGGGGCGAAGATCCGGGGGGCGCGTTCCTCGATGCCGCGGACCACCGCGGCGGCGGCTTCGTCGGGCTGGATCCGCTTCAGCAGCCAGTCGGGCGAGTTGGCGAGGATGCGCTCGGAGTGGGGGCGGTCGAAGCCGTCCTTGACCAGGTCGGTGTCGACCCAGCCGAAGTAGGCGACGCTGGCGCTGGCGCCGAGCGGCGACAGCTCGGCGCGCAGGGAGCGGCCGAGCGCCTCGACGCCGGCCTTGGCGACCGCGTAGGGGCTGTTGAAGACGCCGTTGGCGAACGAGTAGACGGAGCCGACGACGACGATCTGGCCCTGGCGCTCGACCACCTGGGGCAGGGCCGCGCGCACGGTGCGCCATACGCCGAGCAGGTCGACCTCGAAGACGCGCTCCCAGTCCTCGGTCGAGATCGCGCGCACGGTCGCCACTTCTTTCTGGGCGATGCCGGCGTTGGCCATCGCCACGTCGAGGCCGCCGAAGCGCTCGACCACCGCCGCGACCGAGGCCTGCATCGCGCCGTGGTCGGTGACGTCGGCGCCGAGGCCCATCGTGCGCTCGCCGATCCGCTCGGCGGCGTCGCTTGCCTGGTCGGCGTCGAGATCGAGGACGGCGACCGAGGCCCCGCGCAGGTGCAGCTGCCGCGCCGTCTCGAACCCGATCCCGCGAGCGGCGCCGGTCACCAGCGCGACTTTGCCGTTGAGGTCATAGCGCGGCATCGGCGCAGCGTATCCGAGAGGGCGCCACCGTTCCGTGTCGAGATCTCTGGGTGGTCGCCATTTCAACCGGTATGCGAGTGAAATGGCGACCACCCGGGATAGGCTGCCGGGATCTTGGCCGACGTCTCGTCCTCCTTCTCGGCGTTCGCCGCCGACCGCAAGCTGCAACTGCTGCCCGCGGTCGACATCGGCTTGCTCACCCCGCTGCTGGCCGAGTCGACGGTCGGAGGGCAGCTCGCGCCGGCGGCCCGCGGCCTGATCGCGGGGGAGACCGAAGGCGTCGTTGGCCACCTCGCCTACAAGCGCAACAAGACCTTCCGCTTCAACGTCGCCCTCACCGAGGTCCCGAACTCGACCCCGCTCGTGCCCCGCCTCTTCTGCGTTCGCCAGGGCCGCAGCACCCGCGACGACGAGTTTTACGGCTTCGGCGCCCGCTACTCGAAGCTCTGGACCGAGAGCACGAAGCTGAACGACCGCTACACGATCAGCACCAGCCCCTACCAGGACCCGATCTGGATGCGGCGCCTGTTCTCGCCGGCCCTGGTCGACTACCTGGCCCACGTCGAGCCCGCCGACTTCTCCTTCGAGCTGGCCTACGGCTCCCTGCTCGGCAGCGTCGAGGACGACGACCCGGGCCCGGACGGGCTCGCCGCCCTCTGCGAGGCGACCGCCAAAGTCGCCGAGCGGATCGCCAAGGAGTGTGAGGAGTAGATGCAGATCAACCGCACCGGCGTCTTCCTGATCGCCTTCTTCGGGATCGCCGGGCTCGCTCTCTGCATCGTCCCGATCTTCTTCGGCGCCAGCGCCGAAGTCGCGCTGATCATCGGCTCGACCGGGTTCATCTGGTTCCTGGTCGCGATGGGCCTGGTCTGGTACGCGCTGCGCTCGAACAAGAAGGCCGCCCACAACGAGTGGATCTTCAAGAACGGGATCAAGGGCAGCGCCACCGTCCTCTACGCCGGCAGCAACGCCACCGTCAACGAGATGCCGCTGATGAAGCTGCGGCTCGATCTCGACATCCCCGGGGTCGGCGTGCGCGAGGTGAAGAAGCGCGAAGTGATGCCGGTCTTCATCGCCAACCGGATGGAGCCGGGCCTGGTTCTGCCCGCCTACGCGAACCCGCAGAACCCCGACGAGTTCATCCTCGTCTGGTGAGCGCCGCCGCCCGCTGAGCGCCGCCGGCAGCGCTCGTCTGGTGAGCGCCGCCGCCCGCTGAGCGTCGCCGGCAGCGCCCGCAGGCCGCCGCTTCCTAGAATCGGGCGTCGTGCCCGGCTTCAATCCCGTCGACCCGAAACAGTCATTCCCCGCCCTCGAGGACCGGGTCCTGCGGCGCTGGGCGGACACCGACGTCTTCGAGCGCTCGCTCGCCAGCCGCGCCGAGGCCGAGGTCTGGAGCTTCTACGAGGGCCCGCCGACCGCCAACGGCCGCCCCGGCTCCCACCACGTCCTCTCCCGCGTCTTCAAGGACGTCTACCCGCGCTACCGCACGATGTGCGGTTACCGGGTACCGCGCAAGGCCGGCTGGGACTGCCACGGCCTGCCGGTCGAGCTCGAGGTCGAAAAGGACCTCGGGATCTCCTCCAAGCAGGAGATCGAGGAGTACGGGATCGCCGAGTTCAACGCCCGCTGCCGCGAGTCGGTCTTCGAGTACGTCGAGGAGTGGAACAGGCTGACCGAGCGGATCGGCTTCTGGATCGACCTCGACGACCCCTACGTGACCCTGGAGAACGACTATATCGAGTCGGTCTGGTGGTCGCTGAAGCAGATGTTCGACGCCGGCCAGCTCTACGAGGGCCACAAGGTCGTCCCCTACTGCCCGCGCTGCGGCACCGCGCTCTCCTCGCACGAGGTCGCGCAGGGATACAAAGACGTCGAGGACCGGTCCATCTACGTGCGCTTCCCGTTGCTCGACGAGGACGCTTCCTTGCTGGTCTGGACGACGACGCCCTGGACCCTCCCCGGCAACGTCGCTGTCGCCGTCGCCCCCGACGTTCCCTACGTCCGCGCCCGGGTCGAGGGGCCGGCCGGACCCGAGCTCCTGATCCTGGCCGAGTCGCTGGTCGAGAAGGTGCTGGGGGAGGGGACGGAGATCGTCGGCGACCGGATCCCCGGCTCCGATCTGGTCGGCCGTCACTACAAGGGCCCGATCTTCAACCTCGCCGACCGCGAGCCCGGCGGCTCCCCAATCCTCGCAGGCGGCTTCGTCACCACCGAGGACGGGACCGGGATCGTCCACCTCGCCCCGGCCTTCGGCGAGGATGACTACGCGGTCGCGGCTGAGAACGAACTCTTCGACCCAAAGGTCCAGAGGACCCTCTACAACCCGGTCGGCCTCGACGGCCGCTTCGACGACCGCGTCATCGGCTTCGCCGGCGAGCCCGTCAAGGCGCCCGACGTGACCAAGCGCCTGATCGCCGACCTCGACCAGCGCGGCCTGCTCTTTCGCGAGCAGGTCTACGAGCACTCCTACCCGCACTGCTGGCGCTGCGGCACGCCGCTCCTCTACTACGCGAAGTCGAGCTTCTACGTCGCCACCTCCAGCCACCGCGACGAGCTGCTCGCCAACAACGAGACGATCGGCTGGCGCCCCGACCACGTCAAGCACGGCCGCTTCGGCAAATGGCTGGAGAACAACGTCGACTGGGCGCTGAGCCGCGACCGCTACTGGGGCACGCCGCTGCCGATCTGGCGCTGCACCGATCCCGGCTGCGCCAGGCTCGAGTGCGTCGGCTCGGTCGCCGAACTGCGCGAGCGGGCAAGCGGCGAGGTGCCCGACGACCTCGACCTGCACCGCCCCTACATCGACGAGGTCCCGATCGCCTGCGAGTGCGGCGGCGAGATGGAGCGCGTCCTCTCGGTGATCGACACCTGGTACGACAGCGGCGCGATGCCGTTCGCGCAGTTCCACTACCCGTTCGAGAACGAGGAGCTGTTCGAGGAACGGTTCCCGGCCGACTACATCTGCGAGGCCCAGGACCAGACCCGCGGCTGGTTCTACACGCTGCTCGCCGAGTCGACCCTGCTGTTCGGCGAGTCGAGCTTCCGCAACTGCGTCTGCCTCGGGCTGATCCTCGACCCCGAGGGCCAGAAGATGTCGAAGAGTCGCGGCAACGTGGTCGACCCCTGGGAGGTGATCGCGACCCACGGCGCTGACGCCTTCCGCTGGTACTACCTGGCGACCCAGCCGCCCTGGGCCGGCTACCGCTTCTCGGTCGAGACCGTCGGCGAGGCGGTGCGCCAGTTCCTGCTGACGCTCTGGAACACCTACTCCTTCTGGGTCCTCTATGCGAACGCGGAGAACCTGGGACCCAGTGACTTTCCAGACCCGGTCGCCCCCGGACGCGGGAGCAATCCCGAATCCATTTCTGATCTCTTCGGGGTCGCGGGAGCAGAGGAGGCGACCGGAAATGATTTGGACCGCTGGGCGCTCTCCCGCCTGCAGGCCACCGTGAAAACCGTGCGCGAGCGGATGGACGACTTCGACTGCACGAGCGCCGGGAAAGCGATCGCCGAGTACGTCGAGGAGCTCTCCAACTGGTACGTGCGGCTCTCGCGCCGCCGCTTCTGGGACGGCGACCGCGCCGCCTTCGCGACCCTGCGCCACTGCCTGCTGGAGACGGTCGCGATGCTGGCGCCGTTCACTCCCTTCCTCGCCGACGAGATCCACCTCAACCTGGCCGGCGGCACCCTGGCCGCTCAAACCAGCTCCCTCCAGGACTCGGTCCACCTGCGCGACTTCCCGGTCTACGACCCGGCCCTCGCCGACCCCGAGCTGGAGGCCGGGATGGAGGCGGTCCGGCAGACGGTCGAGCTCGGCCGCGCCGCCCGCGCCCAGGCGAAGGCGAAGGTGCGCCAGCCGCTGCGCCGCGCCGTGATCGTCGCCAACGACGCCGAGCGGGCGGCGATCGAAGCCCGCGCCGATCTCGTCACCGCCGAGCTCAACGTCAAGGAGCTCGACTTCGTCAGCGACGAGGCCGAGCTGGTCAGCTACTCGGCGAAGCCGAACTACCGGACCCTCGGGCCGCGCTTCGGCAAGAACATGCCGCAGGTCGCCGCCGCGGTCGCGGCGCTCGACGCCGCCCACGTTGCCCAGGTGCTGGCCGGCGGCGGCCAGGTCGGGATCGCGATCGACGGCAGCGACCACACGCTCGCCGCCGAGGACCTGACCCTCGCCCTGCAGCCGCTGGAGGGCTACGAGGTCGAGGCCGAGTCCGGCCACGCCGTCGCCCTCGCGCTCGAGCTTGACGAGGAGCTGCGCCGCGAGGGCCTCGCCCGCGAGATCGTCCACGCGGTCCAGAACGCGCGCAAAGAGGCGGGCCTTGAGATCACCGACCGGATCGCGCTCGGGCTCGGCGGCGAGGAGGCCCTGCTGGAGGCCGCCCGCGAGCACCAGGCCTACCTGGCGGGCGAGGTGCTGGCGACCGAGATCGAGTTCGGAGGCGGCGACGGGACAACCGTGACGATCGACGGGATGGACCTGGCGATCGCCGTGACGCGAACGTGAAGGTCCGCGCCCGCGCCGCGACATCGGACCTGAGCCGGGGTTTCGGCCGTATCCCCCGTATATGCGCCTTCCGCATCCTCGCCACGCTCGCGGCGCTGCTCCTGATCCCGGCTCTCGCCGGGCCGGCCGCCGCTGCCCCGAAGAAAGACAAATTCGCCAACTACCCGCCGCCCGAAATCGGCCCCGGCCACCAGGCCGGCCCGAAGCCGCACCTGATGCTGCTGCACGGCGGCTCTTTCCTCTACGACGACCCCGAATTCGTCGAAACGACCCAGGGGGCGGCGCGCAAAGCCGGCTTCATCCCCCACTACACCACCTACCCGCTGGGCGACATGCCCGCCGCGGTGCTGGCGGTGCGGGCGGAAGCGAAGCGGCTGCGCCAGAAGTTCGGCGGCGACATGGTCTACGCCTACGGCTCCTCGGCCGGCGGCACCCTGGCGGCGCTGCTCTCCGGCGACGGGTTGGTCGCCGCCGCCGCCGCGAAGGCGCCGGTCTCCAACCTGGTCAGCTGGGAGTGGCCGCTCGGCGCCTACGGGCCCAAGTACTGGGAACGGGTGCAGCTCGACCTCGATGCCCGCTACCGGCTCTCGCCGCTGCGCCGCCCGGCCAAGGAGCCGCTGCTGCTGGTGCACGGGATCGACGACCAGGTCGTGCCGATCTCCCAGAGCGAGGCCTACGCGAACAAGTTCCGCAAAGTTCACCTCTGGGAGGTCCTCGGCGGTCATCATGCCGAGCGCTCGCAGCCGGAAGTCCTGCAAAGGACGTTGATCTGGCTGGCCGAAATCTCCGAAGCCCAGGCCCAGGGCCGGATCGCGCGCTGACCGCCCTAACATTTGTCGATTCCCCATGAGCTCGGTCAAGAAAACGAAGGACAAGACCAGCACCGGTTTCCGCCCCGACATCGAAGGGATGCGGGCGATCGCGATCCTCGCGGTGCTGCTCTGCCACGCCGGGATCCCGTTCGCGGCCGGCGGCTACGTCGGCGTCGACGTCTTCTTCGTGATCTCCGGCTTCCTGATCACCCGGCTCTTGCTGAACGAGGTCGGGCGCCGGGGGAAGATCTCGATCCGCGGCTTCTACGCCCGCCGGATCAAGCGCCTGCTGCCGCTCTCGGCGGTCCTGCTGGCGACCGTCGCGGTGCTCTCGATCATCATCTACTCGCCGCTGCGCGCCTTCGAAGTCTCCGGCGACATCATCGCCTCCGCCTTCTACGTCGCCAACTGGCACTTCGCCGCGCAGTCGGTCGACTACTTCTCCCAGGACATCGCGCCGAGCCCGGTCCAGCACCTCTGGTCGCTGGCGATCGAGGAGCAGTTCTACCTGGTCTGGCCGACCCTGATCCTCGGCGTCACCTGGTACTGGCGGCGCCAGGGGAAATCGGTGCGGCCGGCCCTCTGGGCGACCTTCGCGACCGTCTTCGTCGCCTCGCTCGCCTTCGGGATCTTCTACACCAACGACGCTCCGACCGCCGCCTACTTCTCGACCTTCGGCCGCGCCTGGGAGCTGGCGCTGGGAGCGCTGCTGGCGCTGATCGGAGCGGTCGCGATGCCGCGCCTCGCGGCCCTGGGGCTGAGCTGGATCGGGGTCGCCGCGATCGTCTACGCGATCCTCAGCTTCGACGACTCGACCCCGTTCCCGGGCACCGCGGCGCTGATCCCGACCCTCGGCGCGGCGGCGCTGATCCTCGCCGGCGGCGCCTGGGCGACCCGGGCGGTGGGGACCCCGATCGGCCTGCTCTCGACCGCCCCGGCCCGCTACGTCGGCCGCATCTCCTACGCCTGGTACCTCTGGCACTGGCCGATGCTGGTCTTCGCGGCGGAGATCTGGGGGCCGCTGTCGGTCGCCGGCGGGATCGCCGTCGTCGCCGCCTCCTGGGTCCCGACCGCGCTCACCCACTACGTGATCGAGGAACCGTTCCGCCACGCCCAGAAACTGGTCCAGATGCCGCGCCGCGCCTTCGCCCTCGGCGCCGCCTGCATGGCGATCGCGCTCGGCTCGGCCTGGTTGCTCGACGCGGTCCAACCGAGCCTGGAGACGGCGCCGATCTCCTCGGTCAAAGGCGCCGCGGCGCTGACCGAAGAAACGGCGCCCCAGCACGAGGCGGTGGCCCTGCGACCGAACCCGCTGCAGGCCCGCGACGACCGCTCGAAGATGTTCTACGACGGCTGTCTGGTCGGGATCGGCGGCACCAACTCCAACCGCTGCCTCTACGGAGACCCGGACGGGACGAAGACGCTGATCCTGTTCGGCGACTCGCACGCGATGCAGTACTTCTCGGCGCTGGAGAAACTCGCGCTTGAAAATCACTGGCGCCTGATCGCCCTGACCAAGGCCGAATGCACGCCGGGAGAAGTGAAGATCCGCAGCATGATCGAAGACCGCGAGTACTCCCAGTGCGACGAATGGCGCGAGAAGACGATGGAGCGGATCGAAGAAGCGGGCAAACGGGCGTTGGTGGTGATGAGCGGCAACTCCGACTACACCCCCTACGATGAGAACGGCGAAGAGCTGAGCGGCAGGGAGGCCTCCGAAGCGATGGAGGAGAGCTATCTGAAGACCATCGACCGGATCCACGAAGCCGGTCTCCAGGTGACGGTGATCCGCGACACGCCCTCCTCCGCCTCAGACGTGCCGAGCTGTGTTTCCGAAGACCTCGACAACCTCGACAAGTGCGCCTTCAAACGGGTCCACGACTGGAACCTCGACTTCGACGTTCGCGCCGCCGAAAAGTCCCCCTACGCCAACCTGATCGACATCACCGACGAGATCTGCCCCGCCGACCTCTGCCGCGCCGTGATCGGCAACGCGCTCGTCTACCGCGACAAGACCCACCTCACCGCCACCTTCGCCCGGACCTTGAGTCCGTGGATCGGCGAAGGAATCAAGGAAGCGGACTTGTTCTAGCGGTTGGCGTGTGGGGAGCCGGTGGTCCCCTGAGGGAATTCAGTCGCGCCACCTAAAGGTGGCGGCTCCCGATGATGCTGCGCCCCTATGGGGCGCAGATACCGGATTGCATTTCCGCCGCTTCGCGACATTCCCTCAGGGGACCACCGGACCCCCACCAACGTCACGTCAGCTCAGCGTTTCCACCTCTGGTCATGTCGACTTATGCGCCCTATAGCGGGCATAAGTCGACACGGCTACTAATCCTTCGACTCGCCGATGATGAAGTCGGCTTTGCTGGAGTCGGAGAACTTGACCCAGCAGTGGTCGGGGGAGACGCCGGCGACCTCGATCAGGGCGGCTTCGATCCGCGCGGCGATCTCGGCCTTCTGCTCGTCGCTGCGGCCCTCGTACCAGTGGACCTCTACGAAAGGCATGTAACTTGACGGTGGGAGCGGGCGCCGCGCTAGGCGAGCGCCGGCTCCAGCTCAGCCTCGAGGCGGCGCTTCGGCATCGCCCCGACGACTTTCTTGGCGATCGCGCCGTCTTTGAAGAGGATCATCGTCGGGATCGAGAGCACTTCGTACTCCATCGCCGTCTGCTGGTTCTCGTCGACGTTGAGGGAGACGATCTTCAGGTCGTCGCGCTCGGCGTCGATCTCCTCGAGGACCGGGTGGACGACGCGGCACGGGCCGCACCAGGGAGCCCAGAAATCGACGAGCACGGGTCCGTCCGCGTCGATCACGTCGGCTTTGAAGGTGGCGTCGCTTACGTCGGTCAGTTTTCCGCTCACTGTTCCGGTCTCCCGAGTCGAAGTTTCAAGCCTCAATACTTCAAAAAGTATAGCGCCTGCCTGTTAACCCTTCGAGGCAGTCTTGGCCCCTACCCGTGAGGCCCGTTCTCACTCAGGTTAGGTTGTCGGCATGACCAATGCAGAGATCGCCGCCGCGCTCGAGGAGTTGGGCGTGCTCTACGAGCTCGACGGGGCGGTCAAATACCGGGTGCTCGCCTACAGCGCCGCCGGCAAGGCGATCCGCGAGAGCCCGGTCTCGGTCGCCGAGCTGGCCGCGAAAGGGGAAGCGACCAACCTCCCGGGGGTCGGCAAGACGCTGGCGGAAAAGATCGACGCGCTGCTGGAGACCGGGGAGATCCCGGCCGCCGTGAAGCTGAAGGCAAAGTTCCCGCCGACCCTGATCGAGGTCACCCGGGTCCCCGGGGTGGGGGCGAAAACCGCCCGGCGCCTGTTCGAGGAGCTCGGGATCAGCTCGATGGAGGAGCTGAAAGCCGCGGCCGAGGCGCAGCAGATCCGCGGCGTCAAGGGGCTCGGCCCGAAGGCCGAGGAAAACGTGCTCGCCTCGCTGGAGCGGCTGGGCGAGCCGGGGGAGGGGCCGGGACGGCTACTGCTCTCCAAGGTCAAGCCGATCGCCGAGGAAATCGCCCGCGACCTGCGCGCGCACCCCGCCGCCACCCAGGTCGAGGTCGCCGGCTCGGCCCGCCGCTGGGCCGAGACCTGCAAGGACATCGACATCATCGCCACCGCCGAGGAGCCGGCGGCCCTGTCCGCGGCCCTGGTCGCGCACCCGCTGATCTCGACCGCCGGCAAACCGAGCGAGAAAGGCGTCCGGGTCCAGACCCACAACGGGATCTCGGTCGACCTGCGGATCGTCCCCGCCGCCGCCTTCGGCAACCTCCTGCAGCACTTCACCGGCTCCAAGGACCACAACGTGCAACTGCGCGAAGACGCGGTCGGACAGGGCTTCTCGGTCTCCGAGTACGGGATCACCGAGAGCGAGAGCGGCGAGGTCACGGCCTGCGCGACCGAGGCCGAGGTCTACGAGAAGCTCGGCTACTCCTACATCGAGCCGGAGCTGCGCGAGGGCCGCGGCGAGCTGAAGGCGGCGCGCGAAGGCAAGCTGCCGAAGCTGGTCGAGCTCGGCGACCTCAAAGGCGACCTCCACTCGCACACCACGCTTTCGGACGGGCGCAACACGCTGGAGGAGATGGCGGCGGCGGCGAAAGACCGCGGCTACCAGTACCTGGCGATCACCGATCACTCGGCCAGCCACGGCTTCGGCGACCACGTCACCGCCGAGCGGCTCTGGGAGCGGATCGAGGAGATCAGGGCCTTCAACAAAGGCCCTGGATCAAAAGGAAAGGGCTTCCGCCTGCTCGCCGGCTCGGAGATCAACATCGGCCTCGACGGCTCGCTCGACTATCCCGACGACCTGGTCGCGGCGCTCGACTGGGTCGTGGCCAGCGTCCACACCTCGTTCTCGATCTCGGCCGCCGAGATGACCGCCCGGGTGATCACCGCGATCCACAACCCCGAGGTCAACTGCATCGGCCACCTGACCGGCCGCCTGATCGGCCGCCGCGAGCCCTACGGAATCGACACCGAGGCGGTCGCCGCCGCCGCGGCCGAGACCGGGACGATGATCGAGATCAACGGCAACCCCAACCGCCGCGACCTCTCCGACCGCCACGCCCGCCACGCCGTCGACGCCGGCGTCAAGCTCCTCCTCAACACCGACGCCCACGGCGTCGACACGCTCGACAACATGCAGTACGCCGTCGCCACCGCCCGCCGCGCCTGGCTGACCAAAGCCGACATCGCCAACACCCTCCCCTGGACCAAATTCAAAGCGCTGCTCTAGCGCTTCCGACTTTGAGCGCCCTATAGCGGGCCCAAACTCGGAAGCGCGACGCGGGCCGACTACAGCCAGCGGATGAAAACCGACGGGGCCGGGCTGGTGACCCCAAGGACCGCGAGCAGGCAGACAGCGCAGAAGAGCATGTTCCGGTGGCGCTGCCATCTCCGCTCGCGAAGCGCTTCGCGCCGGTGCTCGATTTCGAACTCCGCCTGGGTCGAGATCTTTGAGACGCGCGTCATCGCCCCAGCCGCTTCGCTTTGTCGTTCCAATCCGCCCAGTTTTCGTCGAGGTACCGCCTGCCCTCGTTCGTTATCTCCCAGATTCCCCGAGGCGACTGATCGCTGAGGAGGCCCTGCTCTTTCATTCGCAGCCGAGCGAACCGCGCGCGATTCCGCCACCGGACCTCACCCATCCGGAGCACCTCGAAATCGCCGGGGGTGAGTCGGTCTCTCATCACATCTCCCAAAGCAGTAATGACGTGCGAGCCGGAGAGGGCGCCTCCGGCTTGGGCAAGGATCATGAGGATTGGCACCCAGTACTCCCGCTCTGGCAGGATCGAGCCGGGCGTTGCTCTTGCGCCGAAGCGCTCGTCCAATGCGTCCTCGGTTGTGGTTTCCGGCTCGTCCCCCTCGACCTCGTCAAGCAACCGGGCGATTACGTCCTCGGCGCTGTCATCAAACGATTCGGCTCGTTGCAGAAGCCGGCGGTAAGTCGGAGTGGAAAGGTCTACGCGCGGCACTAGCGCACCATAGCGCATCGATGCATAATATGCACGCTACGCTCGCGAGCGCTAGTACGCCGAGCCGCGGGGGACGCTGCGCAGGCCCGGGGTGCGGACCAGTTTCACCGGGCGCAGGGCGTTGGTCGGGACGACGTAGAACTTGACGCCGTCGCGCTGCTCGATCGCCAGCACCGCCGCCTCGCGGGTGTGCCAGGCGAGTGAGACGATCAGGGCGTAGCCGGCGCCGATCACGGCGACGCCGGGGAAGAAGAGGCCGAGGCCGCCGGCGACGAGGGCGGTGAGGACGACCGGCCAGAGGCGGCCGATCGCGATCCGGGCGGGGCTCTCGGCGGGCAGCGAAGTCGCGGTCTTCGCTCGCGCCAGCGGGTCGCGCATATCCTCGATGGCGCGCTTCGGGCGCCCCAGGTAGAAGCCGATCCCGCAGGAGACCAGCCACCAGGCGGCGGCCACCAGGACGACGCGGTCATCGCCCTCGCGGCTCGCCCCGAGCGCGGTGATCACCCCCAGCGCGGTCGCCTCGGCGCCGGTGACGAAGACGGTTACGCGCAGCAGGTCGGTGAAGGGCACCGGGTTATTCCGCCAGCCACTCGAGGATCGCCAGCCACTGCTCTGGCCCGGCGACGGTCAGGTCCGCCTCTTCGGCCAGCTCCATCGGCCCCTCCGGCGACAGCACCCCGACCCGCACCGCCGTGCTCAGGTCCCCCTCCTCGCGCAGCTCGGACAAGCGCCGGAAGGCGTCGAGGTCGGTGCGGTCATCGCCCGCGTAGACCGCCCGGTCGAGGCCCTCGCCGGCCAGCATCGAGGCGACCGCGGCGTCCTTGCCGCCGCCGCCGACCGGCCGCAGCTCCAGCACCTTGCGTCCCCAGCGCGGTTCGAGGCCAGCGTGGCCGGCGTCGATCGCGATCTCGTGGGCGCGGCTCTCCGCCGCTTCCTCGTCCTCGGCGCCGCGCCAGTGCAGGGCCTGGATCGGGCCCTTGTCCTCGGTCCGCAGCCCGGTCTCGGCCAATCGGCCGTCGATCTCGGCCAGGAACTCGGCCGCCTGGTGCTCGCGCCCGTCGAGCGAGGGATCGAGCCGGGGTTCGCTCTCGCCCGGCAGCAGCAGCTCGAGCCCGTGGTTGCCGGCGTAGGCGAGGACGTCGAGCCCGACCAGTCGTCGCGCCTCTGTCGCCTGGCGCCCGGAGACGCAGCCGACCAGGCCGAAGCGCTCGCTCAGCGCGGTCAGCACCTCGCGGGTCCCGTCGAGGACCCTGGCGTCGGCGGCCCGCTCCGCGATCGGGGCCAGGGTGCCGTCGACGTCGGTGAGGATCGCGGCCCGCTCGGGCTGCTCCCGCAACGGCTCCAACAGCTCGGCCCAGGCCCCTGACCCGGTCTCAGGTTGGTGAGACACGGCAACTAGTATCGCGGGATGACGAGCGCGACCGGTCGGCTGGACCGGGACGACCTGATCAAGCTGGCCGCGATCGGCACCCTCGCCGGCCTCTTCAGCGGCCTTTTCGGGGTCGGCGGCGGCACCGTGATCGTCCCCCTGCTGATCTTCTGGTTCGCCTACGGCGAGCGGCTCGCGACCGGGACCAGCCTCGCCGCGATCGTCGTCATCGGCATCCTCGGCGCGCTCCTGCAGGGCGGCGTCCACGGCAACGTCCACCTCGGCACCGGCCTGCTGCTGACGATCCCGGCGATCCTCGGGGTCGTCATCGGCACCGCGATCCAGCAGCGGATCCCGCAGAAGGCCGTCTCCTACCTGTTCGCGATCCTTCTGGTCGCGATCGCGATTCAGTACATCGTCAAGTGAGCGAGTGGCGATGAACGAGCTGCTCGCGGTCCTGATCTGCATCGCCGGCGGCTGCGCCGGCGGGCTCGTCGGGGTCGGCGGCGGCGTCCTCTTCGTGCCGGCGCTGTCCGTCTTCATCGGCCTCAACCAGGTCGAGGCCGAGTCGACCTCACTGCTGATGATCGTGCTGGTCGCTTTCGTCGGGGCGATCCGCCAGCGCGGCTACGGCAACGTCGACCTCCGCGCCGCGGCGATCATCTCGCTGCTCTGCCCGGTCGGGGTCTTCGCCGGCGTCTACCTCTCCAACGAGCTGCCCGAACGGGCGCTCGAACTCTCCTTCGCCGCGCTCTCCTTGGCGATCGCCGCGCAGCTCGTGCGCCGCGCCCGCCAGACCCCCTGAGTCAACCGCCGAGCCGCTTATCTGCATCGTCTACGCTCAAAAGCGTGGAATCTCTGAAATGGGAAGGCGAGCTGCCACAACTGCGCTCTCCCGTGCTGGTTTGCGCTTTCCGCGGCTGGAACGACGCCGCCGCCTCGGCCTCGACGGCGCTCGGCGCGATCGCGACCTCGCTTGACGCCGAGCTGATCGCCCAGATCGATCCCGAGGAGTACTTCGACTTCCAGTCGACCCGGCCGACGATCAGCCTCGAGGAAGGGCGCACCCGCCACATCGAGTGGCCGGCCAACAACTTCTTCGCCGCCCGCGTCCCGGCCGCCGACCGCGACATCGTCCTGCTCGACGGGACCGAGCCGAACCTGCGCTGGCGCACCTTCTCGGAGACCGTCACGACCGCCGCCGACGCGCTCGACGTCGACCTCGTGATCACCCTCGGCGCCCTGATCGCCGAGGTCTCCCACACCCTGCCGGTGCCGATCAGCGGCCTCGCCTCCAGCGACGGCCTGGTCGACGAGCTGGAGCTGGAGCGCTCCAGCTACGAGGGGCCGACCGGGATCACCGGCGTGGTCCACGACCTCTGCCGGCAAACCGGGATCGACTCCGCCTCGCTGTGGGCGGCGGTGCCGCACTACGTCGCCACCGTTCCCAACCCGAAGGCGGCGCTGGCCCTGCTGCGCCGGCTCGAGGGGCTGACCGGGATCGCCGTCGAGGCCTCCGAGCTGGAGGAGGAGACGGTCGACTACGAAGAGCAGATCGGCCGCGCCGTCGCCGCCAGCCCGGAGATCGAGGAGCTGGTCTCGCGGATCGAGGCCGAACAGGTCGACCTGCTGACCGCCGAGGGTGAGGACCTCCCCTCCGCCGACGCGATCGCCCGCGAGTTCCAGAGGTTCTTGCGGCAACGTGGGAAAGAGCATTAGCTAGCCTCACGACTCCGTCCTAACCCGTCTTGAGGACGGGCTACGGCGGACTCGTGAGCTAACGGGCCTTCGGCCCCGAGACAAACCCGTCAGGCTTCCGCGGCCGGACAGATCAGGCGGTAGTCGCACCAACTGCAGACGCTGGGGGAGGGGCGGGGCTCGAAGTCCTGGCCGAGGATGCCCTCGCCGACCTGGAGCACGGTGCGCTCGACCCGCTCGGCGTCGTCGGGCTTGGTCGGGGCGGCGACTTTGTCGCCGTCGAGCACGTAGTAGTAGCTGCCGGTGCTGGCCTCGACGTCCCAGGCCTCGCGGGCGGCGATCCGGTAGAGCGCCAGCTGCAGGTCGCTCTCCAGCTCGGCTTCGGTACGGCGCTCGCCGGTCTTGTAGTCGATCAGCTCGTAATCGCCGTCGGGCAGGCGGTCGACCCGGTCGACCCGGCCGCGGACGTGGTGCTCGCCGATCTTGAAGTCGAACTTGCGCTCCAGCCAGACCGGTTCGCCCGGCGCCTCGCGCTCGTTCTCCCAGTAGCGGCGCAGGGCCTCGCGGGCGCGGTCGCGGAACTGCAGCTCGTCGTCGCTGGAGCCGAACCCGGTGCGGCGCCAGCCGGCCTCGAAGAGGCGCTCGAGGATCCGCAGGCCGTCTTCGTCGTCGCCCTCCGGCGGCTCCTTGTGGAAGCGCTCTAGCACGTTGTGCATGAGGATCCCGAAGCGCTGGTTGATCGTCGGCTCCTGCGGGATCCCGAAGACGCGCGCGAACTTGTACTTCAGCGGGCACGTCAGATACAGGCTGAGGTCGGAGGCCGAGAGGCTGAGCATGCCGTCGCCGCGGCGCGGCAGGAAGGCCTCCAGCGAGGGCTCCTCGCGGGCCGCGATCAGCTCCAGGCGGCGGTCGCGCTCGCCCTCGGAGTCGAGCAGGTAGGCGTCGAGCGAGGAGGCGTCGAGCTCGGCCTGCTGCTCGGGGGTCGCGACCTGGCGCAGCAGCCCGTTGACCGCCTGGATCGCCTCCGCCGTGCCCTCCTCGCCGGGCCGCTGAGCCAGCGCCGCCAGCTTCAGCAGCTCGAGGTAGCGGGCGATCGCGCGGTTGACGTCGATCGCGGTGTCGAGGCGCGGCTCGGAGAGCTCGCGGCCGGCTCGCCAGGAGGCCTCGAGCACCTGCTCGCGCAAGGTCCGATAGGTGGCGTGCAGACCCTCGGCCGGGCCGAAGAGCTCCTCGTCGTGCTCCTCCTCGGGCTGCTCGGAAGCGGCCAGGGCCCTCGTGTAATAGGCCGATGCGTGTGCCTCCGCCTCGCCTTCCCCGCCGGCGACCCGCGAGAGCACCAGGGTCGAACGCGCCGGCCAACCGACCCGCTCCCACTCGGCCTCGCG
>Ga0081539_10003806_pt1 | contig 17742 bp, 18 predicted proteins | sample TabmetS4T2R2_FD_71023 | JGI IMG/M metagenome (GOLD analysis project Ga0081539, IMG submission 71023) | Tabebuia heterophylla rhizosphere microbial communities from the University of Puerto Rico - S4T2R2 | ecosystem: Host-associated > Plants > Roots > Rhizosphere ...
GCACGCGCAAGACGCGCATGACTTTCTTCGCCTTGTCAGTCAGCGTATCGTGGATCGCCTCCGGAAACGTCGGATGATCGTCCGGCGTGTTGTAGTCGACGAACAGGATCTCGTCGTCGGGGTCCGACATTACCTCCGCCAACGCATTGAAGCTGATGGCCGCTCGTTTATGCAGGTTGTAGCCGTGACTGTCGTTACGGCCGTACAGGATCACGGAAAACATTCGGTCCTCGCCTCACGCATTGTCTCACGCGCCGAGTCGAACGAGTTCGTTGCGTGCCGCGGCAAACTCGATCAGCGACGGCGCCCCGCGCTCGACGATCTCGCTCCAATATCCGCGCGCGGCGGCAGGGTTGCCGGCAAGCGACAAGACACCCAGCTGGAAGAGCGCCTCCGCTCGTCGGTTAGCGGTGTCGGCGGCGGCCAGTACCTGCTGCTCGCTCGCCTGACCTCCCCGAAGCGCGAGCAAGGGCGCTGGCCAATGCTGCTCGGCCGGCAGGACAATCGGGTCGAGCGGCGCACCGATGAGGCGACCAGCGGTGAGACGATAAAGCCGCCAGTAAGGGTTGCTCGGCTCCTTGGCGAGGGCCAGGCCGAAATCCTGAAACGCGGTTTCGTAGTTCGCCTGGCGCATCGCCGCGCACGCGCGGGCCGCGCGCTGGGCGGGAGGCAACAGCTCAAGCTGACGGCGCCAGTCCTCGTTGGCCTCCGCGACCCTTCCAAGAGCCATGCGCGCGATGCCGCGGGCGTTGAGAGTCTCGGTGTCAGTCGGCTGCGCGGTCAATACCCGATCGAACATCTCGATCGCCTCGTCGTACCGGCCCATGGCGGACAAGGCCTCGCCTTTCATTGCCAGCAGGTCAGCCATGTCGGGCTTGACGCGCAGCGCGCGTTCGTAGCTGTCGAGTGCCTCCTTGGGCCGCCCGCGCAGCATCTGGGCATTCCCATAGGCGAGCTGCGGCAGGACCTTGTTGCGCACATTGCTGCGCACGAGGTCATACGCCTCGATCTCGAAGGCGAAATCGCCGCGCCGGCGAAACAGGTAGCGGCGATCGGGCGCTCCGGCCGGAAGTTCCGACCACAGTTGTCGTGCCCGCTCGTAGTCGTGGCGCGCCTCGTCCGAGCGACCCAGCCCGTCTAGCAATTCGGCGCGCGCAACGACTGCGTCTGCGAGCCGCGGATGTTGCGCCAGCGCCCGGTCGAATTCCTGCAGAGCGCCGCTGGCGTCGCCGCGGCGCATCTTGAGAAGGCCGTTGCGATAGTGCTGTTCGGCACCCTCCGGCGGCACTTCATGGACGACGGATGCGTTCCTTCGCCAGAGTCGCGCCAAGGGGCCAATCGCCTGCAAAATGTCGCTGGTGCTCAATTTATCCGGTTTCCTGAGGTTTCGGCTCGAATCGGCGCCGGCACCTTCCAAGGGAGATAACTCGCCCGGACGATCGCTTTCCAGACGGAAGATGTGGACACATTTTCCCCGTGACCGCGTTCGGCATGTGAGAAAGTGGCGCTCCGGTAGCCCAACCGGTAGGGGGCGTCAAGCGGACGCCCCCCTTTCAGTTGCAGAACCTGACCGGACGATGTAGCCCTCACAACCCCTCCCGGCCGGCGCCCGCTCCTTGCGTCTTGCCTGAACAACTCTAGATCGGATGCTTGCCGTGCCTCCGGGCCGCCTAGTCAGCACCCTGCGAGCCGTGCGAAAACCGCGTGGAAGCGTCAATGCCGCGATGACCAACCTAATCGAGCGCCCGCCGGCAGATGCCCCGGTCCTGCACGTCGTCGACGGCAAGGAAGTGATTCCCGGCGACCTCAATGCCTTTCAGAGGTTGCTGAGGTTTCTGATGGAACCATTCAGCAGTGCCTGGCGGCATCGCGACTTGATTGCCGCCATCCTGCGCCGCGAACTGCGCGAACGGTTCAGCGGTTCGGTGGCGGGCTGGGTCTGGGCCGTGGTGGCGCCGTTGATCTCTCTGGTGACCTACACGTTGGTATTCGGCGGCGCCGTGAAACTGCCCAACGGCAACCCCGCCAATTCGCCAATCGACTACGCGCTGTTCGTGTTCGGCGGGCTGATCGCCTTCAATTTCTTCACCGAAATGGCCTACCGGGCGCCCTCGCTCTTGCATGAGTACGCCCACTATCTGAAGCAGACGATGTTTCCCGCGCACATGCTGCCGGTGATCTCGACCCTGCGGGCGACCACCTACGCCACCATCGGCCTCGCCCTGATGCTGGCCTGCCAGTTGGTTTTCGGCGGCACGCTTTACTGGACCGTCCTGCTGCTGCCTCTGTGGTTCATTCCGTTTCTTGCCTTTCTGCTCGGAATCACGTGGCTGCTGTCGGCGATGGGCGCCTTCACCCGCGATACAGCCTACCTGATGATGACCATCGCCCCTGTCCTGATGTTCGCCACGCCGGTGTTCTGGTCGCACGAGGCCTTGGGCCCCGACATGCGGCTTCTCATGTATCTCAACATCCTGACGGGGTTCATTGAGATCATTCGCGACATCGTCGTGTTCGGCCAGTTGCCCAACATCCTCGTCGTCGCCTGGACGGTCTTTCTCTCGGCCTCGACCTTCTGGCTCGGCTATTGGTATTTCCGTCGCCAGCAGGATGGCATCACTGATGTCATCTGACGCGGAAGTGGTGATCCGGGCGCGGCATCTTGCCAAGGCCTATAAGCTCTACGACAGCCAAGGCGACTGGCTGAAGCAGCAGCTGATGGGATCGGCCAAGACCTACTACAAGTCGTTCTGGGCACTCAAAGACATCAGCTTCGAGGTCCGTCGCGGCGAGAGCGTCGGCATCATCGGCCGCAACGGATGCGGCAAGTCGACCCTTCTGCAGATCGTGTGCGGCATGACACGGCCCACAAAGGGCGAGATTTGGGTCAAGGGCCGGGTTGCCCCGGTTCTCGCGCTGGGCGCGACCTTCGATCTTGAGGCCACGGGCCGCGAGAACGTGCTGATCGGAGGGGCCGTACTCGGCCTCAAGCGGCACGAGGTCATCGCAAAGTTCGATTCGATCGCCGAGTTCGCCGGCATCGGCGACTTCATGGACCAGCCGATCAAGCTTTATTCCACGGGCATGCGCACGCGCCTGGCATTTGCCATCTGCGCCCACATGAATGCCGAGATCTTGATCGTCGACGAGGCCCTGTCGGTCGGCGACATGGCCTTCCAGCAGAAGTGTATCGACTGGATCGACAACTTTCGCCGCACCGGAACCCTGTTGTTTGTCAGCCACGCCCCGGAAGAGCTGCAGCGGCTTTGCAACCATGCGATCTGGATCGACGGCGGTCGGGTCCGGCAAGCAGGCGATGTGGCGCAGGTCGCGCGCGCCTACAAGAAGGCAACGCGCGTGGAAGAGGACAGCATGAGCCGCTTCTCTGCGGTTTGAGGTACCCCTGGCGTCAGGGCGGCAAAGTCGCCAGCATGGCGCGCGCCTTGGCGATTTGAGCGCGCCTTACCAAGTCCCAGTCACGGAAGTCCGGATTGCTCTCGACCCGATGGCGCCAGCGCTCAGGCAACAGCTCTCCCAGGATGATCGCGCACCAACGCAACGCATAGAGCGGCATCAGCGCTGCCAGGCGAGCGTCTTCCTCATGCCGCTGGAAATGCGCCAGCAGCACCTGTCGGTAACGGTCCCTCTGGCCGGCCGACAATTGCATGCCAGGATGCATGACGAAGTTCGCGATGCTGGTGAGTGGATCGTCCCAGCCGAAGTACTCGAAATCGAGAAAGCAGAGATGTCCGTCGGCCGCGCGCAGCGCGTTGTGGGCGCCCATGTCGGAAGGGATCAGCGTGCGGAAAGAGGGCGCGATATCGTGGGCGAACTCCAACCCCAGCTGAGCGTAGGCACCGCGGGCGGCATCCTCGAAACGTTCGAGGCTCGGCACCAACACCCCATCGAAAAACGGCCGGAACTCCGGGAAATCATCCTTCACGGCTTCCAGCCGGCGGTGGCGGCGTTCGATATGTGACACGATCCTTGAGCCCGACAAGCAGGCCTCCGACGCCTCGCCGATCTCCGCCCTCGCCTGGTCGTCGATCGCCTCGTCCAGTGCCACCTGGAAGCACGAGAATTCGCCGATGTCGTCGTCGGTGACCACATTGACGGGCTCGCCGTCCATCCACGTGAAAAGGCCATACCGCAGATTCGGCGCCACTGCGACTGTGCGCGGGGTACGCGCAATGCCCTGGCGCTCGAAAAAGCGCAGGGCCGCTACCTCAGCCCCGAGGCGATTGCGGTCGTCGCTTGCCGGGTATTTCTTCAAGGCAAAGGCGCCGCTCTCCGTCTCGACGCGGAAAATGCGGCTGTTGTTGCCCTTGAGCAGCTCGCCAACCGTCCGCACGACATGCGGGCTCAGCGCGCGCGCCACGTCCTGGACTTCGTCAGTTATGCGGGAAGACGGCATCGCAGAGTTCGTGCCAGCTGGCATATTGCTCGAATCGCTCCTGCGGCTCGTGGCCGAACAGGATCTTGCGGCAGGCGGTGGGCATTTGCTCGTGACCCAGCACCTCGGCCAGATCGTCAACAAACAGGTCGAAGCCGAGTGCCGCGATGCGCCGGATCTTCTCGTCGCGCGTGGCCTCGAAATGGACGTTCTGGCGCTGCAAGCCCAGCCCGGCCGGATCGAAAAAGCGGTTGTCCTCCATCCACTGGAATGCAGCCTCCCGAAGGTCTGTCCGCAGGGGGTCGTGGTGCGCGAGCTCGGTCTTGTGGCTGACGATCGCGACGGAGTTGCCCCGGGCGCGGCAGACGGCGAGAAACCGCGCGACGCCGTCGAACAAGGTCGCCGCATCGATGCGCCGGCCGTAAACCAGACCCTGCAGCATCTCCCAAAGGAGTCCGTCAGGCCGCCTCTTCAACAGCGCTCGCTTCACAGCTGCCTTGTCGCCCTCGAAGGAAGCCGGCAGCAAGCCCTCCTCTCTGCCGACGCGCTGAAACGCCTGGTCGTAACAGATCAGCGTATTGTCGAGATCAATGCCGATCCTCATGTCAGCCAACCGCGGCGGCGCGCCTGAATCTTGAAAAAAGCTCACCCAGGACATCGCGCGCAGGCCGCACCGGCAGGCCAAGACTCTTGGCTATCTTGCGGCATGACAACGTGACGTACCTGTGGCGGTAGATCTCGGGAACCTGCGCCTGAGTAAGCGCCTGTCCGTGAACCAGGGACGCCGGCAAATCCTGCAGTTCGGCCATCAGCCGCGCCGCCTCGTCGTAACCGATCGCGTCACGCGACCCGAGGTGCCAAATGCCGTCACGACGCCCGAATCCCAGCCGCATCGCGGCGTCGGCGACGTCTGACACAGTGACAGGCGACAGCGCCATGTTGGTGGCGGGCTGGATCGGCCTCCCCTGCAGCAGCGCCTCGAACCACCCCTTGAACAAGCCCACGGGCTGCTCGGCCAGGACCTTGGTGACGCGCAACACGGCGACCGGCAGCTTCTCCCGGGCGATCGCCTGCTCGACCGCCACCTTCTGCGCCCCGTACTCGTTCTTCGGGCAGGTCGGCGCTGCCTCGTCCGGCTCGGGTGTCTCGCCATCAAACACCTGGCTGCTCGACAGGAACACCGACCTCGTCTCTTGCTCGGCAAGACAGCGCAGCACTTCCAGCGTGCTGGTGACATTGATCAGGCGCGATCCTTGCGGATCACGCTGGCAGGCCTGCATTTCGGTCACCGCGGCACACATGATCGCAACGTCCGGACGCAGGCCTCGTAGGGTGCTGAGATCCGGCTGGCGGAGATCGAGGTGAACGGCAGCCGCACTTGGCCGCCGACTGGTTGTCACTGCCGCAATTCTCTCTTTGGCGCACAAGCTGTGAAGCGCAGAACCCACGAGGCTGTCGGCCCCGACGATCAGACAGGTTCCCCGGAAATGCGCCTGGAGGTCGCTCGCCATAACCTGCTTACTGAAGGTTCACCTTCTGCATCATCTTGATGTTGAAGTAGCGCGGATCGTCGAGCGAGTTAGGCAGCCTGCCGTCCTTGAAGGCCCTGATCAGGTCGACCACGGCCTGCTCAATCGAATGGCTGGCCTCGAAGCCGAGCTCGTCTTTGATCCTCTTCGACGACACGTGATAGGAGCGAAGGTCGTTGGTCGGCCGGATCTCGAGCTTGGCGTGCGCGCCGACGTTGCGCCGCACCATCTCGGCGAGCTGCATCACGGAGTGGTTCTCGTAGCCCGCGTTGTAGACCTTGCCGTCGATTGCCGCATCGGCCGCCGACAGCAGCAGCAGATAGGCGTCCGTCATGTCCTCGATATGGATGTTGGGCCGCAGCTGATTGCCGCCAAACACCGAAATCTCGCCCTTGTGGTAGCCGAGATTGGTTAGGATGTTCACGACGACGTCGAGCCGCTGCCTCGGCGAATAGCCGCACACGGTCGCAGGGCGGATGGTTACGGTGGTGAATCCCGGCACCCTTTCCTTCTCGAGCAAGGCTTCGCACTCGGCCTTGAACTTCGAGTAGTCGGTCAGCGGCTCGAGCGACAGGTCCTCCGTGACATCGACGCCCTCCTTGACACCGTAGACCGACGACGATGAGGCATAGATGAAGCGCTTGACCTTGGCCTCCTTCGCCGCCCGCACCAGCGGCACGAAGGCGTCGAGGTTGATCGAGCGTCCGAGCTCCGGATTGAGCTCGAAGGAGGGATCGTTGGAGATGCAGGCGAGATGGATGACGGCATCGCATCCGCACAGCGCCTCTTTGACGACCTCGATGTCGCGGATATCGCCCTTGACCTCGCGCAGCCCTGTATTGGAACGGCATTCCTTCAGCACGTCCTCTCCGTACAGGTAAAGGTCGAGCACCGTCACCTTGTAGCCAGCAGCCAGCAGCTTGGGCACCAGGACAGCGCCGACATAGCCGGCGCCACCGGTCACCAGAACGCGGTTGAGGTCGGAGTTCTTCTTGTGCTGGCTCATGATTTCCAACGCGTGATCATGCACGTGCGGCAGATTTCTGGCCGCTGTTGGCCCAGGCCATACTGAAGTCCAATATGGCATGGCACAGCGCGAGGTGACCGATCTCGACATAGCCGTAGGCTTGCGAATCGAGATAGAGATTCATGTCCCCTGCGCTACGCAACGGATTGTCGGGCCGAAAGCCGCTCATGGTCAGTACGGTGCAGCCCAGCCGCCGCGCGACGCGAACCGCAGCCAAGATGTTGGGCGAACGGCCCGACGAACTGATCGCCACCAGCATGTCCCCGGCGCGGCCGTGGAACTCGATCTGCTTGGCGAAGACATGCTCGTAGCCGTAATCATTGGCAAGACAGGTGAGCATGCTGCCGTCATTCATGGCCCAGGCTCGCATGCCGCCATTCTTGCTGTAGTCCGTCGCCATATGACTGGCGATGGCGGCACTGCCGCCGTTGCCGGCGAAGATGATCTTGCCGCCTTTCTCGGTGGTGCCACGAGCGCTGTCGACAGCCCATTCGATCGCCGCATCGAGCGGGACGCTCTTGCCGCGCAGGTCGGTTGCCACAGCGGTGCGGACCGTCGACGCCAAAGCGTCGACATAGCCTTCAATCAGTCCAGGTTCCGCCTTTTGCCTCACGAGCCTCTCCCTTGCTGACAGGGGATACAACCATCTCGGGCCGAGCCATCGACGCAACCGGCGTAGGGCTGTTTTAGCCAATCATTTCAACAAGGTCGATAGATACTTAAGGATCTCGGGCTTGGTGATCTGGTGCCTCTGCCCGACGATGCGGACCTTCATGGCGCCGACGGCGTTGCCGATGAAGGCGGCATGGAAAGGATCGCTGCCGCTGGCCACCAGGCAGGCCGACAGGGCGAAGAAGGCATCGCCCGCACCAATCGTATCGATCGCCTCTCCCGTGAGTGCCGGAATGCGTCGAACGCCCTCCCCGGCGGTGTAGACAACGCTGCCGAGCTTGCCATGGGTAACGATGAAGACGTGGCAGTCTATGCGCCTTTCCAGCCTGTCCTTGAGCACGATTTCGATGGGGGCGTAGCGCTCCATGGCGGCAAGTCGCGCCTCGGGCTCGTCGATGCAGATGAGGTCCGCCCGCGGATATTTCGTGATCAGATTGAAGCCGCGGTTTGCGCTGTTGGTCTGGGCGTTGACGGCGAGAAATTTGGCCTTGCGGCAGACGATGTCGATCAGGCCCGAGTCGATCATGCCGTGGCCGAAGTCGTTGACGATCACCGCGTCGTAGTCGCCGATCCGGGCTTCGACCCAGTCATTCAGCGCCGCCTGCTCATCCCCGGGCAGCGCCTCGTCCGACAGGTAAGCGACCTCGATCAGCTTCTTCACGTATGCGGGGTCGACCAGGCGGCTCTTGAGCGTAGTCCGCCCTCCCTTCCGGTAGAAAGGTACCAGTTCGACCTTGTCATGCAGATGGTGACGGACAAATTCCTCGTGGCTCTCCTCTTGCCCAAGGAGCGTCACGAGATCGATCTTGCCGCACAGCTGCGCGGCAAGATTGGCAGTGGCGATTGCGCCGCCGGCGAAGATCTCACGATCGCGATACTTGGTAGCGATGATATTTTCCTTGGCGGGTTTGCCCAAGGGCTCGACGTAGATGTACTCGTCGAGGATCGTGTCGCCGATTACGAGACAACGCTTGTCCTGCACCATGGCGACCTCGTTGAAGAGATCGGCGGGTGTAATGCGCGTGCGCAATTCCTTGAGGAACTGCGCGGCGTCTTCAGGGTAGAGTTGCAGGACACGGTTCGACAGATTGGACGAACTGAAAGTGATGTCTTCGGTGTATAGCACCGAGCCACCGAACTTCTCGACTGTCAGGCGTTCGCTCTTGATGCGGCCGGTGACGTCGCTTTCCTCGTCGCTGTATTCGGAACCCTTGAGGTAGTAATTGGGCCTCACCACCTCGATCACATGCTCGGCGCCCGGATTGGGCGATATGCCGACGTAGTCGACCGTCTCCAGTCCGGCCACCATCTCGGCCCGCAGCTTCTCGCCGAACACCGGCCTGTCAGGCCCCTTGTTCACGAACCTGTCGGTCGTCAGCGTGACGATCAGCAGATCGCCGTGGCGTCGGCCAATGTCGAGATGCCGTTTGTGCCCGACGTGCAGAATGTCAAACACACCATGCGCCAGGACCACCTTCTGTCCCTTGCTGCGCGCCTCGGCCGCAATCTGCCCCAGTTGACCAAGTGTCTTTATCTTTTCGAGCATCGACCTTTCTTCCCCGACCTGCGCCCAGATCCCGGACCGGTTCACTTCTTGCCGAGATAGGCGAACCAGTCCTTGGTTGCCTCTGCGATCGTCTCGGGGGTCCATACCGGAGCATCGCGCCAGTAGTCGATCGTCTCGAGCATATGCTGCACGCCTTCCTCGATGGCCACACGCGACCGCCAGCCCAGCTCGGCTTTGATACGAGTGGTGTCGGCGAAGGTGCAATCGGGCTCGCCCGGTCGCTTGGGAATATGCACTGTTGCAGGGGCCTTGAGCAGTTTGGCCAGATGATTCACCGAAACCGGATTGTCGCTGCCGACATTGAGACACACTTGCACCTTGTCGGACTCGGCGGCGCACAGAAGCGCGTCGACGGCATCCGATACGTAAGTGAAGTCACGCGTTTGCTCTCCGTCGCCGACGATGGTCAGGGGCTTTCCGGCGAGCAATTGGGCAAGAAACACGCCAAACACCGCCCCGTAGGTACCACTAGTGCGCGCCCGCGGTCCGTAAATATTGAAGAAACGCAGGGATATGGCCGACAGCCCGTAGACCTGTGCCCAGTGCATGACTTGGCATTCCCCGAGCCATTTCGTCAATGCATAGGGATACTGGGGTCGGATTTCTGCCGCTTCCGGCGTGGGATAGGCATCGGGAATGCCATAGCAGGACGAAGAGGCCACGTAGACGAAGCGCCTTACCTCGGCTGCGCGGGCGGCCTGCAGCGTGCTGAATGTCCCGACCACGTTTGAGCGAAAATAGCCCTCGGGATTTTGAATCGAGGGGACGATATCGGCCAATGCGGCAAGATGGAACACGCGCTCGACCCCCTGCATCGCCGACGTCATGGTCTGCAGGTCGGCCACATCGCCGACCCGCAGATCGAGCTTGGCGTTGGCCTTGTGCTGCGCGAGGTTACGCGGATTGCCCGACGCCATGTTGTCGATGACCCGCACGGACCGGCCGAGCGCGAGCAGCCGGTCCGTGAGGTGCGAGCCGATAAACCCCGCACCACCTGTCACAAGGTCAACCATCGTCCTGCCTACCGCTTGCAAAGAGGAAGTTCGGACCGCACCGCTTCAGAGAAAAAATATGAAACCCCAGTCACCCTGGTAGCCGCACTGCCGGTAAATCCACTCCCAGTTCTGGACATCGTGAAAAGACTCGCACGTGAGTTGCCAGTACAGCAGATTCGCCCGCTCGCGCTCGTTGCGCCATGACTCGACCATGATGTACTTCTTATTGCCCTTCCCGACACGCTCGATTTCGCGAACGGCCGTTGAAACCTCCATGATCGGCAGGTTGTGTATTGTGCCCAACGACACCACGAAATCGAATGAGTTGTCGGGGAATGGCAACGACACCGCATTGCCCTTGCGCAGAAACGGCTTCACCTCTTCCTTGGCATTGGCGATCGCGTAGTCCGAGATATCAACACCGGCGACCTCCACGCCGGGTACGGCGCGCGTAAACTCATAGAGCAGAAAGCCCTTGCCGCAGCCGACGTCGAGTATCCGGTCTCCGGACTTCAGGCCATAGTGCCTGGCCATTGCTTCCGCAATCGGCAGCCAGCGGCCGTCGTAGCGATAGCCGCCGTAGCCGTGCTGTCGCTCGCCGTCCCAGTAGTCCTGACCATACTTCTTGGCGATCTCGGCGCAATGCGCCTTGTCGTACTGGACCACGCGGGCGACGTAGTCGCGCTTGGTCCGGTTATGGAGGGGGCCGACAAAGTCTACGTAAGCCATCGTTCGATCTCGTGATATTCGAGGTTTCTGCAGATGTCGGCCGTTCGAAGTACATTCTCCCAGCGTTCGATGTCCATCTCGTTCTGCAGCACGAAGCCTTCTACCGCCGCGTGCAGGCTCGCACCAACCGCAATGACCTTGCGATAGACGTCACCGCGGTGGGCAACCGACTCAGGTAGCATGAACATGCTGTAGAGAATGACGCCGTCGATACTCGGCAGTTCGGCGAGAACCTGCTCTAGAATCAGATAGCTGCCGTTCATCGCATACTCGGTGGCGCTCAGCAGATATTGCAGCCTGCGGCGCTGGGCATAGTCGCGGATCACCAGGTTTTGGATATGCTGCGGCACTCGATGGTTGTCCACCGCACGGCTGAACACGTAGCCGCGGTACCCTCGTTGGGCACCTTGCATCAGCGGACCGAGGGCAGCTTGTAGCTCGCCCCGATCGACGTTGCCGGCCGTACCAGGATGGGCTCGAAGAATTCGCCCAGCTTCTTGTCGTGATAGGGAGAGAACACGCTCTTGAAGCGGCAGTTCGTCGACCAACGCGTTTCCGCCTCACGGTTCACCACGTTGCCGTGCATGACGTTTTGAGTGAACAGCAGCACGTTGCCATAGGGGATATCGAGCCATCTGAGATCGGGCTCGATCGTGCGATAGAGTTCGTCTGCAGACTTGAGCTTCAGTTCGCCCATGCGGGCCTGGTAGGTCGCGTCCTTCTCACGCGGCAGGATGTACATGGTCTTGGTGCCGTAGACATGGACATAGGGCACCCACAGCACAACCTCGTAGGGCGAATCGCCCGACCAGACATCGGCATGGACCGGCAGCAGCGAACTGTCATCGTCCGGCAGCTGGATGCTGAGATTAATACGCAGCTGCATGGCGAGCTCGTTGCCCACCAGCACCTCCAACGCGCGCCGGGCTGTATTGAAGTAAGAAACTCTGGTCCAAGGCTCCTCGTTCATCTCTCGGATCACAGCGAGGCGCAGCTCATTCAAACTTTGCACATCGACCTTTTCGTGGATGTGGTCGAGGAACGCCCCCTTGTGGTCCGGCCGAGGAAGCTTGAGATACGACGCAGTTACATCGGCGAGGAGGTCCCGGATGCGATCGAGGTCGCCACGCGATTCCGCAGGGATGACGACATACCCATCGCGCAGGAAGGTGTCCGCCAGCGCGCGTTCGTCGTTGCGCCAAAACGTCAGGAGATTACTCACCGCTTGGAACCCGCGAGCGCGGTTCGCACGGTCGCGCCGATGCCTTTTGCGTCGATTCCGAAGTTCGCCATTAACGCCTGCTGGCTGCCGTAGTGGTCGGAGAAGCGATCGGGAATGCCGATCCGTCTCACGGGCGGCAGCGGACCAACCATGCCGTCGGCGAGCGTTTCCAGGACGGCGCTGCCCAAGCCGCCAACGACATTGTGCTCCTCGACTGTGACAACCAGCCGGGTCTTCTCTGCGGCTTGCAGGATCGCATCACGATCGATCGGCTTGACAGTGTGAACGTGCAGCAGGCGGCAGCGAACGCCGTCGCCCGCAAGAGCCGATGCAGCCTTCAGCGCCTCGGTCGTGGCGACGCCGGTGCCGATCAGCAACACGTCGGACTCGCCGTGCGCACCGTCGATCATGTCGATTGCCCTGCCGATGGCAAATCCGTGCTCGGGCTTGCTGATGACCGGATCGCCGCCCTTGGCCAATCGGATGTAGATCGGATGCGGCCAATCGAGCGAGGCGTCCATAAGCCGCGTCATCTCCTCAGCGTCGCACACCGCGGTCACCGTCATGTGAGGCAGAGCCCGCATGATCGCGATATCCTCGATGGCCTGATGCGTCGGTCCGAGTGGCGCATAGACATAGCCGCCGCCATTGCCGATCAGCCGTACGGGCAGATCATGCAGGCAAAGATCGACCGCCACCTGCTCGTAGCATCGCCGTGTGATGAAGGTAGCGATCGTGTTCACGTATGGGATGAAGCCTTCCATCGCCATGCCGGCCGCCATGCCGACGACGTTGGCCTCGGAAATCCCTTCCATGTAATAGCGGGAGGGAAACTCCTTCCTCATGTCGCCGAGCAAGTTGGGCGACAGGTCCGAGCCAATGAATACAACGCGCTCGTCGCGCTTGGCGAGAGCATGAACCATGTCGAGACTTCGCTTGCGCATGGTCAGCTCCCCAAGGCGCCGCGAATCGCACGCAGGTCGCCATCGGACAAGCTCGACTTGTGATGCCAGTCGGCATTGCCCTCGGCTGCCGGTATCCCCTTGCCCTTCACGGTATGACAAATCACCGCGCGCGGCTTGTCGCCCGCAGCACCGGCGGCTGCTTGGAAAGTGCCCTTCAACTCGCCGATGCTGTGGCCGTTGCACTCGAACACGCGGAACCCGAAGCTGCGCCACTTGTCCGCAAGCGGCTCCATGTTCTGGATCTCGAACACGCTGCCGGCCGACTGGATCTTGTTGTAATCGATTATCGCCGTCAGATGGGATAGGCGGTGCTTGTCGGCGCAGGCAGCCGCCTCCCAGACCGATCCCTCGTTGATCTCGCCGTCCCCCATCAACACGTAGACCTTGCTGTCACGGCCCCGCATGCGGGCGGCCAACGCCATGCCCACGCCGATGGGCAGCCCGTGACCAAGGGCTCCGGTGCAAGCCTCTACGCCTGGCACGATTGTCTCGGGATGGCCCCCGAGGATCGAGTCGAAACGACAGAACCGGTCGAGTTCTTCGAGCGGAAAGAACCCCCGATCCGCCAGAACTGCATACAGGCCGAGGCAACCGTGGCCTTTGCTCAGGATGAAGCGGTCGCGGCCCGGCCAACGCGGCTCGCCCGGCTTGAAGCGCAGGAAATCGTCGTAGAGGACCCGAATGATCTCGACGATTGACAGCGCCGGTCCGACATGACCCCGCCCGCCCTTCTCGATGGCCCTGAAGATTAGGCGCCGGAGGTGCCGGCTACGCTCATCGAGGACTTCGTGCTCCACCGACTTGAGGTCGGTATCATAGTTCAGCAAAGCCGCGTTGGTCATGTCGGGGGTATACTATCTCCCTTTCTTCCAGTCAGCACATTCAGTTCGACGGGACGGGCTGGACCATACAACGTGTTGCGTGGTTGCAGGCGCCTCCGCACTGGCGCCCCAGTGCTTCGGTTCTGCGCAGGATAGGGAAGCGGCGGGTAACGATGCCCGGCCAACCGCAACAACGACTTTGCCATCCTTCCGCTGTGCGCTGGCTTTCAAGGGGCCTTGAAAGGACGGCTGCATGCGGCTTTTCTCGGGCACCCTGCGGACCTTTAGCGCAAACTAAGAGCGCTCGCGATCGCATCAGCCTGGCTGCAAGCATCAGACAGTGCGAATTCGAACTCGTTGCTGGGTCGGCGAGCGCGAAATCGTCTACCCCGCGACGACGCGCTAGAACGCCTGCAACTGCCGCAGTCTGCGCCGGCAGCAATGGCGAACTGCTCGTCCGGATGGTACAGGCCAAGAGGACGGCGCCCGCTCGGAGAGCCATGACCGTACACGTGACAGAACTCAGACCGCTGATCCCCTTGATGCCGAGCAGCGCGGCGGCGTCCGTCACGCGGGAGTGGCTTGCATCTCTGCAGACAAGCGACGAATACAGCCGGCTTCTTGATTGTTTTCGGGAGTGGCCTCAACGATCGTTCATGACAGCGCACTCGCGTGCTGTGTTGTTCGCACTTGTTCGTGCATTGCGCCCCCAAGTCGTCGTGGAGGTAGGCACTCTGTTTGCAGGGACTACGGAAGTGCTTGCGAGAGCGCTTTGGGAAAACGGTGAAGGCACCGTTCATACGACTGATCCGTTCGGGGCTGATCGGTGCCCTGCAACCATCGCTTCATGGCAACCGGAACTGCGAGCGCGGGCGCAATACCATGCCTTGAATTCCATGGACTTCTTTGCGTGGCTCGATGCAAACAAGATCCGCCCCGACCTTGTACTCGTCGACGGCAATCACGACTATGAATTCGCCCTGTTTGACCTGCTGATGGCCGCGCGTCTCCTGCAGCCTGGCGGTATTGTGGTGATGGACAACGCCGAGCAGACAGGTCCGTTTCGAGCGGCGCGCGAATTCCTGGCAACCAACAACGCCTGGCGAGAGCTTGGCAGCTCCATCGCGAACTATGCGCCATCGATACCGTTCGATGCGGCACGAACCTCTGTTCCCGGCACGACGTTCGTCATTCTGCAGTCTCCTGCCCACACGACGATCGGCCATGGCCCAGTGTCGTGGGGCCAGGCGCGAACCGAATTGACCGCGGTCGACGGATTCTCGCTGCGTTTGCCCTCCCAGCACACCTCAGGGGTGCTCCACTATCAGATCATCTTCCGCGCCTTCGGCGACGAAAACCGTGCTGGCCGTGAGCTGCGCAGTATTGGATCGATTCGGCTCGACCTCGCAGGCGAGTTTCTTGATCTTCGGCATCGAATTGCGCAACGTCTGGACTGTTCGAGCTTCAATCGCTACGACGACGCTCTCTATACGTTCGAGGTCGACCTCTCATGGCAGCCCGACCCCGGCTCGGCCCCTCTTGCGCTAACTACGCTTCCGGCGCCGATCGTCGTTTGAGACTCTTTGTCCTCGTTCGGACAGGATGCAGTGGGAAATGCCCTTTGCCCCTTGGCCTGCGCATCGTGTCCTGTCAGCACGGTGCGGCGCGGCAGCATGCGCGGAGTTTCCTGACACGATTGGAGATGCGACTAAACTGAAAGCGCGCTACGGTGCCGAGCTGCGGGACTAACCAGGTGAAGGGTATGCAGGCGGTCATCTTGTGCGGGGGGCGTGGAACGCGCCTGCACGAAGAGACAAACGTGAGACCGAAGCCCATGGTCCCGGTGGGCGACCGGCCCATTCTGTGGCACATCATGCGCCACTACCGCGGCTATGGCGTTCGCGACTTCGTACTCTGCCTCGGATACAAGGGCGACATAATACGCGACTACTTCCTGAACTTCCGCCATCACAATGCGGACATCGAAGTGGACTTGGCGTCGGGTGACGTGAAGATCCTGTCGCAAGAACACGTCGACTGGCGGGTCCGCCTTGCCGACACAGGCCAAAGCGCCAATACGGGAGCGCGTATTCGCCGCGTCAGGGATCATATTCATTCCGATCGCTTCTTCGCCACGTATGGCGACGGCCTGGCAGATATCGACCTGGACGAGCTGCTGCGCTTCCATTCCGCTCAAGGCAGACTTGTCACCGTGACCGCAGTACGCCCCCCGTCACGCTTCGGCGAGCTGCTGGTGGACGGCGCCATGGTACGGAGCTTCGTCGAAAAGCCGCAGACCGGTGCCGGCTGGATCAATGGAGGCTTCTTTGTTCTCGAGCGCACAGCGCTCGACATGTTTCCGGATCGCGACGACTTATCGCTCGAAAGCCATGTTCTGGAGGATATGGCTGCGAAGGGCCAGCTCGCGGTGTTCAAGCACTACGGATTTTGGCAGTGCATGGACACCTATCGTGAAATGCAGCACCTGAACGATTTGTGGTCGAGCGGACGCGTTCCCTGGGCAAAGGCATGACTTCGAGTCCTGCCGCCCTCGATGGAGCATTCTGGCAGGACCGCCGCGTTTTCCTGACTGGACACACGGGATTCATCGGCGGGTGGACCGCAGCGGTCCTGTGCCGACTGGGAGCCAAAGTCTCCGGGTTTGCCCTCGCACCGCCGACCGATCCATCATTCTTCCAGCTTACGAACCTCTCCGAGCGCATTAACGGCACCATAGGTGATGTGCGTGATCGCGATGCACTTGCGGCCGCAATCGCAGCGGCGGCGCCAGACCTTGTCATCCATCTCGCCGCGCAGCCGCTGGTTCGCATCGGCTTCACAAATCCGGTGGAAACTTTTGCAACGAATGTGTTGGGTACAGTAAATCTTCTCGATTGCGTGCGAAGCGGCCCGAGAGCCGTTTTGGTGATGACCAGCGACAAGGTTTATCGGGAGACCCACTCCGAGAACCGAGAGGACTACAGGCTCGGTGCACATCATCCGTACGGCGCGAGCAAGGTGTGTTGTGAAGTCGTTGCGGAAGCCTACGCACATTCTTTCCTGGCGCCTGCCGGCATATCCGTTGCCACAGTGCGTGCCGGAAACGTCGTCGGCGGTGGAGATTGGGCTTTGGATCGGCTGATTCCCGACGTAGTTCGCGCGCTCAGTTCCGGGCAGCCGCTGTCGCTACGCCAACCCGACGCCGAACGCCCCTGGCAGCACGTGTTGGACGCCGTGTATGGCATGCTCCTTGTCGGCCAGGCACTGTCCCATGCGGGCGAGGCAACCGCGTGGAATGTCGGGCCTCCCAGTGGTCGCAACATGACGGTCCGGCAAGTAGTATCTTTGGCGGCATCAGCCTGGGGCTACGAAGGAAAGGTTGTGAGCGAGGGACCGCCAACCTACGAAGAGGCCGCGATTCTTACGCTAAGTTCCGAGCGTATTCGCCAGCAACTCGGCTATGCCGAGCCATGGGATCTCGCGGAGATCATCGCCCGGACTATCAGCTGGTACCGAAGCGCCCTCGCCGGCAAGGATGCTTGGCAGCTGGCCCAAGCGGACATCGACGCTTACTTTGGCAACCGCCTGGTCGCAGTGCGATTGCAATGAGCGTTGAACGATGGCTGACGAAGGTCGCGTCGTGCCGGATTTGCGGCGCGCCCATCGAGGACTTCCTCGCGTTTGGGAATATGCCTCTCGCAAACGAACTGGTCGACGATAGGGTGGCTGCCGAACAGCAAGACCGCTTCCCTCTGACGCTGGCGTTCTGTCCTCGCTGCAGCTTGGTGCAGCTTCGCGAAACAGTCGCGGCGCAGCGACTGT
>Ga0081539_10003807_pt1 | contig 17735 bp, 17 predicted proteins | sample TabmetS4T2R2_FD_71023 | JGI IMG/M metagenome (GOLD analysis project Ga0081539, IMG submission 71023) | Tabebuia heterophylla rhizosphere microbial communities from the University of Puerto Rico - S4T2R2 | ecosystem: Host-associated > Plants > Roots > Rhizosphere ...
ACGCGGGACGACCGGATCTCGCGGCGACGGCCGCTATCGGTGCGTGATCCGCTGACCCGGGTAGATCCGGTTCGGGTTGCTGATCGTGTCGCGGTTGAGCCGGTACAGCGTGCGCCAGCCGCCCTTCACGCTCTTCTTCGCCGCGATGGCCGCCAACGTGTCGCCGGAGCGCACGACGTAGACCTTCCCGGTCGCCGGCCGGGTGACCCTGCTCCGCACCTTTCCGGCCGACCTGCCGGTCGGCTTCACGCCGCCGGTGGCGCCGACCCGGTACTGCTTCGACGAGCCGGCCCTCTTGCCGCAGACCGGCCACGCGCCGAGACCCTGGCGGCGCAGGACCCTCTCGGCGATGCGGATCTGCTCCGAGCGGGCGGCCTTGTCGGCCGTGCCGGCGTACTGGCCGCCCCCGTAAGCCTTCCAGGTGCTACGGCTGAACTGCAGGCCACCGAAGTAGCCGTTGCCCGTGTTGATGCTCCAGTCGCCGCCGGACTCGCACTGGGCGATCGCGTCCCAGTTCACCGAGGCCTGCGCCGGCGAGGCCGGCCCGAGCAGGACGGCCGCGCCGGCCACGCCCGCGGCGGTCAGGCCGAGGGCGAGACGGGCATGCTGACGGATCTGTGCCATGACAGGAAACCTCCACGCCTACGAGGTCAGCTGTCGGGTTCGGGCTGAGGTGCCCGGCCGCTGGTGGTGCGGCTTCACCCCGAGGCGCGCGCACGCGCCGAGGAACTTTTGGGTCCCCCGCTCTCTGCCGTGGGTATGGGTTCCGTCGGGCGGCGGCAGGATTCGGCGTTCCGCCCGCGGTGCCCGCGATCGCGGACCGGGCCGACCGTAACCACCGGGCCGCGTCCCGGGCGGAGTTCTCCACAAAACGTGAGGTTGTTCTCACTACACTACCGAGGAGAATCGGCAACCATGAGCGCGTCTGTCCGTGATCACGACGTCGTCGTCTACGGTGCGTCCGGCTTCGTCGGCGCGCTGGTCGCCCAGCACCTGGCCGAGCACGCGCCGGCCGCCACCCGCGTCGCGCTCGGCGGCCGGTCCGCCGAGCGGATCGAGGCCGTCCGGAGCAGGCTCGGTGTCGACTGGCCCGTGCTGGTGGCGGACGCGACCGACGCGACGGCGCTCGGGCGGCTCGCCGGCTCGGCCCGCGTCGTGCTCACCACCGTCGGCCCGTACGCGAAGTACGGCCGCGAGTTGGCCCGCGCCTGCGCCCGGGCCGGCACCGACTACGTCGACCTGACCGGGGAGGTCCTGTTCGCCCGCGCGAGCATCGACGAAAACCACGAGGTGGCGCGCGACACGGGTGCACGGATCGTACATTCGTGCGGTTTCGACTCGATTCCGTCTGATATCGGGGTGCACGTCCTGCATCAGGCGGTGCAGGCCGACGGCGCGGGCGAGCTCACCGACACGACCCTCGTGGTGACCGGCTTCCGCGGCGGGATCAGCGGCGGGACGATCGACTCGATGCGCCACCAGCTGGACGTGGTCCGGACCGACCGCCGGCTGCGCCGGCTCGCCGCGTCGCCGTACTCGCTGAGCCCGGACCGGGCCGCCGAGCCGGACCTCGGCCCGCAGGACGACCTGGTCATCCTGCGTGCCGCGGAGGTGCATCCGCGGCTGCGCGGCAGCCTCGCGCCGTTCGTCATGGCCTCGTACAACACCCGGGTGGTGCGGCGCAGCAATGCGCTGCGCGGCTGGGCGTACGGTCGCGGCTTCCGGTACCGCGAGGTGATGAGCGTCGGCACCTCGCCGCTGTCCCCGCTGCTCGCCGCCGCGACCAAGGTGGGGCTGGGCGCACTGGTCGCCGGGCTGTCGGTGCCGGCGACCCGGGTCGTGCTCGACCGGCTGCTGCCCAAGCCGGGCGAGGGCCCGAGCGAGCGCACCCGGCGGCACGGGCATTTCACCGTGGACCTGTTCACCACGACGACCGCGGGGTCGCGCTACACCGCCCGCATGCGGGCCGAGGGTGACCCGGGTTATGCGGCCACCGCCGTGATGCTCAGCGAGGCCGCCCTCGCGCTGGCCCTGGACCGCGACGCGTTGCCGCCGTCCGCAGGCGGCGTGCTGACCCCGGCCGCCGGCATCGGCGACGCGCTGGTCGCCCGCCTCCGGGCGGCCGGGATCGAGATCACCGCGGGCCGGGCCTGACCGGAGGACACTCGTGACATGATTAATCACTCATGCCCTTCATAACGAGCGCTACTGGCCGGAACCGGTCCTTCCCGGGCAGGATCTAGGTGTGGCCACCAGCCGTCTTCCCTACCCGCTCACGCTCACAGGAGACGGCATCGTGCTGCGCGAATGGCGTTCCGAGGACCTCGACGACCTGGTCGAGATGCTCGACGAGCCGGAGATCGCCCGGTGGACGCCGATGCCCTCGCCGTTCGACGTCGAGGCGGGCATCGCCTACCTCAAACGCGCTCACCACAGCCGCGTCACCGGCCAGCGGATCCAGCTCGCGATCACCCCGGACGGGAGCCGGCCGCTGGGCGAGGTGCTGCTCTTCGGCCTCGACCACGGGCTCCAGGAGGCCGAGCTCGGCTACCTGGTGGGCGACCGGCACCGCGGGCGCGGGCTCGCGTCGGGCGCGTTGTCGCTGCTTTCGGCGTACGCCCTCAGCACCCTGAGACTGAGCCGCCTACTCCTGAGAATCGACCCGGGGAACGCGGCGAGCACCGCCGTGGCGCGCCGGTGCGGCTACCGGCTCACCGGCGAGCCGCCGATCCTGCAGGAGGGTCCGTACGGTCCGACCAGCCTCGACACCTGGGAACTGGTTGGCGGCCAGGCGGTCACCCGGCTGAGCCGGCTGAAGAATGTCGCAGCCCGGCGGTACGGTCGTCGCACCTGACTTCCCAGGGAGGGTGCCGTGGTCAGCGTCGATCGTGCACAGGTCATGGCATACCGGGTGGCCGCGCTGGGGCTGGCCGACCGCGGTGCCGAGCGTCCCGGTGATCTCGCCGTCCTCGACCTCGGCGTGCAGGAATACACGCCCGACTCGGTGCGGGTGGCGCTCGCCGCACGCACCAGCGCCGACCTGGACGACGATCGGCTCATCATGGTCTGGGCCGCGCGGGGCGCGCCGCACCTGCACCGCCGGCGCGACCTCAAGGCGTTGGTCAAACAGCTCTGGCCGGTGTCTGATGCGGACGCCTCCGCGCGCATCAAGAGCGGCCAGATCCCGGAGGGGATGAAGCTCGGGATCGCGGCGTTCACCGCGACGGCCTCGGCGTTCCGTGCCGTGGTGACCGGATCGATGCCGCGCGGTGAGGTGAGCACCGAGGTCAGCAAGCGGGTGCCGCGCTCGCTGACCTACGACTGCCGCACCTGCAAGGCGCGGCACATCGCCGGTAACGTCTGGCAGCACTCCGGCCTGGCGGGCGGTGTTCAGGTGGAGTCCCGGGGCAGGGATGCGACACTCGGCCCGATCAAGAACGCCCCGCCGCAGCCCACCGCGAACGAGGGCATAGCCGACCTCATCGCCACCTACCTGCGGTTGCTCGGCCCCGCGACCCCCGCCGAGGTGGCGAAGTACCTCGGCAGCGCGCCGGCCGAGATGCGCAAGGTGTGGCCCGCCGGCCTCGCCGAGGTCACAGTGGACGGCCGGAGAACCTGGTTGCCCGAGTCCGCACTGGCCGATCTCGAGTCGGCCGCCACGCCGTCCGGGGTGCGCCTGCTTCCCGCGATGGATGCGCTGCTCCAGGCGCGTGACCGCGACCTGCTGGTCCCCGGACGTGCTCATCAGAAGGAGGTGTGGCGTGTCCTGGGCAACCCGGGCGCCCTCCTCGTCGACGGCGAGATCGCCGGAGTGTGGCGGGCGAAGGTCTCCGGCCGCAAGCGCGTGGAGCTGACCGTCACGCCGTTCGCCAAGCTGGCCGCGGGCCGCCGCAAGCAGATCGACGAGGAGGCCGCCCACGTGGCCCGCGCCCGCGGCGTGCCGGAGGCCGCCGTCACCATCGACTGAGCCTGTCGGCTGCCGGCCCGTCCCGCTGAGCCGGACGGGCGCCGAGCGGCGAACTGGCATGCGCGCCGGTGCCGACAAGGCGACACGCGAGTAACAATGGCATTGCTCGGAAGGGGTTTGTCGCGGCGGGCCGACCGGAGGTGGCCACAAATGTTGAGCAGCGATGACAGCCGCCGGCTGGCGCAGTTGGAGCGCCAGCTGCTTCAGGACGATCCGGAGTTCTGCGCTCGCATGTCCGGGGGCCAGCCGCCACAGCGGCCGTCCGGAGCGCGGCTCCCCGTCTCGCTGATCCTCACGGCCGCCGTGATCTGGGTGACGGCGCTCATCCTGGGCATCGTGGGCTGGTGGGCCGCCGCCGCGATCGCGGCCCTCTGGGCCACCGTCGTGGTGGCCGCGGTCGTCTACCGGCTCACCCACCGGCGTTTCGGTTCCCGCTGACCCGGCCTCAGGCGTCCGCCCGCGCGCCGTGCCGCGGCCGGAAGACCCACGTGCGCAGCAGCAGGAAGCGGACCGCCGTCGCGGCCAGGTTCGCGACGATCAGAGCGGCCAGTTCGACCGCCTTGGCGGGGTGACTGGACACCGCGTCCACCGCCGCCAGGGATCCGCTGGTCAGGCCGAGGCCGAGCGCGAAGACGAGCAGACCTTGCGCCTGGTGCCGCCAGGCGCGGTCGGAGCCGCGTAGGCCGAAGGTCACCCGCCGGTTGGCGGCGGTGTTGGCGACCGCGGTGAGCAGCAGGGCGGCGAAGTTCGCCCATTGCGGGCCGAAGCCGGTCCGCAGCGCGGCGTAGAGCGCCAGGTAAGCGCCGGTGCAGGCAACGCCCACCGCGGTGAAGCGCAGGAGCTGGCCGGTCAGCCCGGCCGGTATACCGGCGACCGGCAGCGGACCGCGGCCCAGCTGTTCGCGCAGCGTGGCCACCGGCAGCCGGCCGGTGCCGAGGGCGCGGAGGAGGCGCGCGATGCCTTTCAGATCCGCCACCGCGGTCGCGACGATGTCGACGCGGCTGTCCGGGTCGTCCACCCAGTCCACCGGCACCTCGTGGATGCGCAGCCCGGACCGCTCGGCAAGCACCAGCAGTTCGGTGTCGAAGAACCAGCCGGTGTCGTCCACCAGCGGCAGCAACCGCCCGGCCACGTCGGCCCGGATCGCCTTGAAGCCGCACTGCGCATCGGAGAATCGTGCGGCGAGCGTGCCGCGCAGGATGAGGTTGTAGCCGCGCGAGATGAACTCGCGCTTGGCGCCGCGCACGACCCGGGAACCGCGGGCGAGCCGGGAGCCGATCGCCAGGTCGGAGTGTCCGGAGAGGAGCGGCGCCACGAGCGGCAGCAGCGCGCCGAGATCGGTGGAGAGGTCCACGTCCAGGTACGCCAGCACGGCCGCGTCCGAGCGGGTCCAGACGTGCTTGAGGGCGCGGCCGCGGCCCTTCTCGGCCAGCCGCACCGCCGTCACCGGGGACAACTCCTCGGCAAGCCGGCGCGCCACCTCCGGGGTGGCGTCCGTGCTGGCGTTGTCCGCGATGGTGATCCGGAACCGGTACGGGAAGTACGCCTCGAGATAGGCATGCAGACGCCGCACGCACGGCTCGAGATCGGTCTCCTCGTTGTAGACCGGCACGACCACGTCGAGTACCGGGGCGTCGAGACGGGCCGGTGCGTCGGCCGGCGAGGGCAGCGTCGAAAGGCTCATGGCATGACCGTCGCCCATGCTGCTGAGGCGGGTATATGGCGACCCTGTGCCCGTGCTGTGAGGTCCGCGGAGCGCTGCCGGAACGCCGGACGGGCGGCTTCCGGAAACCGGAGCCGCCTGCCAGTGATACGGGAGTTCGGCCACTACGCCGTCGTGCCGCCGCTCGCCGCGGTCAGGTCGTAGACCGTGGCGCCGCCGACGGACTGTGCGGTGAAGTTGTCGGTGACCCACTGGGCGATCTGCGAGCTGGAGTTGCTGCCGCCCGAGCCGGTGCCACCGGGGCCGCCGCCGAAGCCGCCCCCGCCGATGAAGTAATGGATCTTCCCCTCGGCGACGTACTGCTGGAATTCGGCCAGCGTGGGCGACGGGTCGCTGCCGGTGAAGCCGCCGATCGCCATCACCGGCGCGCCGGTGGCGAGCTGATATCCGGACGCACTCTGCGAGCCGACCGCCGCGGCCACCCAGGTGTACTGGTCGGCGTCGGTCTTCGGCAGCGATTTCATGTCGTCGCTGACGGTTGTGGCATCGAGCGGCCCGCCCCTCCCGCCGAAGCCACCCCCCGGAGCGGCCGCGGTGCCGCCACCCGCAGTGGTGCCGGGGGCGGCCCCACCCGGGAAACCGCCCGGGAGCGCGCCGGCGCGATTGCCTCGCCCGAATCCGCCCGGGCCGCCCATGGCGCCCGCGACCGCCGGTCCGGCCGACGGGATCGAACCCGTGTGCGCCTGGGACGCGGTCTGCACCGCGTACGCCGCGGGTCCGGCCAGCCCGGCAGCCAGCGCGAGTCCCGCCGCCACCGCACCCACCCGCGCCGGCAGCCGCATGGCGGCCAGCGTGGCGACCGCCGCGAGGAGTCCGCCGGCCAGCACCAGCGGGCGCAACCAGGGTACGAACTCGGGGCTGCGGCCCAGCAGGTGGTAGGACCACCAGGCGGTGACCGCGATCGCGGCCGCCAGCACCACGGCGGCGAGCGGGTGGCGCCGGGTGCGCCACAGCAGCACCGCGCCCATGCCGACGACCGCGCCGACCGCCGGTGCCAGCGCCACCGTGTAGTACGCGTGGAAGATGCCCTGCATGAAGCTGAACACCAGGGTGGTGATCAGCAACCAGCCGCCCCAGAGGATCAGGCCGGCCCGCTGCCGATCGGTGCGCGGCCGCCGCGCCGTCAGCGCCAGGCCGCCGGCCAACAGGATCAGGGCGGCGGGCAGCAGCCAGGAGATCTGGCCACCCTGCGCCGCGTCGAACATCCGCAGCAGGCCGGTCTCGCCCCAGCCGCCACCGTTGCCCCCGCCGACGCTGCCGGTCTCGTCGCCGCTGAGCCGACTCAGGCCGTTGTAGCCCAGGGTGAGCTCCAGCAGGCTGTTGTTCTGCGAGCCACCGATGTACGGCCGCATCGAGGCGGGCACGAGCTCGACGACGGCGATGTACCAGCCGGCCGAGACGACCACGGCGAGCCCGGAGAGCAGCAGCTGCCCGATCCGCTTACCCAGCCGGGGCGGGCCGGCGATCAGGTATGCCAGCGCGTACGCCGGCACCACCAGCAGCGCCTGCAGCATCTTGGTGAGGAAGCCGAAGCCCACGAAGACACCAGCCAGCACCAGCCACTTCGTGGAGCCATTCTCGATGGCCCGCACCGTCGCGTACGCCCCGGCGACCATCAGCAACACGAGCAGCGCGTCCGGGTTGTTGAACCGGAACATCAGCACCGCGATGGGGGTCAGCGCGGTCACCGCGCCGGCGATCAGGCCGGCCCCGGGACCGAACCACCGCCGTACGGTCGCGTAGAGCAGACCGACCGTGGCCACACCCATGAGCGCCTGGGGCACCAGGATGCTCCAGGAGTTGACCCCGAAGACGCGGGCGGAGAGCTCCATGACCCAGAGCGCACCCGGCGTCTTGTCCACAGTGATCGAGTTCCCCGCGTCCGAGGAGCCGAAGAAGAACGCCTTCCAGCTCACCGATCCGGCCTGCACCGCGGCGGAGTAGAACGAGTTCGCCCAGCCCGACCTGCCCAGTCCCCAGAGATAGAGGACGCCGGTCAGCAGCAGGAGAGCGAGCAGGGACGGGCGCACCCAGCGCTGGTCGGAGACCGGCCCGAGGAAGAACCGTGCGGGGCGGGAACGGTGCCGGGCCGGCGGCGCCGGTTCGTCGAGATCGAGCACCACCGGCGGGGGTACGGGCAACGTCGAGGTCATCGAGAACTCCACAAGGCGGGCGGACGGTTACCTTGGCAACTCTCGACGTCGGCCCTGTCGCGTCCTTATGGCGGTCCTGTGCGGATCCTGTGAGTCACCGCTCGCGGCGCCGGGCGGCGGCCGCGGCCAGCCGCTCGAGCACGGCGACGGTCGGCTCCCAGCCCATGCAGGCGTCGGTGACCGACTGGCCGTAGGTCAGCTCGCCCGCCAGGTTCTGCCGGCCGGGCACGAGGAAGCTCTCCAGCATCACCCCGCTGATTCCGCCCTGGCCCGCCTCGACCTGAGCGGCGACGTCCTCGGCCACGATCGGCTGGCGCAGGTGGTCCTTGCCGCTGTTGCCGTGCGAGCAGTCGATCACCAGGCGCTCCGGAAGGTCGGCCTTGCGCAGCAGCTGCAGTGCCGCTTCGACGTCCGCCGCGCCGTGATTCGGCTTGCCGCCTCCGCCGCGCAGCACCAGGTGGGTGTCCGGGTTGCCGGTGGTGTGCAGGATCGCGGGCGTTCCGGAGAAGTCGATGCCCGGGAAGACGTGCGGCACGGCCGCCGCCTGGATCGCCTCGATCGCGGTCGGGATGCTGCCGTCCGGGCGGTTCTTCATGCCGATCGGCATGGACAGGCCGGAGGCCAGCTGGCGGTGGACCTGAGACTCCACCGTACGGGCGCCGATCGCGCCCCAGGCCACGGCGTCGGCGATGTACTGCGGCGTGATCGGGTCGAGGAACTCGACGGCGGTCGGCAGTCCCCGGCGCACGATCTCGAGGAGCAGCCCGCGGGCGATCCGCAGGCCGGTGCCGACGTCGCCGGTGCCGTCCAGCGCCGGGTCGTTGATCAGACCCTTCCAGCCGACGGTCGAGCGCGGCTTCTCGAAGTAGACCCGCATCACCACGAGCAGGTCGTCGCGCAACCGGTCGGCCTGCTGAGCGAGCAGGTCGGCGTACTCGCCGGCGGCCGCGGGATCGTGCACCGAGCACGGACCCACGACGACCAGCAGCCGCGGATCTCGGCCGTTCAGGACGTCCTCCACCTGGTGGCGGCCGTCCAGCACGCTGTCGTGCAAGTCGGCCGTGAGCGGCAGTTCGTGGTGCAGCAGCGCGGGACTCATCAGCGGGACGACGCGCTCGATGCGCTGGTCGCGGACGCGCTGCACCTCGGGGACGGTCATGATCCTCATCTCCTTCGGCCGGCGCCCGGTGCGCGAGAGCCGGCGGGCTCGGGGGCAAAACAAAAGGCAGCGACGGGATGTCGCTGCCTCAGCCGGCTCTGGCGGATGTCTCAGGTCATGCGGTCATGGCCGAGCCACCGGCGTGAGCCGGCTGGATAAACGGCCGATACCAACGAGACATGCCCGACAGCATAGCGCCTCAGCGCACCGGCCGGGCGGCCTCTGTCAGCTGCTCAACAGATGGGACGGTCACCGGCGGCACCAGCGGCAGCCGCACGGTGAAGACCGTGTGCCCCGGCGAACTGTCCACGGACACCGCACCGCGATGGGCGGTTACCACAGCGTGCACGATCGAGAGGCCCAGGCCGGTGCTGCCGGCCGCGCGGGACCGCGAGCTGTCGCCGCGGGCGAACCGCTCGAAGATGTGCGGCCGCAGATCGGCCGGGATGCCCGGCCCGGCGTCGGCCACCCGCAGGATCGCCTCCTCCGCGGTGGCGGCGACCGAGACGGTCACCGTGGTGCCCTCGGGTGTGTGGGTGCGGGCGTTGGCGAGCAGATTGGCCAGCACCTGATGCAGCCGGGCGCCGTCACCCACCACGACCACCGGCTCCTCGGGCAGGTCGAGCTGCCAGTCGTGGCGCGGGCCGGCGGCGTGCGCGTCGCTGACCGCGTCCACCACCAACATGGTGAGGTCCACCGGATCGTGCGCGAGCGGCCGGCCGGCGTCCAGGCGGGCGAGCAGCAGAAGGTCCTCCACGAGCACGGTCATCCGCTTCGCCTCGGACTCGACCCGGCCGAGCACGTGGGCGACCTCGTGCGGGATCGGGGTCCGGCTGCGCCGGCTGAGCTCGGCGTAGCCGCGGATCGCGGCCAGCGGGGTGCGCAGCTCGTGGCTGGCGTCCGCGACGAACTGGCGTACCTGCGTCTCGCTGGCGTGCCGGGCTTCGAGGGCGTTGCCGACGTGGTCCAACATCCGGTTGAGGGCGGCACCCACCTGGCCCACCTCGGTGCGCGGGTCGGTGTCCCGGTCCGGGACGCGCTGGACGAGCTCCACCTCGCCGCGGTCGAGCCGCAGCTCGGAGACGCGGGTCGCGGTCGCGGCCACCCGGTCCAGCGGCTGGAGCGTACGGCGGATGACGACGTACCCGGCGAACCCGGCGATCAGCACCGTCACCAGCACGCCGCCGCCGGTGACCAGGGCCACCTGGAGCAGCGTGTCGTGCGTGCTCCGCAGCGACAGCGCCACGACCCGAACCGTCCGGCCGTTTTCCAGGACGGTCGAGACCACCCGGTAGTCCCCGTACCCGTCGAGGGTGATGTCCGTCTTGCGGCCGTCGTCCGGCAGCGCCGCCAGCGTGGCCAGCGCGGCCGCGGTCATCGGCTCGTAGCGGTTGTCGGCGTACCCCTGGTCGTCGGTGTAGACCCCGACGATGCCGCCCTGCACAGCGGCCGGGCTCGCGATGTTCAGGGCTATCGACCCGGTCTCCGCGCCGGGGAACGGTCGGTCGCGGAACTCGGGCTCGGCCATGCCGTCGATCTTCGGACCACGGCCCGGGTTGAGCGCGTTGTCCAGCCTCGTGTCGAGCTGGTCGTACAGCGTCTTGCGGAGGTAGACCTCGGCGGTCGTGCCGACCGCCAGCCCCAGGACGGCGAGCAGCGCGATCATCATGGCGATCAGCCGGGCACGCAACGGCCAGCCCGCGGGGCTGCGCCAGCGGGCGGGGTGCTCGAGGGCCACGTCAGTCCGCGGGCTTGAGGACATAGCCGGCCCCGCGCATCGTGTGGATCATCGGCGAGCGTCCGGCGTCGATCTTCTTGCGCAGGTACGAGATGTACAGCTCGACGACGTTCGCCTGGCCTCCGAAGTCGTAGTTCCACACCCGGTCGAGGATCTGGCTCTTGCTCAGCACCCGCCGGGGGTTGCGCATCAGGTAGCGCAGCAGTTCGAACTCGGTCGCGGTCAGGGTCACCAGGTCGCCGCCCCGGCGAACCTCGTGGCTGTCCTCGTCGAGCGTGAGGTCGCCCACGACCAGCTGCGAGTCGGTACGCATCGGGGAGTGGCCCATCCGGCGCATCAGGCCGCGCAGCCGGGCCACCACCTCCTCGAGGCTGAACGGCTTGGTCACGTAGTCGTCGCCGCCCGCGGTGAGCCCGGTGATCCGGTCCTCCACCGCGTCCTTCGCGGTCAGGAACAGGACCGGCACCTCGGGCGACTCGCCACGCAGCCGGCGCAGCACCTCGAGCCCGTCGATGTCCGGCAGCATCATGTCCAGGACGACGGCATCCGGGCGGAACTCGCGCGCGGTCCGCACCGCGGTGAGGCCGTCGCCGGCACTCTTGACCTCCCAGCCCTCGTACCGCAGGGCCATCGAGAGCAGCTCCGCCAGCGTCGGCTCGTCGTCGACCACGAGGACGCGAACGGGGCTGCCGTCGGGGCGGCGGAGTTCGCTGCTGGTATCTGCGTTCGCCATCGTCATGCCCCTACTGTCATGGGCTCCGCTTTGCGGCGGCTTTTCCCTCCCTGTGTACCACCTGTGAGTCGGGGAGCGTGTCGGGGGAGCGCGAAAGCGTGTAAAACGCCCCATAATGGTTGCATGGAGACTCCGCGGCGGATAACGGCGCTCCGGGCCGTCGTCGCGACGTTCGTCCTGTTCGTCCTGCCGGCGCTCGGCGTGGTCGCGGCGCCGCCCGGGGTGCTCGGGGCGGCACCGGCACCTGCCTTCGCCGGCGAGCGGCCCGCGGACGGGGGCCGGCTCGTGCAGGTCGAGCTCGACGGCCGGGTCGTCCAGCTGGTGGCCGACGGCGACAGCACCTGCGCACTCACCGATGCCGGCGAGGTCTACTGCTGGGGTGCGAAGTATCCGGACCCGTACCGGTCCGGGGTGAACGCTCTGATGCTCGTCGCGCTCGGCAGCCTGCTGGTCGCCGGCGGCGCGACGTTGCTGCTGCTGAGCCGGACCCCGGTCGACCGGCGGCCGGGTCCCGAAACTGGTCCGCCCCCGGCGTGAGCCGTTCGGATTCGTCGTGAACCTGGGAGGGTGGAACACTCGCCGTTCGCCCGAGGTTGTGCCAGCGTTGGTCATTGTCGGCGGCGGCGCGAGCGTGGGGAGCGGGCACGTGGATCTTCTCGAGGAGTATCGCAGGGCCACCTTCTTCTTCGAGTCGGGCGACCCGCTCGGCGCCGCCCGCCTGCTCGAGCCGATCGTCGAGGCGGAACCGCACAACGCCGCCGTGCGCCAGCTGCTCGCCCGCGCCTACTTCAACTCGGCCCAGCTCAAGGGGGCGGAAGACCAGCTCAGAACCTTGATCGAACAGGACCCTTCGGATCACTACGCGCACCACGTGCTCGGCCGGACCCTCGAACGGGCCGGCCGCTTTCGTGAGGCGTTACCGCATCTGCGCCTGGCCGCCGCGATGAAGCGCCACCAGGACTACGAGGAAGCTCTGCGCCGCGTCGAGGAGTGGCTCGGCAAGCACGCCTCCGGACCCGTTTCCTAGGATCGGCGACCGTGAAACTGAAGCTCGACCTGCACGACATCTTCAACAGGGGCCAGGAGATCGACCGGGCGCTGCGCGGCATCATCGACGAGGCCATCCAGAAGAAGGCCACCCTCGTCGAGATCATCCCGGGCAAGGGCAGCGGCGCGCTGAAGAAGAAGGTGCTGCGCTTCCTCGACCAGAAGGAGATCAAGCAGCTCTACCACCGGGTCGAGAAGGACGGCGACAACTGGGGGCGGTTGTTCGTGCACTTCCGGCACGACGCCCCGGCGGGGCGCCGGGGGCGCGGCCGGTAGGCGCCCTTCGATTCCGTGCCGTTCCGCTCCCGGGCCCCCGTCAGGGCCGGAGCACCCGGTACCAGAGTGCGGTGGCCAGCGGCAACTCGTCCTGCCGCAGCCGCTCGAGGCGCACGTGCGTGCCGCCCGGCCGGGCGAGCATCGGGGTGCCGGCGCCCAGCATGACCGGGACGACGAACATCAGCACCTCGTCGACCAGGCCGGCGGCGAGGGCCTGTCCGGCGACGTCGGCGCCGAGGATGTTGACGTACTTCTCGCCGGCCGCGGCCGACGCGGCGGCGAGGCCGTCGGCGAGGGCGGTGACGAAGGTGGTGCCCGGCGGCGCGGGCGCCGGCGGGCGGTGGGTGAGCACGAACTGCGGTCCGTGCCAAGCGCCCTCGAGCGCGCCCTCCTTCTCGGTGCCCCGGTTCGGGTCGTCGCCGGTGAACGTGCGGTTGCCGACGAACAGCGCGCCGATCTGGTCGGCCAGCCGGTCGGCGATCGGGTTCGGCCCCAGGTACGGGGTCAGCCAGGACATGTCCCCGCCCGGGCCGGCGAGGTAACCGTCCAGCGACGTCGACGCGGAGTAGAGGACTTTTGCCATGTGCTCACCTTCACAGGGGGTAGGTCCTGGCCACCGCCAGCATCTCGCTGGAGTGCGAACCGACGATGCCGACGCCGGCGGGACGGGCCCGGAATCCCGGCACGCCGCTCAGGCCGTCGCTGGCGTCCATCACGCGGAACCGCACCTGGCCGGCGGCACGCACGCGCAGGACAACCTCGACGCCGTCGGCCGGCGGGGCGTGGAAGACGAATCCGAAGCCCCACGGCCCGCCGGCGGCCGCCCCGCCGGGCACCGGACGCCCGCCGACGACGGCCGCGGCGACCGGGACGTCCGCCGGCACGTGCAGGGCGATCAGCCGGACCGGGCGCTGCGGCCGCAGTCGCAGCCGGAGCGTGCGCACGTCACCCGATCGGGTGTCCGACTCGAGGGTGAGCCGGGGCGGGGGCAGCATCGCCGGCCGTGCGGGGCCGGTGCGGAACTCTTCGGGGCCGAAGGCGGGCAGCGTCGTGGCGACGGAGGCGCGCCGGCCCGAGACGTACTGCGCGGTCCACGGCTGAACGTCCGGCTCGGCGCTGATCCAGCGGGCCGTGCCGTTGTCGGCGTCGAGCGCGTACATCAGGTGGGTGAGGGACGGATGGGCGGCGTCGAAGCGGTCCACCGACAGGCCGGCGCCGGTGCAGGCGACCACGGCGACCGCCGCGACCAGGGTCGGCAGCGGGCCACCGCGGCGGGCCCGCACCGCGTCCATACCGCGCTGGGCGGCCACCGCGGGATGCACCAGATCCACGACCGGCAGCAGGGCGAGCCCGAGCAGCACGGCGAGAAACGCGCCGGTGGCGCCCAGCTTCAGGCCGAGCGCGGGAAACAGCATGATCGCCGTCGGAAGGAGGACCACCACCGCGAGGGCCGCGCCCGCGGTGACCGCCAGGACCGTCCACCAGCCGCGGAAGAGCAGTGCCGCGATACCCGCCAGCGCGCCGGCCAGGGCGGGCAACGAGCCGAGGTAGGAGCCGCCGGGCGCGAGGTACGCCAGGACCAGCCCGAGCACGGCCAGCCAGCCCAGCCCGGCGATCGCGAGCGCGGCCGGCCCGACGCGCCGGCGTAGCAGCGCATACCAGGCGAAGACCACGGTCGCGGCGATGGCGAGAACGCCGAGCCGGTACCACTGCGGCCGGTAGGGATCGATCGGCAGCCCGGTGTATTCGGGCCGGATCAGCTCGAGCAGCGCCCAGTACAGCTGGGCGAGCACTGGAGCCACGGCGATCGGGAGCAGGGTGAGCCCGGCCGCCGCCCCGCCCCGCCGGCCCGTGACGAACCCGCGCCGGCGCGCCAGCCAGGCCAGCAGCACCACCGCGAGCAGGGCCAGGACCGCCAGCGGCCAGACCAGCGAGCCCGGGTAGCGCACGAGCAGGCCGGGGGCCGGGAAGTAGGTGGCGTCCTCGCCGGCGCGCAGCGTGGTGAGATCTCGGGCGCCCAGGTCGCGGACGAGGGCCAGGGTGTTGTCGCCGTGGTGCTGCAGGCTGTCCCGGTCCAGCGCGGCCGGCACGTCGGTCGGGGCGTGGTAGACCGCGGCGCCGTCGATGTACGCCGCGTTGAGCCCGGCGAAGCCCGCCGCCAGGAACGGCGTGAAGTCGGTGTCGTTCGGCAGCAGCCGGTAGATCTCGACGGCGAACGAGGTGCCGACCGGGCGGGGCGTCCGCGCGTACGCGTCCACGAGCTTCCGGTTGCCCCGCGACGTCTCGAACATGATCGCCGGGCCGCTGCTGCCGCGCGCCTCGAGGTTGAGCACGATGCCGCCGCCGCGGGCCAGCGGATGCTGATCGACGAACGCCTTGGCGCCGCAGAGGCACGCCTCCTCGCCGTCGGTGAGCACCAGCACCACGTCGTTGCGCAGCCGCGGGCTGCTGGTTAGTACCCGGGCGGTCTCCAGGATCGCGGCCACGCTCGCGGCGTCGTCGTCGCCGCCGGGGCCGGTCTGCACGGAGTCGTAGTGCGCCACCAGGAAAACGCGGCCGGTCGAGGCGGTGCCCGGGATCAGCGTCACCACGTTGCGGACCCGGGCCAGGGCCGCACCGCCCGCGCTCGACGACAGCTCGCCGCCTTCGATCGAGACCGTGTCCTGCACCTGGGGCGTGAGCCCGAGCCGGCGCAGCGTGCCGAGCAGATGCTCGCGCACCCGGTCCTGTGCCGTGCTGCCCACCGGATGCGGCTCGGTCGCGATCGCCCGGACCTGCTCGAAGGCGCGCCCGGCGCTGAACCGGCCGGCCGGTGCCGACGCGTCGCGGGCGGCCGGCGGCTGCACCGAACGGACCGCGGCCACGCCCACGAGGGCGAGGACGGCGATCGCGGCCAGGGCGGCCACACCGCGGTGGGCGGCGTCGGTGAGGGCGGGTACACGCATGGGTGACATCTAAGCGGTTCGGTCAAGCGGTCGGCGGGACGCCGGGTAGCCCGAAGATCGTTTGCGGCGTGGCCTAGCGTTGAGGGGTGAGCACGCCGTTCGACCCCGCCGCCGTCGTCGCGGAGTTCATCGACGCGGTCGCCCCGTTCGACCCCGCGCCGGAGGCCGCGCCGGTCGCCGTCCTCGGCGTCCGCACCGCCCTGGGCGAGGGCGTCTTCGCCCTCAGCGACCACGTGATCCGGGCGATGTGCCGGGCCCTCGCCTCGTATCACGACCCCGAGGACCGGGGCACCTGTGTCGGCTGCGGCGGCCGTCACCTGGACGAGAACCTGCACTGCCGGGACTGCGGGCGGCTGCACGGCATCCTCGGCGAGGTCATCGCCCAGCACGCCCGCCGGGTGGCGGCCGAGGACGCCACGTGAGGTTCTCTCGGTGTTGTGCCACCGCCGCTCGTGGTACACGATCAGCTCGTCACGACCGGCGGATTCGAGTGGGGTATCGGCATGACTGAGCGGTCGGTCGCGCCCCGCGCCCGCATCGGCGCCTCCGCGTACCGCGAACGGCTGCGCGTGCTGCTGGTCGAGGACGACGAGGGCGACGCCTTCCTGGTTCGTGAGCTGCTCAGCGAGGCCGAGGCGCCGTTCGATCTCACCGTGGCCAGCAGCCTGCGGGAAGCGGCCGCGATGATGCGGGGCGTCCAGTGCGTGCTGCTCGATCTCGGGTTGCCCGACGCCGAGGGCATCGACGGCCTGCGCAAGCTGCTGGCGCTGGCCGGCAGCGCCGCGGTGTGCGTGCTGACCGGCCGGTCGGACGAGCATCTCGGCGTCGCGGCGGTGGCCGAGGGTGCCCAGGACTACCTGGTGAAGGGCCAGGTCGATGGCGTGCTGCTGACCCGCGCACTGCGCTACGCGGTGGAGCGCAAGCGCGCCGACGAGAACGCGCAGCGGCTGCGCGAGGTCGAGCTGCGGCAGGCGGAGTCGGCGCGCCTCGAGCGTGGCCTGCTGCCGCAGCCGCTGATGCAGACGACCGACGTCGCGGTGCACACGTTCTACCGGTCCGGGCGGGCGATGGGTCTGCTCGGCGGCGACTTCTTCGACGTGGTCCAGGTCGGCGAGGACCGGTTGCACGTGATCGTGGGGGACGTCTGCGGCCACGGCGTGGACGAGGCGGCGCTCGGCGTCGAGCTGCGGGTGGCCTGGCGCGCGCTGGTGCTCGCCGGGGTGGCGGACGAGCAGATCCTGAGCTCGCTGGAGCAGGTGCTGATGACCGAGCGCCGGTCCCGCGAGGTGTTCGCCACGGTGGCTTCGATGGTGATCGACCTGGCCGGCAACCGGGCCACCGTCCGGCTGGCCGGCCACCCGCCGCCGGTGCTGCTCGCCGGCGGGCAGGCCGCACCGGTGGCCGTGAAGACGGGCATCGTGCTCGGCGTGCGGCCCAAGCCCGCGCCGCCGACGGAGGTGAAGTTCGCCGGCGACGACTGGTCCGTCCTGCTCTACACCGACGGGCTGATCGAGGGACACACCGGGGCGGGCAACGAGCGGCTCGACGTCGACGGCCTCTGTGACCTGCTGCGCGAGCCCGCGGCCGGAACCGTACCGCTCGCCGCCCTCCCGGCCTGGCTGGTCGGCCGGGCCGAGCAGGCGAACGGGGGACCGCTGGCGGACGACGTCGCGATGCTGCTGATCTCGCGGGGAGGTGGCTGGTGAGCGTCCTGAGCTGGAGCTCGTGGACCCTGCGCGGCCGGATCGCCGCGCTCTGCCTCGCGGTCGGCCTGGTGCTCACCGGGCTCGGCATCTTCGCCGCCATCACCGCGGCGCGGAACAACGGGCACCTCGACGACGTGCTCGATCGGGCCAGCCCGATGCGAGCCGCGGGCGAGGCGCTGAACACGGCCTTCGTGGACCAGGAGACCGGAATCCGGGGCTACGCGATCAGTGGCCGCTCGGCGAACCTCGATCCGTACTACGGCGGCCTGCAGGACGAGCGCCTCCAGG
>Ga0081539_10003808_pt1 | contig 17735 bp, 12 predicted proteins | sample TabmetS4T2R2_FD_71023 | JGI IMG/M metagenome (GOLD analysis project Ga0081539, IMG submission 71023) | Tabebuia heterophylla rhizosphere microbial communities from the University of Puerto Rico - S4T2R2 | ecosystem: Host-associated > Plants > Roots > Rhizosphere ...
CCTGCACATCGCCGCACGGGGCAACTCGCCGGCCGAGTTCATGCGGCTCGGCGCCGACGTGCACCGGTTACGCGCCGCGCTGGCCGCCGAGGGAATCCTCACCGTCGTCCTCCCGCACGAGGACGGCATCCGCCTCGGCATGTCCGGCTCACCGTGAGCGGGCGGGGCGAGACGTGAGCGAGCGGCGACACGTGAGCGAGCTGCGACACGTGAGCGAGCGCGGCGACAACCGCGAGAGCGCGGCCGCAAACGGCACCGAGCCAAGCGCGGACCACGAGGGCGCGATCAGGAAGGCACCGCGATGAGGTCGCTGCATGCCGACGCCGTGGCTGTGCTCCGGGCCTGGGCCCCCACCTCCGGGGACGCCGACCTCGCGCGTGCGAACACCCTCGATCTGCTGTCCGCCGGACCGGCGGCGATCACCCGCGCGCACCGGCCCGGCCACCTCACCGCGAGCACCCTGATCGTCGACCCCGATGGCCGCTTCCTGCTTTGCCTGCACGGCCGGATGAACACCTGGATGCAGCTCGGCGGCCACTGCGAACCGGGCGACTCCACGCTCGCGGCGGCGGCTCTCCGCGAGGCGACCGAGGAGTCCGGCATCCCCGGGTTGCGACTCGACCCGGATCCGATCGACGTGCACATCCACCCGGTCCGCTGCCGACCGGCCGACGGCGCAGCGGCCACCCCGACGCACCACTACGACGTGCGGTTCGTGGCGTTCGCCCCGCGCGGTGCCGTCGGAGAGGTCAGCGAGGAGTCGCACGCGCTGGGCTGGTTCACCACGGACGTGCTGCCCGAGCCCCTGGCCGACGGCGTCCGGCCGCTCATGTCCCCCGCCCTGTCCCGCCTCCAGAACGGCGCCGATCTTGGACTTGTGGTGCCCGAATAAGCCGCACACGCGGCTTTTGTGGGGGCCACGACTCCAAGATCGGCGGGGTTTGGCCCGTCAGATGTAGCCGAGCTCGCCCAGATCCTTCAGCTCGTCCACCAGGTGTTTGACTTCCTGGGCACGATCGCGCGGGCACACCAGCACCGCGTCGGCGGTGTCCACGATGACCAGGTTCCGCACGCCGATGGTCGCGATGAGCCGCCCGGAATTCGGCACCACAACCATGCCTTCGGACTCGCGCAGCAGCACGCCGGGCTTGACCGTCGATTCGCGGCCTACGACCACATTGCCGGCCTCGTCGGCGGCGAGGATCTCACCGAGCGTGTGGAAATCACCGACGTCGTTCCACCCGAAGTCACCGGGGACCGTACCGACCCGGCCGACCGTGGCGGCGCCCTCCATGACCGCGTAGTCCACGGAGATCCGCGGCAGCGTCGGCCAGACCTCGCCGAGCACCTCCTCGCGAGCCGGGCTCTCCCACGCCTGGGCGATCCGGGAGACGCCGGCGGCCAACTGCGGCTGCTGCCGGCCGAGCTCGGCGAGGAAGACGTCGACCCGCCAGACGAACATGCCGGCGTTCCACAGGTAGTTACCCGACTTCAGGTAGCTCTCGGCGACGTCGTACGAAGGCTTCTCCCGGAACTCCAGGACCTCCAAAACCCCGGCGTCACCCAGCGGACCGCCGCAGTGCACGTACCCGTACCCCGTCTCGGGTCTGGTCGCGGTGATGCCGATCGTCATGAGCAGGCCCTGCGCCGCACCCGACATCGCCTGGCGGATCACCTCGACGAAGCGGTCGGAGTTGGCGATGAGGTGGTCGGCCGCGAACGAGCCCATGATCGCCTGGGGGTCGCGGCGAGCGATGACCGCGGCGGCCAGCGCGATCGCCGCGCAGGAGTCCCGGGGCGAGGGCTCCACCAGGATGTTCTCCTCGGGCACCTCGGCGAGTTGCCGGGAGACGGCGGCCGCGTGCGCCACGCCGGTGACCACGAAGACCCGTTCCGGCCGGGTCAGCGGCATCAGCCGGTCGACCGTGGCCTGCAGCAGGGAAGCGTCGGTGCCGGTCAGCGGGTGCAGAAACTTCGGGTGGCCGGCGCGCGAGAGAGGCCAGAGCCGCGTGCCGCTGCCCCCGGCCGGGATAACGGTGTACAGGGGACCGGGATCCTCAGTCATGCGAACCCAGTGTAACGGCGCTCTCCCGTCCAACCGCCCCACCCACCACCCACAACAGGACTGAAGGCACGGAATTCATTGGACCGAGTGTAACGATGTGGCGGAAACTGCGAGAGGCGACACTCAGGCGGCCACCCGGTTCCAGGTGTTCACGTGGACCTCCGCGCTGGACGCCCAGGTGAACTCCTTCGCCCGCTCGAAACCGGCCTTGGCCAGCGTCAACCGGCGCGGTTCGTCGTGCAGGAGGTCGGCCAGGTCCTCGGCGATCCGGTCCGCGTCCTCTGTCGTATAGGCGACCGCGTCGCCGCCCACCTCGGGCAGGGACAGCCGGGGCGTGGTGAGCACCGGCGTGCCGCACGCCATGGCCTCCAGGATCGGCAGGCCGAAACCCTCACCGAAGGAGGGGTACGCGGCGACCAGCGCGCCGCCCAGGAAGCCCGGCAGATCCGCGTACCGGAGATAGCCGGGGCGCAGCAGCCGCAGATGTGACGGCACCTCGGTCACCGCCCGGTCGATGTCGTCGTCGTGGCCCTGCCCCCCGGCGACCACGAGTGCGGGCGGATGCGGCCAGTCGCCGACCGCCCGGGCCCAACCACGGATCAGGTTCGGCACGTTCTTACGGGGTTCCTTGGCGCCGAGGAACGCCACGTATCCGGAATCGCCGAGACCCAGCCGCGCGCGCACTCGGGCCTTCTCCTCCGCGCTCGGCACGTGGAACGCGGCCGGGTCGACGCCGTGGTAGGCGACGTCGATCCGGGTCGGGTCGGCGTCCAGCAGCCTGATCAGCTCGTCCCGGGTCGCCTTGCTGGGCACGATCACCCGGGCCGCGCGGCGCAGCGAGGTCTTGATCGCGCTGCGGAAGAACGTCCGCTTGGTGTTGTCGTAGTGCTCCGGTTCGGTGAAGAAGGTCGCGTCGTGCACGGTCACGGTCACCGGGGACCCGGCGCGCAACGGGCACGTATAGAACGGCGAGTGCAGCACGCGGGCACCGACCTGCTGGGCGAGCAGCGGCAGCCCGGTCTGCTCCCAGGCGAGCCGCGCGGGCCGGTGCGCGATGGCGGCCGGACCCGCGACGACCTCGGCGTCCGTGAGCATGCGGGAGTAACGCTCCGCATCGGTACGCTGCGCCACGACGGCCAGGTCGACCCGCTCCGGCCCCATCCGGCCGAGGGCGCCGAGCAGACCGTCGACGTAGCGGCCGACACCGCCTCGGTCGGCCGGGACGCTGGTGGCGTCAACGAGCACACGCGGGGGGCGACCGGCGGTCACGAGGCAACTCCCAGGGTTGTGGGCCATACCACTGGCAAGCGTACGCCGACGATGCATCGGCATGGTTACCGCGACACCGCTGTAGTTCGGAGGCTTTACCGATTGTCCGGGCGACGGCCATCCTTCGCTCAGGTCCCGTCACCCTGGGTCACGACGACTGTGGCGGCCATGGGCGGGATATCGTCGGGCTCTGCCTGCTACCGGTGCCTGGTCCTCCGGACGGCACGGAGAATCCGAAAGAGCACAATGAGCGAGACGATCCCCGCGGCGTTCGCGGACGCCGTGCGGCGCGACCCGACGGCGCCGCTGCTGACCTTCTACGACGACGCGACCGGTGACCGGACCGAGCTGTCCGGCGCCACCCTGGACAACTGGGTGTCCAAGACCGCGAACATGCTGGCCGACGGTTCCGGGCTGGGCGCGGGCGACCGGGTCGCGGTGCTGCTACCGCCACACTGGCAGACCGCCGCGATCCTGCTGGGCGCCTGGTCCGCCGGTCTGGCGGTGGATCTCGGCAACGATGCGGACGTCGTGTTCGCCACCCCTGAGCTGGCTTCCGCAGGCGCCGGCGAGCGGTACGCGACGGGCCTGCTCCCCCTGGCCATGCCGCTGCGGCAGGTGCCGCCCGGCTACGCCGACTACGTGGTCGAGGTGCGCGCCTTCGGCGACCGGTTCACCCCGATCCATCCGGTGAACGGCGACGACCCGGCATACACCGGCAGAGATGACCGAAGCCACCGGGAGACGGTCGACGACGCCGTCCAGCGGGCCGCCGCTATGGGCATCGCAAAAGGCGACCGGGTGCTGATCGACGCGCGTACTCACCGCGACCCGATGGACTGGCTGCTGGCGCCGCTCGTCGCGGACGCGTCCGTGGTGCTCTGCGCGAACCTGGACCCGGGCACCGTGGCCAAGCGGACGGTCGCCGAGCGGGTCACGGTCACGATGGCTTGACCGCACGCTCCTTCGCGAGCTCTTCGAACGCGGTCAGCGACTCCGGATTGGCCAGCGCTCCCTTGGCGGCCGCGGACTCCACCGGCGTGCCGGTCAGGATGCGCTTGACCGGTACTTCCAGCTTCTTGGCCGAGAGGGTACGCGGCACCGCCCGTACCTGATGGATCTCGTCCGGGACGTGCCGGGGTGACAGCGCGGCACGCAGCTCTCGCCGGATCCGGTCGCGCAGCGCGTCGTCAAGCTCGACCCCGTCCGCCAGGACGACGAACAGCAGCAGCTCGTCACCGTGCTCGTCGAGGTGGACGACCACCGAATCGACCACCTCGTCGATCCCCTCGACCACCGAGTAGAACTCGGCGGTTCCCAGCCGGACGCCACCGCGGTTGAGCGTGGCATCCGACCGTCCGGTGATCACGCAGCTGCCGTCCGGGTGGATGGTGATCCAGTCGCCGTGCCGCCAGACTCCCGGATAGACGTCGAAGTACGCCTCGCGGTAGCGCTTGCCGTCCGGGTCGTTCCAGAAGCCGACCGGCATCGATGGCATCGGTGCGGTGATCACCAGCTCGCCCAGCTGGTCGACAATCGGTTGGCCGGCCGGGTCGTACGCCTCGACCTTCGCGCCGAGGCACCGGCAGGCAATGACGCCCTCGGTCACCGGCAGCAACGGGGTGCCGCCGACGAACCCGGTGCACACGTCCGTGCCGCCGGACAGCGACTGGAGCTGCAGGTCAGCGCCGACGGCCTCGTACACCCAGTCGAACCCCTCGGGCGGCAGCGGCGCTCCGGTGGAGCCCACCCCGCGGATCTGGTTGGCCGGCACCGAGATCCCCGCCTTGCGGCAGGCCAGGATGAACGGCGCGGACGTACCGAAATACGTGACGCCGGCGTCCGCGGCCAGCCGCCACAGCGCGGTCATGTCCGGGAAGCCGGGGTTTCCGTCGAACAGCACGATCGCCGAGCCGACCGCCGGGGCGCTGACCAGGAAGTTCCACATCATCCAGCCGGTCGTGGTGAACCAGAAGAACCGGTCGGACGGGCCGAGATCGTGGTGCAGCGCCAGCATCTTGAGGTGTTCGAGGAGGATGCCGCCGTGCCCGTGCACTATCGGCTTCGGCAGCCCGGTCGTGCCGGAGCTGTAGAGCACGTACAGCGGGTGATCGAACGGGACCTCGGCGAACTCCATCGGGTCGTCCCCGTCCAGCCCGTGCCAGTCACCGGCCTCCGGGTCCAGGTAACCGATGGTGATGACGTGGTCGAGGGTGGGCAGCGCCGCCCGGATCGCGGCGACCTCGTCGCGGCGGTCGATCGCCTTGTCCCCGTACCGGTAACCGTCGACCGCGACCAGCACTTTCGGTTCGATCTGCCGCCAGCGGTCGGTGACGCTCCGGGTGCCGAACTCCGGCGCGCAGGACGAGAAGACCGCGCCGAGGCTGGCGGTCGCAAGCATCAGGGCGTAGGTTTCCGGGATGTTCGGCGCGTAGGCCGCGATCCGGTCACCTCGGCTCACGCCGAGGCGGATCAGCCCGGCTCGGATCTTCCGGACCTGTTCCCGCAGCTGCCGGGCGGTGAGCGTGATCGGGCTCCGGGTCTGCGAGTACGCGACGACGACCGGATCGTCCTCGGCCCGTCCGGGCATCCGGAGTACGTGCTCGGCGTAGTTGAGGGTGGCGCCCGGGAACCACGTAGCGCCCGGCATGGTGGCGTTCCCCAGCACCGCGGTCGGTTCGGAACGCGCTTTGATCTCGAAGTAGTCCCAGATCGACTTCCAGAATGCGGGCAGATCGGTCACCGACCATTCCCACAGAGCGGCGTAATCGGCGAAGTCGAGGCCACGGGTCTCCCGCAGCCAGGTGAGATACCGGCCCATCCGGGACGTCGCGCGTATGTCAGCCGGTGGGGTCCACAGCACTCTGCCCGTCATGTTCGACACAGTAGCGTCGAGGGAAGGTGACCGATGCGTCACCACGACCTTCCACCGGCTGCCACCTGCCGGGTAGCGTGCCGGGCGTGCGCCATGTCAGGTCGATCTTGTACGCCGTCGTGCTGGCCGCCGCGGTCTGGGTGCTCTGCGGCGCCGGTTTCGGCGACGACGGTACGGGCATCGGCGTGCGCAACTACCCGCTGCTCCTTGTCGCCGGCGCGGTTTACGCGACCCTGCTGTTCGTCCCGATCTCCCCGGTCGGCCCGCTCGTCGCCGGGCTGGCCTTCTTCGCTGCGAGTATCTGGGCACTGGCGTCGCCGTCGTCCTACGCGGATCTCTGGCCGGCCGGTGTGACGTGGGCGGACCTGGGCCGGCCCGGGCAGGGACTCGCCGCCATGCTCGCCGTGCCGATGTTCGCCACCGCGTTGAACGCCCGCCGCCGGCCGACCGACGAGCCGATCTTCGGCCGGCTCGCCCGGATGCCCCGGGCGGCCCGGCCGGTGGGTCCGCCGGCGGCCGGCTCGGATACCGCGGTGCCGCGGGTGAGCGATCCGGACAGCACCGCCTTGGTGATCGACATCGAGCAGACCCAGCTGGTACGCGCCCCCGAGCCGCCCGCGCCGGAACCCGCCCGACTTGTTCCGCAGTTGGTGCCGGAGCTGGTGTCCGAGACGTTCGTGGTCCCGGCCCGCCCGGCGGACGAGACCATGGTGATCCGTCAGCCCCCGGTAGCCCCTCAGCGGCCGGCGGACGAGACGATGGCCATACCGAGCCCGGAGGCGGTGGTCGCGGCCGACGTCACCCAGGTCATCCCGCGCGACCTCGGCGGCGACCGGCAGGTGATCAAGACCCCTGCCCCGGCCGACGCCGAGCAGACCCAGGTGGTCAGATTCCCGCCGGCCGCCGAGGCTCCGCCGGCACAGGCGGTCACCCACCCGGCGCAGGCCGACGCCCCGCCGGAACCGGCGGCCACTCCCCCGGCACAGACCGACACCCCGCCGAAACCGGCAGCCACTCCCCCGGCCCAGACCGACACCCCGCCGAAACCGGCAGCCACTCCCCCGGCCCAGACCGACACCCCGCCGGAACCGGCGGCCACACCAGCGAGCGCGGCGGCCGCCGAACAGACCCCGGCAGAGCCGCCGGCACCGGTGACCACCTTCCGCAGCCCGGCCGACGCCGAGCAGACGCAGGTGATCCGGGCCGAGGCCGTCGAGCGGCCCAAGTCCGCGACGGACCTGGAGCGCCCGGCCGACGAGGCCGCCGACGACACCCGCCGCCTCCGCATGCCGACCATCCCCGCGCCCCGCCGCCAGCACGACGACGCGGCCGGCTGACGTGCTGGAGGCACTGGCGATCTTCGCGGCCGGGTTCTGGGCCGGCATGATCAATACAGTGGTCGGCTCGGGCACGCTCGTCACGTTCCCGGTCCTGTTGCTCTTCGGCTATCCGCCGCTGGTCGCCAACGTGTCCAACAACATCGGCCTGGTCGGCGGCGGCATATCCGGCACGTTCGGGTACCGCCGGGAGCTGACCGGCCAGTCCCGGGCGATCAAGCGGCTGCTGCCCGCGTCCGCGCTGGGCGGTGTCACGGGCGCGTTGCTGCTGCTCGTGCTCCCGGCTGAGGCGTTCCAGGCGATCGTTCCAGTGCTGATCGTGATCGGACTGCTCATGGTCGTGTTCGGTCCGGCAATCCAGCGGCGCGCCGCCCGGCGCAGCCAGGACCGGATGGCGGCGGCCGTCATGTCCGGGACCGCCGACGGGGTGCCGGCTACGGCGCTGCCCGGTCCCGGCGCGGAGCCGGCCAGCGCCGTGGACGAGCCGCGACCCGACTCACACTCGCTACGCCGGCGGATCGCGATCACCGTCGGCGTCTTCCTGCTCGGCATCTACGGCGGGTACTTCGGCGCCGCTCAGGGCGTACTCCTGGTCGGGTTGCTCAGTGTCCTGACCGTCGACGGCCTGCAAGCGATCAACGGCCTGAAGAACCTGCTCACCACCACGGTGAACACGCTGGCCGCGGTGACCTTCATGGTCGTGTCATGGCACTTGGTGAACTGGACGGTGGTCCTGCTCATCGCCGTGGGTGCCCTGTTCGGCGGGGTAGCCGGGGCCCGCTTCGGCCGCCGCATGTCGCCGACGTTCCTGCGTACGCTGATCGTGATCGTCGGTGTCGTGGCCCTGATCCGCCTGCTCTTCATCGACTAGGGATCACGCACCGAGGTGGTGATCGGCCGGCGCGGTCTGCAACAGCCACGCCAGCGGCATTTTCGCCACTAGCTCGTAGGTCCTGTCCGGACCCAGCACGAACATGGTCACCGTCTGGGCCGGGTCTCGGTCGACCACCCAATAGCGCGGAATGCCGGCGCGGGCGTACTCCCGCAGTTTGATCATGTCATCCACGGCTTCCGAGCCGGGCGAGACGATCTCGACAGCGAGCAGCAGGTCCACGAGGGTCAACCAGACGCTGCGCGGTTGCGGTCCGGCCCATACCGTCAGATCGGGTACCCGGCCTCCGTCGCCGTCGCGCCCCGGAATGCGGATGCCCGCGGCCTGGAGCACCTGCTCGGCGGGCCAACCGGCGAGGATGAGCCAGGCGAACAGGCGGCTGGCGATGGCGGCGTGCTCGGAGTCTGGCGGCGGCATTACCGACAAAGCCCCCTCAGGACTCAGCTCGTATCGGTGGCCGTACTGATCGGCGGCGATCATGGCCGCCAGGTCGTCGAGCGTGACGACGGCTGGCAACTGGCCGCCGAATGCCTCCGCGCTCATGCCGCCATCCTAGGGGCTAACCCTTGAGGAGCTGGCGGGCCATCACGATGCGCTGCACCTGGTTGGTGCCCTCGTAGATTTGGGTGATCTTGGCGTCCCGCATCATCCGCTCCAGCGGGTAGTCACGGGTGTAGCCGTAGCCGCCGAGCAGTTGGACCGCGTCGGTGGTGATCTCCATGGCCGCGTCCGAGGCGAAGCACTTCGCCGCCGCGCCGAAGTAGGTGAGGTCGGCGTCGCCGCGCTCGCTCTTCCCGGCCGCCGCGTAGGTGAGCTGCCGCGCGGCCTCCAGCTTCATGCCCATGTCGGCGAGCATGAATTGCACGCCCTGGAAGTCGGCGATCGGCCGGCCGAACTGGCGGCGCTCCTTGACGTAGTTGCGGGCGAAGTCGAGCGCACCCTGCGCGATGCCGACCGCCTGCGCGGCGATCGTCACCCGGGTGTGGTCGAGGGTACGCATCGCGGTGGCGAACCCGGTGCCCTCCTCGCCGATCATCCGGCTCGCCGGGATGCGTACGTTGTCGAAATAGACCTCGCGCGTCGGCGACCCCTTGATGCCCAGCTTCTTCTCCGGCGCACCGAAGCTGACACCCTCGTCGGACTTCTCCACGACGAACGCCGAGATGCCCCGGCCGCGCGCGGCCGGATCGGTCACCGCGAAGACCGTGTAGTACTCGGACACGCCCGCGTTGGTGATCCACCGCTTGACGCCGTTGAGCACCCAGTGGTCGCCGTCCCGGACCGCCTTGGTGGTCATCGACGCGGCGTCGCTGCCGGCTTCCGGTTCGGACAGGCAGTACGAGAACATGGCCTCGCCGGACGCCACCGGCGGCAGGTACGTCCGCTTCAGCTCCTCGCTCGCGGCCAGCAGCAGCGGCATCGTGCCCAGCTTGTTGACCGCCGGGATCAGCGACGACGAGGCGCACGCACGGGCCACCTCCTCGATCACGATCGCCGTCGCGAGCGCATCCGCGCCGGCTCCGCCATACTCGGTGGGGATGTGCGGAGCGTGAAAGTCGGCGGAGCGCAAGGCGTCGTAGGACGCCTTGGGGAACTCGCCGCTCTCGTCCGCCTCGGCGGCGTTCGGCGCGACCCGCGCGTCGCAGACCTCACGAACCGCGGCACGGATGGTCTCGTGGTCCTCGGGCACCTGGTACACGTCGAATTCGGGCATGCCATCCTCCTCGGCTCACCGACACGTTACCGGCGCGTAGGGTACGCACGCCATCCTGGTTACCACGCAATTGGGCCCGCCGTGAGAAGGTGAAGCCCCCGGAAGCGAATGTGGAGCGGAGACACTCAGCGTGACCATCCCGTACCCCACCACGAACCAGTCCGTGTCGGCTTTCCCGGCGGTCGAGCCGCCCTCGGGAGCCCAGCGGCCTCGGCTGGCGTTCCTCGGCACCGGATACCTCGGCGCCACGTACGCCATCTGCTTCGCGGAACTCGGCTACGACGTGCTCGGATTCGACATCGACGAGGCCAAGATCGCCAAGTTGCAGGGTGGCGAGGTGCCGTTCCACGAGCCGGGCCTGGACGAGCTGCTGCGGACCAACCTCGCCTCCGGCCGGTTACGGTTCGTCACCTCGTACGAGGAGGTGGCCGGCTTCGCCGACGTGCACTTCATCTGCGTCGGCACGCCGCAGCGCGGGGACACTCCAGGCGCCGATCTGTCCTACGTGGAGAGCGCGGTCACCAACCTGACCCCGCACCTGAAGCGGCGCGCCCTGATCGTCGGGAAGTCCACCGTGCCGGTCGGGACCGCCGAGTGGATCGAGCAGCTGGTCGCCAAGCACGCCGACCCCGCGCTGGGCATCGAGGTCGCGTGGTCGCCGGAGTTCCTGCAGGAGGGCTTCGCGGTCGAGGACGTACTCCGGCCGAACCGGATCGTGGTCGGGGTCAAGTCCGACTGGGCCAACGGGATGCTCTACGCGGCACACAAGGGTGTCTTCGACCTGGCCGCCACCGAGGACCGCGAGGTGCCGCTGGTGGTCACCGATTTCGCGACGGCCGAGCTGGTCAAGGTCGCGGCGAACGCGTTCCTGGCCACGAAGATCAGCTTCATCAACGCGATGGCCGAGGTCTGCGAGGTGGCCGGCGGCGACGTGACGCAGCTGGCCAAGGCGATCGGGTACGACCCGCGGATCGGGAACCGGTTCCTCCAGGCCGGCGTCGGCTTCGGCGGCGGCTGCCTGCCCAAGGACATCCGCGCGTTCCAGGCGCGGGCGCAGGAGCTCGGTGCCGGCGAGGCGCTGCGGTTCCTGCACGAGGTGGACCTGGTCAACCTGCGCCGCCGGGGCCGGGTGCTCCAGCTCGCGGCCGAGCTGCTGGAACGGCCGTCCGGGCCGGCGGGTCCGGACCTGTCCGGGACCCGGATCGCGGTGCTCGGCGCGGCGTTCAAACCCAATTCCGACGACGTACGCGACTCGCCGAGCCTCGCGGTCGCCGCGTCGCTGGCCAAGGCTGGTGCGGACGTCCGCGTCTACGATCCACAGGGCATGGTGAACGCGCGGCTGGCACAGCCCTCGCTCGGGTACGAGGACTCGATGGCCGAGGCGGTCAAGGGTGCCGAGCTGGTGTGCGTACTGACCGAGTGGGCCGAGTTCCGCAACGCCGACCCGCACACCGTGGGCGACCTGGTGGCCCGGAAGCTGGTCATCGACGGGCGGAACTGCCTCGACGCGGCGCTGTGGACACGGGCCGGCTGGCAGTACCGCGGTCTCGGCCGCCCGCACCCGCGCGTGTAACCCTTTATATCGATCTCGACCCGGTTGGGCCTGTTCTAATTGAGGTGTCGTACCGGCATGCTCTAGTCAGGATGTCCGCTTGGTCGAGGAGGTCCCGTGGCGCAGGCTAACGAGCCCGACAGCTACGACGACGAGCTGGCTCGCATCGACGCCTCGATCGCGGAATTGAAGGTCCGTGACATGGCGGCCGCCATGGAGCGGACGCAGATCGCCAGCAAGATCCAGGCGGCCCAGTTCCAGCGGGACATCCTCGCCCACGCGAACGCGCAGCGCGCCAAAAAGGCGGCGAAGCCGCGTCGAGTGCGCCGCCGCCCTCCGCCGGGCACCGTCCCGCCGCCGGCGTCGACCGCGCCTCCCGCGTCGACCCCGTCCGGCTCGATCCCGCAGAGCAGCGGGGCGATCCCGCCGCCCGGCCCGACCCCGCAGACCAGCGGGGCGATCCCGCCGCCCAGCTCGACCCCGCAGACCAGGGGGCCGATCTCACCGCCCGGCGGCGCGGCATCGGCTGGGGCCCGCGCCTCCCGGCCGCCGCGCGGGCGGCGGTCCCGGTCCGCTCAAGGCCGGCCGTCCGCGCCCGGTACGCCGCGCAGCGGCCCGCCCGGCGTGGCGTCCGACGGTGTGACCGTCCTGGTCGACGACCCACCGCCGAGCGAGGGCCCGGTCCCCGGCGCGCGGCCGCACGAGGCGCATGAGCCGGAGGCGTCTTCCCAGTCGGTGCAGAACATCCTGCTGGTGATCGGCGCGCTGCTGCTGGGTGTGGCGGCGGTCGTGTTCGCCGGGGTCGCGGTCAGCAACCCGTTCGGGCGCGCGGCGATCCTCGCGGTCTTCACGGGGGTGGCGCTGAGCATGGCGCCGCAAATCGGGCGCCGCGGCCTGACGTCGACCGCCGAGACGGTGGCCGCGGTCGGCCTCGTGCTGCTGCCGATGACCCTGTTCGCGCTGCGCGGCCGGGACAGCGTGGTGCCGGTCGCGCTGTTCCTGGGTGTCACGTTCGCGATCACCGCGGTGGTCGCGTTCCTCTACGCGGGCACGACGCGGCTGGCCTCGCCCCGGTACGCGACGGTGATCGCGGTGCAGCCGGTGCCGCCGCTGCTCGCGTACCCGATCATCGAAAGCCCGGCCGGTTGGGGCCTGACGCTGACCGCCGTGGCCGTGCTCGATCTCTTGCTTCTCACCACCGTGATCCGGCGTGGGCCGCTGTTGCCGCGCTGGCCGCTGGGCCGTCCGGGCCCAGCCGACCGCGAGTCGACGGCCGAGGCGGACGCCCGGGAGCCGGGTGCCGTCGACGTCGCCGCCCACGACGATGCGCCGGACCCCGCCGACCCGGCCGCGTACGCCCCGGGCGCTCCGGCGCGGCCCGAGTCGCTCCCGGAGGAACCCGACCTGCTCATCGAGCCGCTGACCGGCCGGCGCCGCTGGCGCTGGCGGCCGAGCCGGATCTTCCCCGGCCCCCGCCCGGCCGGCGCGCCCGCCGCGGGCACCGTCCCGGTGGCCGCACCCGCCACGCCGCCCTCCGCGGACTGGCTGCGCGAGCTGACGTTCGCCCTGTTGTGCGTCTCGGTCGCGGGCGCCCTCGTCTACGCCGGTGGCGCGCTGATCGGCGCGCAGACCGTCCCCGACGCGCTGCGGTCGGGCCTGATCCTGGTGCTGGCCGCGCTCACCGCCTCGGCCGCCGCCCGGCTGCTCGACAACCTCACCGCGCGCAACGTGGCCGGCGGCGTGCTGATCCTCGCGATCATCGCGGCCTGCGCCCGGACCGCGGCGGTCGCCTCGCCGCACTGGACGATGGGTGCGGCGGCCGCGGCGGTCGCGGCCACGGGCGTCCTAGTCCGGATGTTCCCGCCGGACGTTCGGCGCGGCCCGCAGTACGCCTCGGCCGGCGCGCTAGCACTGATCGGCCTCTTCGTCGCGATGGACGCGCTGCGGGCCGCGATGGCGCCGGTGCAGGCCGCCCGGCCGGTCTGGAAGGCGGACACCGCGGAGTACGCCCGGACCGTGTCCGCCGCGGCCGGGGACGCGGGCTGGCTGCTGGCGTTCAGTGCGCTGCTGCTCACCGTCGCCGCCGTGCTGGCCCTGCCGGAGCGGTTACGCCGGGAAGGCGCGGTGATCGGCGTGACGCTGACCGCGCTCGCCGTGCCGGCCTCGCTGGCCCTGTCCTGGTCGGCCGCGCCGTGGCCGCTGGTCCTCGCGGCGATCGGCATCGGGGCCGCCGGGCTGCTCGCGCCCACCCGGCGCGCGGCGATCACGCACATCGCCGCGGCGGGCGTGCTGGGCCTGTTCGGCGCGGCGGCCGCGCTCAGCGCGTCCTGGCTGACCGCGGCGGTGCTCACCGCGCTGGCCGGCGCCGGCGTGATGGTCGCGATCGCGGCCCGGCAGATGCCCGTGCAGCTGTACGCGTGGCTGGTCGGTGACTGGGCGGCCGGCTCGGCCGCGCTCGCGGTGCCGGGCGCGGCCGTGATCGCCGTGCTGGCCACCGCCGATCGGGGAGGCGGCCCGCCGGAGTCGGCGACCGTGCCGGCCCTGGCCTGGGGTTTCCTCGCCGTCGCCGGGACGCTCACCTACGCGGCGGTGTTCCAGGTGGCCCGGCGCGAGATCAGCCTGCCGCTGACCATCGGCACCGGGCTGGGCGCGATCGCGCTGGCCCTGGCCGCCATCATCGCGCCCGGCGCCCACGCACCGGACGTCTGGGTCGGCGCGCTGCTGCTGGGATCCGCCGGGCTGCTCTTCTTCGCGAAATCGATCGACAACGGCCGCCGCTCGGACCGGATGCTGGACGGCCCGGACATCGCCGCGGCCGCCGCCACGGTGGCGGTGTGCGGCGCGCTGTCCCGGGTCATCGCCCTGGCCTTCCCGTCCGCGCCGCTGGTGGTCGCCGCGATCGTGGTGTTCCTGGTCGGGCTCGGCGTCCGCGCCCTGCCCACCGACTGGCGGCGCGGCCCGGTCCGCGGGCTGGTGCTGGCCGGGCTCGTGGCCGGCGGGCTCGCCGGCTGGCTGGCGCTCGCCGCCGGCCTGCGCATCCTGGGCGCGCCCGGCCACGTGTGGGGCTGGGACGTGAGCGGCTACTCCGCGGTCTCCTCGCCGACCGCGTGGCAGGGCCCGGTCGCGCTGGTGATCATCGCGATCGCGGCGACGACCTCGCTGCCGCGCCCGACCTCGTACGACGTGAGCGCGGTCGCGGCGGCCCTCGCCACGATCGGCGCTCCGGCCGCGTTCGGGCTGCCTTGGTGGGCGCCGCTGCTGGTCGGCGGCGCGGTGGCGCTGGCGTACGGGGTGGCCGCCGCGACCTCGCCCGATCCCCGCGCCGGCCGGGACCGGGCCGGGGTGGCCGCCCTGGTGTCGCTGCACTTCGTCGCCGTCGGCCTGGCGCGGCCCTGGTCGACCGCGGTGGCGCTGACCCTGATCGTGATCATCGGGATCGTGGTGGCCGGGCTGGCGCTCTCCGGCGTCAACCCGATCGTCCCGGCGAGCGGCCGGCGCGACGTGCGTGACTGGCCGGACGAGGCAGCGACCGACGGCCGCCTCAACCTGATGCTGGACGACACCGGCATGCCCCGGCACCGCGCCCAGATCGGCGGCGCCGCCACCCTGGGCGTCCTGCTCGCGGCGCCCGGCGTGCTCGCCGCCGGCTGCGCCCAGCAGGGCCGGTCCGCGCAGATGGTGCTCGTCGCGGCGCTGGCCGCCTCCAGCCTCAGCCTGGCGATCGTGGCCGTCCTCGCCCGGTGGATCCCGCAGTACCTGCCGTGGGCGACGGTCGGCGTGGTCGGCGGCGCCACGATCACCGCGATCGCCTCGCTGCCCACGCACTACCCGACCGCCCTGTACGCGGCGGCCGCCGCGCTGCTCGGCGTCATCGCGGAGATGCTGCGCGGTGCCACCCCGGCACCGGGCATCACGGTGTCCGAAGCGCGCACCCGGACCGGCGGGTACCGGCTTCCCCGGTGGAGCGAGATCCGTCCGGCCACGCTACGCGGGCGCTGGAGCGTCGACCCGGCGACCGGCGCGGTGGCGGTCGCCGTCCTGCCGACCGCGCTGGCGCTCGTCTCCATCTCCCCGGCGCTGCGGGCGTCGCTGATCGACCCGCTGCAGCAGGTCGGGCACCCCTGGAGTGGTCCGGTGGCGGCGCTCACCCACCCCGCGGCGGGCAGCGTCGACGCTACGAGCGTGCTGGCCACGCTGCTGCTCACGCTCGCCGCGGCGCTGGCCGCGACCGGCTTCGGCGGCCGGGCGGCGGAGACCGTGCCGGTGATCTTGCCGGGGTTTGCGATCACGCTCCTCATCGCGCCGATCGCGACTCGCGAGCCGTGGCCGGCGCAGACCACCACGGCGCTGATCGTCTTCGTGATCACCATGCTCGGGCTGGCGCTCACCCCGCCGCCGGTCGCCTCCCGGGCGCCGCTGCTGCGCGGCACCCGCATCGCGGCCTTCGTGATCGGCGTGCTGGCCGGGACCGCCGGTCTCATCGGGAGCCTGGCCACCCGGCAGCACACCCTGATCACGCTGGGATGTGCCATCGCGGTCGGGCTGGTCGCGGCGATCCTCGGACGCAACCAGCGGGCGCGGATCCTGGGCTGGCTGTTCGCCACGCTGATGGGCCAGTTCTTCGTGCTGGCGGTCGCGCTGGACTCCGGGCTGACCCGCACGTGGGCGGCGTTCGGCGTGCTGGGCGTGGGCGCGATGCTGCTGATCCTGGAGTCGGCGATGCCCCGGCTCGGCCTGCCGCAGTACCGCCGCGAGGCGACCACGGTGGAGTGGAGCGGCTACGGGTCCGCGCTGATCGCATTGGCGCTCGCGTACGACTCGCCGGCTCACCTGGCCGCGCTGCTCGCCGCGTTCGGTGCGGTGCTCGGCCTGTCGGTCACCCGGCCGGGGCGTACGCATCAGCAGCGGCGCACGCTGTTCTGGGTGGCGATCGGGCTGGAGTTCGCCGGCTGGTGCTTGTTCATGACGGTGACCAACGTGGCGGTGCCGGAGGCGTACACCCTGCCGTTCGCCGCCCTGGCCCTGCTGGCCGGCATCCTGGAGGCCCGCCAGCGGCCCGAGTTGAGCAGCTGGGCGGCGTACGGGCCGGCGTTGCTCGCCGCGTTCGTGCCGAGCATCGCCATCGTGCTGGCCACCCGGGCCGGCTACCTGCGGGAGTTGCTGCTCCTGCTCGGCGCGGTGAGCACGCTGATCCTCGGCTCCTGGCTGCGGCAGCAGGCGCCGGTGGTGATCGGGGCGATCGCGACCGTCATCGTGGCCGTACACTTCGCGGTCACGCTGGTCGGCCCATGGCTGGTGCTCGTACCGATCGGGGTGGTCCTGCTCTTCCTGGGGGCGACCAACGAAAGCCGCCGCCGGACGCAGGAGCTGGCTCGCGGCGCCCTGTCCCGGATGCGTTAAGCCTCGGGGACAAGCCGGTCGCGCAGGGCCGCGTCCTTCTCCGCGACCAGGCGTTCCAGGCCGGCCTGGAAGTCGGCCATCCGGGCCCGCAGCGTGGGATCGGACGCGCCGAGGATGCGGACGGCGAGCAGACCGGCGTTGCGCGCGCCGCCGATCGACACGGTGGCCACCGGTACGCCGGCCGGCATCTGCACGATGGACAGCAGCGAATCCATGCCGTCCAGGTGCTGCAACGGCACCGGTACGCCGATCACCGGCAGCGGGGTCAGCGCCGCGACCATGCCGGGCAGGTGGGCCGCACCGCCCGCGCCCGTGATGATCACCCGGAGGCCGCGGTCGGCGGCGGTCGACGCGTAGTCGACCATCTTGCGGACGGTCCGGTGCGCCGAGACGACGCCCACCTCGAACGGCACCTCGAACTCGGCCAGCGCCACCGCGGCGGCCTCCATCGTGGACCAGTCCGAGTCGCTGCCCATGATGATGCCGACGACCGGGGCCATCATGCGCCGTCCCGCAGCCGGCGGGCGGCACGCGCGGCGCGGGCCCGTACCGCGTCGAGGTCGTGGCCGAGCACCGTCACGTGCCCGATCTTGCGGCCGGGCCGCACCTGCTTGCCGTACAGATGCACCCG
>Ga0081539_10003809_pt1 | contig 17734 bp, 20 predicted proteins | sample TabmetS4T2R2_FD_71023 | JGI IMG/M metagenome (GOLD analysis project Ga0081539, IMG submission 71023) | Tabebuia heterophylla rhizosphere microbial communities from the University of Puerto Rico - S4T2R2 | ecosystem: Host-associated > Plants > Roots > Rhizosphere ...
CGCGGGCCGGCCGGCGCCCCTTCGACGACCCCCATCTCCGTGGTCGACGCCCGCGGGAATGCAGCGTCGCTCTCCGCGTCGACGGGATGCGGCTCGGGCGTGATCGTCCCCGGGACCGGAATCCACATGAACAACATGCTGGGCGAAACGGACCTGAACACGGGCGACGGCCGTGCCGGCCCCGGGCGGCGCCTGACGAGCATGATGGCGCCCTCGCTCGTCCTCTCGGGCGGGCGCCCGCGCCTGGTGGTCGGCAGCGCGGGCTCGAACCGCCTCCGCTCGGCGATCCTGCAGATCGTCGTCAACGTCGTGGCCGAGGGGCGCAGCGCTCACGATGCCATCTCGGCGCCACGGGTCCACTTCGAGAACGACCGCCTGAACCTCGAGGGCGGGATCGACCCCGAGGTCGCGGACGCCCTTCAAGAGCTCGGCTACGACGTCGTGCGTTGGGGCGACCTCAACCTCTACTTCGGCGGCGCCTCCGCGGTCGTCGTCGGCGAGGACGGCGCCCTGGACGCCGCCGGCGACCCGCGCAGGGGGGGCGCCGGCGTGGTGGTCGATTGAGAGTCCGCCCGGCGCAGCCCGGCGACGCCGCACGTCTCGTCGAGCTTGCACGCGAAGTCGGCGCCGAGGAGGAAGGTTGGCTCATCACCGATGGAGACTGGCGGACACCGGGGGAGGAGCGGCGCTACCTGCGCTGGATTCGCCACCACGACGTTGCGGCGGTCTTCGTCGCGGAGAGTGATGGGACGATCATCGGGCGCCTATCGATCGCCCGCGACAGCCACCCGGCGAGCGAGCACGTGGCCGACCTCGGCCTCATGGTGGCGCGAGAGTACAGACGCCAGGGCATCGGTCGGGCGCTGATGGAAGAGGCGGAGCGCTGGGCTCGCCGCGTCGGCGTGCGCAAGCTCGAGCTGCACGTCTTCCCGCACAACGAGGGCGCCATCGCGCTCTACGAGGGCCTCGGGTACGAGCAGGAGGGGTTCCGGCGCGGCCATTACCGACGGCGTGACGAGTTCGTCGACGCAATCCTCATGGCAAAGGAGCTTGTATGAGGGTTTGGCGAAATATCGGCTGTGCCGCCAGAGGCGCGCTGACTCGCCCCGAAGCGGGAGCCGCCGGTCGCCCCCGTATTTACGTTCAATACGAGGGCGCCCAGCGTCCGCCGCCTCGGAACGACCAGCGCACCCCGTCGACGAGCGACATTCCGCCAACCCCTCATCTGACCGAGCCCGGCACGTACGAGCGACTCGACGTCGAGCTCGAGGCCGAGGAGGAGCTCTGGACGGACGACTCCGCGGAGGACCACGCCGGCTGGTTCTGCGTCGCCACGGACCCGTTTCCGTGCCCTGCCGAGGGTTGTGCCTTCGTGGCCGTGTTCATGACGGCCGCGCACCTGATCCTCGTCTGGGAGCGCAGTGACGATCCGAACCTCCTGCGCCACGCGCAGCGCGCGAAGGAGGTCGGGCGGAATCCGCGCGTGGTCACGTACGAGCCCTCGTTCGGGCCGAGCGCGTCGTACTACGCGTGGGAGGCGGCGGGCCGCCCCGTCCACGGCATCAAGCGTCAATGAGCCGCTGGGTCGACCGTCTGGTGACAGTCTCTTGCTAGCCGGCTGACCTAGAGCGGCTCGACTCTTCCGTTCCCGGATGCGCGCTCGCGGATGTCGCGGTCGCGACGCACCGCATCGGCGGCCTGGTTCAGCATCGGCGCGAGCCGGAGGACCCGCTCCCGCTCCGAGCGCAGCTCGAGCAGCCCTTGCTTGATCTCCGTCCCGAAGTCCACCCGCGCGGCGATCTGGAAGGCGATCGAGTCGGCGTCGAAGTCCAGATCCTCGAGATCGGCCTCGGCGGCCTTCACGACCCGGTCGTACGCCGCGAGACACTGCTCGACCTCCTCTTCGGTCGGCGCCTCGCCTGCTTCGTCGTCGATTTCGATTACTTCGGCTGTCTGGTACGGACGTCCCTCGGTGAGCTCCACGAGTCGGAAGCGCTCGCGCCCTTCGATGACGACGTTCATGCGGCCGTCGTCGAAGCGCTCGAGCACCTCGACGACGCCTGCGCGGGTCCCCACCTCGCGGATGCCCTCGTCGTCCGCGAGCACGAGCCCGAACTCCTCGTTCTCCGCGAGGCACTCGCCGATGAGCTCTTGGTAGCGCGGCTCGAAGATGTGGAGCGGCGCCTGCTCGCCCGGGAGCAGCACGAGGTTCAGCGGGAAAAGGCCCAGCTCGCTCATTGCTGAAAAGATTAGGCTATCGCCGACGAGCCCCTCTTTCGTCCTGCTATCGGCCCACTGGTTCCGTATGAGCCGGGGAAGCCGGTGGAGGAGGTCCAGCGGGAGCTGGGGCTCGACCGCGTCGTCAAGCTCGCCTCCAACGAAGGCCAGTTCGGCCCGTTCCCCGAGGCGCTCGAGGCGATCGCGCGCGGCGCGGCCGAGCTCAACCGCTACCCGGACGGCGGCGCCTACCGGCTGCGAACGGCGCTCGCGGAGAAGCACGGCGTCGAGTTCGACAACGTCGCGGTCGCGGCCGGCGCGGACGCCGTCGTCATGTATCTCTCGCTCGCGGTCCTCGATCCCGGCGACGACATCGTCTGCGGCTGGCCCTCGTTCCCGAGCTACGTCCTTGACGCGATCAAGCTCGGCGCGGAGCCCAAGCGCGTGCCGTTGACCGACCACCGCTACGACGTTGACCGGATTCTCGCGGAGATCGGCCCGCGCACGAAGCTCGTCTACCTGTGCAATCCGAACAACCCCACTGGGACGATGATCACGCGCGCCGACGTCGAGAGCTACTTCGAACGCGTTCCCGACCACGTCCTCACGATCCTCGACGAGGCGTACTTCGAATACGTGGAAGAGCCCGATTACCCCGACGGTGTCGAGGAGCACTTCAAGCAGGGCCGCCGTGTCCTCGTCCTCCGCACCTTCTCGAAGATCTACGGGCTCGCCGGCCTGCGCGTCGGCTACGGGATCGCCGGCCCCGAGGTGGTCGGCGCGATCAACAAGGTCAAGAACGCGTTCGACATCAACCAGACCGCGCAGGACGCCGCGCTCGCGAGCATCGGCAACGAGGACGAGCTCGCCCGCAGGCGCTCCGCGACCGCGACCGGCCGGCAGCAGCTCGCCGACGCGTGCGCGGCGCTCGGCCTCACGGTGGCGGCTCCCGCGGTCGCGAACTTCGTCTACGTCGAGGTCGGCGAGGATTCCCGGCCCGTTTTCGACGCGCTCCTGCGCGAAGGCGTGATCGTCCGTCCGCTCGCTCCCTTCGGGGCACCGGGCGCCATCCGCGTCACGGTCGGGACCGAAGAGGAGAACGCTCTCTTCGCCGCGGCGCTCGAGCGCGTCCTCGAGTCCGCAAAGACAGCTCTTTGAGGGATCGTCCCGCTCCGGACTCGGTGCTACGGTGCGGCCCGTGATGCGGGGGCTCACAGGCGCGAGCCTCGGGTTGCTCAGGCGGGCGGGAGGCTTCCGTCTCCTCTTCCTCGCCACCCTCGCCTCCAGCATCGGCACCTGGCTCGCGTTCGTCGCGCTCGTCGTCGACGTCTATGACCGGACGAACGACGCCAACTGGGTGAGCGCGCTCCTCATCGTCGAGTTCCTGCCGATCGTCCTCATCGGCCTTTTCGCCGGGCGGCTGATCGACCGGGTGTCTCGCCGGTGGATCCTCGTCACCAGCGACGCCGTGCGGGCCGGGGTCTTCTTCGCGCTGCCTTTTACGACGAGCGCACTCCAGATCGTCATGCTCGCCCTCGCCGCCGGGATCGCCACGAGCCTCTTCAGGCCGGCCGTGTACGCGGGCCTCCCCAACCTCGTCTCGGACGACGACCTCCCGCAGGCGAACGGCCTGCTCCAGACGGCGGACAACCTCACATGGACGATCGGGTCGCTCGTCGGAGGTGCGCTCGTCGCAGCGACCAGCCCCGACGTCGCCTACGTCGTCAACGCCGTCAGCTTCGCGGTCTCCGCTTTTCTCATCGTCCGGATCCGCGAGCGCTTCGAGGAGGCCGAGCCCGAGCCGAGCCGTGGGCGCTGGCGTGACATCTCCGAGGGCCTTTCGCTCGCCGTTCAGTCGCGTGCGCTCCTCACCGTGCTCGTCGCCTGGAGCATCGTCATGCTCGCCAACGCAGGGATCAACGTGGCGGAGGTCGTCCTCGCCAAGGACGTCTTCTCCTCAGGCGACCTCGGGTACGGCGTCCTCGTCGCGGCGACGGGGCTCGGTCTCGTCGTCGGGAGCCTGTTCGGCGGGAGCTGGATCGAGCAACGCGGCCTCGCCGTGCCCTACGGCGTCTCCATCGGGCTCATGGCACTCGGGTTCGGCGCCGCTGCGGTGGCGCCCAACGTCTGGGTGGCCGCCCTTGTCGTCATCGCCGCGGGCGCGGGCAACGGCGTGGCCGTCATCACGAACGCGCTCCTCGTCCAGCGCGGCGCGCCCGACCGGCTTCGCGGCCGCGCCTTCACCGTCGTCATGAGCGTCGGGTACGCCGTGCTCGGTCTCGGCATGGTCGTCGCAGGCCCGTTGACGAACGCCATCGGCGCGCGCGCCGTCTGGGGCATCTCCGCGGGCTTGGCCGCTCTCGGGGCGGTTGCGGGCTACGTGCTCGTCCGGGGTGTCACGCACGAGGTGCGCCCCGCAGAAGCGCTACCCGCGAGCGATTGACCCGCGGCTGGTCGGTCGAGCGGCTGGTCGAGGGCGTCCGCAGCGGCGACCGCCGGGCGCTCGCCCGCGCGATCACGCTCGTCGAGAGCTCGGATCCCAGCGCCTACGAGCTCGTGAAGGAGCTCTATCCGGAGACGGGAAACGCCTACGCGATCGGCGTCACGGGGCCGCCGGGAGTGGGCAAGTCGAGCCTCGTAAGCGCGGTCGTGCGAAACGTCCGTGAGCGCAACACCAGTGTGGGGGTGATCTCCGTCGATCCGTCGAGCCCGTTCACCCGGGGTGCTCTCCTGGGGGACCGCATCCGCCTGGCCGATCACTTCCTCGATCCGGAGGTCTTCATCCGGTCCATGGGCACGCGCGGACATCTGGGCGGGTTGGCCGAGGCGACGCTGCAGGCTGCGCTGATCCTCGACGCTGCGGGCAAGGAGCTCCTCTTCCTCGAGACGGTCGGCGCCGGTCAGAGCGAGGTCGAGGTGATCTCCATCGCGGACACGGTCCTCCTGGTGCTGATGCCCGGATCGGGCGACTCGATCCAGGCGCTGAAGGCCGGGATCATGGAGATCCCCGACGTGATCGCCGTGAACAAGCGCGACCATCCGGCCGCGAAGACGATGGTGAACGAGGTGCGGTCGATCCTCGCGCTCGATACGGACGAAGGCTGGCAGCCCCCGATCGTCCTCACCGAAGCGGTCAAGGGCGAGGGCATCGACGACCTCTGGGCGAAGATCGCGGAGCACCGCCGGTACCTAGAGGAGAACGACCTCCTGGCGGAGCGGCGGGCGAACAATCTCGCGAGCGAGGTCTTCGCCGTGGCGAGCGCCCGCGCGAAAAGCCACCTCGAGCAGGCCGTCACCGACGATGTGGAGCTCCGCCGTCTGCTCGACGAGGTGCAGCGCCGCGAGCTGGATCCTTTGAGTGCGGTACGTGAGATCCTGGAAAAGGTGTTCAGAATCAGCTGACGCAATGGCCACGACCACGGGCCCCACACTCGCCGACATCGAGGCTGCGCGCCGGCAGATCGCCGGGCTGGCGCGCGTGACGCCGCTCTACTCCTCGGAGACGCTTTCGCGCCGGGCCGGCATGCCCGTCTTCCTGAAGGCGGAGAACCTGCAGCGGACGGGCTCGTTCAAGATCCGCGGGGCGGTCAACCGCATCGCGGCGCTGAGCGACGCGGAGCGGGAGGCCGGCGTCGTGACCGCGAGCGCCGGCAATCACGGGCAGGCGGTGGCGCTCGCAGCGCGGGAAGCGGGCGTCGCGGCGACCGTCTTCATGCCGCAGGACGCTCCGATGGCGAAGGTGGACGCGACTCGGAGCTACGGCGCCGAGGTCGTGCTTGTTGGCGAGGGGTTCGAAGAGGCCAACGTCGCCGCTCGCGAGCGCGTGGACGCAGGCGCCACCTTCGTCCACGCCTTCGAGGACGAGATCGTCATAGCAGGCCAGGGCACGATCGGGCTCGAGATCGCGGAGCAGATGGACGCGCTCGACACGCTCGTCGTTCCGATCGGCGGCGGCGGGCTCGCGTCGGGCATCGCGCTCGCGCTGACGGAGCTTCGCCCCAACGTGAAGATCGTCGGCGTTCAGGCCGCGAGCTGCGCGCCTTTCGCCGGTGACGGCGACTTCGGGCACACGATCGCCGACGGGATCGCTGTCAAGCAGCCCGGCGAGCTGACGCGGCGGATCCTGGCCGACCGTCTCGACGACGTGGTCACGGTGACCGATCCCGAGATCGCCCAGGCGATCGTCCTCCTGCTCGAACGCGTGAAGCTCGTCGTCGAAGGCGCGGGCGCTGCGTCCGTGGCCGCGGTCCTCGGCGGCAAGGTGCCGGGCGGCGGCTCTGCCTGCGCGCTCATCTCGGGGGGCAACATCGACGCCACCCTGCTGATCGAGGTCGCCCGACACGGGCTCACGCAATCGGGCCGGTTCCTCGTCATGCGGACGAGGATCGACGATCGCCCTGGCGCGCTCGCGAAGCTCCTCGCCCATATCGCGGACGAGCGGGTGAACGTCGTCTCGGTCGAGCACCACCGCGAGGGAATGGATCTCCCCGTGACGGGCACCGAGGTCGAGCTCACCCTCTCGATGCGGGACGACGAGCACTGTGACGAGCTGCTCGCGCACCTCACCGAGCGGGGCTACACGACCGAGCGCTTGAGCTAGGTCGAGGCGCTAGACCGGGCGCGGGGCCGGCTCGTGCTTGACGCGCTCGCCGAAGAGACCGCGGAGGCGGGCGACGATGCCGGGGCGCTGGTCAACCTCGACGCTTCGTGCCAACTGCGCCTTGCGGGCCTCACGGAGCATGTCCTCGTGCCGGTCGCGGGCGATGGTCAGATGGGTATGCGGGTCGTAATACATGCCCACTGGACGGTCAGGCGGACGACTATCTTCCCGACGCGTGCACAAGGACTACTCGCAGACTCCGCTGCCGAAGAAGCTCGGGATCAAGGACGGGTCCCGTGTGGCGCTGCAGGGCGCTCCCCGGGGGTTTGCCGAGGTCCTCGGCGTCAAGGCGCGGACGCGCGGCGAGCTCGACGTCGTGGTGCTGTTCTCGACGAAACGCGGTGAGCTGATCCGCGCATTCGCGCCACTGGCGCGCAGGCTCGCTCCCGACGGGGGCCTCTGGATCGCTTGGCCGAAGAAGAGCTCGAAGGTCGACAGCGACCTGTCGTTCGAAGCGGTGCAGGCCGTCGGGCTCGATGCGGGCCTCGTCGACAACAAGAGCTGCTCGATCGACGAGACGTGGCAGGCGCTGCGGTTCGTCTACCGGCTCGCCGACAGGCCGACGAGCTCGAGCAGGCGCTCCGCGTAGGCAGGCGCCGTCGGGTCGTCCTCGTGGCGGAAGTAGGCGTACACGTCTTTTCCGTCGGCGAGCAACGGGCGCACGGTCCTGGCGAGCGCGTCGAGCGCCGCCTCGTCGTATGGGGGCTCGCGGAGCCGTAGGTAGGCGAACGGCGCACCTTCGAGCGCGTCGACGCGCGCGACGCCGCGCTCGGCCAGGCGGGCGTCGACATCGGCGGCCGACCACGACTCGTGCCGGAAGTCGAGCACCCAGCGGACTTCGGGCGCCAGCGAGTCGAGGAGCAGCAGCAGGAAGCCGTCGTCGCGCGCCTGCGGCACCTTGATCCGCACCGGGCCGAGCCGCTCCCCCAGCACGCCGGCCGTTTGCACGAAGCCCTCCACACCCCGGACACGCCCGAACGCCGTCGCGCCGCGTGTCATCGTCAGCGCGAAGCGGAAGTCGTCGGGAGTCTGCGCCGCCCAGCGCTCGAACTGGGCCTCCGCAGGGAGGCGGTAGAAGGTCGTGTTCAGCTCGACCGAGGTCAGCCGCTCCGCGTAGAAGCGCAGGAACTCGTCCGGCCGGGCGTCCGCCGGGTAGAAGGCACCCTTCCAGGACGGATAGGAGAAGCCGGACGAGCCGGCGTAGAGGATTCCGGCGCTAGCCCTCTTGCACCTCGTAGATCTCGTCGGCGACGAGGCCGTGCGCCTCGCGATGAACGCTGTGGGCCGCGTCTGCGTTCGGCGCTTCGACGAGGCAGAAGATCTTGCCGGCCGTCTCGTCGACCCAGTAGCTCTTGTAGTTGACGCCGTGCTTCGCCTGCTCCTGCAGGTCCTTCATGTGGGCGTCGGCCACGTCTTTCGCGTTCACGCCGCCTTCGATGTTGTGAACGTCCATGAAAAGGGGCAAGCTGACCTCCTTGATCGGCCCGGCGATCCTAGCGCCGCCGGGTCACAGGCCCAAGTGCCTGGCGATCACCAGACGCTGAACCTCGTTCGTTCCTTCCCCGATCTCGAGCACCTTCTGATCGCGGTAGAAACGCGAGATCGCGTATTCGTCCATGTAGCCGTAGCCGCCATGGATCTGGAGGGCGTGGTTAGCAGCCCGGTGCGCCAGCTCGCCCGTGTAGAGCTTCGCCATCGCGGCCGCCTGCGCAAACGGGCGATCTCGATCCTTCAGCCAAGCCGCCTTGTAGACGAGGGCGCGCGCGGCCTCGATCTCCGTCGCCATGTCGGCCAGCTTGAACTGGATCGCCTGAAAGCTCGAGATCGGCTTGCCGAACTGCTGCCGCTCGCGCGCGTAGGCGGTGGCCAGCTCGAAGGCGCCCTGGGCGAGGCCGAGCCCCATGGCGGCGACGGAGATGCGTCCGCCGTCGAGGATCTCGAGGAACTGGCGATAGCCGCGGCCACGCTCGCCGAGGAGGTTTCCCTCGGGCACGGCGCAGTCGCGGAAGGAGAGCTCGCGCGTGTCCGAGGCGTGCCAGCCCATCTTGCGCATCGGCGCCGAGATCTCGTAGCCGTCTGTGCCGTTCGGGACGATGAGATTCGAGATCTCGTCTTCACCCGTCCGGACGGTGATCGTCACGCACGCGGTGATGTCCGTGCCCGCGTTCGTGATGAAGATCTTCGAGCCGTTCACGACCCAGCTGCCGTCGCGGAGCTCTGCGGTCGTGCGCGTCGCGCCCGCGTCCGAGCCCGCTTCAGGCTCCGTCAGCCCGAAGGCGGCAAGCCTCTTGCCCGAGGCGAGATCGGGCAGCCACTCCCGCTTCTGCTCGTCGGTGCCGTAGAGCAGGATGGGCATCGTGCCGAGCGAGGTGTGAGCGGCGACCGTGATCGCGACCGAGGAGTCGACGCGAGTCAGCTCCTCGACGGCGATCGCGTATGAGAGCGTGTCCCCGCCGCTGCCGCCGTGTTCCTCCGGGATCGGGATGCCCATGAGGCCGAGCTCGCCGAGGCCCGCGACGATGTCGTAGGGAAAGCGGTGCTCCCGGTCGAGCTCCTCCGCCACCGGGGCGATCCTCTCCTCCGCGAACTCACGGACCGTGCTGCGGAGCAGCTGGTGCTCCTCCGAGAGGTCGAGGTTCAAGCGGATACGCGCCGGGCGAGCTCGGCGATGAGGCGCACGCCGTATCCCGTCGCGCCGGAGCAGTCGTAGTAGTCGTCGCGCCCGCGCTCGAGGTAGGCCGTGCCGGCGATGTCCATGTGCGCCCAGGGGCCCTCGCCGACGAACTCCTCGAGGAAGCGGGCAGCGAGGATGGGGGAGCCCTGGCGGTACTCGGAGGAGTTCTTCATGTCGGCGAAGCTCGAGTCGATGTAGCGGCGGTACGTCTCGTGGAGCGGCCAGATCCACGCGTGGTCGCCGCTCGCCTCGGCCGCTTCGCGGATCGTCTCCGCCCAGCCGGGGTCGTTCGCGAACAGCCCGGCGTAGTAGTCGCCCATCGCGATCACCATTGCTCCGGTCAGCGTCGCGAGGTCGACCATGTGCGTGGCGCCCGACTGGCGCGTGTGCCAGAGGGCGTCCGCGAGGATGAGGCGCCCCTCGGCATCCGTGTTCGTGATCTCGATCGTCTTGCCGTTCAGGGCTGTGAGGATGTCGCCGGGCCGATAGGAGTGACCGCCCGGCATGTTCTCGCACGAGGGGACGACTGCGAGCACGCGGAGGGGCAGCTCGATCTCGGCGATCGCCCCGGCCGCCGCGAGGACGGCGGCACCGCCGCCCATGTCGGCCTTCATGTCTTCCATCCGGTCGGCCGGCTTGAGCGAGAGCCCACCCGAGTCGAAGGTGATCGCCTTGCCGACGAGTCCCAGGACGACGTCCCCCTTCGCCTGAGGCGGCTCGTACGAGAGCTTGATCAGCCGGGCGGGGTTGTCGCTCCCCTGGCTCACGGCCGCGAGCGCGCCCATTCCCGCCGCGCGGATCTCGTCCACGCCGAGCGCCTCGAAGCTCATGGTCCCGAAGCGGCCTGCAGTCTCCTCAGCCCATTCGGCCAGGCGGGCAGGCGTGCACTCGTTCGGGGGCGCGTTGACGAAATCACGGCAGCGGTTCGTCCACGAGGCGACGACGTTCGCGCGCCTCGCTTCGTCGGCGACCTCGGCTGCGCCGGAGCCGCAGAGGACTAGCCGCTCGACGGGGCGCCGCCGCTCGTCCTCGTCGCGCGTCTTCCAGCGACCGGCCTCGTAGGGCCCGAGCGCCGTGCCGTCGACGATCGCCCGCGCCTGCTCTGCGGGGCTCAACGGCACGCCGTCCCCGACGACCCACGCCACGGTCGCTCCGCCGACGTCGCCCGCACGAAGCGCCACCGCTGCCGCCGCGGTGCGGAGGGCGTCGGTGTCGAATCGGTCCTGCGACCCTATGCCGGCCGCCGCGACCCGATGCGAGGCGAGACGGCCCGACGTGTGGACCAAGGTCGTCCTGCCCAGCTGCCCTCGCAGCTCGCCGTCCTCGATCAGATGGGCGAGCTCGCCCGAGACGAGCTCGTCGAGCCGGCGGCCGGAATCCCCGAGGTCGACGGGGTCCGGGACCGCGAAGGCGAGCACGTCTGCATCGACCTTCTCAGGCGCTGTATCGACGGCCTCGATCTGCATCTGGGCGACGGCGGATGCTATCCGAAGCGCGTTCTACGGTGATCCTCGAATGAGGGATACGCCGGTCGCCCTCCAGGCCGATGACAGGGATGCGCGATGAGCGCAGCTCTACCCTCTCGGCCCGCACCCTCCCCTCGCGGGCCAAACCCTCTCCCAGTAGAAGCCCTCCAGGAAGTTCTCGGGGGGCTTCTGCGTGAGAGGGAGCTTTTGCGCTCGTCCGGAGCCAGGCGGGCGCTCGAGCGCAACCGCCTCGAGATCGTGCGCGTGCAGTGGGAGCTCTGCCGCGCACTCGTAGAGCGGTACGCGTAGGTAACGTCATCCCCCGTGGCGGGGGTAGACACGAGAGCGATGGCGGCCCTCTCGTCGGGCCACCTCGCAACCGACCTCGCTCAGGGCTCGCTGCCGGCGCTCCTGCCGTATCTCGTCGACAAGTTCGACCTCAGCTACACCATGGCGGCTGCGCTCGTCCTGGCGGCGACGATCTCCTCCTCCCTGATCCAGCCCGCATTCGGCGTGTGGTCGGACGCGCGGGGCGCTCTCTGGCTGCTGCCGGCCGGGGTCGCGCTGGCGGGCGTCGGCATGGCGGCGACCTCGGTTGCGCCCGCGTACTGGGTCGCCCTGGCCTGCGTGCTCGTCGCGGGAGTGGGGGTCGCCGCCTATCACCCTGAAGGCTCGAAGTTCGCCAGCTACGTCAGCGGCTCGCGGCGCGCGAGCGGCATGTCCTTCTTCTCGGTGGGAGGGAACGTCGGCTTTGCGCTCGGGCCACTCCTCGCAGCGGCCTTCATCAGCGCCTTCGGCCTGCGTGGCGGCCTCCTGCTCGCGGTTCCGGGCCTGGTCGTCGGCGCCGCGCTCCTCGTCGTCCGCCCGTACCTGGCGGAATTCGCCCCGAGCGGCGAGCAGCGCGCCGCGGTGGCGAGCCGCGAAGAGGCGGAGGGCCGCGGGCTCGCGCTCCTGCTGGTCGTCGTCGGCCTTCGCAGCGTGGCCCATATGGGGCTCTTCACGTTCATCCCGCTCTGGGAGAAGTCCGAAGGGCACAGCGCCAACTACGGGACCTTCGTCCTCGGCGGGTTCCTCATCGCGGGCGCGGTGGGAACGCTCTGCGGCGGGCCGCTTGCCGACCGCTTCGGGCGGCGGCCCGTGCTGCGCTGGAGCTTCGTCGTCGCGCCGCCGCTCATCCTCGTCTACGTGCTCCTCGGCGGGCCCCTCGGGATCGTTGCGGTGATCCTGGCGGGCGCGACGGTCATCGGCACATTTGGGGTCAGCCTCGTCATGAGCCAGGAGTACCTGCCGGCGCGCGTGGGGATGGCATCGGGCCTTTCGATCGGGCTCGCCATCGGCCTCGGTGGAGTCGCCGCTGTCACGCTCGGCGCAGTCGCCGACGCCGTCGACCTGAAGGCTGCGCTCGTGTGCACGGCGCTCGGCCCGGCACTCGCACTCGTCGTCAGCATGTTCTTGCCGCCGGCGCCGGTCCGCAGCCGCGTAGAGCCCGCACCTGCCACGCTATGAGCGTGGAGAGCGCGCGCGAGTTCTTCGAGACCCTGCCGGGCCGCGTCAGCCCGCAGAGGGCTCAGGCCCTCGACGCGTCCTACCGCTTCGAAGTCGACGGCGCCGGCACCTGGCACGTCGAGTCCGACGGCGGATCTCTCGTCGTCACCGAGAGCGACGCCCCCGCCGACTGCGTCATCCGCGCGGACGAGCAGACATTTCTCCGCATCGTCCGCGGCGAGCAGAGCCCCATGGGCGCCTACATGACCGGCAAGGTCAAGGTTGAAGGCGACCTGGGGCTCGCTCTCAAGCTCCGCGACCTACTTGGCTAGGCGTTCGCCGCCTGGGCCGTCTTCTCGCCCTGCTCCTCGTGCACGCCTTCGCCGAACTCCTCGACGATCTTGGCGCAGAAGGCCGGGAGGTCGTCCGGCTTCCGGCTCGAGACGAGACCGGCGTCCACCACGACCTCCTCGTCGACCCAGTTGCCGCCTGCGTTTGCGATGTCGGTCTTCAGGCTGGGCCAGGACGTCAGCTTGCGCCCCTTGACGACCCCGGCCTCGACCAGCGTCCACGGGCCGTGGCAGATGACGCCTACGGGCTTGCCCGTCTCGAAGAAGTTCTTCACGAAGCGGACCGCGTCCTCGTCCATGCGAAGGAAGTCCGCGTTGGCGACACCGCCCGGTAGGACGAGCCCGTCGTAGTCGTCGGGATCCCCCTGAGACACGTGCTTGTCGACTGAGAACTCCTCGCCCTTGTCGAAGTGCTCGAAGCCCTGGATCTTGCCGGGCTGGATCGAGAGCAGCTCGGGCTCGCCGCCCGCCTGCTCGACAGCCTTCCACGGCTCGACCAGCTCGATCTGCTCGACTCCGTCGGTCGCGAGGAAGGCGATCTTCTTGCCCTGGAGCTCGTTCGCCATGATCCTCCTTTGCTCCGTTTCTCAACGGGTACCCGGAGAAGAGACGGGCAAACGCTGCTAAGGGGCCAAAAACTCCTGTTTCCAGCCGTTTTCTCGCCGGGTGAACCGGATGCGGTCGTGGAGGCGGCTCGGACGGCTCTCCCAGAACTCGAAGCTCTCGGGTGCGAGCACGTAGCCGCCCCACCAGTCGGGCAGCTCGACGCGGTCGCCGAGCCGAGCCTCGGCTGCCGCGAACTGCTGCTCGAGCGCCTGGCGGCTCGCGATCGGCCGGCTCTGGCGCGAGATCGACGCGGCGATGCGGCTCCCTCGCTCGCGTGAGTCGAAGTACGCCCGCGACTCCTCCCGCGAGACTTTCTCGACCCTGCCCTGGACGAGCACCTGTCGGCGCGGGTCGCCGTGCCAGTGGAAGACGAGCGCGGCGCGGGGGTTCTCGGCGAGCTCCAGCCCCTTGCGGCTCTGGTAGTTCGTGAAGAAGAGGAAGCCGCGCTCGTCGAGCCCTTTGAAGAGGACGGTGCGCGCCGAGGGCCGGCCGTCGGCGGTCGCGGTCGCGAGCGTCATCGCCTCGGGCAGCGGCGAGCCCCGGCGCTCGGCCTCGCCGTACCATTCCTGGAAGCGAGCGAACGGATCTGCGCTCATTCCTCGAGCTCCACGAGGACCGCTCCGCCGGGCACCCGGTCGCCTTCGGCCACGTGGATCCTGCGAACCACGGCCTCGTAGGGGGAAACGAGAGGGGTCTCCATCTTCATCGCCTCCAGGATGACGAGCGGTTGGCGCGGCTCGACGCGGTCGCCCTCGACCGCGAGCACGCGCAGGACGACCCCAGGCATCGGCGCCTTCACGACGCTCTGCTCGGCGCCCGCGAGATCGCTCGGGGTCGCCGTCCGCTCGACCGTCAGGAGTGCGCGGGGGCCGTTCGAGGCACGGCCCCAGGAGCCGAGCCACGGCGAGGTCACCCGCGGCGCGCGCGAAAGCGGCGGGTAGTCGTCGAGGAATGCGGTCGTCGCCCGGCCGGCTCGCACCTCCGGGTGCGAGACGAGCCAGCGCAGGAAGGCGAGGTTGGTCGTGACGCCGCGTACCTCCGTCTGGTGGAGCGCGGCGACGAGGGCGTCGAGCGCCTCCCCGCGGGTCTCGCCGTGGGCGATCAGCTTCGCGATGAGGGGGTCGTAGGCCACGGGGACCTCGTCGCCTTCCTCCACCCCGGCGTCGACCCGGACCGAATCGGGAAGCGTGAGCCGGTCGACCCGCCCGGCCTGAGGGAGGAAGGTCCGTGGATCCTCCGCGTAGAGGCGCGCCTCGACGGCATGGCCTTCGGGCTCCCGTGCATCGAGCCCCAGCCGCTCGCCCGCGGCGATCCTGAGCTGCTGCTCGACGAGATCGACGCCCGTGACGAGCTCGGTCACGGGGTGCTCGACCTGGATGCGGGCATTGAGCTCGAGGAACCAGAACTCGTCGTCGGCGAGCATGAACTCGGCGGTGCCTGCGCCGACGTAGCCCACCGCGTCGGCGAACGACACGCCGGCCGCACCGAGCGCCTCGCGGAGGGCCGGGTCGACCGCGGGCGACGGGCTCTCCTCGAGGACCTTCTGGTGTCGGCGCTGGATCGAGCAGTCGCGCTCGCCGAGGTGGATCACCTGGCCGTGGGAGTCGGCGAGAAGCTGGATCTCGACGTGACGGGGCCGCTCCACGTAGCGCTCGTAGAAGACGCGGCCGTCCCCGAAGGCTCCTTCGGCCTCGCGCCGCGCCGCAGCATCCGCGTCGTCGAGCTCTTCCGCCGAGCGCACGACCCGCATGCCGCGGCCCCCGCCTCCGGCGGCCGCCTTGATCATCAGCGGGTAGCCGATTTCGTCCGGCCCGCCCTGTGGCAACGTCGGGACGCCGGCGTCGGCGCCGATCTTCTTGGCGGCCAGCTTGTCCCCCGCCTTGCGCAACACGTCGGGAGGCGGGCCGATCCAGGTGAGGCCCGCAGCCTCGACGGCGTCGGCAAAGTCGGCGTCCTCGGCGAGGAAGCCGTAACCCGGGTGGACGGCGTCGGCGCCGGCCTCCTTGGCGGCCCGCACGTGCTCGTCGGCGTCGAGGTAGCCGGCGACGGCGACCGTCTCGCCCGCGCGTCGCGTGTGGAGCGCGCCGGAATCGTCCTCGGGGGCGACGGCAACCGTCCCCATGCCGAGCCGCTCGCACGTCGCGAAGATCCGGACGGCGATCTCGCCGCGATTGGCTACGAGGAGCTTCCGGATCTCCATGGCGGAGTGCCCTTGTCGAGAAAGGCGCGCAGGCCGGCCTGGCCCTCGTCGCTCGTCCTCCGCTCTGCTGCGATCTCGGCGGTCGCGCGTCCTGTCGGCTTCTCGCGCACCAGGCTCTTCGCCGTCCGTACGGCCTCCGGGCCGCCCGCGAGGAGAGCCTCGACGACGGCTTCGGCGGCGGCCTCCGAGTCGGCCGCGACCTCGTGCACGAGCCCGATCCGGAGCGCCACGTCCGCGCCGAAGCGCTCGCCGGTCAGGAACCAGCGCCGCGCCGCGCCGGGCCCGATCTTCGCGAGCACGAAGGGCGAGATGACGGCCGGGACGATCCCGAGCCGCACCTCGGTGAACCCGAAGGTCGCGTCCTCAGCGGCGACGGCGATGTCCGCGCACGCGGTGAGGCCGCTGCCTCCTCCGAGCGCATAGCCGTGGACGCGCGCGACGACGGGCGCCGGGCAGGCGTCGATCGTCTCGCACATGCGGTGGAGTCGAAGCGCATCCTCGACGTTCTCGTCGTAGGAGAGCTCGATCGAGGAGCGCTGCCACTCGACGTCGGCTCCGGCACAGAAGCTCTCGCCGTCACCCGAGAGCACGACGGCTCGGGCGTCACCCACGTCGCGAAACGCATCCGTCAGCTCGGCGATCAGCGCCGCGTCGAACGCATTGCGGCGCTCGGGGCGGGCGAGCGTCACCCGCAGGACGGCACCGTCTCGCTCGACCCGCAGCGCGCTCATGGCTCGCAGCTTAGAGTTGCCCGGTGCTCAAAGGCGCCCTGGCTGCGGCATTGACGCCCCTCCGCGACTACGGTCAGGCACTCGACGAGGACGCCTTCGGCCCCTATGCGGACTTCCTCGCCGAAGGTGGGCTCGACGGTGTGCTTGCGCTCGGGACGACGGGGGAGGGGATCCTCCTCTCCGTCACCGAGCGCAAGCGTGCGACGGAGCTCTACGTCGAGGCCTCGGCGGGTCGGCTGCAGGTGGCGGCTCACTGCGGCGCACAGACAACCGCGGACACGGTCGAGCTCGCGCGGCACGCGGTTGCGGCGGGCGCCGACGCCGTCGCCGTCATCGGGCCGCCGTACTTCAAGCTCGACGACGAAGCGCTCCTCGAGCACTTTCGCCGCGCCGCCGACGCGGCCGGGTCTGCGCCGTTCTACCTGTACGAGTTCGAGGCGACGAGCGGCTACGCGATCCCTCTCGGCGTCGTCGACCGACTCCGCCAGGAGGCGCCGAACCTCGCCGGCTTGAAGGTGTCGGACTCTCCCTTCGAAAAGGTGCAGCCGTACCTCGTCGAGGGCCTCGACGTCTTCGTCGGTGCGGAGGCGCTGATCGCCGACTGCCTCGCGGCGGGCGCGGCCGGCGCGGTGTCGGGGCTCGCCGCTGCGTTTCCCGCTGAGGTGGCCGCCGTCGTGCGCGAGCCGTCGCCTGCCGGGGCGCAGAAGCTCGGTGAGCTTCGGGCCCAGATCGAACGCTTTCCCCGCCACGCGGCGCTCAAGGCCATCGCCGGGCACAAGGGCGTGCCCATGCAGGCCGACGTCCGGAGGCCGCTTCGTGGCCTGACCGACGCGGAGCGCGAAGAGCTCCTCGGATGGCTCGGATAGTCGTCGCGGGCGCAGGGGCGATCGGCGCGAGCATCGCGTACCACCTCGCCCTTCGCGGCGCGAATGACGTCGTGCTCGCCGAGCGCGGGGAGATCGCGTCCGGCTCGACGGCCAAGGCGATGGGTGGCGTCCGCCAGCAGTTCTCGACTGCGCCCGAGGTCCGCCTCGCGCGCGACAGCATCCGCTTCTTCGAGGAGCTCGGCGGCGGATTCTTCGAGCAGGTGGGCTACCTCTTCCTCGCGACGACGCCCGCGGGCCTGGCGGAGCTCGAGCAACGCGCCGCGCTGCAAGAGGCGTTGGGCGTGCGGGTCGAGAGGCTCGGGCCGGCGGAGGTCGAGACCATGGCGCCCGGGGTGGCCGTCGACGACGTGCTCGGGGGAGTCGTCTGCCGGGAGGACGGCGTCGCCGACCCGCCGGCTGTCGCGCACGAGCTCGCCCGCCGTGCGGCCGAGCTCGGGGTCGACGTCCGCGAGCACACG
>Ga0081539_10003811_pt1 | contig 17731 bp, 17 predicted proteins | sample TabmetS4T2R2_FD_71023 | JGI IMG/M metagenome (GOLD analysis project Ga0081539, IMG submission 71023) | Tabebuia heterophylla rhizosphere microbial communities from the University of Puerto Rico - S4T2R2 | ecosystem: Host-associated > Plants > Roots > Rhizosphere ...
GCCGGCGGGTAGTAGACCGGCGGGTAGGCTGGCTCCGACCATGCGCCATAGGCCCAGTTTGGATTGTAAGACGGCGCATAGATGACGTCCGGGTTGGTGGGCTCGATGACGATGGTGCGGTCAATGCCGCTGCCCTGGGTGGTCACCGTCTGTTGGGGGCCGCTCTTGAGATTGCCGGCATCAGACGCCTTCGCGCGCAGACGCTGGATCGATTCGGCGACATCCTGTTGCTGGGAGATCATCGCGTCGCCCAGCTTCTGGGTCCAGTCGAGGTGATCGTTCAGCTGCATCAGGACGGCTGGGAACGCGACCAGCGACTTCACGCTGACGTCCCACGACTGATCCTTGACTGCGGTCACCGCGGCCTCTCCCTTGAGGTTGGGGTTGGCCTTCGACCAGCGCGCCGCCTCGACGATTTCGAGGGGATAGCTCGTCGCCATCAGGACCTGTGACAGCAGAGAATCAGGATAAAGAGCGATCGGCGCGAGAATCTGGTCGAGTTCGGCAGGCGTGAACGTTTTCTTGTCATCTTGCGCGAACACAACGCGCGAAGCTCCGACTGCCAACAAGAACGCCAGCAGGACACGCCGCTTCATGGTCTCCTCTCCCGAGAGCCAAACAAATCTTACAACTCGCACAAATGAAGGTCCACGGACCTGCTTTCGAAAAGGCCCACCTCGAAAATCAAGGTGCAATAACAGAGTCCTGTCAGCCCGATGGCGCCGACTTCACATGAGCAAACCCGGACCCCGGCAGCGGTCTTACGCTGCTATCGTCCAGGAGAAATGCAATACAAGGCCGCCGCGCAGGCGATAACCCCCTAAAGCGTGACGAACATCACAAGCGCCAGTGCCGACGGAATATCTGCGCTGGCCTCAGACATGAAATCCCTCTGGCCGTCCATCGGGCACCCCCTCTGCGCCACGAGAACATTCGAAAACGATGCGCGGGAGGGGCCAGCGTCGCAAGAAACAACAGCGCATATCACGATGGTGTCAGTTTAACCCCTTCGCAGCTGCAGTAGCGGCCATCTCCGTAGATGCGATACGAATTCAGGCCGGCGCATTTCATCGACCGCCCTTCTGCCAGGGCCACCGGCCACTCACCTCGAGCTCGAGGGTAAAGCTCAGCAGGGTGCGGATCGCAACGATGGCTGCCAACACGGCGAGATTGTAGAGGGTAGGCTCGACCGCCACGGTGCCGATGATGTCGGCGATCACCAGGAACTCCAGGCCAAGCAGGATGGCGCGACCGAGATCGGCCCGCAGGCCGTGATAGGCGTCGTGGACAGCAACACCGCGTGCCAGGCGGATGATACAGGCGACGCTCGCCACCAGCGCACCCAGAAGCAGAACAAGCACGCCGACCAACTCGACGACATGGCCGGCGGTGGAAGCGATTGCGTCGATCGCCATCGGGTGACCTCAACTGGCCTCGATGATGGCATTGACCCTGCCCTGGCGCACCGCCTTGACGAACGCACGATGGTCGCGTTGCGCCTGGTCGGCATACTCGACCGCGAAGTCGCACATCGCGTCGTCGAATACCTCGCTCGAGCCGATGTAGCCGGCGATCAGCGCGGCGTCTCCAGAGCGGGCGTGGGCGCGCGCGAGCGCCCAGCCGCAGACCCTGCCGTATGCCCGGAGATCGCCCGCGTCGAAGTCCTCGATGATCGCGCTCGTCTTCATGTCGCGCAGCTGGCGCACGTAGAAGTCGCGGCCGTTGATGCCGCGACCCCAGCCGAGGAACAGGTCGCTGGCCGACTGCATCAGGCGCTGGCCGGCAACGACCCGCTGCCCGTGGTTGGCGTGCCGGCTCCGACCAACATAGGGCTCCAGTACCGAGGCACCGGCTTCCTTCACCTGCAGGAAGATCGGGTCGTCCTCGGAGGCCATGAACAGGGCAACGACACACATCGTGCCCACGCTGCCGACACCCACCACCTTCATGGCGAGATCGCAAAAGTGGAATCGGTCGAAAAGCGATTGGACGTGCTCAGAGAGGGTCTCGCGGTAACGCGCGATCGCGTCGTTGTAGCCCGTGGCAAGACCCGGCAACTGCTCGGCAGACGGATGAAAGATCAACGGAGGATCGTCGATGATGCGGGGCGTCTCGCCGATATGCTCGACGAACTTGGGAAACAGAAAGTCGGGGGTATTCCTTTCGCGAGCCTTCTTCAGGCGTTCTTCGACACGCTCGCGCCTTTCCGCCGTTTCCATGGCCTCAAGGAACCGGTCGACGTCGATCGCATCGTACCACACGTCGAGCGCGCGCATCGCCGCGTAGTCCGCCATGTGCTCGCGATAGGATCTGGCGGTCGCGGCCACGGCGCGGCCGGTGTCGCTTTCGGCGAGACGTATGTGGCGCCCGGCCAGGACAATGCTAGCGACCAGCCGCTTGAGATCCCACTCCCACGGCCCGGGCAAGGTCTCGTCGAAGTCGTTGATGTCGAAGATGATGCGTCGCTCGGGTGTGGCGAATCCGCCGAAGTTCGATAGATGGGCATCGCCGCACACCTGGACCGTGATGCCCGAGCTGCGGGTCGTTGCCAGATCCGCGGCCATGACAGCGGCCGAGCCGCGGTAGAAGGCGAATGGCGACTGCATCATGCGGCCGAAGCGGATCGGCACGAGATCCTGCAGGCGCCCCTTGTTCGACTCGCTCAGGATGTCGATCGGATCGCGCCGGTCCTTGCGGACCTTCCAGTGACCATGGCCTTCGCGCGGCGCGGCATCACGCATCGCCTTGCCTTCGGCACGTCGCTCGTCCGCGGACTTGTACGGCACTGCCTGGGAGGCCCGCTCCCTGGACAAGGTATCCATTCCACTCTCCCAATCGTCGCGCGCCCAAGGGCGAAACGCCGAGCCACAACTAAACAAAACTATGCCCAGGTTGCATACTGGCAATTGCGATAAATCAACCGGGCGCGCTACCAGGGGGAGAGATGCTACTCAGGCGAACAACGATCACGCTTGCCGTCGTGACATTCGCACTTGCGACTGCTGCCCAGCAATCCTCCGGCTTCGTCGGCCAATGGCTGGGCAATGTCGACGGTATCGGAGAAGCCAAGCTGATCGTCACCGCGGTGCGGGCGGATGGCCGGATCGAGGGGCGGATGGAGTTCGCCCTCCAGTCCTACGTCTCCACTTTCGGCGACAAGGCCGACTCGGTACGAAACACCAATCGCGGGGTGGTCTCCGGGTCCACGCTCACCATCGACGCGGCCTTGGGGGGAACCTACCGGCTGACGCTGTCAGGTGACGGCTTGGCCGGGACGTACACACGCGGAACGACTTTCAGCGGGTCGGCTGTCTTCAAGAGGCAATGACCGACGAACGCTGACTGAGGAGAGGACATGGCGAACACGCGATCCCCGCCATCCAGCTGGCTCTACCTGCGCTCCTTCGCCGACGGCCTCGCTGTCCTGTGGCCGGTCGTTTCCGGCCTGCTGCTCATAAAGGCAGGCCTCGGTGCCATCGTCGGCCTCGTCGAGGGTTGGGGGCTGTGGAAGGGACTCTATTTCGCCTTCATCACCGGGCTCACGATCGGCTATGGCGACCTCGTTCCGACCCGGCCGGCGACGCAGATCCTGGCGGTCGTCATCGGCTTGCTAGGCGTCGTACTAATGGGCCTGGTGGCAGGCTTGGCGGTCAAGGCTTTCGAGGTCACGCCCCGGCCTCCGGCAAAATGAGCGGCTACGACGGCGAAGATCGGACGTAGCCTTTCCTTTGCATGCAGTCGTTGAACACGCTGGCCTGCACACTCGCACGGTTGTTGTCGTCCTGCTGCTGCGACAGGATCATGCCGGTCGGGCCGTAGACCCCGGAGCCGGCCATATACGGGTAGCGCCGCAGCGCCTCCTCCTTGCCGAGCGACTGGCACTCCTCAGTGTCCGTTGCGGTGATTACGTCGTCGGCGCCTGCCTTAGTCCAGCGCGCAGGTGTGGCGCACGCGGCCACCATGATGGGCAGGACAAAAAGCAAGACGCGCACGACGACACCATCCGTTACGCCCAGCTCAGGATGATGCCGACGTCGCCCGGCATGCCGCCGGGATAGTCGATGACCTCGTAGCGGATGTGATAGCCGCGCGCCTTGAGTTGCCGAAGCCAGAATTCGTAGATCTCCTTGGGCACGCCGGTCAGGGTCTTCTCCCAACCCTCCTCGGCCTGGTTGATGGCGCGGCCGTTGTCGGTGCACAGCGTATGGGGGAAGCGATAGACCTGCACCGATGTGAGCCCATTCTCGACGGCGCGGTTCACGATCACGGACGCCCGTTCGATGATCTCATCGTCGGACAGGCCGGATGGCTTTCGCATCTTTTCCAGCAGCGCCTCCTTCTCCGCCTCCTCGGCCTGCTTCGCCTTGAATGCGGCGGACGCCTTCTCGCCTTGAGCGATGGCGATCTTCTTCCTGAGTTCCTGGGCGTTGAAGATGTTGGTCATGATGCCTCTCTCCATTGGTCAAATTGACAAGGCTCTCGCGGTGTAGCGTGCGATCATGCGCTCTTCGTCCGTCGGCACCACCAGGGCCTTCACGCGCGAAGGGTCGGCGCTGATCGTGCCGCGGGCTGCGGCGTTACGCGACGCATCGAGCACAAGGCCGAGCCAGGCGCAGCCGGCTGCCACCTCGGCGCGCGTGGCCGCATCATTTTCGCCGATCCCCGCGGTAAATACCAACCCGTCCAGCCCGCCCAGGGCCGCCGCCAACGAACCGATCTCGCGCACGATGCGGTAGACGAACAGAGCGATGGCATCGCGGGCGGCCGGCTCAGACGACTGCCGCAGGGTACGCATGTCGGAGGAAAGGCCCGAAACGCCCAGCAGCCCGGACTTGCGGTACAGCAGATCCTCGATCGCCTTGGCGTCGTAGCCGCGCTCCTCCATCAGGTAGAGCAGCACGCCGGGATCGAGCGCGCCGCTGCGGGTGCCCATGACCAGGCCGTCGACCGCGGTGAAGCCCATGGTGCTGGCGACGCTGCGGCCGTCGTTGACCGCGCACAGGCTGGCGCCGTTGCCCAGGTGAGCGATGACGAGCCGCGCCGCTGCAAGATCCGGGTCCAGCTCGCGAAGGCGCGACACGATGAAGTCGTAGGACAGACCATGGAAGCCGTAGCGCCGCACGCCGGCCTCCGTGATGTCACGCGGCAGCGCGAAGGCCTGCGCCAGCGCAGGCTGCGTACGATGGAAAGCCGTGTCGAAGCAGGCGACCTGCGGGACTGTCGAGGCTGCGGCGATCGCCTCGATGGGCGCCAGGTTGTGCGGCTGATGAAGCGGGGCGAGCGGGATGAGCCTGGCGAGCTCGGCCATCACCTCCCGGTCGACGCGTACCGGCCGGGCGAATCGGGTGCCCCCATGCACGACGCGATGGCCGAAGCCGAGCACTGGCCGACCCGCCAGCAGTTCGCGGCCGAGCTTCAGGATCTCGTCGGTGGCGGTGTGATGGTCGAGCTTGCTGTCACTCCAGCGCCGCTCGGCGACCGTGGCGCCCGATCCGTCGACCGCCTTGAGATGCGGCGCGAGGCCGATACTCTCGATCTGCCCGCGGAACAGCAACGTCTCTTCCGGCGTCGCGTCGTAGAGCGCGAACTTGATGCTCGACGAGCCGGCATTGAGGACAGCGATGGCGCCAGCTGGCATTCTCAAGCCGCCGTCCTAGGCGATGATGTTGGCGCCGCCATCGACGTACACGGTGCCGCCGGTGACGCGATGGGCAAAGGGCGTCGCAAGATAGGCGCAGGTCCAGCCTACATCCATGATGTCTACCAGCTCGCCCAGCGGCGCCTTCTCGGCGGCCTCGTTGAGCAGCAACTCGAAGTCCTTGAGGCCGGAGGCCGCGCGAGTCTTGAGCGGGCCTGGCGAAATTGCGTGGACTCGGATGCCGCGCGGGCCGAGCTCGAACGCAAGGTAACGGCAGGCCGCTTCAAGCGCGGCCTTCACCGGCCCCATCACGTTGTAGTTGGGCACGACTCGGTTGGCGCCGTAGTAGCTCATGGCGAACATGGTGCCGCCTTCCTTCATCAGGGGCACCGCGAGCCGGGCCATGCGGATGAAGGAATGGCAGGAGATGTCCATGGCTTTCGCAAAGCCCTCGGGCGAACAGTTGAGCAGGCCGCCCTGCAGGTCGGCCAAGGGCGCGAAGGCGATGGAATGCACGACGATGTCGAGACGGCCCCAGCGTTCACCAATTTCCTCGAACACCGCCTCGAGCTGGCCCGGCACGGAGACGTCGAGCGGCATGGCGATCGTCGCTTCCAGTTCGCGCGCCAACGGCTCGACATAGGGTCGCGCCCTGTCGTTCAGCCACGTCACGGCCAGGTCGGCACCTGCCGATCGGAAGGCCTTGGCACAGCCATAGGCGATGGATTGGTCGTTGGCGATGCCGACCACCAAGGCTCTGCGGCCGGTCAGCACGGGACGCATCGTTTGGTCCATGACTGCTACCTCAGGCGATCGCCGCTGCGGCGTTCGACCGCCGTGCCGCCGCCACCAGGACCGCAACGGCGCTCGAGGCGAGCCGGGTGAGGTGCGAATCGGCTCGGCTGGTCAGGATGATGGGGACGCGCGCCCCCAGCACAATTCCGGCGGCATCGGCGCCCGCGAGGAAGGTCAGGCTCTTGGCCAGCATGTTGCCGGCCTCGAGATCAGGCACGATCAGCACATTGGCACAGCCGGCGACCGGCGAGACGATGTGCTTGATGGCGGCCGCGTCGGGGCTGATCGCGTTGTCCAGGGCAAGCGGTCCATCGATCAACGCGCCGGTGATCTGACCCCGGTCCGCCATCTTGCAGAGCGCCGCGGCCTCCACGGTCGACGGCACCTTGGGGTTTACCGATTCCATGGCGCTCAGGATCGCGACTCTCACCTCGGCAACCCCCATGGCATGCGCCAGATCGATGGCGTTCTGCACGATGTCGACCTTGTCCTCCAATGTGGGTGCGATGTTCACAGCGGCGTCGCTGATGATCAGGGCCTCGAGATGGGAGGGGACGTCCATGACGAAGCAATGGCTGACCCGGCGCGCGGTGCGGATGCCTGTTTCGCGGGCCACCACGGCTCCCATCAGCTCATCGGTGTGCAGGCTGCCTTTCATTAGCGCCTCGGCCCGACCGCAACGCACGAGCTCGACGGCCTTGGCCGCCGAATCATGGCTGTGCGCCGAGCTGATGAGCTCGAACGAGCTGATGTCCAGGCCTTCCCGCGCCGCGATGTCGTGAACGCGCGCAGCCGGCCCGACCAGAATGGGTTTCAGCAAACCAAGACGTGCCGCCTCCACCGCACTTTCGAGCGAAACGGCATCGCAAGGATGCGCCACCGCGGTCGCCATCGCTGGGTGCCTGGTGGCGACCTGAACGAGGCGGTCATACTTCTCGTGTGGACGGTCGGCGGATGGGGTCGCTATGTCAGGCATTGGCAGCCTTCTTCGACTGGGGTTCGACGCCGAACAGCGCCTCGACGCGGGCGAGCCGCCGCGCACTTTCTTCCGGCAGAGCGCCTCGGGCCTCCAGCATGCTGTACAGCGCCGTCAGGCCGGCCCGACGGGCGGCGTCGCTGTCGGGCAGGAGTCGGGGAATGGCACGTACCGCGCGTTCCTCGTCGAGTCGCAGAAGAAGATACTGCTCCTTCACCAAGGCCTTCAGCTCGGCGATGCTCAGTCGGTTGTTGACCGGCTGCATGGCGCGGATCGCCTTCAGCACGGCGTAACCGCGCTCGTCGGCGCTGCCCTGCGGCAGTCGGATATAGATGAGTGCGCGCAAGGCCGCCTCCGGCAGGCCGCCGACCTCGAAGCGGCTGGCGAGTTCGGCACGCAGGCGCGCCTCGTCGGCCTCGCGCAGCAGGTCACGCGCCTCGCGCCGATCGCCGCCGCCAGACTCGGCGCCGAGACCGACCATCGCCTGCAACAACGGCGAGCCGTAGGCGGCGAGAAAGGCCGCTTCCGTCGCTGCATCACGCATCTGGCGATAGCCTTCCCAGCAGGTCGCGATCCAGGTCGAGGCAACCTTCTCGACCGTCAGCAGCGGATTGTCGGCTGCCACTCCCTGACGATGCGTCCGGACCTGCTCGGCAAGACCCTTGACTGGACCCATCAACGGATTCTGGTCCGAAAAATACGAGAAGCGCAGGCGGTTGGGATGAAACCGGCGCATCGCCTCGGCAGACTGGTCGTTGGCCATCGCCTTCACCGCGGGCTGCGCAAGCGCGCGGTAGAGACCATGATTGATCTCGGAGACCCGAGCCACTGTCGCAAAGCGCTTGTCGTCTGCTTCGCCATTGGCGCCCAGCGCCCGAACGTCGTTGAGCGTTCGCGCTTCGAGACGGAGCAGGTACCTGCCATGGATCAAGTCAGGCCGCTCGGTGCCCTCCGTGACGTCTTCGATCACCGCCTCATAGAGGCCCGGAGGCATGAGATCGATCATTTCCATGCACGATGCGAACTCGGCATGCTCGCGACTCGCCACCTTGCCCGAAACGAAGATGCCGAGATGGCCGATGGTCTGATGCAGCGTGTAGACGATGGTCTGGCCGTTGGCGACGATCTCATCCTCATGGCGATATAGGTCGGTGATCCAGCCGAGCGCCTGCTGCGGTGGCGTGATGTTGTCGCCCCACGAGCACAGCACGATGATCGGCGACTTGATGTTGCGCAGGTCGACCCTGACGCCGGCCGACGTGCGGATCTCGCCCGAGGTGAGCTTGTTGCCCACGAACAGGTTGTCGGCGATCCATTGCATCTCGCCGGCATTGAGCAGCACCGGGCTGCCCCACCAGGTCTCGAAATCGAGGAAGCGATGGGCCTCGGTGTCGATCTTGGAATAGACGTTGTAGCCCTTTTCCCAGTAGGTGTTGGCCGGATTGAGCGATTCGAAGTTGGCGACGAGGTTGGCGCCGTCGAAGATGCCGTTGCCGAGATCGCCGGCGAGCGCGGTCAACCACGTGCCGCCCAGCATGCCGCCGAGATAGCGCATCGGATTGCGGCCGCGCACGCCGGCCCAATAGCTGAGCGGCGAGCCGGCGAGCAGAATGGGACCGACGATGTCGGGTTTGATGGCGGCCATCATCACGATCTGCCAACCGGCCTGGCAATTGGCCACGATGACCGGCTTACCTTCCGCCTGCGGATGGCGCGCCGCGACCTCCTCGATGAAGGTCGCCTCGGCGGCACATACATCTTCGATGGTCTGTGCCGGCAGTGGCTCCGGCAAGAAGCCGATGAAGTAGCAGGGATGACCTGCGGCAAGCGCGACACCGATCTCGCTTTCCTGCTTCATGCCGCCGATGCCCGGCCCGTGCCCGGCGCGTGGATCGACGACGACGAACGGCGGCTTGGTGGGATCGATCGCCGTGCCCTCAGGTGGCACGATATGGATCAAACAGTAGTTGACCGGCTTTGGCAGGTTGCGGCCGTCCAGCACCACCTCGAACTTGAAACTGAGCACGTGCGGTGCCGTGCGCCGGGTCCGCTCGACGTAGGTATTGCCACGCTGGCGAAGGACATCGAGCGCCAGGATTGAACGCTGCCACGCGTCGATCCAGTATTCCTGCACGAAGTTCAGGCCCTGGCCAGATGTCATGGGCACCTCCAAAGAAGCTGCCAAGCCAATAGTCAGCGGAGGAGTGGGTGACTTTGATCGTCCTCAAAGAGTCTGCCGCTTTTCGGTGTCAGGCAAGTAACGGACGGTTGTGCATGTTTCGCGCGATATCCGCTCGTTGTTTGATGTCACTCAAGTGACGGCCAAGACGTCCACTCTATGCAATTGCCATTCCGGGTTCCGAGGTTCCCATGCGCAAGCTCTCCGACGTGATCTTCCAGCAGCATCCGTTGATCCTCAACGAGACGGCGAGCGTCATGGCAGCCTGCGAACGTATGCGCGACACCCAGGCAGGATCCGTGCTGGTGACGGGCGAGACAGGCAGGCTGATCGGCATCTTCACGGGCCGCGACGCGGTGTGCCGCGTGCTGGCGGAAGGCCGCGATGCCGCGAGCACGCATCTCGCCGAGGTGATGACGCGCGATCCCATCACGCTATCGCCCGATCAAACGGCGATCGAGGCGTTGCGGCTGATGTGGGACGGCGGCTTTCGCCATGTGCCGCTGGTCAAGGGCGGCAAGATCCTGGGAGTCGTTTCGCGCGGCGACTTCAAGGGCATGGAGTTCAGCCGCCACGAGGACGAGCGCGATCTATGGGAGCACATGCGCTGATCTCTGCATACACCCGACGTCGAGGCACGCTATGTCGGTGAACCGTCAGACCGGTCGAATAGACAAGCATCGACCGTCCGATGTGCGGCAATCGGGCCGAGGTCACGCTCGGCACCGCGTTGTCGAAGCGAGTCGGCTACGTCGTCCCGTAGCTCGGCGAGGCGCAGACCGATACCTTGGCTCGCGAGCGCTGCGGCGAGGGCTCGCAGGCTCGCGAGCGCCGTGACGTCGATCGTCGGCACCATGGAGCAGTCGATCACTACGATCTTGGGTGGCGACGGTGCCTGCGCTATCAGCTCGAGGAAGCCGCGGCGGACGGACTCGGCGTTGAAATAGACCCAGCCGCCGGCACTCCTCACGACAAGCGCCGAAGGCGCCTCTTCAGCGCCGGGATGTCGCGCCTTGTTCACGTACTGGCCGGTCAGCGGGTCGCGCGCGAGCACAACCACGGCCGGCCGCGACGCGCGCGCGATCAGGATGATCAGAGATCCAATCGCCGCCAGGAGCAGGCCCTGCAGCGGCCCGAAGGCCAGCACGCCGAGAAGGGCGGCTAGCGCAATGGCGAATTCGCTGCGCGACACAGCCTTGAGCTCGCGCAGCTCCTCGAGCTTCACCAGGTGCTTGGCGGCCATCAGGATGATCGCCCCCAGCACGGGCTCGGGCAAATTGCGGAACAGGCCGGTGAAGAAGATCAGGGTCAGCGCAACGATAATCGATGTCACGATAAGGGACATCGGCGAGGTGGCCCCGTTCATGTCGTTCACCGCCGTCTGCGACATGCCGCCTGATACCGGGAATCCTCGGAACAACCCGACTGCCAGATTGGCTGCGCCCAGGGCCGTCAATTCCCGGACCGGGTCGATTTCGTAGCCGTGCTTCTGGGCAAAGCTGCGGGCAACCGAGATCGCCTCGCTGTACGCCAGCAACAGGCAGGCGAAGGCGGTAGGCACCAGCTCTCCCAGGTCGGCCAATCGCACGGCCGGGAACTGCGGCAACGGCAGGCCTTGCGGCAGCCGGCCGACGAGGTGAACGCCGGACTTTCCGAGATCGAGCACGGCCGTTGCGACGATGGCTGCCGCCACCACGATCAACGTCGTGGGCCGGCCTGGAAGGACTCGGTCAAGCAGGAGGAACACCACGATTGCTGACAGCCCGATGGCAAGCGAGAGTAGCGATGCGTCCGGCAGCAGCGCCATCACGTTCCAGAGACGCTCGAAAAAATTGCCGCCTCCCGCTTCGAGACCCAGCAGCTTGGGCAATTGCGTGGACGCGATGTAAAAGGCGGCGCCGGTCTTGAATCCGGTCACCACGGGGTCGGAAAAGAAGTAGGCGAGATTGGCAAGGCCGAGGAAGCGACCGCCAATGGCAATGAACCCAAGCATCACGGCGAGCGCACCACTCAGTGCCACGGCATGCGCCGGATCGCCAGCCGCGAGCGCGGCTGTTCCCGCCGCGACTGCAAGCGCCAGCGCCGAGGTCGGTCCCACAGCGAGTTGGCGGCTTCCGCCCAGGAAAGCGTAGGCGACGCCCGCCGCGAAATAGCAGTAGAGGCCGCTCACCGGCGGCAGCCCCGCCAGCGAGGCATAGGCTAGCGATTCGGGAATGACGAAGGCGGCGAGCGACACGCCGGCTATGGCGTCAGGGGCAAGCCGTGCGGCCGAGTACCCCGAGAGCCATTCGGCGAGGTGCAGCTTCTCCAGGCGCAGCATGGTCTTGCCCTGTTGCCAGAGCGCTATTCGTCAGTAACGCTCTTCAACGAACCTGCGGCCGGCGATTGTGGCGTGGTCGTCGTACTTCTTCTTCTGCGAGCGAGCCGGCAGCTTCACCTTCTCGTGCTTCACCTTCTCATACGGGATCTGCGACAGGATGTGGGAGATGCAGTTGAGTCGCGCTCGCTTCTTGTCGTCCGAGCGGACGATATACCAGGGGGCGAAGTCGGTATCGGTATGCTCGAACATCAGATCGCGGGCGATCGAGTAGTCGTACCAGTGGCGGTAGGACTCGATGTCCATCGGGCTCAGTTTCCACTGGCGGACCGGATCTTCGATGCGCGCCTTGAAGCGGCGTTCCTGCTCTTCCTGTCCCACCTCCAGCCAGATCTTGATCAGGTGCGTACCGCCATTGATCAGGAACCTCTCGACGATCGGGCAAAGCTGCAGGAAGCGGTGATGCTCCTTGGGTGTGCAGAAGCCCATGACGTGCTCGACACCGGCGCGGTTGTACCAGCTGCGGTCGAAGATCACGATCTCGCCGCCGGCCGGAAAGCGCTCGACGTAGCGCTGCACGTACATCTGTGTCTTCTCGCGGTCCGAAGGCGCAGGCAATGCCACGACGCGAAAGACGCGCGGGCTGACCCGCTCGGTGATGGCCTTGATGGTTCCGCCCTTGCCAGCCGCATCACGGCCCTCCAGCACGATGATGACCCGCTCCTGGGACTGCTTGAGCCAGGCCTGCAGATGGCACAGCTCCTCCTGCAGCTTTCGCAGCTCGCGCTCGTAGTCCTTGCGTTTCATCTTTCCGTCCGTGGCTTTCGGCATGAGGCCCCTCCGCTGGGGAAAGTCTATCGCTGTTGCGGTTCAAAGACACTTGATACGGGTGGTCAACCGCCTTCCGGCAGGGAAGAGTACGATTGGCCATGTCCGCGGTTCAGGAAATCGCCGAGGTGGTGCTGCGCGCGTGTCGGTCATCGGCTTCATGGCCGGCAACCTCCTGGCGATCGGCCTGGAGACGAACCTGCGCGCCGCCTTCGCACCGCTTACGGACAAGCGGTTCGTGGCCATGACGCTGCTGATCGACTGGCTGCTCTGCCCTGCCTTCGCCTGGCTTCTCACACGGCTGCTGCCTGTCCATCCGGCCTATGCCGCAGGGCTGCTGTTGATCGGCTTGGCGCCCGCCGCTCCGTTCCTGCCGATGATGGTGCGCCGCGCCGGCGGCGACCTCGCCTACACCGCCGCCTTCATGCTGCTTGCCGCCGTCGGCACGGTGCTGGTCATGCCGCTTGCCGTGCCCTTCTTCCTGCCCGGGTTGTCGGTCGATCCCTGGACGGTGGCCAAGCCCTTGATTGTCCTGTTGTTCTTGCCGATGGCGGCCGGCATGGCAGTGCAGGCCTGCGCACCGGCCGCAGCGGGGCGACTGCTGCGTATCGTGCGGCGGGTGGCGGACATGTCGACCTTGCTGCTGCTGGCAGCCATCGGCGTTCGCTATTCAACGGCTTCATCGCCGCCGTCGGAAGCTTCGCCATCGGCCGCCCAACTGTTCTACGCCATCGGGCTGGTGGTCGGCGGCTACGCGCTCGGCGCGGGGATGCCAGCGAGCCAGCGCGCCGTGCTGAGCCTTGGCCCCGGCACGCGCAATCTCGGCGCCGCACTCGCACCGCTGCTGGTGACCCCTCCCGACCCGCGAACCATGGTGATGGTCGCGTTGGCCGTGCCGATCACTCTCGGTATTACCTTCCTCGCGGCGGCGCGGCTCGGCCGCCCTGCCGTGGGGAGACAAGAATGAAGTGGGAGACCAAGTATCGCGCGCGGGAATTCGTTGGAACGTCGTTCTGGCTGTTCCCGTCGCTCGCGCTGCTGGCCGCGTGGCTGATCGCCAAGCTCATCTTGTGGTTCGTGCCGGATCCGCACTGGCCGCGTTTCGACACTGCGGAAATCGAGGGACTGCGCACCTCCATGGGAGCCTTCGCGTCCTCCATGCTCACCTTTGTGGTTTACGCAGTCTCAGCGCTCCTGCTCATCGTCCAGCTCGCCAGCGGCCAGACCACGCCACGCCTGATCCGGCTCGCGTTCAGTCGCTGGCAATTGCGCCTCAGCACCAGCCTATTTGCCTTCTCCTTCGGAATCACCATGGTGAGCCTTGCCAACCTCACCGAGGAATCTCGCCATTCGGTCCTCTTGATGGCGGCGATCCTCGCCAACGTCGCGAGCATCCTCGTCTTCTTCTGGTTCGTACAGGAAGTAGGCCTCGGACTGCGCCCGGTAGCCGTGCTGCAGCAGGTCTGCGACGAAGGCAAGGCGACGCTGGACAGCGTCTATCCACTTGACTTCGACACGGTGGCCATGGCCGCCGCGGCGCCGCTCGAATTGCACGGCGAAGCGCGCACCGTGCCGCTGACCGGTGCGTCCGGCACGTTTCTGGCGTTCGGACCGGCGATCTCGCGGCGCTTGCGGCGCGCCGAAACTGCACGATCGAGCTTCTCGCGCAGGTCGGCGACTTCCTGTCGAACGGCGATCCACTGGCGCGGATCTACCCGGCGAGCGCGTCGGTCGACGACAAGGACGTCAATGATATCGTCGCCTTCGGACCCGAGCGGACATTGCGCCAGGATCCGCTGTTCGCCATCCGCATCATGGTCGATGTGGCAGCGCGTGCGCTGTCGCCCGCCGTCAACGACCCGACCACGGCAGTCCTGGCGATCGACCAGATCCATCGAATGCTGCGCTACGCCGGACACAAGAACCTCGACAACAGCCGCGTGCACGATCGCGAAGGAACGCTGCGCCTGTTGTTTCCAACACCGAACTGGGAGGACATCATCGATCTCGCGACCACCGAGATCCGGCACTACGGCGCGACCAGCATCCAGGTGACGCGGCGCATGCGCGCCATGCTCGAACACCTGATCGACCGGCTGCCCGAAACCCGTCTCCCGCCCCTGCGCCGCGAGCTCGACCTCCTCGAAAGAAGCGTTGCGCGCAGTTTCCCCGAAGCGGACGACCAGCAACGCGCCAGGGTCGGTGACTTCCAGGGCCTGGGCGGCTCGTCCAACCGCGTCGACTGTTAGCGCGACCGCCGCAGAGTGACGAGCGCAACCTCGCCCGGGCAGTAGAAGCGCAGCGGCGGACCCGAGACACCGAGACCCGTCGTCGTGTAGCCCACCATGCCGCTCCACCGCCACAGGCCACGCGCCGCGCTGCGGCAGCGCGCCAGATGGGTAACCACGGGCTTGCCTCCGGGCAGACAGATCTGTCCCCCGTGCGTATGGCCGCAAAGATAGAGCGCATATCCGGCCGCCGCGGCGTAGTCGGCCATCTCGGCCGAATGTACGAGAGCAATGCGAAACGAGCTGGCGGCAAGCGCGGCGGCATTGAGCGCGGCTGCGGCCTCGTCGGTATAGAAGCAGTGGACGTCGTCGAGGCCAGTCACCGCCATGCGTTCGCCGCCGTGCTCGAGGAAGACCGAGCGGTTCAGGAGAACTTCGAAGCGTTGACTTTCCAGCGCATGCGCCATCTCGACCGGGTCGTGATTGCCGAGCACCGCCAGCCGCCGTCCGCACACGCGCAAGCCGTCGAGCGCCTCGGCGAGCAGCGCCGTCGATCGGTCGATCGGCGCATGGTGCTTGCCCTGCACGTCGCCGGTCAGGGCCAACAGGTCGACCTCGAGGCCAGACAGCAGCCGGCGCGCGATGGGCGCGAGCTCAGGCAGGTGGTCGAGATGGGTATCGCTCACCTGCAGGATGCGGTAGCCGTCGAAGGCGGCAGGCAGATGCCGAAAGCTCAGCTCCAGCTCGGTCAGCCGCAACTGCAGCGCGTTGCGCCGCCCCAGCAGATGAATGGGGGTGAACCGCACCAGCCCGCCACACAGCGTGACCAAGCGGCTGGACAGACGCGTGCGCCACCACGGGACGAGACCGTCGGGCGTGGAGCAGAAGCGACCCCGTTCGATGGCCGCGCGGCGCTCGGCCCATCGCTGGCGTGCGTCAGGGTCGAAGGAAATGTCGGGCATCCTCAATCGTCCTGAACGAAGGCCTGTATCAGCGCGACGAGCGTCTCGGGCGCATCTTCCTGGCTGAAATGGCCGGCGTTTGGAAGTTCGACGATCGGCCGGTCCGGCCACAGGTTGCGGAAGTCGGCGACCTGGACCTCCGGTGCAATCGCCTTGTCCTTCAGCCCGACGGCCAGCATCGCAGGCTTGGACTTGAGGTTGGGAACCATCGGAAAGCCCTCCCGCACGTACGGGAGGATGCGGCCGAGCAGTGCGTCGAGCGGAAACTCGATGGCGCCGATGCAGTCGTCCGCGGTCGGAAACGGCGCGGCATAGGCGGCCAGCCAGTTGTCGTCGACGACGGCGGTGTTCTCGAAGCCGATGATCTTCATGATGCTGAGCACGTTGACGTCGAGATGGCCCAGCACCTCGCGCAGCGTGCCCGCGTCATGGTGCTTCTTGATGAACTTGAACCACGGGGTCAGCTCGGCGGCACTGGCGCGGCCGTAGCCCGACAGCGTGTTGAGAAGAAACAGCCGCCTGACGCGTTCGGGATGGCGCAGGGTGTAGGCGGCGGCGATCGGCCCGCCCCAGTCCTGGATCACGAACGTGAGGTCGCTAAGGTCGAGCGCCTCGATCAAGCGTCCCAGGTTCTCGACATGGGTCCTGAGCGTGTACTGCCGGTCGCGCGGTGTCTCGCTCTTGCCGAAGCCCATGTGGTCGGGAACGATGACGCGGTGCGTTCGTGCCAGCGGCGGAATGAAGCGGCGATAGAGATAGCCCCAGGTCGGCTCGCCGTGCAGGCAGACGATCGGCTCGCCCTGGCCTACGTCGACATAGTGCATGCGAAAGCCGCTGCCGTCGAAATAGTGTGGTCCGAACGGCCAGGTTCCGCCGAAGGTCTCTTGGGCGCCGATCATCTTTCTGCTCATATCGACAGGAAATGCGGTGGGCAAATGACAAGGAAACGCCGATGAGGATTCGCACGCAGGCTGACATCAGCGCACTGGAGGCCGTGCCGGTGACCGAGCGCATCCGCCATACGAACCTTGCCGACCTGCTCCACGACGCTGCCAGCCGCTTTGCCGGCAGGATCGCCATTCGGTACCTCAGCGGCGCCTCCGCCGGCGATCCGGTGCGCGACGTGACCTTCGACGGGGTCTGGCGTCGTGTCGTGCAGACGGCAAATCTGCTGCACCGGCACGGCATCGGTCCTCTCGACACGGTGACGCTCTTGATGCCGAGCGTGCCCGAGACGTTCTTCGCGTTGTGGGGCGCCGAGCTGGCCGCCATCGCCAACCCGGTGAACTATTTTCTCGAGCCGGCGCAGATCGCCGGCATCATGAAACAGGCGGGGGCGAGAGCGCTGGTCGCGGCGGACCCGTCGATCTTCCCCGATATCTGGCCCAAGGTGGAGGCGATCCGCGCGGCACTGCCGGAGCTGAAGGTGTTTCGTGTCGGCGGGCGCGCGCCGCTGTCCGGCGTGATCGACTACGAGACGGCCTGCGATGCCGAGCCCGCCGACAAGCTCGCGGCGCCGCGACAGGTCGATCGCGACACCGTCGCGGCGCTGTTCCACACCGGCGGCACGACGGGATTGCCCAAGCTTGCCAAGCACACCCACGGCGCCCTCGCCCTGAGTGCGTGGAGCAACGCCGTGATGTTCGATTTCGGACCGGACACGGTGCTGCTCAACCCGTTGCCGCAGTTCCATGTCGGCGGCTCGCTGTTCGGCGCGCTCTCGCCCTGCGCCAACGGCTGGACCATCGTGATTCCCACGGCGCTCGGGGCGCGCAATCCCAACGTTGTTCGCGAGTATTGGGGCATCG
>Ga0081539_10003812_pt1 | contig 17725 bp, 9 predicted proteins | sample TabmetS4T2R2_FD_71023 | JGI IMG/M metagenome (GOLD analysis project Ga0081539, IMG submission 71023) | Tabebuia heterophylla rhizosphere microbial communities from the University of Puerto Rico - S4T2R2 | ecosystem: Host-associated > Plants > Roots > Rhizosphere ...
GCTTCTTCGACGGCAACGGCGACGGGTCGGGCGACTTCCGCGGGCTCACCGAGAAGCTCGACTACCTGCAGTGGCTGGGGATCGACGTCATCTGGCTGCTGCCCATGTACGCCTCGCCGCTGCGCGACGGCGGGTACGACATCGCCGACTTCTACACCGTGCACCCCGACTACGGGACGATCGACGACGTCCGGTCGTTCATCGACGCCGCCCACGAGCGCGGGATCCGCGTCATCGCCGACCTCGTCATGAACCACACGTCCTCCGACCACCCGTGGTTCCAGGAGTCGCGCTCCTCGCCCGACGCCCCCAAGCGCAACTGGTACGTCTGGTCGGACACCTACGAGCGCTACCAGGACGCGCGCATCATCTTCACGGACACCGAGACGTCCAACTGGACGTGGGACGACGAGGCCGGCGCGTACTACTGGCACCGATTCTTCGCCCACCAGCCCGACCTCAACTACGACGAGCCGGGCGTCCAGGATGCGATGCTCGACGTCCTGCGGTTCTGGTGCGACCTGGGGCTGGACGGGTTCCGGCTCGACGCGGTGCCCTACCTGTACGAGCGCGAGGGCACCAACTGCGAGAACCTCGCCGAGACCCACGCCTTCCTCAAGCGCGTCCGCAAGACGATCGACGAGGAGTACCCCGACAAGGTGCTCCTCGCCGAGGCGAACCAGTGGCCGGAGGATGTCGTGGAGTACTTCGGGGAAGGTGATGAGTGCCACATGGCCTTCCACTTCCCCGTGATGCCGCGCATGTTCATGTCGCTGCGCCGTGAGGAGGCGACGCCCATCTACGAGATCCTCGAGCGCACGCCCGACATCCCCGACTCGTGCCAGTGGGGCCTGTTCCTGCGCAACCACGACGAGCTGACCCTCGAGATGGTCACCGACGAGGAGCGCGACTACATGTACGCGGAGTACGCCAAGGACCCGCGCATGAAGATCAACGTCGGCATCCGCCGCCGGCTCGCGCCGCTGCTGGACAACGGGCGCGACGAGATGGAGCTCCTGCACGCGATCCTCTTCTCGCTCCCCGGCAGCCCCGTCCTCTACTACGGCGACGAGATCGCCATGGGCGACAACGTCTACCTCGGCGATCGCGACGGCGTGCGGACGCCCATGCAGTGGACGGGCGACCGCAACGGCGGCTTCTCGCGGGCCGACTTCGCGCAGCTGTACGCGCCGCCGCTCATGGATCCGGTCTACGGCTTCCAGGCGGTGAACGTCGAGGCGCAGCTGCGGACGCCCTCCAGCCAGCTGCGCTGGCTGCGCCGCTTCATCGCCCTGCGCAAGGAGCACCCCGTGTTCGGCCTGGGGACCTACGAGCCCCTGGCGCCGTCCAACTCGAAGATCTTCGCCCACATCCGCCGCTTCGAGGACGACATCGCGCTGTGCGTGCACAACCTCGCGCGCTCGGCGCAGGCGGTCGAGCTGGACCTCTCCGAGTACGAGGGGCGCACGCCGGTCGAGATGCTCGGCCGGACCGCGTTCCCGCGCGTCGGGGAGCTGCCCTACCTGCTCACGCTCGCTCCGCGTGGCTTCTTCTGGTTCCTGTTGGAGGACCGCGATGCCGACGGAGGCTGATCTCGTCCGCTCCATCGACGCCGACGCGCTGGCCGAGTGGGTTCCCGCGCAGCGGTGGTTCGCGTCGAAGTCGCGCGAGGTGCACGTCGGCCTCCTCGAGGTCCTCGTGCTCAACGACCGGCCGCCGCTCGGCCTGGCGCTCGTGGAGGCGCGGTTCGCCGCCGGCACCCACGACCTCTACCAGCTGCTCGTGGGCCCTGGCGACCTGGAGGCTCTCACCACGCCGGCGCCGGCCGAGGCGCTGGCCCGGCTGCTGACATCGGAGGCGCGCGTGCAGGGCGAGCACGGCACGATCGCCTTCCACTGGTCCGGCGAGCCACTGGACTCCGCGCGCGTGCGCCTCTTGGGCGCCGAGCAGTCCAACACGTCCATCGTCATCGACGAGAGCGTCGTCCTGAAGGTGTTCCGGCGCCTGGAGCCCGGGGACAACCCGGAGCTCGAGATGACGCGCTTCCTCACCACCAACGGCTTCGAGAACGTTCCGGCCCTGCGCGGCTGGTACGCGCTGGAAGGAGAGCTGCTCGACGCGACGCTCGGCGTCGCGCAGCAGCTCGTCCACGACGGGCGCGACGGCTGGGAGCTCGTGCTGGACGCCCTGGCCAACGACCCGGACCGCGTCTTGCGCGACTTGCGAGAGCTGGGCGAGGTGATCGGGCAGATGCACACCGTGCTCGGCTCCGACGCCACAGATCCGGACTTCGCGCCCGAGGAGCCGGGCGAGGAGGCCCTGGCGCTCCTCACCGCGACGATCGACGAGGAGATCGAGCGGGTCTTCTTCGACCTGCCCGACGGCCTCGACGACATCGCGCCGATCGCCGGCCGTGGCGAGGAGGTCCGCGACCGCCTGCAGCTCATGTCCCATGTGGTCGCCGGAGGGCGGCTCATCCGCCACCACGGCGACCTGCACCTCGGGCAGACGCTGCGGACGCCGGATCGCTGGATGGTGCTCGACTTCGAGGGCGAGCCGGCCCGCGCGCTGATCGACCGGCGCCGCCGGCGCTCGCCGATGCGCGACGTCGCGGGGATGCTGCGCTCGTTCGCGTACGCGGCGTCGGCGACCAGGATCCTGCGCGGGAAGGAGGCTCCCCCGGACTGGGAGGCCCGAGCCCGCGCCGAGTTCCTGGACGGCTACATCGCGGAGATCGACCCCAACCTGCTCCCGGCCAGCGAGGCCGGCATCCGTCAGCTCCTGTCGATCTTCGAGCTCGAGAAGGCCGTCTACGAGCTGCGCTACGAGCTCAACAACCGGCCGGACTGGGTGCCGATCCCGGTTGCCGGCATCGCACGTCTCCTCGAGGAGCCGCTCATATGACACTGACCGACGACATTGTCCGGCTCCGAGAGCGCGACCTCGCCGATCCGCACCGCCTGCTGGGGGCGCACCCGAGCGACGGCGGCGTGGTCCTCCGTGCCTTCCGTCCCGACGCCGACGAGGTGATCGCCCACGTCGACGGAGGCTCGGACGTCGAGCTCGAGCGCGTGGACGCGGCCGGGCTCTTCGAGGGCACGCTCACCGGCGCCTCGCTCCCGCTCCGCTACGAGCTCGAGGTGCGCTACTCCGACGCGGCCTACACGCTGCGCGACCCGTACGCGTTCCTGCCGTCGCTGGGCGAGCTCGACATGCACCTGATCGGCGAGGGCCGCCACGAGGAGCTCTACGAGAAGCTCGGCGCGCACGTCGTCACGGTCGACGGCGTGCAGGGCACGAGCTTCGCCGTGTGGGCACCCGCCGCGCGCTCGGTCAGCGTGGTCGGCGACTTCAACTCCTGGGACGGGCGCCTGCACCCGATGCGCTCGCTCGGGAGCTCCGGCGTCTGGGAGCTGTTCATCCCCGACGTGCGCGAGGGGCAGCGCTACAAGTACGAGATCCGCGCGCCGTCGGGCGACCTGCAGCTCAAGGCCGACCCGGTCGCCTTCGAGGCCGAGCATCCGCCGCTCACCGCGTCGGTCGTCCACCGTCCCCGGTACGAATGGACGGACGCGAGGTGGATGGAGCGCCGTCGCGAGGCCGAGCCGCTCGGCCGGCCGGTCTCGATCTACGAGGTGCACGCGGGCTCGTGGCGGTGGAACCCGCTGGAGGGCAACCGGTCGCTGAGCTACCTGGAGCTCGCCGACGAGCTGTCCGCGTACGTGCGCGACATGGGGTTCACGCACGTCGAGCTGCTCCCCGTGATGGCGCACCCGTTCGACGGGTCCTGGGGCTACCAGGTCACCTCGTACTACGCGCCGTCGCCGCGCTGGGGCGCTCCCGACGACTTCCGCGCATTCGTCGATCGGCTCCACGGCGCAGGCATCGGCGTGATCCTCGACTGGGTGCCCGCCCACTTCCCCCGCGACGCGTGGGCGCTCGCCCGCTTCGACGGGACCGCGCTGTACGAGCACGAGGATCCCCGCCGCGGCGCGCATCCGGACTGGGGCACGCTCGTCTTCAACTACGCCCGCAACGAGGTCCGCAACTTCCTGCTCTCCAACGCCCTGTTCTGGGCGCGCGAGTACCACGTCGACGGCATCCGCGTCGACGCGGTCGCCTCCATGCTGTACCTGGACTACTCGCGCAAGGAGGGCGAGTGGGTGCCCAACGCCTACGGCGGGCGGGAGGACCTGGACGCGGTGAGCTTCCTGAAGGAGCTCAACGAGGTCCTGCACGGCCGCGAGCCGGGCGTCATCTCGGCGGCGGAGGAGTCCACGGCGTGGCCCGGCGTGTCGCGGCCCACGTACGTCGGAGGGCTCGGCTTCGGCTTCAAGTGGAACATGGGGTGGATGCACGACACGCTCGGCTACTTCCAGCACGAGCCCATCCACCGCCGCTACCACCACCACGAGCTGACGTTCAGCCTCATGTACGCGTTCAGCGAGAACTTCGTCCTGCCGCTGTCGCACGACGAGGTCGTGCACGGCAAGGGATCGCTGCTCTCCAAGATGCCGGGGGACCGCTGGCAGCAGCTCGCGAACCTCCGCTCGCTGTACGCCTACATGTGGGCCCACCCCGGCAAGAAGCTGCTCTTCATGGGCGGGGAACTGGCGCAGGAGCAGGAGTGGTCGCACGCGCGCTCGTTGGATTGGCACCTCCTCGCTCAACCTGGGCACAGTGGGGTTCAGGCGCTCGTCCGCGACCTCAACCGCCTGTACCGCGACACGCCCGCGCTGTGGGAGGTGGACTTCGAGCCGTCGGGCTTCTACTGGATCGAGCCCAACGACGCCGACCACAACGTCGTGGTGTTCGCCCGCGCCGGGCGCGACCCCGCCAAGGACGTCGCGGTCTGCGCCATGAACCTCTCGCCCGTGCCGCGCCAGGGCTACCGCCTCGGGCTGCCGAAGGAGGGGCGCTGGCGGGAGGTCCTGAACACCGACTCCGCGCACTACGGCGGGTCGGACGTCGGCAACTACGGCGGCGTGCGCGCAGGCTCCGTCCCCTGGATGGGGCAGCCCTTCTCGGCGGAGATCACGATGCCGCCGCTCGGCGTCGTCTGGCTCGTGCCAGACGACTAGCGTCCGCTTCCATGGGCAAGCTCGACGGGAAGGCCGCGCTGATCACCGGCGGCGGCGGAAGCATCGGCGGCGCGACCGCGCGCGCGTTCGCGGCCGAGGGCGCGAGGGTCGTGCTCGTGGATCTCGACGAGGAGGGCGTCGAACGCATCGTCACGGAGCTGGGGTCGGACATCGCGGTCGGCGCCGTCGCGGACGTGACGGACTCGGCCGCCGTGAGCGGCGCGGTGAAGCTCGCCGTCGAGCGCTTCGGCGGGCTGCACGTCGCGTTCGCCAACGCCGGCGTGTTCGGCAGTCACGCGCCGATCGCGGAGTACCCCGAGGACGTCTTCGACCACGTCATGGCCGTGAACGTCCGCGGCTCGTTCCTCGTGTGCAAGCACGCCATGGCCGCCATGGGCGACGGGCCCGGGTCGATCGTCATCAACTCGAGCGTGGTGGGGCTGACGTCCGCGCCCGGCATCCTTGCCTACGCCACCGCGAAGCACGCGCTCGTGGGCCTGATGCGCACCGCGGCGCAGGAGGGAGCGCCGAAGGGCATCAGGGTCAACACCGTCCATCCCGGTCCCGTCGACAACCGCTTCCAGCACACGATCGAGGTCGGAGCCACCGGCGCCTCGGAGGAGGAGGCCGCGCGCGTCTTCGAGGGGATGATCCCCCTCGACCGCCATGCTCGGCCGGAGGAGATCGCGCGGACCGTGCTGTTCCTCGCCTCCGACGACTCCTCGTTCGTCACCGGCGCCACGCTCCCGGCCGACGGCGGCATGAGCATCTAGGACATGTGTCCAGAGGGTCGACCGGGGACGTCCGGAAGCCGACCACCATGGCGTGCATGTCTCGCGAATCGTCGCCGCAGGTGTCTGCGCCGTCCTCGTCGTGGCGACCGCCGTCGCTGCGCTCGTGGGGTTCGCCTATGACGCACGGCAGCGCGACGTCGCCCGTACCGACGTGCGCCGGGCAGCGCTGCACTCGCTGACGGGCGAGCTCGGCACCGTCGTCGAGTCGACGCGGCAGCTCGCCACGCTCTTCGCCTCCTCCGACGAGGTCTCCGCCGGCGAGTTCCGCACGTTCGTGAGCCCGATGCTGCGCACCGGGCGCGCGTCGGCGTTCGCGTGGCTGGCCCATGTCACCGATCGGGAGCGCGCGGCGTGGGAGCGCCGCCAGGGCGTGGGGATCGTCCGGTTCGAGCCGGGCGGCGAGGTGCGGCGTGCACCTCGCCGGCCCACGTACGACGCGATGCTCTACTTCGAGGCGAGCGTTCCGGTGAAGCTGCGCGTCGGCCTGGATGGCACGCCCAACGAACAGCACGCCCTCGCGATGCGCACCGCGCAGGGCGTCCAAGAGCCCCGTTCGACGCCGGTGATCCGCCTCGCCGGCTCCAATCGCCCGGGTCTCGTCGTGTACTCGCCCGTCCGCGACGACCATGGTGAGCTGCTGGGCTCGGCCGTCGGGTCCTTCCGCGTCGAGACGCTCACCGCCGCGATCGCGGAGCTGTTCCCGAAGGGCGCGGCCTTCGAGCTGCGGCAGGGCGGCAAGCGCATCAGCGGCCACGGACGGCTTGGCGTTCACGCGGACCACTGGGTGGTCGACGTCGCCGGGCAACGCTGGGAGATCGTCACCTCCGCGGCTCCGGCAGGACGCCTGGGCAACGGCGTCATCGCGCTGCTCGTGGGCGGGCTGATCAGCGCGCTGGTCCTCGTCACCCTCTTCGCATTCGCTCGCGAGGCGGGCCGCGCCGAGCGCAAGGCCGCCGAGAGCGAGCATCGCTTCGCGCAGGCCTTCGAGCACGCTCCGGTCGGCATGGCGCTGCTGGACCGCGACGGCCGGCATGTGAAGGTCAACGAGGCGATGGCCTCGATGCTCGGCCACACGCGCGAGGACCTCACAGGCATGGCCGCCGAGCGGATCATGCCGCCGTCCGAGGCGACCGCCTGCAGGGCGCTCATCGAGGCGCTGTTCCGCGGCGACCAGCGGTACTTCGCCGGCGACACGACGCTGCTCGCGGCCGACGGGCGCAGGCTCCGCGTGTCCGTCCACATGTCGCTGCTCGGGCTGGCGACCGGCGGCGAGGGCTCGATCCTGGTCCACGCGGTCGACGTGACCGAGCAGCGCCTCGCCGAGCGGCGGATGCGCCACCTCGCAGACCACGACCCGCTGACGGGCCTGCTCAACCGCCGCGGGTTCTCAGCCGCGCTCCAGAGCCAGGTCGCGCACGCCCGCCGCTACGGGCCGTGCGGGGCGCTGCTCATGCTCGACCTCGACGGCTTCAAGGCGGTCAACGACGCGCAGGGCCACGACGCCGGTGACCAGCTGCTGGTCCAGGTCGCAGACGAGCTCCGCCAGTGCCTGCGTGAGACGGACGCCATCGCCCGCCTCGGCGGCGACGAGTTCGCGATCATCCTGCCGCGCGAGACGCTCGACGAGGCGACGATCGTCGCCGACAAGGTCATCGAGCGCCTGCGCGGCTGCCGCCTCGGGGCCGGCGCGCCGGGACTCGCCGGGGTGACCGCCAGCATCGGCATCGCGCCGTTCGCCGGCGGCGATGAGACCGGCGAGGACGTCCTGCGCGACGCGGACCTCGCGATGTACTCGGCAAAGGGCGCCGGGCGCGATCGCCACGCGATCCACGGGCGTCACGCCGGCGCCACGCGCAAGTAACCGCCTCGTATCGAGCACTTGTACCGGCGCCGGTCTGCGGGTAGATCGGCTCCTTCCGTGCCCGATCTCCTGCCCTTCGAGCGCCCGCTGGGCGCGCGGCCCATCGGCGACGGCCTGACGGAGCTTCGCGTCTGGGCGCCGCACGCGGACCACGTGGCGGTGCGCGTCGCGGGCGCCGACCACGAGCTCGCCGAGCAGGGCCTCGGCGTCCGTGCAGGGCGCGTGCCGGCGCGCCATGGCGACGACTACGCGATCGTCCTGGACGGGACGGCGCTGCCCGATCCCTGCTCGCGGTGGCAGCCGGAGGGCCTGCGCGGGCCGAGCCGCGTGCTCGATCCCCGGACCCTGCGCTGGACGGACGAAGACTGGCGTGGCGTGGCGCTGCGTGACGCCGTCATCTACGAACTGCACGTCGGAACCTTCACACCGGAGGGGACGTTCGACGCGGTCATCGAGCACCTGCCGGCGCTCGCTCGGCTCGGGATCACGGTCGTCGAGATCATGCCCGTGGCCGAGTTCCCCGGCGCGCGCGGCTGGGGCTACGACGGCGCGTACCTGTGGAGCGCGGAGTCCAGCTACGGCGGACCCGAGGGTCTCGCCCGGCTCGTCGACGCGGCGCACGCCAACGGGCTCGCGGTCATCCTCGACCTCGTCCCCAACCACATCGGGGCCTCGGGCGCGCCCGCGCTCGAGGCGTTCGGCCCGTACTTCACCGACCGGTACGGCACGTTCTGGGGGCGCGCCCTGAACTACGACCACGCCGGCAGCGGCGGCACGCGCGAGTGGCTGGTCCAGGCGGCCGAGGCGTGGGTCACGGACCTGCACCTCGACGGGTTCCGGCTCGACGCCATCCACGCGGTCTACGACAGCTCCGCTCGCCACGTGCTCGCCGAGCTCGCGGCCCGCGTTCGGGCGGCGCAGCCGGGCGCGCTCGTGATCTCCGAGAGCGGACTGAACGACCCCAAGGTCATGCGGCCGGCGGCGCTGGGCGGCTTCGGCCACGACGCCGCATGGGCCGACGACTTCCACCATGCGCTACGCACGCTGCTCACCGGCGACCGCGACGGCTACTACGCGGACTTCGGGGACGTCGCCCAGCTCGCGAAGGCCTTCTGGCGCCCGCACGTGCACGACGGCGCCTTCTCGCCCTTCCGCGGCCGCCGCTTCGGTGCGCCGGCCGACGACGTGCCACCCGAGCGCTTCGTCGTCTACGCGTCCAACCACGACCAGGTCGGCAACCGCGCGTTCGGCGACCGCCTGCCGCGCGAGCTGCGGTCCCTGGCCGCGCTGTGCACGCTCTTCTCGCCCTTCACGCCGCTCATCTTCATGGGCGACGAGTACGGCGAGCCGGCGCCGTTTCAGTTCTTCACCGACCACATCGACGACGAGATCGCGGAGGCGACCCGCACCGGACGGCGCGAGGAGTTCGCCGCGTTCGCCGACTTCGCCGGCGACGAAGTGCCCGATCCGCAGGCCCTGGAGACCTTCGAGCGATCCAAGCTGACCCGCACGGTCGACCCGGAGATCGCGGACCTACACCGCCGCGCGATCGCGTTGCGGCGCGAGCTCCCGCCCGGCGACGCCGACGAGATCGAAGTGGAGGACGGCGAGAACGGGCCGTGGCTGCGCGTCGTGCGCGGCCCGTTCGTCCTCGTCGCCAACTTCGCCGATCGCCCGCTGTCGGTGCCCGCGGCACCGGGGACGCTCGCTCTGGCGACGTCGGCGCTGGCGCGCGTCGGGGAGGGCGCCGTGTGGCTGCCCGCGCGTGCGGGCGCCGTCGTCCGGACCCGGGCTTAGGCCGCCGCGGCGGCCTGCAGCGCCGCGGTTGCCGCGGCGACGGCGGGCTCCAGGCGCTCCATGAGCGCCGCGGCGTCGGACAGGCGCTCCTCGCGGCCGGCCCGCTCCATGTCGGCGGCGAGCGCGGCCACCCGCTTGGCGCCCAGCGTCGACGAGGAGCCCTTCAGGCCGTGAGCGGCCTTCGCCACGCGGGAGGCGTCGCCGTCGGCGAAGGCGTCGCGCAGCTCCGCGACGACGCCCTGCGACTCGCGGTCGAAGAGGTCGGCGAGCATGCCGGCGCGCTCGACGGACCCGCTGCCGGCGAGCAGCGTGTCGAACACCTTGCGGTCCAGCGCGTCGCCGTTGGCGTCGTCCGCGGTCCGCACGGCCGCCTGGCTCACGGCCCGCACGAGGGAGTCGGCGGTCACGGGCTTGGGCAGGAAGCCGTCCATGCCCGCCTCCAGGGCGGCCTCCCGGTCGCCCTGCATCGAGCCCGCCGTGAGCGCGACGATCGGGACGTGGCGATCGCCGCCCTCGAGGCGGCGGATCTCGCGGGTCGCCTCGTAGCCGTCCATGACCGGCATCTGGCAGTCCATGAGAACGACGCCGAACTCACGGCGCGCGATCGCGTCCACGGCCTCCCGGCCGTTGCAGGCGACCTCGACCTCGTAGCCGTGGCGGCGCAGCATGTCGACCGCGACCATCCGGTTGATCTCGTTGTCGTCCACGACGAGGACGCAGAGCCCGGCGCCGGCGGATCCGGCGGCCGGCTCGGCCGGGGCGACCGCCGCCGGGCGCGTCGCGGGAGGAGCCGTCGCAGTCGCCCCCGGCTGCGCCTCGCCGATGGGGAGGGTGAAGTGGAAGGTGGTGCCGACGCCCGGCGTGCTCGTGGCGCCGATCTCGCCGCCCATGAGGTCGACGAGCTGCCGCGAGATGGTGAGTCCCAGTCCGGTGCCGCCGAAGCGCCGCGTCGTGGAGGAGTCGGCCTGCGAGAACGGCTGGAACAGCTCCTCGATCTTCTCGGGCTCGATGCCGATGCCGGTGTCGGAGACGGCGAAGCGCAGGGCGTTCTCGCGGTCGGCGGCGACGCTGACGCGGATCGTCACCGAGCCGGTCTCGGTGAACTTGACGGCGTTCGCGACGAGGTTGGTGAGGACCTGCTGCAGCCGCCCCGGGTCGCCCCACATCCGCTCGGGCACCCGCCGCTCCAGGAACGCCTCCAGCCCGATGCCCTTGCGGCCGGCCAAGTCGGAAAGGATGTCGCACGTGGCGTCGACCACCTCGCCGACGTCGAACTCCAGGCGTTCGAGCTCGAGCTTGCCGGCCTCGACCTTCGAGAAGTCGAGGATGTCGTTGATGATCGTCAGCAGGGCGCGGCCGGACGTCGCGAGCGTGGTCGCCCAGCGCTGCTGCTCGTCCGTGAGCTCGCTGTCCAGCAGCAGGTCGGTCATGCCGATCACGCCGTTCATGGGCGTGCGGATCTCGTGGCTCATGTTTGCCAGGAAGCTGGACTTCATCTTCGACGCGGCGAGCGCCTCGTCACGAGCGCGGGCGAGCTCCTCGTCGTTGCGCCGGCGCTCCACGAACAGCGCCATCGCACTGCCGAGGGCCTCGAGATGCGGCGCCAGCTCCTCGTGCGGCACCTCGGTCTCCACGCCGTAGAACGCCACGACGCCCAACGGTGCGGCATCCAGGTGCGTCTGCACCGGCAGGCACGTGCCGCCGTCGCTCCAGGCGATCGCCCGCTCCTGCAGCGCGCGCAGGCGAAGAGCCTCCAGGCTCGACTCGTCGGGCTCGACGCCGTGCAGCGCGCTCCACGTCGCCGCGGGCTGCAGCTCGCCATCGCCGCCCTCGAGCCACAGCGACGCATGGGCCGCGTTGAGCATCTCGGTCAGCGGGACGAGCGCGTTCGGGACCGCCTCCTCCATCTGCTGCGTTGCCAGGAGCACACGCGTCGCCTCCTGGCGCAGGTTGAGCAGGCGGCGGGCCCGATTGCGGTCGGTCATGTCGATGAGCTGGATCGCGTGCTCGGCGGGGACGCCATCGCCGTCGCGGCCGAGGCCGGTGCCGTTCAGGACGACCTCGCGGATGCCCCCGTCCGGGGTGAGCAGGCGCGTATCGGCCTTCAGCGTGCGGATTCCGCCGGTGCGCAGCTCCGCGATCCGCTCGGCGTCGCGCGCGAAGTCGTCGCGGTGGAAGATCTGGTCGGTCGAGAGCGTCAGCAGCTCCTCGCGGCTGCGGCCGGTCAGCTCGCACAGCGCCTCATTGACTTGGGAGAACTTGCCCTGGTTGAGCATCGCCATCGCCACGGGGCTGTCCTCGAACATCCACCGCAGGCGCTCCTCCGCCGTTCGAAGCGCCTCCTCGTGCTCCACGCGCTCGGTCTCGTCCGTCGACAGTCCGCCGACCGCGTAGATCTGCCCGGAGGCATCCCGGATCGGGAACTTCAGGATGCGCATGTATCGCCTGCCCCGCGGCGACGACATGAGCGTCACCTCCTCGCACGCCTCGCCGGTCGCGATGATGCGCTCCTCCTGCTGCCGGATCCGCGCGCATGCCTCCTGATCCTCGATGATGTCGAGGTCGAGGTGCCCGACGATGTCCTCCTCGGCGCGCCCCAGGTGCGCGCAGACGTGGGGGTTGACGACGAGATAGCGGCCCGTCAGGTCCTTCAGGTACACGGACGCCGGGCTGTGATCGAGGATGCTGCGCAGCTGCTGGTGGGCTTCCGCGAGGTCCTGCTCGATGCTGCGGCGGCGCCGCAGCTCCGTGCGCAGCTCGATCTCGCCCGTGAGCGCGGCCCCGAGGTCGCGGAGGGTCTCGAGATCCTCGTCCGTCCACTCGCGCGGGGCGTACCCGACGGCGCAGAGCGAGCCGAGCCGCGTGCCCCGGCGCAAGCCGACCGGAACGCCTGCGTAGGCAACGACGCCGGCCTGGACCGCCGGGTGATCCTGCAACGTCGGATGGTCGCGCAGGTCTCCGACGGCAAGCTCCTCGCCGCTTGCTACCAGCAGATGGCAGATGGACTGCGAGAGCGGCACCTCGACCGGCAGGACGAGCCCGTCCGGGAGCGCCTGGCTCTTGTGGTACTCCCGGTGGTCGTCGATGAAGGACAGCTGCGTCGCATCGGCACCCAGCAGACGCTTCGCGAGGCGCGTGAAGCGGTCGATCGACTCCTCCGGCGGCGAGTCCATCAGGCCCGTCGCGTCGAGCGCGGCAAGGCGCTCGGGGTCTCCGAGGACGTTATGGATCTCCGCGACGCTCATGGGGGCTCTGGCGTTGTTCGACGCAGCATGCGCCGGGCTTGAGCGCCGCGCCCGAGTGCTCGATGGATGGCGTGGGTAAGGTGGCCGCCCGTGAGCCGTGACGCCTGGCCAGGTGGCCCCTTCCCGCTCGGACCCACCTGGGACGGGCAGGGCACCAACTTCTCGCTCTTCTCCGAGCACGCGTCGCACGTGGAGCTCTGCCTGTTCGACGGCGACGGCGTCGAGGAGCGCATCACGGTGACGGAGCGCACGGCCCACAACTGGCACTGCTACGTGCCCGGCGTGGGGCCGGGACAGCGCTACGGGTATCGCGTCGACGGCTCGTACCTGCCGGAGGACGGCCATCGCTTCAACCCCGCGAAGCTGCTCATCGACCCCTACGCGAAGGCGATCGAGGGGAACATCGACTGGGACGCGGCCAACGTGCTGCCCTACGTCCCCGATCCGGAGGACGTCGAGACGGCCGACCTCGAGCCCGACGACGAGGACTCCGCGCCCGCGATCCCCAAGAGCCTCGTCATCGACGAGCGGTTTGACTGGGAGGGCGACGTCCAGCCCGGGACGCCGTGGAACAAGACGGTCATCTACGAGGTCCACGTGAAGGGCTTCACGATGTGCCACCCGGAGGTCCGCGAGGACCTGCGCGGGACATACGGCGGCCTGGCCTCAGAGCCCGCCATCCGCTACCTCAAGGAGCTCGGGGTCACCGCGGTCGAGCTGCTCCCCATCCACCACATCGCCGACGAGCACTTCCTGACCGAGCGCGGGCTGACGAACTACTGGGGCTACAGCTCGATCGGCTACCTCGCGCCCCACGCCGGCTACTCGGCGACCGGCTCGGACGGTCAGCAGGTCCGCGAGTTCAAGGGCATGGTCAAGGCGCTGCACCGCGAGGGCATCGAGGTGATCCTCGACGTCGTCTACAACCACACCGCCGAGGGCAACCACCTGGGGCCGATGCTCGCCTTCAAGGGCGTCGACAACGCGTCCTACTACCGCCTGGTCCCGGACGACCCGCGGTTCTACATGGACTTCACGGGGACGGGCAACTCGCTGAACGTCGTGCACCCGAGCGTGCTGCGGCTCATCATGGACTCGCTGCGCTACTGGGTCATCGAGTGCCACGTGGACGGGTTCCGCTTCGACCTCGCGAGCGCGCTCGCCCGCGAGCTGTACGACGTCGACCGGCTGAGCGCGTTCTTCGACACCATCCACCAGGACCCGGTGCTGTCGCAGGTCAAGCTCATCGCCGAGCCGTGGGACGTCGGTCCCGGCGGCTACCAGGTCGGCAACTTCCCGGTCCTGTGGACCGAGTGGAACGGGATCTACCGCGACACCATGCGCGACTTCTGGCGCGGACAGGCCCCGGTGTCCGCGTTCGCCGAGCGGCTCACCGGCTCGAGCGACCTCTACGAGCCCGACGGCCGCAACCCGTTCGCCTCCATCAACTTCATCACGGCGCACGACGGCTTCCCGCTCGCGGACCTCGTCGCGTACAACGAGAAGCACAACGAGGCCAACCAGGAGGGCAACCGCGACGGGACCGACGACAACCGGTCCTGGAACTGCGGCGTAGAGGGCCCGACCGACGACCCGGACATCATCGCGCTGCGCCAGAGGCAGCAGCGCAACTTCCTCGTGACGCTGCTGCTCTCCCAGGGCGTCCCCATGCTGCTCGGCGGTGACGAGATCTGCCGCACCCAGCACGGCAACAACAACGCGTGGTGCCAGGACAACGAGGTGTCGTGGTACAGCTGGGAGATCGGGCCGGAGGGGCGCGAGCTGCTCGCGTTCACCAAGCGCGCGATCGCCCTGCGCCAGGGCCATCCGGTCTTCCGGCGGCGCCACTTCCTGAGCGGCGACCCGTCGGGGATCTCGGGGCTGCCCGACGCGTGGTGGTTCAGGGCCGACGGGCGCAGGATGACCGCGCGCGAGTGGGAGCGCCACGACCTGCACGTCGTCGGCCTGTTCCTGAATGGCGAGGAGTTCCCGTACCGCGATTCGCGCGGGGAGCGGATCACCGACGAGTCCTTCCTCCTGCTGTTCAACGCCCACCACGAGGACGTCGAGTTCCGCCTGCCCGCCGCGCGGTATGGCGCGACCTGGCAGCTGGAGATCTCCACGGCGGAGCCGGAGGCGCAGGCCGGCGCGTGGACCGTCGGCGCGCGCGAGACGGTCGTCGCGACCGCCAGGTCGGTCGTCGTGCTCAAGCGCGTGAGCTGACGCGTTGCACGAGCTGCGCGCCACCTACCGCCTGCAGCTCTCCTCCGAGCTGGACCTGCACGCCGCGCGCGAGCTCGTGCCCTACCTGCGCGACCTCGGCGTCTCGCACCTGTACCTGTCGCCGTCGCTGCAGGCGCGCAGCGGGTCGACGCACGGCTACGACCAGGTCGACCCGACCCGGGTCTCCGATGCGCTCGGCGGCGAGGGCGCGTTGCGCGCGCTGGCGGCGGAGGGGCTCGGCATCATCCTCGACATCGTCCCGAACCACATGGGCACCGGGGAGGAGAATCGCTGGTGGCCCGACCCGGAGGTCTTCGACATCGACCCGGAGACCGGCTGGTACCGGCGCTTCTTCGACATCGACGACTTGGCGGGGGTGCGCGTCGAGCGGCGGGAGGTGTTCGACCTCCTCCACGGCAAGGTCCTCGAGCTCGTCCGCGACGGCGTGATCGACGGCGTCCGCGTCGACCATCCCGACGGGCTGGCCGACCCGGCCGGCTACCTGCGACGGCTGCGCTCGGAAGGCGTGCAGCGCGTCTGGGTGGAGAAGATCCTCGCGGTCGGCGAGCGCCCGCGCGACTGGCCCGTGGAGGGCACCGTCGGCTACGAGTTCCTCGTCGACGTCGGCGCGCTGTTCGTCGACCCTTCCGGCGAGGCGGCCCTTACGGAGCTGTGGAGATCGGTCTCGGGCGACTCCCGCCCGTTCGAGGAGGTGAGGCTCGAGGCGCAGCTCGAGATGGCACGCGGGACGTTCGCGCGCGAGGTGGATCGGCTGCGCGCGCTGCTCGGACACGACGCGCCGATCGCCGAGGCGCTCGCCCGGCTGCCCGTGTACCGCACCTACGTGGAGCCGTGGAGCGGCGTGGTCGCGGCCGAGGATCGCGAGGCGGTGGTGGTGGCCGGCATCCCGGAGGCGCTCGCGCGCGTCCTGCTGCTGGAGGACCGCGGCCACGACGAGCTCGTCACCCGCTTCCAGCAGACGTCGCCGCCCGTGGCCGCCAAGGGCGTCGAGGACACGGCCTTCTACCGCTACGGGCGGCTGCTGGCGCTCAACGAGGTCGGCGGCGAGCCGGCGCGGTTCGGGCTTTCGGTCGCCGAGTTCCACGCCGGCAACCTCGAGCGGGCGCGGCGCTTCCCGCACAACCTGCTCGTGACGAGCACGCACGACACGAAGCGCTCTGCCGACGCACGCGCCCGGATCGGGGCGCTGGCCTCGCTGCCGGACGAGTGGTCGGATGCTGTGCGGCGATGGCTCGACCTCACGCGCGACATCGTCACGGACGGCGTGCCCGACGGCGCCGAGCGGCTCATGCTCCTGCAGAACCTCCTGGCCGCGTGGCCGATCGGCGCCGAGCGCCTCGAGCGGTTCGTGGAGAAGTCGCTGCGGGAGGCGAAGGTCCACACGAGCTGGGCGGAACCCGACGAGGGCTACGAGGCCGCGGTGTGCCGCTACGCCGCCGGCCTGCTGTCCCACGAGCCGTTCCTGCGCGACTTCGAGCCCTTCGTCGAGCGCGTCGCGCGCATCGCGGAGCGCCACGCGCTCGGCCAGGTGCTCCTGAAGCTGACCGTCCCCGGCGTGCCCGACGTCTATTGCGGGGACGAGCTGTGGTTCCTGGCGCTCGTCGACCCCGACAACCGCCGCCCGGTCGACTGGGCGGCGCGCCGGCGGGCGCTCGACGCCTTGCGCGGGGGAGCGCGGCCGACTCGTGAGACGGTGAAGCTGTGGCTCATCTGGCGGGTGCTCGGCCTGCGCGCGCGGCGCCCGAGCGCGTTCGCCGGGGCGTACACGCCCGTCGACGCGGACGAAGGGACGGTGGCGTTCGGGCGCGGCGACGACGAGGTGCTCGTCGCCGTGCGGGTGCGCGAGCAGAGTGCGGAGCGCGCCTCACCGCCCGGTTGGCGCGACGTGCTCGCCGGTCACGGCGGCCTGCTCGACGGCCTCGGGCTGACGCTGCTCGAGCGCGCCGACGCGATCGCCTCGTAGCGCCCCGTCACGCCGAGCTTGCGGTAGACGTGCTCGAGGTGCTTCTCCACGGTGCGCGTGCTGATGCCCAGCGCGAGGCCGACCGCGTCGTTGGTGTCGCCGCGCGCGATCAGCCGGAGGATCTGCCCTTCCCGCACGGTGAGAGACCGCGGAGCCTCGGGGGCCGCGAGGACCTCGCGGACGACGAAGCCGAGGACGGGGCGCAAGCGTGCCACCAGTGCCCGGTCGCCGTCGTCGAAGCCTCGCTCGAGCCGCTGCATGGCGATGCCGACCGTCGTCGTTCCGCTGCCGGGCAGCGCCATGCGCAGCGCGCCGTCCCACGCGTCCATGTCACGCAGGTCGATCGGTCCGACGTCGGAGGCGATCGCCGCGACGACCTCCGTGGTCCTCGTGTCGATCTGCGTCCACAGGACCCGGTCGCACGGGAGGAGCCGCACGAGTGCGTCCATCGTCGCGCGGCGCAGCTCGTCCCCGTCGCGCGCGTGCTCGGCGGCGGCGAACAGGTCCAGGACCGGGGTCAGGTCGCGCATGCCCTCGCCTCGGCGGCGAGCCTACGCCGCCGAGACGAGGCGGGAGGTGCCGAGGTCCGTCAGGGAACGATGTTGTGGTTGACGCGGAACAGGTTGTCCGGGTCGTAGCGGCGCTTGACCTTCACGAGCCGGTCGTAGTTGTCCCCGTAGATCTCGCGGATGCGCTCCGCGCCGTCTTCTGGCATCAGGAAGTTCACGTAGGCGCCGCCC
>Ga0081539_10003813_pt1 | contig 17719 bp, 13 predicted proteins | sample TabmetS4T2R2_FD_71023 | JGI IMG/M metagenome (GOLD analysis project Ga0081539, IMG submission 71023) | Tabebuia heterophylla rhizosphere microbial communities from the University of Puerto Rico - S4T2R2 | ecosystem: Host-associated > Plants > Roots > Rhizosphere ...
CACGCTGGCCGTGCCGATCTCGCCGATGCCGCGTGCCCCCACGTCGTTCAGCTCTGTGTCCGGGAACTCCAGGAAGTGCACCGCGATCGGCGGCACGTCAGCGTTGACCGCCACGATATAGTCGGCCAGATTACTGTTGATCGGCGCGCCATTCTGTGGATCGTACGACGTGTGTTCAAACAGTGCCATGCCGATGCCCATTACGACCGCGCCCTGGATCTGATTCCGGCCGGTGAGTGGATTCAAGATGTGACCAGCATCCATCACTGTCACCACGCGACTCACGCGCAAGCGCGCGATCTCCGGTTGCCACGTGACCTCGACAAAGTGACAGCCAAACGAATGCATGGAAAACTTCGGGTTCGGAGCAAAAGCCGTCTGCTCAGAACTGCCACTGCCTGTTACCAGCCGTGCATTCGCTTGTCGCAGCACATCGCCGAACGCAACGCCTTTCGCCACTCCCTCAGCTTTTACGAAGATACGACCACTTTCAAACGCGAGATCTTCCGGCTTGTGTCCGAGAAAAGGTGAACCTGGAGTCGAGACCGCCACGATCATGAGTGAAGTGATCGCCTGGTCAGCGGCCTTAAAGACAGCCGGGATCACTGAACTAGTGGCCAGCGAACCACCTGAGATTGGACCATCTGGAAGCGCGCTATCACCCAACTCAACTTCAATCTTTTCAACTGGCACACCCGTCTTCTGCGACGCGAGTTGGGCCAGGATCGTGTAAGTGCCGGTGCCGATGTCCTGCGTGGCGCAGGCAATGCGCACGGTGCCATCGTCGCGAAGCTGCATGTTCGCTTCTGCTGCGAATCGCCCAGCGATCCATGCCGCACCCGCCATTCCCCAGCCCAAAGTCAACCCATCTCGCTTCATCGAGCCAACCGCTTGGTTGCGTTTGGACCAGCCGAACTTCTCCGCGCCAAAATTCAAGCACTCCACGTAGTGCCGCGACGAAAATGGAAGGTTGTTTGACTCGTCAATTTTCGGCTCATTAAGGAGGCGAAACTGCACCGGATCGATCTTCAGTCGATCGGCCATTTCGTTCATCGCCGATTCCGTGGCGTAGAGTCCGGGTACAGCACCAGGGCCACGCATGTCGGCAGTCGCGCCGATGTTTCGCCGCGCACGTCCCCAGTGCACGCGCAAGTTGGGAACGCTGTAGTGAAACGGCGTGGCTTCACCACAGTCCTCGTGATAATGGTCGATCATCGACAGGTGATAAATGTAATCGTGTTGCAATGAGAGAAGCTTGCCCTCGCGTGTCGCACCGAGGCGCAGGCGCTGTTGCGTGCGTGCGCGATGGCCCACGGTCTGAAACATCATCTTCCGGCTGACGACCAGCTTCACTGGTTTGCCTAACTGGCGTGCTGCTGCCGCTGCGAGCGGAACGTGTGTCCAGGGATAGAGCTTCCCCCCGAAGCCAGACCCGAGGAACTTTGCGATAACACGCACGTTCTCTTTTGGCAATCCGAACATCTGCGCGAGAACGCTGCGCATGTTCACGACTCCTTGCGTCGAGTCGTAGAGTGTCAGCATCTCGCCATCCCAGATTGCGGTGGTGGAGTGCAGCTCGAGCGGATTGTGCGTTTCGGCTGGCGTGACGTAGGTCTCGTCGAGTTTGACCGGTGCACTTGCAAATGCGGCTTCGGCATCGCCGCGATGGCTCTGCAACCGCGGCACCGGTCCATAGCCGGTGAAGACTACGTCTGGATCGTCGCCAGCTTCGAGCCGTGATTCAACATTGGGTTTTTCTTTAGAGTACGTTGCACGGACTGCATCGGCCGCAGCCTTGGCGGCTTCGAAACTGTCGGCGACGGCGAGCGCGATGTACTGGCCGTAATATCGGATCACGTCGTCTTCAAACGGCGGCCGGCGCTCGAGGCAGACGCGATCAAAACCCGGCGCCGGCGTGGAACGAAAGATTCTCCCGATATTCGCGCGATGAAAGATCGCACGCACGCCCGGCATCTTCTCAGCCGCAGCTAAATCGAGCGCGAGCAATTTGCCATTCGCGATCGTGGCCTCGACCGGCACGGCATACAACATTCCGGGGAAATGAAAATCTGAAGTGTACTGGGCCAGTCCTGTGACTTTGCGCGGCCCATCAATGCGCAGTGTGTCGCTTCCAATCGGAGTAGTCGCCATGATTGCTCCTGAAAATCTGTTATGCAGCAGCGGTGCGCAGCGCGTGCGTCAGGCAGCGCTTCGCCAGCTCGATCTTGAATCCGTTCTCGCTTTGAGGCTTCGCACCTTGCAACGCCGCTTCCGCAGCCTGGCGGAACGCCGCATCGTTTGCAGGCTTGTCCTTCAGAGCAGCTTCCGCTTCACGCGAGCGCCACGGTTTTGTGCCGACTCCGCCGAGTCCGATACGTGCTTGCGTGATCTTGCCGCTCGAGATCGTGAGCACCACGGCCGCTGATGACAGTGCGAACTCGTAAGACGCGCGATCGCGTAATTTCAAATAGAGCTGCTTGCTTCCGCTGATCGGAGGCGGCAGTGTGACGTGAGTGATGAGGTCGCCTGGCTCAAGTATATTCTCGCGTTCCGGTGTGCTGCCTGGTACGAGATGAAAATCGTCGAATGCAACGCTGCGAGTACCCTTCGGACCCTGGATGAGAACAGTCGCCTCGAGTGCTGCCAAAGCAACACACATGTCTGACGGATTGGTCGCGATGCAATGCTCGCTCGCGCCGAGGATCGCTAGTGTCCGGTTGTGACCGGTGATCGCCGGACATCCGCTACCCGGCTCACGTTTGTTGCACGGCATCGCAGTGTCGCGGAAGTAGACGCAGCGTGTGCGCTGCAGCAGGTTGCCGGCGACCGTTGCCATGTTGCGGATCTGTGCCGAGGCTCCCTGTAGGATCGCTTGCGATAGCACTGAATAATCGCGCTGCACTCTTTCGTGATAAGCGAGATCTGAGTTGCGAACTGTTGCGCCGATTTTCAGTCCGCCATCGGGCGTGGGTTCAATCTTGTCGAACGGCAGACGATTGATATCGAGCACGCGCGCGGGAGTCTCGACATTCAGTTTCATCAGATCGATCAGTGTGGTTCCACCACCCATGAATCGTACGTCTGCGCCCTGCTGCGCCGTCTTCGATTGCGCAGCGGTGGCGATGGCCGCTGCGGGATCTGGTGGACGGATAAACTCAAAGATGCGCATCGAAAATTCTCCTCGTTAGCCGTTTTTTCGAACCTGTTGGATCGCTGCGACGATATTGGCGTAGGCGCCGCAGCGGCAGATGTTGCCGCTCATCAGCTCCTTCACCGAAGCATCGTCAGGGCCGCAAGGTTCTTTGAGGAGTGCGACTGCGGACATGATTTGTCCAGACGTGCAGTAGCCGCATTGATAACCGTCGCACTCCAGGAAAGCTCTTTGCATCGGGTGCAACGTGTCGGGCGTGCCGAGTCCCTCGATAGTCGTGATCTCATGCCCGTCGTGCATGAGGGCGAGATTGAGGCAAGAGAGCACGCGCTTACCATTGACATGCACTGTGCACGCGCCGCATTGCCCGTGATCGCAACCTTTCTTCGTCCCGGTGAGCGTAACGGTCTCGCGGATGCAATCCAGCAGCGTTGTTCGCGGGTCGATGTTTAGTTGGTGGTCCTTGCCGTTGATACGCAACGTGATGGGGACCGCACCCTCGACAGTGGTGCGACTAACTTCGCTGTCGCGCGTTGGTTCGACAGCGCCACTTGCGTGCGCAGGTAAGTACGCCGAGATCACACCGGCCGCCGCCGTGGTTCCTGTTGATTTCAGGAACTTCCGTCGAGAGCGATCGACCTGATCCAACTTTGGGTTGTCTGACATGCATGTGTCCTTCATTGATCCGTCTTATGCCATGGCTTTCGCGCCGGCGTGAGCCCAAGTCTCACAGCGGTCTTAACCAGTTCGGCGACAGAGTCGGCCTTCATCTTATGCATCATTTTTCCGCGGTGAGCCTTCACCGTGATTTCACTTATCCCTAGTTTCAAACCAATTTGTTTATTCAACATTCCAGCTACGACTAATCGCATCACGTCCTGCTCACGAGCGGTCAGAGATTCGTAACTGCTACGCAGCGACCTTATTTCAGCTTGATCATCCAGCACGGCAGCGCTGCGTTTGATGGCGTGTCGGATCGCGGTTAAAAGCACCTCATCGTCGAATGGCTTGGTTAAGAATTCGACGGCTCCAGCTTTCATGGCTTGGACCGTCATCGGAACGTCGCCATGACCCGTAATGAAAATGATCGGCATGTCAACGCGCTCGCTACCGATCAGCTTCTGCAATTCAAGGCCATTGAGATCCGGAAGAGAGACGTCGAGCACCAGACAACTCGGTGTAGTCGTTGGCGGACGCTGTAGAAAATCTTTCGCGGAGGCAAACGTCTCCGGTTGCCAGCCCGCGAATTTGATCATTAACTCCAGCGACTCTCGCACCGAGATATCGTCGTCTACGACAAAGACTATCGGCTGCTGCTTTGAGTTCGGCGCTGTTACCGTCATATCAATACAACGGGTGAAACTATCAACCCACTCTAAGCGCCGCGTTCAGCGCCTGCACGAGATCGGTCGGCTCAAACGGCTTGAAGAGACACTCCACGGCGCCTTGTGCGAGCAAGCGCGTCCGCACCGTAGCGTCACGAGCCGCCGTGATAAAGACGATTGGGATTGATTGCTCACGTGTTTTTAGCTCTTGCTGCAGATCTGGTCCGCTCATACCGGGCATCGCCACATCGAGAACCAGACAATTCGTATCAGCGACCGACTCGGAAGCCAGAAACTCTTCGGCTGACGAAAACGTTTGCGCCTCAAAACCAAACTCCCTGAGAAGATCGGGCAGCGACTCCCGTACGGATTCGTCGTCGTCAACTACTGAGATGAGGGGTCGTGGATCCATTAGCTATGCCTCGCAACGCGTTGTTGATATCTCAACATCAGGGGTTGTTACTGAGAATGCCCCTATCAGAACAGGATGTCCATAATACTTTGGTATCAGTGCGCAACCGCATCAATACTAAGGTACCGATCGATACCTTCGTCTAATAGATTTACTTTCGCACTCGTGGTGCACTCCAGCCCGAAGGAGCACGAATATGAAACGAATCTCTATTTTACTCGTCACAGTTGCGATACTTTCAGGAGTCGCCATCTTCATCGTGACGACATCTCGCCACGTCACGGCGCAGGAAGCCACGCCGATCTTCGTGAAGGAAATCCCACCGGGATACCGCGATTGGAAAGTGGTGTCAGTGGCCCACGAAGCAGGCGCGCTCAACGATATTCGCGCTGTGATTGGGAACGACTTAGCAATCAAGGCGTATCGCGAACGCAAACAGTCTTTTCCGGAAGGCGCAATCGTTGGCCGAATCGCCTGGGCCTACGTGCCGTCTGAGGAAAACAACAAAATCTTTGGCCAGGACCAGTCTTTCGTGGCCGGCTCGCCCACGGATACCTACCTTCAATTTATGGTTAAAGACTCAAAGAAATACGCTGCGACAGGCGGTTGGGGTTACTCGTCTTTTGATAGAGATCTTAAACCTACGGACGACGCGTCCATGAAGAAGTGTTTTCCGTGCCACCAGGCGATCAAAGATCGCGACTTCATTTTCAGCCGTTATGCGCCGTGATGTGGAAGCACAGGTAGAAGAAATCAGACCATGCCTGCCTTAATACCAAAGTATCGATCGATACCTTAGTCTAATAGATCAAGCTCCGAATTCGGTGTGTAATGCCGAGTCACGCAGCGACCGCCACACATAAGAACGCCGTCCAGTCTTAGTAAGTATCGAAACAATGAATGGTGGTTGCGAAGGCTTCCGCCATCAGCCAGAGAGGAGTCGATATGAAGATCGTAGTTATCGGTGGAACCGGTCTTATTGGATCGAAGCTGATTACAAAACTCAAAGCCCTCAGACACGAGGCTGTGGCAGCAGCACCTAATACAGGCGTCAACACACTTACAGGCGAGGGCTTGGCTGAAGTACTTAAGGGCGCAGAGGTGGTTGTCGATGTCTCGAATTCGCCATCATTTGAAGATGATGCGGTCATGAAGTTCTTTCAGACATCAACGCGCAATCTCCTCTCTTACGAAGCGGCAGCGGGCGTGGGCCATCATGTCGCTCTCTCGATAGTTGGAAGCGAGCGTATACCTGGCAGCGGTTACATGCGCGCGAAAGTTGCTCAGGAGAAGCTGATTAAGGAATCTCGAATTCCTTATTCGATCGTTCATGCAACACAGTTCTTCGAATTCATCAAGAGCATTGCTGATGCCGCTACCAGCGACAACTCCGTTCGCATTCCACCGGTGGCCTTTCAACCCATCGCGGCGGAAGATGTCGCGAATGCCGTAACTAAGGTGGCCGTGGCTAAGCCGTTGCAAGGAACCATTGAAATTGCTGGACCAGAGCGGTTTTCTTTCGATGAATTCATCCGCCGCGGCCTAAGCGCGCGCAACGATCAGCGCGAGGTCATTGCCGATCCGCAAGCACGCTACTTCGGTGCGGAATTGAGCGAGACCTCGCTGGTGCCGATCGGCGAGGCGCAACTGGGCGAGACCCGTTTTTCAGACTGGCTTAGTCTTTCAACAGCGGCCGCCACTAAGGCGGCCTCTCGGGTCCCCTAATGCCCGAGTGTCAGTCACGAAACATCGCGCCGATTGCCCTTTTAAGTAAGTTCGATTTTGAAGGTTATGAGCACTGCAAAAGGAGAAGTGTCATGAGTACGATCACCACTAAAGATGGAACGCAGATTTTCTACAAGGATTGGGGCACGGGGCAGCCTCTATTCTTTCACCATGGCTGGCCTCTATCGGCTGACGACTGGGACTCTCAACTGATGTTCTTTTCTGATCGGGGTTATCGCGTCATAGCGCACGACCGGAGAGGTCATGGCCGCTCCAGTCACACCGTAACTGGCAATGAGATGGACACGTACGCCGCCGATGTGAACGAGCTGGTCGAAAAACTCGACCTGCGCGACGCCATTCATATCGGCCATTCCACCGGTGGCGGAGAAGTCGCGCGCTACGTCGCTCGATATGGCAAAGGAAGAGTCGCTAAAGCGGTGCTGATCAGCGCTGTCCCCCCAATCATGGTCAAGTCCGACAAGAATCCAGGCGGGACTCCAATTGAAGTTTTCGATCAGATTCGCGAGAGCGTTGCGAGAGACCGCGCTCAGTACTACCGGGATTTTACGCTTCCCTTTTATGGTTACAACCGGCCCGGCGCGGACATCAAGCAAGGCGTCAGAGACAACTGGTGGCGGCAGGCCATGATGGGCGGGATCAAAGCGCAGTACGACTGTATCAAGGCATTTTCGGAAACCGACTTCACCGAGGATCTCAAACAGATCGATGTACCGACACTGGTGATGCACGGAGAGGATGACCAGATAGTGCCCTTCGCCGACTCTGGACCTCTTTCCGCTAAGCTGCTCAAGAATGTGACCACGAAATTCTATCCCGGTTTTCCCCATGGCATGCCGACCACGCATCGGGATCAAATCAACGCTGATCTGCTTGCCTTCATCGCTGAACAGAAGTCGGCAGTCGCCTGAGGACAGGGTGTCACAGAGGAGGGCAATAATTAGCGTTCACTGACAATGTTCACGTTGTATGTGTCGGCTATCACTACTTCGAACTAAGGAGGATCGAAGAAATGAAGGAATCAACTTTCGAAGGAGTCGGCGGACTGAAAATTTTTACCCGCTCATGGCAGCCCAAAGAAAAGACGCGCGGCGCGGTCGTTATCGTCCCCGGGTTTAATTCGCACAGCGGTCAATATCTGTGGGTCGGCGAGCAATTCGCGGCGAAAGATTTGGCAGCGTATGCTATCGATTTGCGCGGGCGCGGCCGTTCCGAAGGCGAGCGTTACTACGTTGAAAAGATGGAAGATTATACGGACGATGTGGCGACGTTAGTCAGAACCGCGAAATCGGAGAATCCCGGGGTGCCGGTGTTCGTTCTCGGTCACAGCGCGGGCGGTGTCGTTTCATGCATCTATGCGCTCGATCATCCATCGGAGAGCGACGGATTAATCTGCGAGAGCTTCGCATACGACCTGCCAGTGCCCGGGTTCATTCTTACGCTACTCAAAGGTTTCGATTACATCGCACCCCACCTACATGTCTACACCTTGAAGAACGAAAACTTCTCGCGCGATCCGCAAGTCGTCGAGGCAATGAATAATGACCCGCTGATTAAGGGCGAGTCTGAGCCAACGCAGACTGCGGCGGTGATGATAGATGCCTCTCGACGGCTGAACGCAGAATTTCCCCTCATCAAACTTCCCGTGCTCATTCTGCACGGCACGGAGGACAAGGCGACGAACCCGAGCGGTAGCCAGTTCTTTTACGATAACGCAGGCTCAACGGACAAGACTCTGAAACTTTACGAGGGACATTACCACGATCTCCTAAATGATTTGGGTAAGGAGGGCGTGATGGCGGACATCAACACCTGGATCGACGCGCGCGTTCCCGCAACACGAAGCCAATCCGTAGCACTTTGATGAGCTTTCACTGAGTTGAATATGGAGAACGGAACACCCGCACTTCCAACAATCTCACTAAAGCTGCGCGTCAACAGCCTGATATCGATGTTGCATTTGTCGGTGCACCGGATCCCCTGACGCCAACGGGCACAAAAGGTATTGGCGAACTGGCGATTACCGGCATGGCCGCAGCAATCGCCAACGCCGTCTATCACGCTACGGGCCGCCGGATCCGATCGCTGCCAATCTCGTTGGAAGACCTATTGCATTGAAAAGGGAGTGACGCTAGTGAGTAACATCGGCACGAGGTATCGAAAATGAGAACGTCACGCCCGCACCGTCATTAGACGTCACCCAAATACGACCGCGATGGTTCTCGATGATCGAGCGGCTGACGGAGAGTCCGATGCCCATACCGTCGGCTTTAGTTGTGTAAAAGGACCGGAATAGCTGATCCAGAGTTTGTGGGTCTAGACCTGTTCCGGCATCTCGCACACTCAGACGCACACAGTCACTTTCATCCACTTCAGTTTTGAACAACAGTTCGCGCGGTCGATCATCGACACTACTCATTGCATCCGAGCCGTTGCGCAAAAGATTGATAATCACCTGCTGTAGCTGCACTCGGTCACCTGTTACTGGGGGTAATTCATCAGCAAGCTCAGTTCGGGTAATAACGTTGTTCCGTTCCAATTCGCTCAGCGACAAGGCAATCACTTCGCGAGTTGCTTCATTCAAATCCACCAACTCAAGGGAGGCTTCTTTCTTACTAAAAAGAGCGCGCAGTCGTGTAATTACATCAGCAGCTCGGCGGCCGTCGCGAATCGTGCGTTTTGCAGTTTCACGAGCGCCTTCAACATTGGGCGGATCAGCGTCCAACATCTTCACACAAGTACTCGCGTTGGTGATGATGCCCGACAAGGGTTGATTGACTTCATGCGCAATCGAAGCCGTGAGCGCGCCGAGACTCATCACTCGCGCAACATGCGCGAGTTCGGATCGCGCCTTGTCGAGCGCCTCATCCGACAGCCGGCGCGCGGTTACATCCCGAACTGCAGCGATGTATTCCAGTTGACCATTTTGGTCTCGGGTCGCGCGAGCGACTGCATGCATGTACTTTATCGATTGGTCAGGCATCAGCAACCGATACTGCCATTCAAAGTCATCGTGGCCGTTTCGCGCCTGCTCGATCATCTTTTCGTACAACGTAAGGTCCTCCGGATGGACGCGTGTGCGGATCACGTCGAGCGTAATATTCGTGCCGGGCTCTAACTCATAAATACGATATAGCTGTTCTGACCAGGTGATTTCGTCCGTCGCGACGCGCCAGGAAAAGCTGCCTGTTCGACTGACCTGCTGCGCTTGCGCCAGGAATGCAGCACTCCGACGAAGTTCCTCCTCGACGTTCTTTCGTCGAGTAACGTCGGAAGTGAATCCGACCATTCGGAACGGCTTCCCTTCATCGTCAAAGAACATGCGTCCATTCGTCGAAAGCCAATGGAGGCTGCCATCAGGCCACATAATGCGGTACTCGGCCCTGACTTCACCGGTCTGGTGCGCGTGCTTGAGCGCATCAACAACGATCGGCCAATCAGGCGCCATCATTTTTTTCCAGGTCTTGTATGTGCCGTCAAAAGTACCCGGAGCCAGACCGAATAAGGCTTCCTGTTCGGGTGACCAGTGGTTAATTTCCTGCTGAATGTACCAATCAAAGGCCATCGCGCCGGCAGACTTTTGCGCGAGGTCCAAAAGGTCCTGCTTGGCCTGCATCGTCTCGAGAGTTTGTTTACGCTCCGTAATGTCTTCGTGAATGGCAATGATGTAGTGAGGACGTCCCTCATCATCTCGGAGCAAGTTGAAAATGACATTCGCCCAAATGGACCTGCCGTCTTCAAGCACGAAATGTTTTTCCAGTCTCAATGAATCGCGTTTGCCCTGTTTCAGTTCGCGAAATGTGACAGCATCTCTTTCACGATCGTCCTCCTGTGTCAGACGATCGAAAGTATCAAACCTGCCGAGTTCTTCTTCGGTACAACCGAGCATCTTTTGCAGTGCACGGTTGTTTCGAATAGGCGCGTCGCTGGCGAGATCAACGAGAGCAATTCCGGCGCCTGCTTCGTCAAAGATCGTTTTGAATTGCTGCTCGCTGCTCTGGAGCGCCTCTTCGTCTAGCGTCCGCTCAATGGCAATGCTGGCGATGTGGGTAACCTGGCTGATGAGGTCCAACTGAAGCTGTGTCGGGTTGGAAGGACTACTTTGAAAAATGGCGAACGTCGCCAAAACCTGGCCATTGCGAGAATAAATAGGTGTGGACCAATGAGAACGCAGGCCATGCGCTAATAATAGAGAGCGAATCGTGGCCGCTTGAAATCGCGGATCCGATTGAATGTCGCTGACGATTATCTGCGATTTACTTAGGGCAGCTACGCCACATGGACCGGCGTCGGCCGTTACAGGCAATCCCTTAATCTGGTCGTTGAACGTCGCGGGCAGGCTGGGCGCCAAGCCGAACTCGAAGGCGCCAGAGCGCCAATCAATAAAATAGATGCCGCATTTACAGTCGGCGGTAGTGGTTTCGACGAACTTGCACAATTCGCCAAGAACGTCGGTCAGCGAGTGACCGGACGCCACCATCTCAAGCAATCTCTTTTCGCCGGCAAGTTGTGCTTCGGCCCGCTTACGGTCCTCGATGTCGAACGCGGTCGCATACCATCGATCTATCTCTCCCTGATCATCGAGCAAAGGATTGTACCGAACCAGGAACCAACGATATTTGCCGTCCTTACCCAGCGCGCGTTGCTCATACTCGAATTGTAGAGGACGCTTGAGGGCCTCCTCGCGCTGCTCGCGCAGCCTTTCGGCGTCGTCTGGGTGATAAAACCGGGAGCGAAAGTCCTCTTTCTGCATATCCTCCAGAGTGACACCGTAGTAGTCCAGCACTGTTTGATTCACCGACAGTACGGTCCCATCAGCGCGCGACACCTGTATAAACGTTGGGATGGTATCTATTGTCAGACTCAAATTGCGTTCGGCTATTCTCGATGCTTCTTCCGCTCGCTTTCGATCGTCTATGTCAATCAGTAAGTGGAACCAATGAAGAATGCGTCCCGCTGTATCGCGTAATGGCAAGCCAAGCACATTGAACCAACGGTAAACGCCATCGGCACGGCGGTGGCGGCTTTCGACGTTATAGGCGCTGCCGGTTTGGTGTGCCTCTGTCTGTGCGGCGATCGTGCGTTCAAGGTCATCCGGGTGCACGACGTCAGAACTTTTCCAACCCCTCAATTCCTCGAAGGTCCTGCCGAAATATTCGAGCGTTGGTCTATTCAATGCCTCTACTTCGCCTGACGGTGAGGTCACCGCGACCGGAGCCGGAATACTCTCCACGATCAACCGGAAGTTAAGTTCGAGCGCGCGCAATGCTTCCTCAGCCTGCTTCAGTCGCTCGGCGAGATCGTCATCCATCGGGCTCTTTTCCTGACGAGGATTCACGACGTGAGGATGCGCCTCTGGCGTCTAAAAGCCAAGTTAAATCCGCGTTACGCAGCAGCGTCTGTTCCGCTGAAAACATGTAATACCAAAGTATCGATCGATACTTTGGTCTAATAGATTTATTTGCTCACGGGGAGTGTAATGCGCCGGCACTCACAAAAACCGTCGTTCGCCTGAAAGGAGTGGCAACATGACTCAGAATTTTGTGCGTTACAGTCCGGACGTTGAACAGGAGGAGCCTGATTTCGATCAGACACTTCAGGCAATCCTCGAGGCCATGAGGCAGCGCATGCGCGGCTCAATTCAAGCCGAAGGGATTGGGCTGATGGTGCGCGACGCCCATGCCAAAGGCTACGGCCTCGCCCGGGCAGAGGTTGAAATACTTAGTGGATTAACCGAACCGTACGCGCAGGGCATCTACAGCAAATCGGGACGCTACGAAGCCATGGTTCGCTTCTCGAATGGCACCAATCACGTTGGCGATGATCGATTTCTGGGACCAATCGTCGGCATTGGTCTAAAGATGTTCGGCATTGAAGGACCAACGCTTCTGGACGACGAGCCCAACAGCCATACCTTCGACTACGCGCTGATCAACCATCCGGTCTTTTTCGCAAATACGCTCAAACACTACGTCTACATTCAGACGCTGTTCGCGCATATTGGCGTAGCTCCGCCAGCGAATCTAACGCCCGCGCAAAAGCAGGCCGGAATTCACCAGTTTCTCTACAACTGGGTGACGGGCAAAGGCACGCTGCCTCCCGATGAGTGGGCGTGGGAGGAACTCGGTGCTTTCCTGCGGCTCGCACAAACCAAACCCGTTAATTTGTTGCTGTCCACATATTGGACGATGGGTGCGGTGCGACATGGCGACTACGTCGCTAAAGTTCGCGTTGCGCCAGTGCAATCGTTTGCGGATCGCGTGGTGCAGCGATCGATCGATCTTAATTCCGCCAATCAGGTCTTCCGGCCGGCGCTGGTCGCGGAACTGCGCGAGCGACCTTACGAGTTTGACATTCAGGTCCAACTCGCTACTGACCTGGAACGCATGCCCGTCGAGAAAACTACGGTTGTCTGGCCCGAGAGTCTCTCGCCATTCGTGACTGTCGCGAAGTTGCGGATCCCACAGCAGGACATCGGCGGGGAAGATAATTTCGAGAGAATGGACAAAACCTCGATGTCGCCTTGGCGCGTGACCGAGGAGCATCGTCCGCTCGGCAACATCATGCGTTCGCGCAAGGAGGTCTACCGGCAATCGTCGATCCTTCGCCATGAAGCGAACCATCAGGAGCGCAAGGAGCCGAAGAACCTGGCAGAAGTTTTCGGCGAGCAGATGGCGGCCGGCCGTTAACGCGCGACGACGTTCATAGACGAGGATTAAAAGCCAAGCAGTGCTTGCGTGAAAGGAACACCATGAGCACAGTTGCCGCCACTAAAGATATCAAGACCTCGACTAAGTACACCTACGACTATACCCACCTCCCGCCCCTCGCGATGGTAGGTGCCGTGACTGAAGCAGAAGCATTTTCCGCCCGGCCGGGTTGGATACATCTGGTCGCGCGCGCGGCATTAAAGATTCTAATCAACACGATAATGTTCGGAGTCAAAAACAAGAGCGACGATATCGAATTCATTCAACATGTGCTCAAAGATATTCACGCTGTCGCTCAGCAGTTGAACGGCGAAACTGGGCGTGATCTGAATAACGCAATTGCCATGGAGTCAGAGAAGCAGGGTTCGCCAACTACGCCGGCCCAATTGAAAGTGCTGCTGGAAGTTGTAATAGAGCCTTTGTCGCAGACGCTCGACCTTAAAGCCTTGTATGACATCGGTCGGATCGTTCAGCAGTTGGGATCTGTTTCTGGTCCCGCTTCCAGTCTCGAAGATTACAAACAGGTGTTTCAGTTCATTTCAGTACCGGCGGTCAGCGAGAATTTTCGAGCGGATTCCGAGTTTGCGGCCATGCGAGTGGCTGGGCCGAATCCGTTAACAATTGAGCGAATGAAAACACTGGATGCGCGACTGCCGATCACTGATGAACAGTATCAGGCCGTGATGGGTACCGAAGACACGCTGGAGACAGCACTGGCTGACGGACGGCTTTATTTAGCCGATTATTCTGCGTTTGACGGAGCCGTGAACGGCAGTTTTCCGGCTCGACAGAAGTTCAACTATGCGCCCCTGGCTTTATTTGCGGTTCCGCTCGGGCGACGATCGTTGGTTCCTGTGGCGATTCAGTGCGGGCCGACACCGGGCACACATAATCCGATCTTCCTGCCGCACGATGGCGAGCACTGGTTCCTGGCGAAAAGCATCGTTCAGGTAGCTGACACTAATGTTCATCAAGCCGCTAGCCATCTTGGACGGACGCATCTGTTCATCGAACCTTTCGTTATTGCGACCAATAACCAGTTGTCAGCAACGCATCCGCTCTCTCTTTTGCTGACGCCGCACTTTGAAGGCACGCTCGCAATCAACGAAGGTGCCTTAGGTCTGCTCGCGTCGCGAGGCCTGGTAGATTTGTTGTTGGCAAGTTCGATAGATCAATCGCGAGTGCTCGCAGTCAAAGCCGCACAGAGCTATCAGTTGAATGTCAATACTTCCACGCTGCCGCAGACGCTGGCCCAACGCGGTGTCGATGATGCGAGCCGCTTGCCGGACTACCCGTATCGTGATGATGCGCTGCTGATCTGGGGTGCAATCAATCAGTGGGTGGAAGACTACGTGAATCACTACTACGCGTCGGATGCTGAGGTGCAGGGCGATGTCGAGCTGCAGAATTGGGTGACGGAGTTGGTTGCGCACGATGGGGGCAGGTTGAACAACATCGGCGCGGCGAACAGGATCAGCAAGCGTACAGAATTAGTCGAATTGATCACGCTGATTTGTTTTACCGCCAGCGCGCAACATGCGGCAGTCAACTTTCCGCAAGCCGCGCTCATGAGCTATGTGCCTGCGACACCACCGGCGGGCCACTTGCCGTTGTCGTCTCTTACCCAGGAAGGCTTCAGTGAAAGTGACTTTTTGAAATTCCTGCCACCTTTGGAGATTTCAAAGGCGCTCTTGGACATTTTGTATCTATTGAGCTCGGTGTATTACACGAGGCTGGGCGATTACGGCGAGAAGTACTTCACCGACCCGGTCATTCAAAATCACCTGGGCAAGTTTCAGCAAGAGTTGATCAAGATCGAAGACGAAATCAATGAGCGGAACAAGACGCGGACGCCCTACGAGTTTCTACTCCCATCGAAGATTCCGCAGAGCATTAACATTTGAACCTCAACCGACCTGGTGAACGAACGCTGACGAATTCCTCGACAAGATCAGCGAATGAACGAGCGAATCTCATCGGTTACCAAGTGCATCGTTCGAGAGAATTGAAAGGAAAATAGTCATGACTCAAACACAGACAGGGACCGCACCCAAATCAGAACTGACCGGCGAGCAGAAGATTCAGCAGTTACGGGAATTGTTTGCGGATGCTACTGAGGTGGGAAAAGCAGCGCTCGAGAACGTAATCAAAGAATTGTCGTCGCAGGTTTCAGAACCCCCACCGCCTATCGAAAGTGCTGGGCGCGTGGGCGCTCGTCTCGGCAGGCGCTCAGAATTGACCATCATCGTTCCGTTAGTACCGGGCGGCGCCAAGCGGTTGCGCACCTTTCTGCAATTGCTCGGCGGCAACCTTTCACCAGGTGCTACCAAGGTCGGCACCCTGCATGACATGCGTTTCGTGTTCTTCGACAACGACACCAGGTTGCTCTTCGCGACTTCCTTCGACGGTGATTGGGACACCTACATCGATGATTTCATCGCGCTGATTCCGGATTATCTGGACCTTATGGACTCCGCTTGGGAAGGCTGGCCGGGGATTCGCAATCCCGGAGCGAAGGACTATCTGATTAAGCACCAGATCACAGCAGAAGGTTGGTTCGTGGCTGAGCCGGATCTAACTCTGGCTGAGATTCAGCGACTGAAGCGCCTCGGCAAGGCAACTGACGAATTCCTCGACAAGATTCAATAGTGTGTGAGGATCCGACATGTCGTCAGTCAATGAATATCCTGCAAGTGCCGCGGCGGGTGCGCCGGCGCTCGACCTACACGACATCCAGGCGACCGTCCTTCGCCCGCGGCCTGCGCCATACTTCGGCACTCACGTGCTTTTGCGCATCGACGATGCCTCAGCCGGCCGCGAGCTTTTTCGGCGACTGACACCGCATGTCGATTCTGCGGCCGGTTGGTGGAGCGCTAAGACGCCATGGCTTTCAGTCGGGATCAGCTATGCCGGTCTTAAGGCACTCGGCCTGCCCAATGATTCACTGCAAAGCTTCCCCGAAGCTTTTCGCGAAGGGATGGCGGCGCGCGCTCGCCAACTTGGTGATGTAGGTATCAACGATCCGAAAAACTGGGACGCGCCGTACGGTAAAGGTGAGGTCCATATCGGGGTGCAAGCATTTAGCGATTCCGAGGAGGACCGGCGTCGCATTCTTGGCATCGCTCGTCAGCAGCTCGATGGCTTGTCAGTGAGCATTGTGGCCATGCAGGATTTCGGCGCGCAACCGGGCGACCTCAACTCACTCGGTTACAAAGACGGCATCGATCAACCCCCGATCGAGGGCAGTGGCGTCGATCCACTTCCCGGTCAGGGAGAACCAATTAAGGCTGGTGAGTTCATTCTTGGCTATCCGGGCGAGTCAGGCTTTCCACTGCCGATGCCGCACCCAGACGTACTCGGTCGCAACGGAACCTACGTAGGCTTTCGCAAATATCAGTCGCGCGTCGGTGCGTTCAATCGATTTCTCCACGCGCATGGCAGCACCGAAGCCGAACGGGAACTGCTCGCCGCGAAGCTTGTTGGCCGTTGGCGCAGTGGCGCGCCGCTGGTACTCGCACCCGATGTCGACGACCCTGTCCTCGGTGCTGATCCGCAGCGGAACAATAACTTCAACTATGCCCACGATTTGCGTGGCCGGCAGGCTCCGTTCGGCTGCCATATTCGGCGCATGAATCCGCGCGATTCAAAACTCACAAGGCTGACCGACGTCAAGTTGCATCGCCTCATCAGGCGCGGTACCACTTATGGACCACCATATGATCCAAACGCACTCTCGGAAGCCGATGACGAAGTGTCACGTGGCGCCATCTTTCTGTTCATCAGCGCGAAGGCGATGGCCACTATCGAATTCCTGCAGCAGGAATGGATCAACGATGGCAATTTCATGGGTATTGGGGACGAGCGCGATCCAATCATTGGACTGCAGCAAGATCAATCGACCTTCACTATTCCCAAAGATCCGGTCAGAAAACTCGTGCGTGGCATCGAGACATTCAACGTGCTACGCGGCGGCGAGTATTTCTTCATGCCGAGTCTAAGTGCGTTGAAGTGGCTGGCGAATAACTTCCAGTGAAAGGACAAACCGTGCTCGCGTACAGATTGCTAAAGGCGCAGACGCGACCAGAATTTAGAAGTACCGGAAAGCGAAAATGAATCTTGCCACGCTCGTGAGTGACATTCAGAGGAAGACCGATCTCTAACGCAGGCCTTCGATTATCCAACGACCTAGTGTGAGAATTAACTAATTAGAACTCAGTGACGAAGGGAGCACGATGAATCAAACATCCACTCAAAAGCAAATTGAGGAAGTGCAACGTGACGACACGATCAGCACCATCGGTGTCAAAGGAATCGATATGAAGCTCGAGGTAATCGTCATCCCAGTCTCAGATGCTGACCGCGCCGAGCAGTTCTA